>Ga0181516_10002013_pt1 | contig 14859 bp, 16 predicted proteins | sample PEATcosm2014_Bin_25_FD_121104 | JGI IMG/M metagenome (GOLD analysis project Ga0181516, IMG submission 121104) | Peatland microbial communities from MTU Mesocosm Facility, Houghton, MI, USA - PEATcosm2014_Bin01_10_metaG | ecosystem: Environmental > Terrestrial > Soil > Wetlands > Peat | place... | reverse complement strand
TTCGAGTCCTGCCGGAGTCGCCAAGTGGCCGCGCCCGCCTTGTAAGGGAGTCGATCCTGCAAATCGCCGCTTGCATTCGTTGGGGCACGGGATTTCCCGTCGACTACGCCAATCGGCTTTATCGCGGGGTGATGCGCAACGTCAGCCGGCCGACGCGCTTCATCGCCTTCACCGACGATCCCAGCGGCCTCGATTCCGGCGTCGAGGCGCGTCCCATTCCGCCGATCAAGCTGCCCGCAACCGGCCTCGGCCTCAGCCCGTGGCGCAAGTTGGCGCTGTGGTCGCGCGACATCGGCGTCGAGGGCGACATCCTGTTCATGGACCTCGACGTCGTCGTCGTCGGATCGCTCGATGACTTGTTCGACTACGAACCTGGCAAGCTGGCGATCATCCGCGATTGGGGCGACAAGGACTGTGGCAATTCCTCGGTGATGCGCTTTCCCGCCGGCGGCGCTCCACACCTTGTGGATCGGTTCGAGGCGGCGCCGCTGGAAAAGCGGCGAATTTATTCCAACGAACAGGTCTATCTTTCGCGCGAGTCTGGATTGCCGATGGCCTACTGGCCGTCGGAATGGTGTCCGAGCTTCAAAGCCACGATGATGCCGCATTTTCCGCTCAATTTTTTCAAGAGCGCACAGATTCCACTGGGGGCGCGCATCGTCGTTTTTACCGGCCACCCACGGCCGCATGAGGCTGTGGAGGGAAAATGGCCGGCCCCTTGGTACAAGAAGCCCTACAAGAGCGTCAGGCCGGTCACCTGGCTGAGCGAGCACTGGCGCTGACGCTTGGCCGGCGAAGGCTTTGAAGAAGCGTACGAATTGATGTTGCTCAAGATTCAGGCGTTAGGCGTTTGGAAACGAAGTCGGGCCAAAGTGACGCCCGTGATGTACGCCTTGCCGAGCTTCCGTTCCCGTTGTCGCGCGGGCGCGCCGCGGTCTTTTGCCCGCCGCCGCGCGGCGCTTGGGCAAATGCGATGACGTCGACCGCCTCCACTTCGTCGTTTTCGGTCTTTCGGGGCGCCGGGGTGGCGACGATCCTCGCGGCGACGCTTGCCGGTTGCGCCCAGCCGCCCACCCAGCATGCGCGGCGCGGCAACGAGTTCTTTTCGGTCGCCCGATACGGGCCGGCGAGCCCGCGGGTCGTCGACGACGGCGAACCGGTGCCGCGTGGCGGCGGCCAATATCTCGTCGGCCATCCCTATACGATCGCCGGGCGCACCTATTACCCGAGCGAGAACGCGCACTACGCGGCCGTCGGCATGGCTTCGTGGTACGGCGACGCCTTCCACGGACGGCGCACCGCCAACGGCGAAGTCTACGACATGCGCTCGCTGAGCGCGGCGCATCCGACCATGCCGCTGCCGAGTTACGCGCGCGTCACCAACCTCGGCAACGGCTATTCGATGATCGTTCGCGTCAACGATCGCGGCCCCTACGCCCCGGGCCGCATCATCGACGTCTCGTCGCGCGTCGCCGACATGCTCGACATCAAGTCGACCGGCACCGCCAAGGTGAAGGTCGAATATGTCGGTCCGGCCCCGCTCGCCGGCGCCGACGACGACACCCTGGTCGCGAGTCTGCGCACCGACGGCAAGCCGGCGGCGCTCGACGGGTCGCCGGCCGGCCCGACCATGGTCGCCGACGCCGAACCGCAGCAACAACCGGCGCCGCAGCAGCAGCCTCGTCCGGTCGTCGCCGAACGCCCGCGCGACGACGGCCCGCCGTTCGTCGCCGCCGCCAGTCCCAAGCTGCTGAAGGCGCCGCCGCCGCCGGCGCGTCCATTCGATCTGGGCGCAATCGCGCGCGTCCTCAACACGGCGTCCGCGGCGCCGGTTCCGCCGCCGCCCCGCCGGCCGCTCATGCAAGCCTCGGCGGGCGAGCGGACGCTCTATTTCGCCGACCGCGAAACAGCGACTTTGCGGCTTTTGCGCAGCGATCCGTTCGCGCGGGTGGTTGGCGGCGATTCGCGTTGAGCCTCCGCGCGAAGTGGTCGCTCCGTCGTTGATTTGTCTTCGAGCCGGCGCCAAAACAGGCGCGCCGATCGCCCCGGCGCGCTCAAGGACCCGCTGTGCTCGTTCGCCTCAAGCTCTTCGTCATGGCGGTAGCGCTGGCGCTGGCGTTGTCGGCCGCGGCGCGCGCCGAAGGGTTCCAGAGCGCCGCCCTTCAGGCGTTGCTTGTCGACTATGAGAGCGGCGCGACGCTTTACGAGAAGAACGCGGACGCGCGGTTTCCCGCCTCCGCGCTGGTCAAGCTGATGACCGCCGAGCTCGTCTTCCGTGAATTGAAGGACGGCCGTCTCCATTTGGACGACACGTTTCACGTTTCTGAGCACGCCTGGCGGACCGGCGGCGCCCACGCCCACGCCACCGCGAGCTTCCTCGACGTGAACTCCAACGTGCGGATTGAGGACTTGCTGCGCGGCCTCATCGTCCAGTCCGGCAACGACGCTGCGATCGTCCTCGCCGAGGGGATGGCGGGAAGCGAAGAGGCTTTCGCCGATCGAATGAACAAGCGCGCCGCCGAACTCGGCCTCGCCAACTCCAACTTTGTCGATCCATGGGGGCGCGACGACCCCAACCAGAAGGTCACCGCGCGCGACATGGCGCGGCTCGCCGCCTATGTCATCCGCGAGTATCCCGACTTTTACCATTACTTCGGCGAAAAGGAGTTCACCTGGAACAAGATCCGCCAGTTGAACCGCAATCCGCTGCTCAGCGCCGAGCCTGGCGCCGACGGCCTGAAAACGGGCGAGGCGCCGGAAGGGGGGTTCAGCCTGATCGGTTCGGCGGCGCAGGACGGACAGCGGCTGATCGTCGTCGTCGCCAGCCTCAAGACGGCTGCTGAACGCGGCGAAGAGGCGCGCAAATTGCTCGAGTGGGGCTTTCACGCGTTTGAGCCGCGCGTGCTGTTCCAGCCTGGCGAAGTCGTCGGGACCGCTTCGGTTTTCGGCGGCGCCTCGAGCGAAGTCCCGCTGACCAGCGACGCGCCGATCAAAGTGTTCCTCACCCGTGGGGGCCAGGAGCGGCTGACGGCGAAGATCGTCTACCGCGGGCCGCTGGCGGCGCCCGTCGCCGCCGGCGCCCAAGTGGCGACGCTCAGGGTGTGGCGCGGCGAAACGCTCGCGCTCGAGGCGCCGTTGCGGACGCAAACGGCGATCGCGCTGGGCGGCCTCGGCAGGCGGGCGTTCGACGCCGGCGTCGAGTTCGCCACCGACCTCATCCGCGGCGCGCTGGCGAAGAACTGATGGCGCGCGCGCCGGCGCCAGGCCGGTTCATCACGCTCGAAGGCGGGGAGGGGGCGGGCAAGTCGGTCCAGGCGCGGCGTCTCGCCGCCCGGCTCGGCGAAGCCGGGCTCAGCGTCGTTCTGACTCGCGAGCCGGGCGGTTCGCCGGGCGCAGAGGCGCTGCGCGAAGTGATTCTGTCGGGAAGCGCGGCCCGCTACGGCGCGGTTGGCGAGGCGATCCTGTTCAGCGCCGCCCGGATCGATCATATCGACGCGACGATCGCGCCGGCGCTGAAGCGCGGCGAATGGGTGGTCAGCGACCGTTTCCTCGATTCGACGCGCGCCTATCAGGGCGCGGCCGGCCGCCTTGATCCGGCCCTGGTTGCGAGCCTCGAGCGGGTCGCGGTCGGCGCCTGCCGGCCCGATCTGACGTTGGTGCTCGACCTGCCGGCCGCCGAGGGTCTCGCGCGCGCGAAGGCGAGACGCGGCGAGGCGGCCGCCGACCGCTTTGAAGGCGAGGGGCTGGGCTTTCACGAAACGCTGAGGCGCGCCTTTCTGGCGATCGTCGAAGCCGAGCCGGAGCGCTGTGCGCTGATCGACGCGCGCCCGGGCGAAGGCGAGGTCGCCGCGGCGATCTGGGCGGCGGTGCGGGCGCGCCTCGGCGAGGCGCTCAACGCCGCGACCGCGACGAAGCGATGAGCCGCCCGGCAAACGACGCGCCGCCGGAAAGCGACGCCTTCCCCGGCGCGCCGCATCCGCGCTTGACAACTCGGCTGGTCGGCCACGCCGCCGCCGAAGCGGCGATGCTCGCCGCCTACCGCGAGGGTCGGCTCGCCCACGCCTGGCTGATCGGCGGCCGCGAAGGAATCGGCAAGGCGACGCTCGCCTGGCGCTTCGCGCGCTTCGTGCTCGCCAATCCCGATCCCGCGGCGGCGGCGGTCCGAAACGCTCGCGACCTCGCCGTCGCCCCCGACCACCCGGCGGCGCGCCAGCTCGCGGCGTTGTCGCATCCCGATTTCGCCTTGGCGCGGCGCGAGTGGAACGCCAAGGCGAAAAACTTCTATTCCGAAATCCGCGTCGAGGACGTGCGCGACGCCTTGTCGATGTTCCACATGTCGGCGGCCTTCGGCGGCTGGCGGGTGGCGATCGTCGACTGCGCCGACGAGCTCAACCCCGCCGGCGCCAACGCGCTGTTGAAGATGATCGAAGAGCCGCCGCCGCGCGCCCTGATCCTCGTCGTCGCGCACCAGCCGGGGCGGGTGCTGGCGACCATCCGCTCGCGCTGCCGCAAGCTGCTGCTCGACCGCCTGGCGCCAGCCGAGATCGAAGCGACGATCGCGGCCCTCGGCTCGCCATGGGACGCGATCGATCCGGCGCGGCGGGCGCAAGCGGCGGCGCGCGCCGACGGTTCGGCCCGCGAGGCGCTGCGCCGGCTCGACCCCGACGCGCAAGAAGTCGGCGAGTTGATCGACGCGGCGATCGCCCAGCTGCCGCGCGTCGAGCCGCGCATGATTCACCGGCTCGCCGACGCGGTCAGCGACCGCGCCGCCGCCGACTCCTTCGCTGCGCTCAATGCGGCTCTGTGCGAGTGGCTGGCGGCGCGCGCGGGCGCCGCCGCCTCGCCGGCCGCGCGGCGGGCGTTGGCCGAGCTTTGGGATCGGTTGCGCGCGGCGACCCGCGAGACCGAGGCGCTCAATCTCGACCGGCGATTGCACGTGTTGGCGGCGTTCGAGGACATCGCCGCGCAGGCGCGCCGCCTCTGAAAGGCCGCGCCGACGCTCATTTTCAAGCGGCGGGAAATGCTCTAGGGAGGGGGCGCCATGAGTCAGCCCTTCTACGTCACCACCGCCATCCCCTACGCCAACGGCGCGCCGCACATCGGCCACGCCTACGAGCGCATCGCCACCGACGCGATCCAGCGCTTCATGCGGCTCGACGGCCGCGACACGCTGTTCGTCACCGGCATGGACGAGCATGGCCTCAAGATGCAGCAGACCGCGGCGCGCGAGGGCCTGACGCCACAGGCGCTCGCCGACCGCACCGCGGCTCAGTTCCAGGCGATGGGCGACCTGCTCGAAGCGCGCGCCGACGACGTCGTCCGGACGACCCAGCCGCGCCACAAGCGCTCGGTGCAGGCGATCTGGGAGCGCATGGCCAAGAACGGCGACATCTATCTGTCGAAATACACCGGCTGGTATTCGGTGCGCGACGAAGCCTATTTCGATGAAAGCGAGCTTACCGACGCGCCGGACGGCGGCAAGCTCGCGCCGAGCGGCGCGCCGGCGCAATGGGTCGAAGAGGAGAGCTATTTTTTCAAGCTGTCGGCTTACGCCGACAAACTTCTCGCCCATTACGAGGCCAATCCAGGCTTCATCACGCCCGAGACCTACCGCAACGAGATCGTCGCCTTCGTCAATCGCGGCCTCGCCGACCTGTCGATCAGCCGCACGACCTTCGATTGGGGCGTGCCGGTGCCCGGCGACCCGAAGCACGTCATGTACGTCTGGGTCGACGCGCTGACCAATTACATCACCGCAACCGGCTTCCCCGACGACGGACTGCGGGCGAAATTCTGGCCGGCCGACGCGCATGTCATCGGCAAGGACATCACGCGGTTCCACGCGATTTACTGGCCGGCGTTCCTAATGTCGGCCGGCCTGCCGGTTCCGCGACAGATCGTCGTCCACGGCTTTCTGTTCAACCGCGGCGAGAAGATGTCGAAGTCGGTCGGCAACGTCGTCAGCCCGGCCGATCTGGTCGCGGCTTACGGCGTCGACCCGCTGCGCTACTTCTTCCTGCGTGAGGTTCCGTTCGGCCAGGACGGCAGCTATTCGCACGAGGCGATCGTCCAGCGCATGAACGCCGACCTCGCCAACGATCTCGGCAATCTCGCCCAACGCTCGCTGACGATGATCGCCAAGAACTGCGGCGGCGTCGCACCCGATTGGCGCGAAGCGGAGCCCGGCGCAGCCGACCTGGCGATCCTCGCCCGCGCCGACGCGCTGATCGGTCTCGCGCGACAGCACATGCGCAGCTTCTCGCTGCATCTCTATCTCGGCGCCGTGTTCGAGGTCGTCGCGGACGCCAACCGCTATTTCGCCGCCGCCGAGCCGTGGCGGTTGGCGAAGACCGATCCGGCGCGCATGCGCCTGACGCTCTATACGACGATCGAAGCGCTGCGCATTGCCGCGACCCTGTTGCAACCGGCGATGCCGGCGGCGATGGGCAGGCTGCTCGATCTGCTCGGCGTGGCGGCGGAAGACCGCGACTTCGCTGCGACCGACGCTGGCGCCGATGCCGGCCGCTTCTCTGCGCCGCGGCGACTCGCGCCCGGCGCGCCGCTGCCGGCGCCGAAGCCGGTCTTCCCTCGCTATGTCGAGCCGGAAGGCGAAGCCAAGGCATGACGCTGATCGACAGTCATTGCCATCTTGAATTCCCGGACTTCGCCGACGAGGTCGAGGACGTCGTGGCGCGCGCCGAAGCGGCGGGCGTCGAGCGGATGACGACAATCTCGACCCGCGTCGCCGAGGCGGGGCGCCTGCGGGCGATCGCCGAGCGCTTTCCTTCGGTCTATTTCACCGTTGGCACGCATCCCCACCACGCCGCCGAGGAACCCGAGACCGACGCCTCGACGATCCGTGGCCTGGCCGCGCATCCGAAATGCGTCGGGATCGGCGAAGCGGGTCTCGACTACCACTACAATTACGCGCCGCCCGACGTCGCCAAGCGCGTCTTTCGCGCCCAGATCGCGCTCGCGCGTGAACTGGCGCTGCCGCTCGTCATTCACGCCCGCGAGGCCGATGACGACGTCGCCGCCATTCTGCGCGACGAAATGGGGCAGGGGGCCTTCGCGGCGGTGCTGCACTGCTTCACCTCGTCGCGATCGCTCGCCGAGGTCGGCCTCGCGCTCGGCCTCTATGTGTCGTTCTCCGGTGTTCTGACCTTCAAGAATTCCGCCGACTTGCGCGCGTTGGCGCGCGACATTCCGCTCGACCGGCTGCTGGTCGAAACCGACGCGCCGTATCTGGCGCCGGTTCCGCACCGCGGTCGGCGCAATGAACCGGCGTTCGTCGTCGAGACGGCGCGCGTCCTCGCCGAAACGAAGGGCGTCGACTTCGCTGCGCTCGCCGCCGCGACGCGCGCCAACACGTTGCGGCTGTTTTCCAAGATCGCGGCCGAGGACGCAACGGCGTGAGCCTGTCGCTGACCATCCTCGGTTGCGGCTCGTCGGCGGGCGTGCCGCGCGTCGCGCAAGGGTGGGGCGCCTGCGACCCCGACAATCCGCGCAATCGCCGCCGCCGCTGCTCGGTTTTGGTCGCGCGAGACGGAGCGAAGGGGCGCACGCAGACGCTGGTCGACGCCTCGCCCGACTTGCGCGAGCAATTGATCGCCGCCAACGTCGCCCGTCTCGACGCCGTGCTGATCACCCACGAGCACGCCGACCACACGCACGGCATCGACGACCTCAGGCCGATCTACATGGCGATGCGTCGACGTCTCGACATCCATGTCGACGCTGCGACGTCCGAAGCGCTGCGGCGCAAGTTCGGCTACATCTTCGAGACGCCGCCCGGCAGTTCCTACCCGCCGATGGCTGAACAGCGGCGCATCCATGCCGGAGAACCGATCGTCGTCGAGGGGGCGGGCGGATCGATCGAGGCGATCCCCTTCGATCTTGAGCACGGCGACATCGGCGCGCTCGGCTTCCGTTTCGGAGGTCTGGCCTACACGCCCGACCTCAACGGCGTGCCGGAAGCGAGCCGGCGCTGGCTCGAGGGGCTCGACGTTTGGGTCGTCGACGCGTTGCGCTACGCGCCGCATCCTTCGCACTGGAGCCTCGACGACGCGCTGGCGGCAATCGAGCGGATGCGCCCTCGCCGCGCCGTGCTGACCAATCTTCATGTCGATCTGGACTACGAAACGTTGCGCAAACGTCTGCCGCCCGGCGTCGAGCCGGCCTTCGACGGCATGCGCATCGAAGGGTTCTGAAAGCGCGCGCCGCCGCAGTTGACCGCAATCGGCTCGGTTCGGATTAGGGAAGGGCGCGCTCATCGCCGCTTTGGGGCGCGCAAAGCCGCAAGAGAGAGGCCATGACGCCCGCCATCGAGACCGCCATCCACGATTTCGTCGTCGCCAATCGCGACGCTCAAACCCGGTTTCTCGCCGAGATCGTCAAGGTTCCGTCCGACAATCCGCCCGGCGACTGCGCGCCGGCGGCCGAGATCGTCGCCAGCCGGCTCGAAGGCCTCGGCTTCGTCGTCGAACGCCACCAAGTTCCCGACGCGCCGGTCAAAGCCAACGGCATGGTTTCAGCGACCAATCTGATCGTCAGACGGAAATTCGGACCCGGCCCGACGATCGCGCTCAACGCTCACGGCGACGTCGTGCCGCCCGGCGCCGGTTGGAGCAAGGACCCTTACGGGGCCGAGACTGTCGACGGCTGGATGTATGGACGCGGCGTCGCAGTGTCGAAGTCCGACATCGCCAGCTACGCCTTCGCGCTGCTGGCTCTCGAGCGATCGGGCGCCAAACTCGGCGGCGCGGTCGAATTGCACGTCACCTACGACGAGGAAGCGGGCGGCGAGATCGGCCCGCGCTGGCTGATCGAGCAAGGCCTGACCAAGCCCGACCTGGCGATCGGCGCCGGCTTTTCGTATAGCGTCGTCAACGCCCACAACGGCTGCCTGCACCTCGAGGTCGAGACCCTCGGCCGTTCGGCCCACGCCGCCAAGCCGTTCACCGGCGTCGACGCGCTCGAGGCGGCGAACGCGGTCCTTACCGCGCTTTACGCGTGGCGGCGCGGCCTAAGCGCGCGCGTGTCGGCGATTCCTGGCATCGGCGCGGCGCAAATGACCGTCGGGCTGATTTCCGGCGGCGTCAACACCAACGTCGTGCCCGACCGCGTCGTCTTCCGCCTCGATCGCCGCATGATCCCGGAGGAAAAGCCGGCCGAGGTCGAGGCCGAGCTCAGGAACGTCGTCGCCGAGGCCGCCAAGGCGTTTCCCGCCGCGAATGTCGACGTGCGTCGCATCCTGCTGGCCGAGCCGCTGACGCCGACGCCAGCCGGCGACAAGCTGGCCCGGACGCTCGTGCGCCAGGCGACCCGCGTCATGGGCGAAACGATCGCCGTCGGCGGCGTGCCGCTCTACACCGACGCGCGCCATTACGCGAAGGCGGGCGTCCCGATCGTGCTCTACGGCGCGGGGCCACGTTCGATCGAAGACGCCAACGCCCATCGCGCCGACGAACGTCTGCCGCTCGACGATCTTTATCGCGCCACGGAGACGATCGCGGCGACGCTGGCCGAATTGCTCGGCGGCTGAGCCGCGCCGGCCCTCGGCCGCGAGGGTTGCTCTGTGGTTCCATAATATACATTATGCGAATCGTCGATGCGACGGGCCGGAAAAACAGGCTGAGCCGCCGGCGCGCCGGACTCTTCGCGCCTCAATCGTCTGCGAGCCTCGCGGGCGCTCATCCCGGCGTCGGCGCTTCGCCGCAGCGCTTGCGGCCGGCGATCGGGTTGGACAGAGGCCGACGGCGTTGGCGGCGCGCGCCTCTGCGCGCATCGACTATGACGTTCGCATGCGCGCGCGCCGGCTTATCCACCGCAATCGTGAGCTTATGCACATCGATGTTCAGCGCGTCGGATAGACGGGCCGCGGCGTCGCGCTACCCTGCGGTTCTGTGGCGGGAGGAACGCCATGCGGCATTTCGTGCGTTTCGCCAAATTGTCCGCCAGCGGGTCGGTCGACCGGGTCGGTTGGCGTCTGCGAATCTTTCTGACTTCGCGGGAGGCCGCTGTCTTCGCCGACGAACTTGCCGGCAATCTCTGGCGGATCGAAATGGGCCAATACGAGGACGGCGAGGTCGGGGCTGCAGCGGACTCGGCGCGTCGCTTTCGAGCCGAAGCGCTGCGCGCCGGCGAGCGCGCCCGTCGCGATCGAGCGGCTTTGATTTTTCAGGCCAATTCAAAAGGTTAGATGGTCGGAGTGGCGGGATTCGAACCCACGACCCCTTGTCCCCCAGACAAGTGCGCTAACCGGGCTGCGCTACACTCCGACGGTGCGCCTTATAGGCATAGCGCGCGTCGGAGGCAATGCGCCGTGAGCCCGCAAACGCGCGCGCCGCGGCGCCCCGCCCCGATTCAGCCGCTGCGCGCGAGCGACAACAGCCGCTCCGCTTCGCGGAGATCGGCGAGAACAGCGCGCAGCGCCGCAACGTCGCCGCGCCGGGCTGCGGGTCCGGCGTCCGCCGCGGTCCGGGCCGCGCTCGGCTTCTCGACGGCGGCGGCGGCCGCCTTTGTCGTCTCTGCGCTGTCGCGCGCCGCGAGACCGCGCGCCACCATCGCCGCGCCCTGCTCGCGCAACAGCTTCTGCACGCCCTTGATCGTGTAGCCTTCGCCGTAGAGGAGTTGCTTGACGGCGCGCAGCAGATCGACGTCGTCCGGCCGGTAGTATCGCCGGCCGCCGCCGCGCTTGAGCGGCTTGATCTGGGGAAAGCGCGTCTCCCAGAACCGCAGCACGTGCTGCGGCAGGTCCATGTCTTCGGCGACTTCGCTGATCGTTCGAAACGCTTCCGGGCTTTTGTCCATTGCGCCTCGCCCCCCGTTCCGCGCTTTAATCGGCCGTCGCGCCGCCGTTGCGCCGCGCCGCCGGTCCCCCGTTGATGCGCGCCTTCAATACGTTGGAGGGTTTGAAGACCATCACGCGGCGCGGCAAGATCGGCACTTCGACGCCGGTTTTCGGGTTGCGGCCGATGCGCTGCCCTTTCGAGCGGACGACGAAAGAGCCGAAGGACGAAAGCTTGACCGTCTCGCCGCGCGCCGCGGCGTCGCAAATCTCGTCGAGGACGGCCTGGACGAGCTCCGCCGATTCCGTGCGCGATAGGCCGACCCGGTGATAGACCACCTCCGAAAGATCGGCGCGCGTCACGGTCCGACCATTCGTTCGGTCGGTCTTGGCTTCGGACATGGTCCCCCCCAACACACTCTCACAGCGGCGAAGATTTCAACGCCCCAGGCGCGGTCGCCAGACCGTTTCGACGACGTCAAATCTCGCGGCGGACGCCCCAATCGAGGCCGCGACGTTACACCAAAAGCCTTTGGCGAGGAAAGTCATTTGGCGCGTTGCAAGGTCGCAGCGGCTTGTTTTGAGACGCTTCTCTGTGGCGCCGGACGTCGCGGCCTGCTAGTCGCTCGGCGCCCGCCGTGAGGCGGCCCTATCGAGGGAAAGGAGCCCCGCATGAACAGCGCGCCGGAATCGGCCCGCGTCGCTCTCGTCACCGGCGCCTCGCGCGGCGTCGGCCGAGCGGCCGCCCTCGCCCTGGCCGCCGCCGGCTGCCACGTGGTCGCGCTGGCGCGCACCCAGGGCGGACTGGAGGAACTCGACGACGAAATTCGCGCGCTGCGCCCCGACATCGAGGCGCCGGCGACGTTGGCGCCCTGCGATCTGCGCGATTTTCCCGCCATCGATCGGCTCGGCGAGGCGCTGCACAAGCGTTGGGGGCGTCTCGACGTCCTGGTTGGCGCCGCCGGGGCGCTGGGTCCGCTCTCGCCGCTCCACCATGTCGACCCCAAGCAATGGGAAGAGCTCATGGCGGTCAACGTCACGGCGAACTGGCGGCTGATCCGGGCCCTCGACCCCCTCCTGCGCCAGTCGCGAGCCGGCCGGGCTGTGTTCGTCACCTCGGGCGCGGCGAACCGCGCCGCGTTGCTTGCCTATTGGGGGCCCTACGCCGTTTCCAAGGCGGCGCTCGACGCGCTGGCGCGCACCTACGCCGCCGAGACCGTCAACACCTCGGCGATCCGGGTCATGCTGGTCAATCCCGGGCCGCTACGCACCCGCATGCGCGCCGCCGCGATGCCGGGCGAAGATCCGACGACCCTGCGCACTCCGGAAGAGCTCGCCCCCAAGATCGTCGCGCTTTGTGCGCCGGAATGGAGCGAGACCGGCAAGCTCTACGACTTCCCACGCGACCGGGTGATGAGCTTCGCGCCGCCGGAGTGAGGCGGATTTCGCTTGCGCCAGCCGCCGGCTCGTCTATAAGCGCGCGGTCGAAGCGCCCGCTGGGGGCTGAACGGAAGGCCGCGGCCGATGAGGTCACGGTAGGGCTCAAGCGCCCGGCTTCCGGTGTTCCCGCCTTCGAAAGATCCGCCTCGAGCCTTTCCACCGGCTCGAAGGGCTCAGCGCGGGGCTTCCGAACGACGAAGGAAAGGCTCTCCATGGCTCTGTACGAGCATATCTATTTGGTGCGGCAGGACGTGACCGCGCCGCAGGTCGAAGCGCTCACCGAGACGCTCAAGACCCTCATCGCCGCCAACGGCGGTTCGGTCGCCAAGGTCGAGGCGTGGGGGCTGAAATCCCTCGCCTTCCGCATCAAGAAGAACCGCAAGGCCTATTTCACGCTGCTGAACATCGACGCGCCGTCGGCGGCGATCGTCGAGCTTGAGCGCCAGCTCAGCCTCAACGAAGACGTCATCCGCTACCTCACGCTGCGCGTCGACGAGCACGAAACCGGTCCGTCGGCGATGTTGCGCAAGCGCGAGGAGAGCGACCGCGACGATCGCGGCGGCCGCGGCCCCCGCCCTGACCGTGGCGATCGCGGCGACCGCCCTGACCGTCCCCGCCGTCCTCGCGACGACGCCCAAGCCGGAGCATTCTGATGGCCACCGCGCCCCGCCGTCCCTTCTTCCGCCGCCGCAAGTCCTGCCCGTTTTCCGGCGCCGGCGCGCCGAAGATCGACTACAAGGACACCCGTCTTCTGTCGCGTTACATCTCGGAGCGCGGCAAGATCGTGCCGTCGCGCATCACCGCGGTTTCGGCCAGCAAGCAGCGCGAACTCGCCCAGGCGATCAAGCGCGCGCGCTTCCTCGGTCTGCTGCCTTACGTCATTCGCTGACGCTGGAGATGGGGCGAGAACCGCCCCTGACGAATGGACAGTCCCGCACGGCCAAGTCGCGCGGGACGAGTTGGGGCCGACGGGATCGTCGGCCTCTAACCGCCTCGAACCGCGGGACAGCGCATTCGCATGATCCAACGCTTCGCCGTTCCGGTCGGCGCCGGCGCCGTTTCGGCCTTGCTGTTCGCCCTTACCGTCAAGGGCACGCCGCTGGCGCTCGCCCTCGCCTATCTTGCGCCGATGCCGCTGATGATCGCGTCCTTCGGCTGGGGCGCGTTCGGCGGGTTCTTGGCTGCGGCGGCGGCCTCGTCGGCGTTGGTCGCGGTCTTCGATTGGCAAGGCGCGCTGGCGTTCCTGCTGATCGTCGCCGCGCCCGCCTGGATCCTGCCAACCTTCGCCGTCCTGACGCGTTATGCGCCGCCCTGGCGGCGCGACGACGCCGACGTCCCCGCCCGCACCCCGATTGGCGCGGTGGTCACTCTGGCGGCGACGCTGGGGGCTCTCGCCGGTCTCGCCGGTCTGGCGACGTTGATCATCGGCTATAGCGGCTACGACGCGGGTCTGCAGGCGCTCATCGCCGAGCTCACGCCGGCGATCGAACAGGCGCTCGAAGGCGTTGACGTCCTGCCTGACGGGGTCAGCGCGCGCGATCTCGCCGAAGAGGTGGCGAAGCTCGCGCCGCTCGCCACGGCGACCCTGGGTTTCTTGACGCTCTGCGCCAACCTCTACGCCGCGGGGCGTTCGACCGCGCTGTCGCATCGCCTGCCGCGTCCTTGGCCCGACCTGCCGACCGAATTCGTCTTGCCGCGTCCGCTCGCCGTCGTTGCGGTGGCCGCCGTCGGCGTCGCGATCGCCCTGCCCGAGCCGGTCGACCAGTTCGCCTGGGTGTTCGCCGGCCCGCTCGCCGCCGCCTACGCGCTGCAGGGCCTTGCCGTGCTCCATGCGCTGTCGCGCGGACTGCCGCTGCGTCCGCTGTTGATCGTGGCGCTTTATTTCTGTTGCGGCGTACGCGCCGGCTGGACGCTGCCGCTGATCGCGCTGGTCGGGTTGATCGATAGCGCGGTGAATTTGCGCGCGCGCGCCGCGGCGGCGCGCCGCTCGAAGACTTGAATTTTGCAATCACGCCGAACGTAAGGAGAGAACGATGGAAGTGATTTTGTTGGAGCGCGTCGGCAAGCTCGGCCACATGGGCGACACGGTGCGGGTCAAGGACGGCTACGCCCGCAATTTCCTCTTGCCGCACGGCAAGGCTTTGCGCGCCACCGAGGCCAACAAGAAGAAGTTTGAGAGCCAGCGGGCCGACCTCGAGGCGCGCAATCTCGAGCAGAAGCGCGTGGCCGGCGACGTCGCCTCGACGCTCGACGGCAAGAGCTTCGTCGTCATCCGCCAGGCGGGTGAGACCGGCCAGCTCTACGGCTCGGTTTCGGCGCGCGACATCGCCGAAGCGATCAGCGCCGCGGGCTTTCCGGTCCACCGCAATCAGGTGGCGCTGCTGCACCCGATCAAGACGCTCGGCCTGCACAAGACGCCGATCCATCCCCACCCGGAAGTCGAGGCTTTCGTCACCGTCAACGTCGCCCGCTCCCAGGAGCAGGCGGAGCGCCAAGCCAAGGGCGAGGACCTCAACGTGCGTGAGGAAACCTCGATGGACGATCTCGGCCTGGAGGTCGGCCAAGCGCTCGCCGACGCGGGCCCGAACGCGAGCCTCGCGCAGGAATAGCTGCGCCAAACGTCATCGCGG
>Ga0181516_10002011_pt1 | contig 14871 bp, 10 predicted proteins | sample PEATcosm2014_Bin_25_FD_121104 | JGI IMG/M metagenome (GOLD analysis project Ga0181516, IMG submission 121104) | Peatland microbial communities from MTU Mesocosm Facility, Houghton, MI, USA - PEATcosm2014_Bin01_10_metaG | ecosystem: Environmental > Terrestrial > Soil > Wetlands > Peat | place... | reverse complement strand
AGCCGGATGACCGCTATCGCCATCCCGATGATTGCTAGGCCCGCAACACCCCAGCCCAGGTAACGAGCTGTAGGAATATGGTTACCGCTGGAAGATTTAGGATTTTCATTTTTTGCGGGTTGAGTTGGTGCGCCGCTTGGAGCGGTTCCTGCTTCTGTAACTATCAAAGTTATGGCATCGGCTGGATAGTATCGTTGCTGATACCATGTCGTCGAATGTGAACTGTCAGGTCCATACATCTCGCTGTTTGTTGCCCAGCCATTGAGTTGGGCTGAAGAAATTTGTATCGCGTTGAATTCGGCGATGTCATTACCGTCGTTCCATGTATCCTTGCCCAAACCCCAGGTCGTGGCAGATGCAACATGATCTCCGCCGATTTCCCAGCAAGCCGCAAATATAATGTGATAAACACCAAGTGTGGTTGGGGCGACTAATGACACCTGTGCCTGTTGCTTTGATTGGCCGGTTGGAATCCAGCCATTGATCAATTTCCAACTGGTGCTGTGATCGCCCCACGAGGGAGTATAAATCAACGGCGCAACTGCTCCACTGGGGCCAAGGTTTTGTGTTTCGAGAGTGACAGTTCCATTAAGTGTGGTGCCAGGGGGAACGCGCAGAATGTTGTTGGCATCCGATACGGAAGCAAAAGTGCCGGTCCCGGACGAAATACGTATTTGCCCGCCGGTTCCGCCCCATGTTGGAATAGATTGACCTGTTGTGATTACATTTTCATCTGGGGTTGCTGGCGTTGATTTAGACGACAGATCAATTTGAATGTGAGGATTGGCGGAAGTCGCCACATTAGGCTGGTCTGACAATACGAGGACTCCGATCAAATCAACTTCATTCTGCGGGGTTTGGCCAGCAAAACCATCTCCAGTCGTCTCTTGAATTGTGTATGTGCCAGCCGAAAGATATTGGTGAGCTATAATTAAGGCTTCCGTCGCGGGCTGTGCCGTTTGAACCGGCGCGTCAATGATTGGGTTATCGAGGCCGGACAAGGTCAAGACTGTTTGCGAACTTCCCATGCCCATTACGGCTACCATTGCTGGGGCGGCTAATGTAAATTGCACCGAAGCTTGGAAGTTTGGCCCTGGGCCTGGATTGGCACCATAAAAGCCTTGAACATAATGGAAGCCGGAAACGCCAAAACCGCCGAATACATGATAAGAAGTGGCCGTAGTGTAACTATTGTTGCTGTCCGTCGTCACCGCTAACTGCGCCGCTACATTTCCATTAACGTCTTTAAGCTGGATAGTTTGCCCACTTGCAAAGGCGTTCATAGGGGATGCTCCACCAGTTGTCACACCATAAACATAAAGTTGGCAGCCGCTGGGCAAACTCAAACTGACCGCCGACGATGGGTCTCCTGCTGATTGAATGGCCTGCGCGCCGACAATCGTTGGCACGGCCTGGCAGAGACCACTTGAAAGTGCGAGACAAATAATAACGATGGCGGCGCGGGAGGTTCTCATAAAATCGAATCGTAGTTGTTCGTTTGCATTCACTTTTCAATGGGATTTGTTGGAGTAGCTTGCGGCTGATATTGGCCGAGTTGTAGGATGGCCGATAGTTTATTAATGTCTTCTGCGCTTGCCCTTCTATAAGGCTTTATCCCTAGAATTAATTGAGGCGAGAGATCTTGCCCGCGACCCTCCTGAATGATGAGAATGTCCTTAAAAGGAACATCGGTGTTTTTGTTTGTGATGCTTTGGAACCGGCAGACGCACTTATCCACATCGTCGCTTCCCCACTTAATGTCCAAACATGCTGGATTCGTATTCCCATCAACGGAATATGTTCCTTCTTTAGACTGTCCTTTCTCTGCACTTTTAATGATGCCCCCCGATGCAAATGTTATCAGGCTGATTTGGCCGGCAAAGTTTCCTCCAACCCAACTGCCTTGTAATTGTTTTAGAAACGCTGAATCCGCCTTTTTAAGAACCAGCGCACCGTCACTGAAGCTTTGGGGGCGGGTTTTTACGTCGCCGCACTCAATGTGAAGTTCTTGATCATTGGTTTGGTAAATCGCTTTAAGCCCGGAATTATCGTCCCAATGGATATTCAGATATGCTGGCGGTTCTGTCAAATCAACGGAATATGTTCCTTTATGCCAACCGCTGGCCTGTTGTAATTCAACGGCACCATTGGGTGTAAAGACGAAATGCAATACCTCCCCGTCTTTTGGGTCCTCCCCAACCCAGTCGCCACACAGAGAAGGATCAGTAGCGAGAGGAAATTGACTGATAACATCATTTGCTCGTTTTAGAAGCATGGCTTTGTCTGTGAAATTTGTGGGCCGTGTTTGTCCATCAACATCTCCCACGAGAATTCCCGCATCAGTGAACTGAAATATTGTTTTTTCTACGGAGCCACTTCCTTTTATGTCTAAATAGGGTGGACTCTTGGTCCAGTCAACAGAATATGCTTCTTCTGTAGAATCCCCTCGGTATAGCACGTCAAAAACTCCATTTTGAGCAAATGTGAAATATATTAGGTGGCCGTTCTCAGGATCGGTTACAATCCATTCACCTAACAATTTGGTTTGAAGCACGGAATCGGATTTTTTCAAAGTTACAGCGTTACGACCGAAATGTTGCGGACGGTGTTGTGCGCCGCCTTGTTCAATACGAAGTTCCTGCCCGATGATTTCGTAAATAGCTCCGCCTTCCGTGTTGTCATTCCAATGGATATTCAAATAAGCAGGACTGCTGCTTAAATCAACCGAATATCTTCCTATTTGAGAGCCGACGGCCTGTTGAAGCGCAATGACTCCGTTTGCGGTAAAAACCAAATGCATTATTTGCCCGTCATTGGGATTCTCCCCGACCCACTCACCCAACAGATTCGGATCGGCAACGGCAGGATTTCCCGAAGAAAATCCGGCAGGGCTTTGCGCCATAATAGTCCAACAGCCTAAAAGCAAAAGCACGCCAATCCAAGAACAGATAAGTTTTTCAATTTCTTTGAAAATATTGAATGTTATTATCTCTTTGTTCATAAAGACGGTGGTTTGCCTGTTAAATTTATGAGCTAATGCTTTAGTAAACGGTGCGAAGTTAGGCAATTACGGGCTTGCCGCAGCTTTTACAAAACTTTGCTCCGCCTTCATTCTTCGTCCCACATCCCGGACAAAATACTTCCGTCGAAACGGGAATTGGAACTGGCGCGCCACAGGAGCCACAAAATTTAGCACCTGCCGGAATCGTCGCGCTGCATTTAGGACAAGTCGCCGAAGACGCTGCGGCGTCGGTCTGAGACACGCTGCCAACTGCGACCCGGCTCGTTGAACTGAAAATGACTTCGGTCAGCGCGTCAAGGTTTCGCGAAGCCACAACGATCAAACCAATCAACGGCAACAAACCGAGTATCAGGAAAATCCAGCCATACAGATTTGCCTGACTTTGCAACAGCGGAGGGATCACACCCATATACGATCTATAGGCAAAGGCGACAACGATGGTCAAAACCAACAGCAAAATAATCAATCCCCCTTCAGGAAGACGTTTTGACCGCGCCCGAATCAGGTTATTGAAGCCCGCCGCACTTCCAATGAGCACTGCGAAAATGAGCGTGTCCACCACGGCGGTGGCGATTGAGATTGGGAAAATATAGCCGGCCGCAAATTGTTGAATGTCCTGCGGCAATTGGCCGGTATTAAAATACTGTGCGACTGCTTGAGCCTGGGCGTTGCCGCCGACTGAAATCGGCTTGGCTTCCTTTAGCATCGGTAAATTGCCGATCACCAGCCGTATGATGAGCAGACCCACGATGGCGATTATCGTCTTAACCAGTCTTCGCCCGACGTCACTGGCCATGCTGTTTTGATTCGTTGTTTTCATAATGAACTTTTTGTTTGTTGGATGTTAATGAATTGCATGAAATCATTTATTCACTGGTGCTCCCAAGTCACAGAGAAGCCATTCCCATCGCTGGATAATTCAGATGGTTGCGCCTTGGTGACGCCGTTATTTTCCATGGTGAGACCAATAGCAATTGCTCCACAACTGTTAATTGGGCCTTCGATAGAATTTAACTTGACCGAACAATCGCCAAAAGATTCCGTCCCGAAATCGGCTAACAACGCAGGTCGCCCTAATAGCGAGGCCGGGGACTCAACAATCCATTCTGCGGTTTCTCGCGTGTTGAAAGGCGCATAGACGTTTTCGGTATGGGAGACGCCGCGTGAGAGATTTTCAATCGTCAACTGGAATTTTCCGTTTCCAATGTATGACACGTCTGCTGATACAGTGTCACCTGGCTTGACAGGGAAAGATGGAAGAGGAATAGGTGGTCCCGGCAAATCTCTATGGATCACTTCAAACCAGGCATAATATACCGTCGTGCCTAAAATGCGCCCTTGGGTAGTGCCGATTTGGACGAGTGGGCGATTGTCTGCTGTGCCGGAAGACGCAAGACCGCCAATGCCGATCCACGTTGAGGAAGAGCTTGAACCATAAACAGATTGACCTTTTATCGTCGGAACAATCCAAGTGCCTTTTACATCGCCGACGGCATCGGATTGGAATAGAGAAGACGAGGACGAACTTGGTGTTCCAACAGCATAACCAGACCAACTTGTCATGGAACTTGAACTAATATCCGCCAAGCACACATTTATAAATCCCCCCCAGGCAGTTTGCGGCCTTGTTTGGCCAGTGTCGCCTGAATTCCAAAGCGTGATAATAATAGGGTCTCCGTCTTGCACCGTGTCGCAACCCTCCCCATAGGTTCCGCCAAACCCGCCGATCACGATTTCATTGTCGGACCAAGATTGATAAACAAGCGTCAGCAAATCAGGGGAACCATTCCCCCAACGCAACGAACCAGCCTCGAATTGGGATGAACCACCGTCGCAATGCGTTTGAAAATCCCCCAAACTGAATTGGTTTAGATCGCCGGTGTAGGGCATAGCCACCGGGGCGCTGCCGAATCCCGAACCGTGAATATCAATCTGGAGATTTTGTCCCGCGCCAGAAAAAGTGACCGAGGTAATTTTCGGCACTCCTGAACCGCCCGGAACATTGCCGCCCCAAGTTGCACCCGTGCTCGAAGTAGGATTCCAAAGTGCAATTGCGATGGCGTCGCCGGGCTGTCCGCCAAACCCGCTGATCACGATTTCATTGTCGGACCAAGATTGATATGTGAGGCCGTTGGCGTCTCCTGAATAGCCCCATTCACCGTGTCCAAGCTGCGCAGCATCCGCCATGCGAAAATATGAGGTGTCACCGTAGAATGGCAAACTGCTTGGGAAACTTCCGAACCCTGATCCGTTCACGGTGAGGGTGTAATTGCCCGGGTTGCCAGAGAATGAGACGCCCGTAATCACAGGGTTGCCGTTTGCTGCGAATGCAAGCGTCATAACAAATGCAAGCATGGTGACTAACGAGATGACTTGTTTCATATGAATTCTTCCTTTCTGTCTTATTTTGTAGCTATTTGTTGTAACCGCTTGTTGACTTTCTCATGGAGGATTAACTGGAGTGACTCTGCATATATGCGATGACCGCTGGATTTATGGGTGGATTCGCTTGCTGCACCGTAGCAATATCCTGTGGGGTGAATTTGGACTGCGATATATCAATCTCTTTATTGATGGCATCCGGTTTAACACCAGCAGCAGTAAGCGCCTCGATGTCGTCCACGGTGAACGGCTGCATTTGAGGTGCTGCGGTCGTCGCTGGCGTTGACGACGTTGACGACGTTGACGCTGTGACCGCCGGTGTCGTTAAAGTTGGCGGCACTGTGGCTGGCGGTGGCGATGTGACCCCCGGTGTGGTTGCCGGCGGCGGCGAAGACGGCGGTGAATTGGCATAGACGGCATCATTGTTTTGGAGTTTATTCCACGTTTGCGGATACTGCTGCTGGAGCACCTGCTGATTTTGCTGATCAATCATATGCCCGACCAACCCGCCCGCAATTAGACCAGCCGCGCCACCAATCAATGCGCCGGCCCCTGGATGTGCTCGATCAGCAATGGCACCGATAACGGCACCGATGCCTCCTCCCATTATAGCACCAGTTCCTGTATTATCGGGAGTGCCATTTGGGTTCACACATCCTGTCGTCAACACGAGTGCCACAGACACAATGGCAACAGTTCGATACATATTTTTCATGGTTGTGTCGCTTTCTTTTTTACATTTTGATTGTTTGCGATTGGCCAGAATTTTCATTCGATGGCTCACTGCTTTTTCTGGACCTGTTTTTGTTGCTGGCCTTGGACCTGCTTTTCCGGTGGAGCCTGGGCCGGTTTTGGTGCTGGCATCGGCGGCCTGAATACTTTGCTAACTTGTTCGGCTGGCGGATGAACAGTTGGCGCATTATTAGGCCCCGGATGCTGCACGTTCTGCCTCTGAACTTCTTCATTCAATTTGTTACGGTCGCCAACCGGGTTTCTTTCTTCAAAATGCGCTGCTACTTCTCGGTGATTGGTCAATCGTTCAATACGGTCGCGGCCTATCCCGTCGTTGATCAACCGGCCATGTTCATCCCGCCGAAAATCGTTTCTAAGAACGGTCCTTCCATAAAACGCATGTATCCGTTCACGAGACACATGAAAGGCAAATTCACGCCCTCTCATCCGAAAGAAATTGTCATGGACGTGATCGTAACCTATAAAGGCAAAACAGGCTTCACCGAGGCCGAAATCGAAATCAACGCCGTAGTGATGTCCGCGAAAATCCCATCCGCCGTTAACAAAGACCGCTCCGGGTGGCAATGGTGCCCAGCCAATATATCCATCCGCTTCCGCCTGACGCCAAAAAACCCAAGCCGGTCCCCAGGTGTAACCCGGCACCCACAGCCAGCCATAAGTAGGGTCAATAATCCAGTTACCATAGTGGAACGGAATGTCTCCCCAAGTATAGTCTGATTGCCAAAACCAGCCGTTATCAGTATAGACCCACTGCCCGTTATCATAATAAGGACGAAAGTCTGGATTCAATTTTATAGCTGCGTCCGGACGCCAGCATGGACCGTAACCCGCCACTTGAATCCAAGTGCCGAAGGGCGCAAGTTGATCGTGAAAATAGTCGAAATTGACTGCTTGGGCGACCGGAGGCTGGGTCGTATCTGCGGTAGGCGTTGACCCATTATCGGGCGAAGGTGTAGGTGACGGTGCTGGCGGAGCCGGGGCAACTGCGACGGGCGCAGGCGGTGCTTCGACAAGCGGGATAGGAACATTCTTGAATTGAATGTGAAATGGTTTATTGCCTGATGTGTCCTCGCTTATGAAACCGACATCGAGAACGCCAAGCGATTGAGCGTTGGGTGAAAAATACCCGATGCCATCCTTCATGCCAAAAATCAATACCGCTTTGACCGGCACACCCGACGGCAGGACTAGCGCCGCATTAGCACCATCAGGCCATGCAAACGCATAGCATGATAATTGGCTAGTGCCTAAAGTTCCGCCGGAAATATCATATTCAGTGCCCATATCATCTATGGTTCTAATGCGCGCACCTTCAACATTGCCGTGCATATTAAGTGTCCTATCTCCCGCTTTATTCGTCACCAGGACTTTGCATATAAGTTGCTTGTGGGGCTTTCCATCATTTAGTTGTTTATCCTCGCGGTTCTCCAATTTACACTCCTTTATTTCAAAAACGTAATCGTCGTATTCCTGCGCCAGACTATTCTGAGGAGCAGCGGAGAGCGCAGGCGAGGTTGCAGTTTGCACAGGCGTGGGCGAAGGCACCGTCGCAAGCGAAGTCGAGCCGGAAGGAGTAGTTGTCGCAGAAGTCTGCGTGGGTGCAGATGAGGCTGTGGGAATGTTTGTCGAGGGCGTTTGTTCGGCAGCGGCGACACTGGAGGATGCGGTTTGGAGCGCGTTGATTACGCCAGGTGAAACCCCCTGATCAGACAGATAAATGATGTCATTGGCACTCAATTTGTAAGTTTTTCCCGAATTATTGATGTAATTGGTGATGACATCATCGGGCATGTGCTTTTGGGAAAGTGCTACCACTTCCTGCAAGTCCGGCGAGAGACCGGATGGGTTTGCCGGTTGGGTTTGAGCTTGGCAAAAATTGCCCACGTTCAAGCAAATCCAGCCGATGGCGGCGCAAACGATGGTAACCCTTACGGTTGAAATTGTTTTGGTCAGATTTTTATTTTTCATACTGTTCTCCAGCATTTTAGCGATGTTTTCTTGTTGGCACGGATTCATGCGTTCATTGGCCTATACATTTCCCGTTGTGAAATCTTGCAGGAAATTTGTTAAGAGGAAAAATGGAGAGTGGTTGCCCATAATTGTTTGAACTGAAACCCGACATGAGCCGGAACGGCAACTTCTTGGCGAGAGGCGACGGAACTACAAGACTCCTTTCAGGAGAACCGTCTTTTTCAGGGGCGGCGCTTCTGATTTTCCTTGCAACCGCCCGCTTTCGAAACACTAGGTTTTTCTTCGTCGGAAGTGGGCTTGCGTTGATTTCTGAAACAACGCCTGCCTGCACAGTTTCTGATTGTCAATCCCTCGTCCGCAATTAGCAATATCAAAATTGATGAAAAATCCGCGTAAAAAAATTTAGCCGCATTGCCCACGATCACAGGGAGGGCGAGCTTGACGCCCGCCCTCCCATACCCGCTGTTCCTCCCAACTCTAGGCACCTGGAAGCCAAACAAAACCGAAACCGGGCGCGATCAATGTTGTTCGTCTTTCTTCGACTTCGGCGCGGCCTTTCCGTTTTCTGGCCTGCCGTGCCCCATTGGCTGAACATGTCCGTGGGCATCAGTTCTGAAACGATCATTGCGAATGGCGTGGTCTCGCCAATCAGAATGGTATCTTTCCCATCCATGAAAACGCTCCAACCGGACTGGATCACAGGCCAGCCAGACATCGCCGGGTCCCAAATAGAAATACGCGCCACCAACGACCCCGACGAATTCGACACCGTCCCAGACGTAACTGTCAGGAACCTCGACTACCGGTGGCGCAACCTCAACGGCTGGCGGTGGTGCAGCCACGACCACCGGTGCCGGGGCCGCAATTATCAGCGGTTGAAGTCCCACTGTTCCATTTGGATAAACCACACAGCCTGACACCAACACGCTGATTCCCCCTGCCGCCATTGACAGGATATACGCACGCAAACATTTTGTTTTCATTGTTCGACCTTTCCTATTTGTTGTTTTGTTTGTTTTTCGATTCTTGATCATCACGGTGCGGAAGTCCCGCAACCACGACTTCCGTCATCAACGACGCCAGCCATACGGATGGGCATACACGAAATGCGCGGGACGATAATGCCAGCAGCTAGGAACCCAGACGCGGCTGTAACCACAGACCGACCAATAACCCGGCGCCCAGATATAGCCCGGAGCCGGATAGACCGGAGTTGTCACCACCACTGGCGGCACGGTGACAACGGGCGCAGCCACAACGACCGGCGCAACGGGAGCCGTTACCACGACGGGCACCGGCAGCGGGAGACCGAACGAAAAGCCGAAGCGAACTCCGGCATGGGCAGGCAGGCTTGCCGCGCCAATCAGAGCGGCGATAAGAAGCAGTTTTGTCTTCATAAGTTTCAGTTTTTTAATGTTTTCCACAGGAGGCCGCGACATTTGCCGCATGGCTTCATTGACCCTTACCGCTCCCGCCACGAAATCTTGCAGAAGAATTGGAAGTTTTTGGATGGCTGCCGTGAGATGATTTACGCCGAATTTTTCAAGGGCTTGTCACTCTGCCCATGAAAAGAATAGCGCCAGTCTGATCATGCCGGATGAAAAATAAAAACGAATGATCGGCCCTGAAAATAACAGGTGAAGGACGGGGCGGTTCCACCGCCGATGCAACGGCTATCACCGCAGTGGCAGCGGCAGCTTCCGTCCCTTCCTCGTCAACATCCACGTAGGCTTTGTGAAGGACTGCGCCAATGTAAAGAGATGGCAAACTGCTGATGCCGGAGAAGTCAGCTTGTGGCGAGAAGGCATCGGCCATACCCATGGAATGCAGGGTGTCGGCGAGACTAAACTGGCTAGTGAGTTTGAATTTGGGCAAGAACACGTTGACCTCGCGAGCCTGCATTTGTGCCAACAATTGATCCATTCGTGCTGCGTTCAGCGATTGCTCCAGCTTTGGAAGCCCGTCAACTTTCTTCGGTAACAAAACAATCATTGACATTTTTTCAGCAAAATATGGTAGTTCCAACATTTGAAGGTTTTCCGTTTCGGTGTAGCCGAATCGGTCCTGCACATTCATCGTGCGGACGGAAATGGTCTGGCTCGGATTTGAGTAAAATGGAGCGGCCTGAGTTTGGGATTTGTCAAATTCCATGCGCCAATGCCCTTTGAAATAAATGGCATTGGCCAGCACGAGTCGCGTCAACGCATCAATCCCTCCGCGCGGAATGAGGTTTTCGATTTTGTCCTGCGTTTGTTTAGCAACCCAGTCGTTTATCTGCTGGCGTGCCGGCTCCGTGGCTCCAACGAAATCAACTTGGTTCAAACCGGCGTCATACTGGTCGCGGACGATTTTCAGAAAATCATCCCGGAATGGATAACCTTGCTGGCACCAGAGCGAGTTGGCCATAAACAGTTGGTAGGGAATTCCTCTCAACTCCGCATCGTGCAGGAAATCTCCGGCAGGTTGTTCGCCTGCGTTCAGGTTTTTGATCAGGGCGGCAAATCCCGCGTGGATGTCGCCGGCGTCACCGGACAAATGCAGAACCTTGCTCATTTGGTCGGCGGTTTCACCTCTCGCTCCTGCCCAAGTCATGGCCAGAGCGGTTTCAATGGAATAGGGTGAGAAAAACAGATTCCCCGGCTGGTTTGCCAGCCGTGAATAGAGGTCGAACGCGAAATTATTATTCGCCACGACGTCGTCGTTAGGAACATTTGTAGTGGAACCGGCAATGGACGAATTATCAGCAAGTGGCGGAAGCCCTGGAGATACGGGAGTCACGTTCGGTGGAGGATTTGTGCTCGTTGGCGTAGGGACGAATGAAGGTGGGGTTAAGATTGTCGGGGTGATTGCGGTCTGGAGCAAAGCACTGATTACGCCTTGGGAAACTCCCTGACTGTTCAAATAAATGATGTCGTCAGCGCTCAATTTGTAAGATTTCCCCGTGCTCTTGATGTAATTCGTGATGACGTCGTCATCCATCTGTTGGTGGGAAAGGGTCATCACTTCCTGCAAGTCCGAGGACAATCCAGTCTGGTTTTCTGTTACGCCCGTCGGATTAGGTGAAACAAAACCACCCCATGCTGTCTGTGGCCCGGTTTGGCTTGTGTCACTGGCTTTCCAGATGACGATGTAAATAGGATCACCATTTTGAATCGTGGCATTATCTTGACCATACGAGCCGGCAAACCCATCAATTATGATTTTGTTGTCAGACCAAGATTGAAATTTAACAGTTATCGGATCAGGCTGACCATGCCCCCAACGTTCTCCACCAGCTTCAAATGCGCCTGCACCGCTGTGAGTTCGTTGGTCTGCAAACAGAAATTGATTCAAGTCGCCAGTAAAAGGCATAGCCGCCGGTGCATTCCCAAACCCAAGACCGTTAATCTGCACTTGCAGATTCGCACCGCTGCCAGAAAAATTCACCGAAGTGATTTGAGGATTCCCCGAACCTCCTGGAATGTTGCCTCCCCAAGTTGCGCTCGAACCAGTGGTCGGATTTGAAACCCAAATTTGAACGGCGTCCCCCGGCTGGGCCGCCAGCCCGCTGATTTGAATTTGCGTATCAGACCACGATTGGTAGGTAAGCGGGTTGGCGTCTCCTGGATAGCCCCATTCGCCGGCTCCGAGTTGCGCGGCCTCAAATAAACGAAAATACGGGGTGACGCCGTCAAACGGAACACTGCTCGGCAGACTTCCGAATCCCGTGCCGTTGATGGTGAGGGTGTAATTGTCAGAACCTCCCGAGAACGAGACGCTTGTTATGTTCGCGGCAGGAATCGGAGGCTGTGCATAGCAATTATTGCCGGCACTCAAGCACATCCAGCCAATAACGACGCAAGCAATGGCAACGGCAACCTCCGTAATTACTTTTCTGTTTGTCGGTTTTTTGCTTTTTATAACCGTTCTCCAGTTTTTCAATGGATATTGTCCATTTTCGCGTTCTCAAGGGTCTGCCGATTGGGGAAGGACAACTTTGCGTATGCAGTGGTTGCTGGTGTCCGCCACATAGATGTTTCCCGCACTGTCCACCGCTACTCCACCAGGACTGTTGAACTGGGCAGCGTCACCGACCAGCTCCGGCAATGTTGTCACCACCCCCATTGGCGTGATTTTTCTGACTGTGTTGTTACCCGTGTCCGCCACATAGATGTTTCCAGCGCCATCTACTGCCAGACCTTGGGGATTACAAAAACGCGCGTCGTTGCCGCTACCGTCGTTGCTGCCGACATATCCCGGCAAGCCGGCCAAAGTTACCACCACTCTATCAGGCATAATCTTGCGAATTGCATTGTTGCCGCTGTCGGAAACATAGACGTTGTCGGCGTTGTCCACCGCCACGGCAAAGGGATCGTTGAATCGTGCATTGTTGCCAAAACCGACAGCACTGCCATTCATCCCGGCCTGACCGGCCAAAGTGGTCACTACGCCGGCTGGGGTGATCTTTCGAACGGTGTCGTTGCTCATGTCCGCCACAAAGACATTACCCATGCCATCTACTGCTACGCTCCAAGGATTGCGAAATCGTGCATTGCTTCCAACACCGTCCTTGTCGCCAGGGTGTCCGGCGAGTCCGGCCAATGTGCTCACAACGCCGCTTGGCGTAATTTCCCGAATCGTGTTGTTACCTGTATCTGCCACATAAACATTGCCGGAACCGTCCACCGCGACGCCAAAAGGAGACCAGAATCGCACAATGCTGCCGTTGCCGTCGGCACTGCCGTGACTTCCAGCAGCCCCGGCCAATGTGGTGACAACTCCGTTCGGCGTGATTTTCCGAATCACATTATTGGCGGTATCGGCAACGTAAACATTTCCTGCTTTGTCCACAGCAACATTATTGGGCAAACGAAATTGAGCATGGCCGCCATCGCTGTCGGCGTAGCCACTGATTCCAACTTGGCCAGCCAATGTGCTTACGTTCGCGGTGGAAACATGAGGTATGACGGGCGGCGGCACAACGGATTGAGAGTGCTCACGCCAAAATATCCACCCCACCAGAGCCATACCTGCGATGCACGCTGGAATCCAAATCACTTTCGGAACGGTCAGAATTCGGCCAGTTCTGCGTTGTCCGATGAGCGGTTTGCCTCCTTTTATTAGCTGCAAATCTTTCAGGGCATCCCGCATATCGGCATAACGGTCGCGGAGTTCTCTTGCCATAGCTTTTTCGGCCACAGCGACCAAGCTGCGATCAGCGGCCGGATTCAAACTTGGAATTGGCTTGGGCGGTCCCGCAAGAATTTGATCCAGAATTTCCTTTGTGCCCCGGCCGTTATAGGGCTGTTGGCCGGTCAGCATTTCATAGAGCAACGCGCCAAAGGAATAAATGTCGCAGCGGGTGTCTTCGGCGTCGCCCGTCGCAACGGCCGGCGACATATAGGGCGCGGTTCCCTCCAGTTGCCGGCTTTCCACGTCCACAATCGTGTCGTTGAACATGGTTCGCGCCAGTCCGAAATCAGCCAGACAAGCCCTGCCATCAGCCGTCAACAGAATGTTGGCCGGCTTCAAGTCGCGGTGAATAATGCCGTTGCGATGCGCGAAGCTCAATCCTTCAGCGACCTGCGCGGCAATGTCCAAAATGGACTCGGTGTCCAGTGGTTGTCCGGGCTTGATCCGGTTGGCCAGACTGCCTTTTTCAAAATAAGGCATGACAAAGTAAGGGCCTTCCGTCCGGTCTGAAATCTCCTGCACCGGCACGATATTCGTATGCCGCAGCCGTTTCAAGTGCCCCGCTTCCTTGAGAAAACGGTGAACGACATGCTGATTGGTCACGAGGTCGGACTTTACGAGCTTGATGGCAACATCCCGTCCGGCATTCGAATCGCGCGCCAGCAGAACAATACCCATCCCCCCGCCGCCGAGGACGCGCAGAATCTCAAAATGATCCAAAATGGCCAGCAACCCCGGTCGTGATGGCGGCAAAAGCATCCGCTGGGCAACCAACTCGGCAACCGGCCCCGTGAACACGGAAACGGGCGGCATGAAGGGCGGTTGATTTTGTTGTTCACTCATGGCTCGGTGCCTCCTTGCCGACCGATAGCTTTTTCAACGCCTGGGCAAGCAAGCCTTTCGTTTTTTCATCAAGCCAGGCTTGCTCCTTCGTCCAGTGCAGACCGCGCCGCAAATCGGAATCCGGCAGTTGGGAAATCCGCGAATCAAGATGGACCAGCGCGGAGGCGATGCTGGTGTAGTAAAGCGCGGAGGCAATTTCATCCGGCAGACCGCTTTCAGGATGGTCCAAATTCGCCTTGGCAAAATTCTTGACCAGTTCCAAAAGTTCAATCGGCGGCGCGGGATGGTGGAACAGGTCGGAAAAACTTTTCAACAGCAACCCTTGGGCTTCGCTTAAAGTCCTCAATTTTGTCGCGGTGCGCGCATCAAAGCCTCCCAAATCCACCAGCATCGGCGCGGACATCTGGTGCCGGAGCATGGCCGCCAATTCGTCGGGACGCCAAAGTTTGGCGCGTTCCTCGCCGGTCGCCATCAAAGCGGCCAGCTCTTTCGCGCGGCTTTTGAACACCGCCGCCGAAGAATCAAATTCAGACATAACAATTCAAATACCTATTACAGGTCGCTTTCGCAAATCTTGCACACTTTTTTTCAACGCTGTTTCGCAAGCCGGAGTAGAAAATCTTCCAAAGCCAGAACCTCGGCTGACGTGGCGGCATCTTGGCGCGCATATTCTTTGATCACCTTGCTCAAGTGCGCCTTGAAAATGCGTTTGGCGCTCAAGAGTGTGT
>Ga0181516_10002009_pt1 | contig 14880 bp, 12 predicted proteins | sample PEATcosm2014_Bin_25_FD_121104 | JGI IMG/M metagenome (GOLD analysis project Ga0181516, IMG submission 121104) | Peatland microbial communities from MTU Mesocosm Facility, Houghton, MI, USA - PEATcosm2014_Bin01_10_metaG | ecosystem: Environmental > Terrestrial > Soil > Wetlands > Peat | place... | reverse complement strand
TCTTGTAGGCCTTGTCGCCGAGGCCGCCGAGTTCGCCGATGGTGACGTAATAGCTTTTGTTGGCGTCGTAGCCGGAGAGGGCCAGCCAGCCGATGGTGCCGACCACGATGGCGGCGGCGATTCCAATGCGCAACGTATTGGGGGGAATTCTCATAGATTCAGCTCCAACGATACGAGTCTAGCAAGGCGCGGTCAATGGCCGAGTGACGTGGCGCATTCGAGTGGGGGCAGTTGCGGGAACGGATTCCGCTGAGACGGGCGGCAAACGGCGGGGTTTTGCAAGGAGGGTGGCGGGGATTCCGAGGCGCCGGAGGGGGTAGCGCTGCGCGGGTGGCTTGGGGATTAGCGTGTTTTCAGCGAATTGAGGGTGTTGGCCTTGGACCTGTTGGCTGGATAGAGCTTCGCTGGTTCCTGGAACCAGCGAGCGCCGGGCGGGCGGACGGTTGGGGACGCGACTCAGGCCTCGCCGTCGTGGGATTGGCTGCGCTGGAACGACGCCACAATTGCGGGGGAGATGACCATTGCGACAAACGCCAGACCGATGAGGAAATCGACCATCGAGAACTCCTTCCGGGGACCGGATTTGATCGCGTACCGCTTTGAGCGAGCCGGCGCGCGGGCCGATGCACCGCAACTAGAAAGGTATTGCAGGGGACCGGAAAGAGGAATAGCCCGTTTGTTGCCAACGCATACCGCCTTGGTAACCGGTGCGCAGTAACCGCAAGCGAATCAGGCTTCGTCTTCTTTTTCCGATCGGGGAAGGGAGGCGACGATGGCAGGGCTGAAGATGATGGCGAGGAAGACAAGGGCGATCAGAAGGTCATGCATGGGTTGAAACTCCTGCGGGAAGTGAACCGGACCCCCGGGTGCGTGAAGGTAACAACGCTCTTACGCTTTGGTAACTTGTTGTGTTATTACTATGCGACAAGTGTCCCGAAATAGTCCAGTTTTAATGTGTGGATTTGCCTCGAAAGTTCTAACACTTAAGTTGTAGGGGCGGCTGAGGCGGCAGGGTTTGGAGGCCGATTGAGAAATCGGCAGCGTTGGGGTCGGGACGATCTTCCAGATGAGTTGGGCGAGCGCGGACGAGGACGTCCGCGCTACAGCCTACCGGGAGGTCGGCGTTACCGGGCGGATTGTCTACTGACGAACGGGGTCGGGACGGGAATGCCGCCAACGGCCCACCAGGTAGGGGAAGAGCACAAGGGCAAACAGGAGGAAGGCATGGCCTGCGGCATCGGCATATTGCAATCCTGGGGGAAAGAACCGGATGCCGACGTCGCCGGAGCCGAGCCGTACGTCGACGGCGCCTGTGGCTCCCAGCAGGGCCACGACGGCCGAGCCCAGGATCACCGGCCAGACGGCCTGTATCCGTTGTCGCCGGGCCAGCAGGATCATGCTCCATCCGGCGAGCAGGGGAGCGGTGAAGTAAAGCATCCGGCCCACGCCGAAGTAGACGACGGCGAACCCATGGACGGGCACAAAGGGCGTCTGCCACCCCTTCAGCGAACCTCCAAGAAACCAATTCCACCCCGACCACAGAATCAGGAGGGCCATACCCCACGCGGCTGCCAGCCCCAGCACCGGGCCGAAGCCGAGCACGGCCCACGGAATTCGGGCCGTCCACGAACGCAGTTCCGGCCTCTCGATCATGATCCGGGCCAGATCGTCCAACCGGCCCAGCCGAGCCAGCGCCAGGTCTTCCGCCTGGGCGCGGTTTCGACCAGCCCGCAGCTCCTCGGCGGTAAGATCCGCCCAGTGTTCGCGCAGTTCGGTGAGATACCGGCGCACGTGGCGCGGAGCCACACCGGCGCGCAGCAGCCGCTCCCGCAGTTCATGCGACCACATGGCCATACTCTCCTCCCGCCAGGGTCCTTTGGACGGCCCCTGCCAAATTTGTCCATTGCGCCGCCAGGGCAGCCAGCCTGCGGGACCCTGCTTTCGTCACGGAGTAGTAGATCCGGCTGCGCCCTGCGACGGTTTTGCGACGCGACTTGAGCGCCCCATCGCGTTCCAGTGCATGGAGCACGGGGTAGACCACTCCCTCGCCGACAACGATCACTGCATCTGTGCGATCGCGGATGGCCTGCACGATTTCATAGCCATACATTTCGGCGTCTGCCAGCAGCCGCAGGATCAGCAGCTCCGGCACACCGTTCATGAAATTTGGGTTGGTTTCCCTGGAAGTCGTCACCGGGCCATAATACCTCGTGGTTCAAGGTATGGCAAGAGGTTTGTGGCGGCGGGGATCGGATTAGAAGGCTTGGAAAGCGAAGGCGTCCGATTGCGTCCGCTTCCGGAGTGAAGGCTGGTGTTTTGGCTTATGGGCGAGCGCGGACGAGGACGTCCGCGCTACAGCCGACCGGGAGGTCGGCGCTACGGGGCGAGTTCGGTGCGAAGCGGGGAGTGCGTTTTTGTTTGGCCGGGGTTGACGGCGCGGCGGCTGTTCAGGCGTCGCCGTCGTGGGAGCGGGTGCGGAGAAAAGTCGCCAAAAGGGCGGGCCCAATGACCATCAGGACAAATGCAAGACCAATCAGGAAATCGAACACCTGGAAGGCTCCTTCCCGGAACCGCTGCGCATCGCACAGGGGCGACCTGGAGATGATAGCGCATTCCGGGAAGAGTAGAAAAAACGTTGGTAACACTCGGGATAGAGCGCTCGAACGGTGGGAGGCAGCCGGCCTTCAGCGGGCTGCATCAAGGGTTTGCGCGGCGCGTTCCAGGGCCTGGGTGAGGACGACAATCTGCTCGCCGGCGCGCTTTGTATCCTTGGCTTCAACGGCCTCGTTGACGCCGGGAATGACGACGGCCGCGTAGCCGGTAAACTCGCCGGGCGCGAAGATGGTGTGCCGGTACCAGGGCCGGTTGGGCAGACCGGCGTCGGAGATGAGCGCTGTTTCGGTGTCGCGCAGGGCGCGGTTGAGGCGGGCCAGGTCGCCGGACGGGGCGACTTGCAGGGCGTGGGCCTTTTCCGCGGCGGCCATGAGGCGAGCGGCGGCGGCTTGTGCCGGGCGGAAGTCGAGCGCCAGTTTTGCCTCCTCGGCCTTGTGCTGGGCAGCATCGATGTAGGCGGCGATTTCGCGGGCGTAGGCTACGTAGTCCAGGGGGAGCACGTCGGTGTCGGCCATGCGCAGGGCCTCCAGGCCGAAGACGCGTGCCATCTGCTGGAGGTAGACGAATTTGGGGTCGGCGTTCTGGGTAAACCAGGCGAAGTTGTCAAAGACCGAGTGGTAGACGCCGTAGGGTCCGCCGGAAGCGATGTCGGTTGCGGGAACGCCGACGTGCTGCAGGAAGGGCGTGAAGTCCGAGCCGGAGCCGAGGTCGCCGACGCGCACCTCTTCGCCGGGAACGGGCGGGGCATTGGAGGCGCGATGCTCGTTGTCGGCCCTGTGGCCTTTCCACTGCTGGTAGACGGTGCCGCCGGCCGGGCTGGGGACCGAGCGGGTGAGCTCGCGGATGAACTGCTTGAGCGAGGGCACGGCGGCGGCGGAAAAGTCGGGGCCGGCGACGCCCACATCCATGTTGAAGTAGGCCACGGCGCGGTGCAGGGTCGCGGCATGCTGCTCCACCCACTCGGTGGAGCCCATGAGGCCTTCTTCCTCGGCATCCCAACTGCAAAAGACGATGGTGCGCTTGGGGCGCCAACCGGATTTGAGCAGCGCGCCGATGCCGTGGACGGCTTCAAGCATGGCCGCGGTGCCGCTGGAGGGGTCGACGGCGCCATAGACCCAGGCGTCGCGGTGATTGCCGGCGATGACCTGGTCGTCGGGGATTTCGGCGCCCTTGAAGGTCCCGATCACGTCCCAGATGATGCGGCGCTGGTAGTCCTGATCGGAGACCAGGTGGACCTTCACGCCGCTGTCGCCGACGTGGTAATGGAAGGGCAGCGCGCCCTGCCATCCCTGGGGGACGCTGGCACCCTTGAGGGCTTGCAGAATGGGCGAAGCGTCGTGGTAGCTCAGGGGGATGGAAATAATGTGTGGCTGATTGCCTGACTTCTCATTGGAGATGCGGGCCGCATCGGGCAGGTCGAGCGTGGAGGCCACGCCGGGGGTCTCCGGGTCGCCGGAATAGCGGGGCAGATTTTGCACGGAGCCGCGCTGGACGGCTGTTTCCGGCCGCCAGGGACCGTTGGGGTAGACGTCGCCCTTGAAGTAGCCGTCGTCCTGGGGATCGGAGTAGATGAGGACGCCGGCGGCGCCGCGCAGTTCGGCGATGTAGACCTTGACGCCGCGGAAGTTGGAGCCGTAACGGCAGAGGACGATTTTGCCGTGCAGGTCGATGTGCATGGCGGCGAGCTGGTCGAAGTCTTCGAGGCGGCAGTAATTGGCGTAGACCGCCGTGCCGGTAACGTCGCCGGAGCCGGAAGAGCCGTTGAAGGGCATGACAACGCGCGGGTCGTCCTGGAAGGGGTCGCCGTCGACGTGCTCGGGGTGGGGGCCGGTCATGAGGAGTTGGCCGGCGGCGTCGAAGGCCTCCACGCGCACGACTTTGGGATGGTTGAGGAGGACGCGATAGGGGACGATCTCGGTTTCAAGGCCGGCGTCGCGGAACTTCTCCGCCACGTAGTCGGCGGTTTTTTTGTCCTCGGGGCTGGCGGCGAGGTGGGGCTCGGCGGTGAGCAGCTTGAGGTGCTGGCCGGCGAGCTGCGCGTCGGGAACGGCGAGGAACTTCTCTTCGAGCGCGGCCTCGCGCGTAAAGTCGGCATAGCCGAAGACTTGCGGGGTGGACTGGGCGTGGAGCAGGGCAGAGAAGGAGGAGAGGAGAAGAAGTGCGAGCGGCCGGCGCAAATTCATGAAAGGAACCTTCTTGGAAGGAGAGTAGGAGGTCGGACCTGTCAGGGTACACCTGCGACGGCATCTCCTCCAAGGCAGGATGGGGACGATTGCGCATTTGGGGCGGGGGCGCGAGCGTGGACCGGGAGGTCCACGCTACAGCCGGCCAGGAGGCCGGCGCTACAGGTGCAGCGGCAATGGCCGGCGGTTGGGGAACTGCGGACGCCGGCCAGAGGGTGAGGGCGGGGGTTAGGTTCCGGGGGTGATGACGATGTTGCGGAAGGCTACGTGGCCTTTTTCGCTGCCCTGGAGGTAGATGGGGCCGGGTTGGCCTTCGTTGCTGTTGAGGGCGCCTCCGGTGATGCCGGGAATCTCCTTGTTGTCTTCAACGGTTTTGCCGTTGAGGAGGACGGTCACTCTACGGCCGACCAGGGTGATGTCGTAGGTTTGCCACACGTCGGGGGTGCGGGGCTGCTCGGGGGTGGGCGCGAGGAAGCCGTAGATGGCGCCGGTGTGGTGGGTGGGGCCTTCGCCGACGGAGTCCGTCTCCACCTGCAGCTCGTAACGACCGCGGAGGTAGACGCCGCTGTTAGATTCCTTGTCGCACTTGAACTCGATGTGCAGCTTGAAGTCCTGGAACTTGAGGTCGCTGATGAGCTCGGGGCCGTTGCCGGGGGTGACCAGGGCGCCGTCCTTGACGGTCCACTCGGGCGCGCCGGGCTTGCTGGGGTGCCAGCCGGTGAGGTCCTTGCCGTTGAAGAGGGTGATGGGCTTGGCCCAGACGGGCGTGCGGCCGCGGTCGAGCTTGGGGGCGCGGACGGCGGTCCACTTCCAGGTTTTGCCGTCGGGCCCGTTGACGGTGCCGGCGATGGCTTTGCCCAGGAGGGTGCCTTCAAAGACCAGGTCTGCCTTGCTGTCCTCTTCTTCCTTGGGGGAGACGAAGGTGATGTGCATTTTGTCGATGGCTACCTTGGGCAGGGGGCGGGCGTTGCCCCAGCGGCCGACGAATTGCGCGGTGAGGTTGCTGCCTTTCTGGTCGACTTCGAGCCAGGAGGGGTATTCCCGGTCCGGGGCCTGCAGCGTGAGGTCCCACACGCCCAGGAACGGCTCATTGGCAGCGGCCAGGGCGGACGGGGTTTTTGCCGGGGCCTGCGCGGACGCGACGGCGCAGGTGGATAGGAAGGCGAGCCCGATGGCCGCCGCGAGTACGAATTTCTTGCTCATCACTGTATTCAAAGCTCCTCGATGTTGCAGCGACATTTAAATCGTCCACCGGGCCGATCGACCGTGGAGGGGGATGAAGCCCAGGTGTGGCTGAGGTGGTTTCCCACATCTCAAAATCGAGATGTGGGGCACCCAGCGTATTTGCTTTGTTGAAGGTCCTGTTGCTTTTTTATCCGATGGACTTGATGGATTGCGAGGCCTCGTCCCAGGTGACCGGGGTCTTGCGGAAGTAGGACTCGTTGGCCATGTGGCAGCCGAGCGCGACGTGATGGCCGAAGACGGCGTCCTGGACGACGGGCTTGCGGGAACGGACTGCCTCGAAGAACTTCCACAGGTGCGGTTTGAGGTCGTCGTAGTCGTCGCCGTTGTAGGTAATGGACTCCGGACAGGGCTCCTGGCCGGGGATGGGGTCGTGCTCGTCGTGCCACTGCTTGGTGTAGGCGTCGCGCATCTTGGCCGGGTAGGAAGAGGTGTAGTAGCTCGGCGAGAGATCGATGCCGGGCTGCGGCGTATAGGTGACGGAGAACTCGCGCAGCTCGATCATGCCTTTGGAGCCCATGAAGCGGGTGACCTCGGCGTTCTCGCAGCCGAGCATCAATCGCATATAGACGGGGACGTTGCCGAACTCGTAGAGAACGGGGTGGCAGTCGGGCATGTTGCGGCCGTCTTTCCAGCGGAAGATGCCGCCAAAGGCCGAGACGCGGCGCGGGGCTTCGTTGATGCCGAGGACGAACTCCATGCCGCTGATGAGGTGGACGAGCAGGTCGCCGGCGACGCCGGTTCCGTATTCCTTCCAGCAGCGCCAGCGGGCAAAGGTGAGCGGGTCAAAGGCTTTCTTGGGCGCGGTGCCCTGCCAGGTGTCCCAATCGAGATTGTCGGGCGAAAGGTCGGGCGGCGGCGGATATTCCCACGCGCCGGTGGGATCGTTGCGTCCCAGGGTAGCTTCGACCAGTTGCAGGTCGCCGATGGCTCCGTGCGCGATGAGTTCGCGGGCCTTTTCGCAGAGGACGGAACTGGTGCGCTGGGCGCCGATTTGCACGATGCGGTTGGTCTTTTTGTAGGCGGCCACCATTTCAATGCCGTCGGCGGGGGTGTGCGACATGGGCTTCTCGCAGTAGACGTCTTTGCCGGCGGCCAGGGCGTCGACGACGACTTGCTTGTGCCAGTGGTCGGGGACGGCGATGAGGATGGCGTCGATGTCCTTGGAGTCGAGCAGTTCCTTGTAGCGGCGGGTGGTGCGGATGGGCTTGCCGACGATTTCCTTGGCGAGGGTGTGGCGGCCGTCGTAGAGGTCGGCGGCGGCTACGCACTCCACGCCGCGGAGCTGGATGGCGGTGGAGAGTACGCCGCTGCCTTCCATGCCCACGCCGACCATGCCGAAGCGGATGCGGTCGCTGGCGGGCACGGCCTGGGCGCCGCCCAGGGCCGCTTCAGAGTGGAGGAGGACGGAGTTTGGGAGCAGCGAGGCGCCAGCGGCGCCGACCGATGTTTGCAGGAAGGTGCGGCGGGAAAATGCAGATTTGTCCATGACAGAGGTCCGTTTCCGGGAATTGAAAATCCCTGTTGCGATTGCGGTCCAGGCGGCTCAAGCGAAGGGAGCCAACCGTTCGATGTGACTCGGCCGGAAGAGTTTGAAAGCACACCATTATGTAATGGCAGCGGATGGGAGTGTCAAATGGCTTGAGGAAGTCGGGGGGGTGCACAGGCGGGCGAGGGATTCTGAGGGTGTGGAGGCGCGGAATCGGCTTGGATGTTGTTTTTTGATATTCGGGTTGGGGCGATGGGAGTGGGCGCGACTTTTGCGGGAGTCGTATCGCAAATCCATAAATCTTTCAATCGGCGTGGCTTCCCGCCTTCCCGAAAAACTGCCTTGACAACGAGGTTTTCGCGTTGTGAGATGGCCGAAAGTCTGGCAGGAGGGTCGATGAAAGTTGAGCTGATTTCCACGGCCAATCGTAGAAGTGTTTCGCAATGTTCACGCGGTGCGGGAGGCGTGAATGCTGTGTGTCACACGTACACCGGCGGCGTTGTAGCGGTAGGAAGCGACGTCATGCGGCAACCCAAAGTGGTGCCAATCTACTGGGGCAACACGATATCGGGCAACAGTGCGTTGAAACTTGCCTTCGATCAATTCTTCGCCGAACTTTTGAATAGCGACTATGTCGATCGGCTGGCACAATACAACGTCGCACAGCCGCTCGTTCTGCCGTCGCATGTCATTGGCGGGACAACGACCAATGTCACGTCGAGCGACGTTGCCACCCAGTTGACCGCGTGGTTCAAAAACGATACGATCCCGCTGCCCACGCCGCTCACCGATGCTCCCAATTGGTACTACGTTATTCTGGCGCCGCCCGGCGCCACGGTCGGGCCTGCGGGCGAATGCGGCTACCATTCCAACAGCCTGTTGACCATCGACAGCGGCAACATTTTGGAGATAATCGCCAGCACGATTGACCAGGCCTGGGGGCTTGTTTATTTTCCTCCGCCTGCTGCGGGAGCCACCGCCGCCAGTATTGTCAACTCGGTGTGTTATTGCCTGGTGCATGAAATGCTCGAGGCCTTCACCAATCCGCGAGGCCAGGGATGGTCGGTCAACGTTGCCGCCTCGGCCGGAAACGCTGGACAGAATTGTGAAATCGGCGATATGTGCGAGACCAAAACATTCCACAACGTGGGCCGCTGGAACGTGGAGACGTATTGGTCCAATCAGGATCAAGCGTGCGTAGGCGCGTTCGGTCCGGATTGGGTTTCGCTCGGCGCTCCGGTTGCGGGTGTTCTCGGCGCTCCTGTGGTGGGCCACAATCTCGACGGCCGACTGGAAGTTTATGTTGTCTCAAACGATGGAAACCTGTGGCATCGCTGGCAAGGAGGGCTATTCGGGACTCTGGAGCCTTGGCAGACCGTTTGTGCGGCCAATCCGGGTATCTCGGGGTCAGCGAGGGTCGGTTACAACCAGGACGGCCGTATCGAACTCTTCGGAATGCAGAGCGGAGGCGTGCTGTGGCATGTGTGGCAAACCGCGCCGAACGGCGGCTGGAGTGAGGGCGCAGTCCTGGGGGCGCCCAGCGGCGGCATCATCGGCGGAGTGACGGTGGCAGCTAACCTCGACGGGCGGTTGGAGGTCTTCGGCGTTGGCTCCGATCATCAGTTGTACCATATTTGGCAGACTGCGCCGAACGGCGGCTGGAGCGCCTGGGGTAGCCTCGGCTTCCCTTGGCCTTCCACCACTCTCCAGATCGGCGACCCGCGCGTGGTAAGAAATGCGGATGGCAGGCTGGAAGTGTTTGTGGTCGCAGCCGATCAGAAGATTTGGCACGTCTGGCAAACGGCTCCGGGCGCCAGTTGGGGCGCGTGGGCATCTTTGGGCGGTCCCGCGGTAGAGATCGCGAACGGCGCGCCATTCGTGGGGAACAACGCGGACGGCCGGATTGAATTATTCGTCACCGGCTCGGACGGCGGCATTTATCACATATGGCAAACCGCGCCAAGCAATGGCTGGAGTTCTTGGGCGCTCCTGCAGGGGCCATTACCCGGAGTGCAATTCAATGGTTTGGGAGGCATTGCCAATAACAAGGACGGGCGGTTCCAACTGTTCTTCATCGGCTCCGACGGCGCGCTTTGGACGATGCCGCAGAGTAGTCCAAGCAACGGATGGTCTCCGGTGCGCTTTCTCGATGGGGCGCCGCCGGCGCAGGCCATCAATGGCGACCAGATCCCAGGCGCAGGGCTTAACTTCAATGGCGCCATGTCCGCCTTCGTCGTTGGACAGGATGCCAATATTTGGCAAATTACCCAGATTTCGCCGGGCGGCACCTGGGGCGGGCTGGTCAAGGATTGATCCCCGCGTCTCACCCTTCTCCAGAAAAAAGCGAAGGATGGGGCACCGAGCATTTATGGCCGGGTTTCATCGCAGACGTAACTCACGGCGCGAGTCATGATGCTCGGGATGACAGGGCGTGATGGGGCGCTGCTGGCGGGCGCCTCGGCGCCTTTGCAGGCTTGACGCGCTTGCAGGTGGAGTACGCCGATTCCGTTTGGGTGATTGGCGGCCGGTGAGGCGCCGAACGTTCGGAAAAGGGCAGCAAGTTAGCCTCCGCTTCGCGGAGATCGCATGTTGGCGAGTTCGCGAGGGTTTGGCTGCCGACGATTGGTCATTCCTCATTGGGTGGCGATGAGGGTGAGCGATGTTCTGGAAGCGCGGGCCGGGAGTTCGCTGGTTGTCTAGACCGCCGGCACGGGCTGGCCGCAGTGGGCGCAACGCTTGGCGGCGAGGGGGATGTCGCTGAGGCACTCCGGGCAGGGCTTGGTGCTGGGAGGCGGCGGGACTACGGGCTTTTTGATCCGCGCAAGCAGCGCGTTCACCGGCAGAACGACCGCGAAATAGACGACGCTGGCCACGATGAGGAATGAGATGGCGGCGTTGAAGAACTTGCCGATCATGATGTGGCCGGTGCCGATGTTGAGCACGACACCGGTGAAGTCGGGTTTGCCGACGGTGGCGGCGATGAGGGGGTTGAGCACGTCGCCCACCAGCGAGGCGACGATGGCGTTGAAGGCTGCGCCGAGGATGACGGCTACCGCCAGGTCGACGACGTTGCCGCGAAGAATGAAGTCACGAAAACCCTTGAGCATGGTGCCTCCGCTGTGGATTGTGCTTTCCAGTCAGGATGGGCCGGGGAAAGGGGCCACTTTTGCCCTATGCTACACGGGAGATGGGGGTTGCGGAAACTGGGCGTGGGATTTATAGCCGGTTGGCGGCGCCCAGCGTGGACGAGGACGTCCACGCTACAGCCGGCCGGGAGGCCGGCACTACTCGACTATTCGGCGACTTGAGAGGTGTGCGAAGTCAGAGGTAGATCCAGAGGAAGAGGACGAGGGCCAGGATCATGAGTTCGGAGTAGAGCAGGATGAGGACGCCGGCGTGGTAGAGGCTCCAGCGGCGACCAAGACAGCGGGCGGTTTCAACCATGCCCCAGCAGATGGCCGGTACCGCGATCAACTGCCAGTTGGCGCTGAGCGGCGCGGGGCGGTCGTGAAGCGCGGCGATGCGCAGGCTGGCGGCGAGGGCCCCGAGCGAGAGGAGCAGGGCACGGGGCAGCGAACGCTGCCGGATACGCAGGATGTTGGGGCGGGCGAGCACTCTGTCACAACTCTAGTACCTTTGGCCGCGTGGATAGGTGGCCTCCCACATCTCAGAATCGAGTTGTGGGGCACCCGGCGATGGTACAGAATCGAGCGGTCAAAGACCTGGTACCGCCGCTTACAATAGAGAAGGAAGCCCACCCGGCGCATGGCGGATCAAGCACAGAAACAATCCGAGCAGTCCGGTCCGCAAAAGGCCGGGGCGGCCAACGCCGCCGGAGATGCGGCGCCCAAGAAGCCTGCCGACGAGCCGGTGGAACGCGTCTACGACTCGCGGCTGATCCGGCGGCTTGGCCATTATCTGCGCCCGTACTGGTGGCAGACGGCCATCTCCGCACTGGCGGTTTCGCTGAAGTCGATTTGCGATGTGACCGGGCCTTACCTGGTGATGGTGGCGATCGACCGGTATCTTGCGCCGGGCCTGGCGCCCAAGGCCGCGAACAACCTGCTCTTCCACCAGATCGGCACCAATAACTGGTTTACGCGGCGGTTGAGCGTGGACCCGGTGCTGGGCATTACGCAGTTGGCCTCGGTGTACCTGGGCGCGCTGCTGATTGCCTACATGTTCGAGTTTCTGCAGGTCTACCTGATGCAGTGGATCGGGCAGAAGCTGATGCTCGACCTGCGGCGCGACATCTTCCGCCACATGCAGCGGATGCACATCGGCTTCTTTGACACGCACGCAGTGGGGAGGCTGGTAACCAGGCTGACCTCGGACGTAGACGCCATCAACGACATGTTCACGGCCGGCGTGCTGGCCATTATCGACGACTTTTTCAATCTTGTGTTCATGGCCGTGCTGATGATCACCATCAACTGGTGGCTGGCGCTGCTGGCGTTCGCGGTGCTGCCGCTGATCCTGATTGTGACGCGGATTTTCCGCGACCACGTGCGCGAGAGCTACAGGCGGGTGCGCACGGCGATTGCGCGCATCAACAGCTTTACGCAGGAACACATTTCGGGCATGAGCGTGGTGCAACTGTTCAACCGCGAACAGCGCGCCTACAAGGATTTTGAGGGCGTGAACCGGCTGCACATGGTGGCCTTCAAGGACACGATTTTTGCCTACGCGCTGTACTACCCGGCGGTGGAGATACTGTCCGCGGTGGCGATTGCCATCGTGATTTGGCGGGGCGGATTTGGGGTGCTGGCGGGGACGGTAACTATTGGCGTGCTGGCCATGTTCATCCAGTATTCGCAGCGGTTCTGGCGGCCGATCCAGGACTTGAGCGACAAGTACAACATCCTGCAGGCAGCCATGGCGGCGTGCGAACGCATCTTCAAGCTGCTGGATACCGAGCCGGAGATTGTGAACCCGGCCAACCCGCAGGCGGGGGACGGATCGAATCGGATTGAATTCCGGCATGTGTGGTTCACCTATCAGCCGCTGACCGACGAGAAGCGGGCGACCGTGATTGCGGCGGCTGCGCATGCCACGCCGGCAACCGCGCTAGCGGGCATTGGCGACGTCGAGTGGATTTTGAAGGACGTTTCTTTCACGGTCGATCCGGGGCAGACGGTGGCGATTGTGGGGCACACGGGCGCGGGCAAGACGACGCTGATCAGCCTGATGATGCGGTTCTACGATGTGACCGCGGGACAGATATTGCTGGACGGCGTGGACCTGCGCGAACTTGAGTTCAACGCGCTGCGGCGGCACTTCGCGGTGGTGCTGCAGGACCCGTTTCTTTTCTCCGGCACGATCAAGGACAACATCCGGCTGGGGAACGAGGAGATTACCGACTCCGACCTGCGGCGGGCGGCAAACGATGTGAACGTGCTGGATTTTGTGGAGAGCCTGCCCGGCGGCTTTGACGAGCCGGTGCGCGAGCGCGGCAACTCACTGTCGACCGGCCAGAAGCAGCTCATCAATTTTGCGCGGGCGCTGGCCTACAATCCGCGGATTTTGATTTTGGACGAAGCCACGTCGAGCGTGGATACCGATACGGAACTGCGCATACGCGGCGCGCTGGAGCGGATGGTGGAGGGGCGGACCAGCGTGCTGATTGCGCATCGGCTTTCGACGGTGCAGCGCGCGGACACGATCCTGGTGATGCACAAGGGGCAGTTGCGCGAGAAGGGTTCGCACCAGGAGTTGCTGGTGCAGCGCGGGCTGTATTGGAAGCTGTATCAGTTGCAGTACAAGGACCAGGAGATGGGGGCGGCGGCCGTGCCGCTTCCGACGGCCGCTTCCGCGGATTGAATTCGAGCGAACTGGGGCATCTACCTTATGCGTGTTGAGTGCAGCGTGGACCGGGAGGTCCACGCTGCAGCCGGCCGGGAGGCCGGCGCTACTCCTTGATCCCGCTGCCAGCCGCAGTTACTTGTTGCCCTCGGCTACGGATAGATAGAGATCGACATTGCCGCCGTCGACCAGGGTGGTGCCTGTGTCCACAAAGACTGGGTAGGGCGAGAAGAAGTCGCCTTTGAAGTCCTTGTTGAGCTGGGCCGGGGGCTGGTGGAAGACCTCGTAGAGGAGCTTCAACCCGAAGTAGCCCATGGTGTAGGGTTTTTGCGCGATGGTCGCGTCGATGGTGCCGTTCTTGATGCCTTCGAGGGTACCGGGGTCGGCGTCCCAGGCGATGACTTCGCGGTCTTTCAGGTTGGCGCGCTTGACGGCGTCGGAGACCGCCTTGCCGGAAGCTGCTTCAAGGCAGACGATGGCGTCGATTTTCCTTGCTCCGGTGCGCGACAGGACTTCCTGCGCCTTGTCGAAGGCGACCTTGGCGTCGCCCTTGGTGTCTACGATGTCGGCGATCTTGATGCCGGGCTGGACACTGAGGGCCTCTTTGAATCCGCGCAGGCGGTCTTCGAGGTTGGGCTGCCCGGGAATGGTAAAGATGGCCACGTTGCCCTTGGCGCCCAGCTTCTCTACCAGGCGGCCGCCGCTCATGCGGCCGGCCTCGACGTTGTTGGTGCCGATGAAGTAGAGCCGGCGGCTGGCGTAGGCGTCGGAGTCCATGGTGATGACGGGGATGCCCTCCTGGACCGCTGCGTCGATTTCCCGCTGCAGGACGGAGACATCGGCCACGGAGATGAGGATGCCGGAAGGCTTGGCCCGGACCGCCTGCTGCAGAGCGTCAAGCTCGCCCAGCGGATCGTAGGTTGTTGGCCCGACCACCTTGGCCGTAACCTTGTACAAGGCCGCGGCCTTGTTGAATCCCGTTGCGGCCGTTTGCCAGTAGGGCAGGGTAACGTTGGCCGCGATCATGTAGTAGACATCCTTGTTGGTTTCCGTGTTGCACCCGGAAGAGAGCGCAACCCCTAGCGCCAGCGCCGCCAACGCCACCTGCTTCATCCTTTTCATGCCTACCTCCGGATAAAACGTGAAAAGTCTGATGCGCGCCGGCCGGTTTTGGGCTATGCGCGCCCCTCCCGATCAGGGCAGGATATTAACGCCGGAAAGTGGATGTTGTCCAACCTAAAATCGGGGGGAGAATGCGTGCGGGAGGGTGGCGTGCAGGGGCGCGCCGAGGCCGGCGAACCCCGTTCCTTACCGCGGGAAGCGGGCGGGAATTGAATCGCTGTCCGACAGGATGACGGCAGGAACAGGGAAGCCGAGCCGATCCGGCTTCGCTGTTCCTGCCAGCTCGACGGGTATCTAGCGGGGGCCGTCGTTCATGTAGTGACGCATGGCCACGTCGTAGCCGCGGCGGAAGCCCTCGCGATACGCCTCTCTGAGGTCGCGGGGAAGGTCGGGGTGCTTGTACTCGTCGCGGTTGTTGACGTCGGGCCG
>Ga0181516_10002008_pt1 | contig 14883 bp, 14 predicted proteins | sample PEATcosm2014_Bin_25_FD_121104 | JGI IMG/M metagenome (GOLD analysis project Ga0181516, IMG submission 121104) | Peatland microbial communities from MTU Mesocosm Facility, Houghton, MI, USA - PEATcosm2014_Bin01_10_metaG | ecosystem: Environmental > Terrestrial > Soil > Wetlands > Peat | place... | reverse complement strand
TTTTTCGGGGTCGATTCCAGCATCCTCAGACCTCGTATGCTACTGGTTTGAACGAGCGCGAAGAATGGTCGAGGCGAAAAGTGCAAAGAGAGTCGGCTTGCTGGCCACCCAAGGCATAAGGGGCGGTGACAACAGGACGGTGCTGGAGAGGATTAAGCAGACAGGAGACATTTTCCTCGGATGGAGCGACCGAAATTGGCTCCTTGAAGGCGCGGCTGTGCATGTCTCGATTATTGGATTCGATGCGGGCGCTGAAACATCTCGGACCCTTGACGGTGAAGACGTCCTGGCGATCAATGCGGACTTGACGGACTCAATCGACATAACCTCGGCAAAGGCGCTCGAAGAGAACAAGAAACTATGGGCCTACGGTTCGCAGCAAAAAGGGGCCTTTGATGTTTCTTCCGAGATTGGACAGAGACTCAGCAATGCGCTCAACCCATTCGGCAAGAGCAATTCCGACGTTGTGAAGCGTGGAATCAACGGAAGGCAACTTCTACAGCGTTCGCCCGATGCCTGGGTTATCGACTTCGGAGAGGACATGCCTTTGACAGAAGCCGCTCTATACGAAGAACCATTTGAATATGTGCGTAGGGTCGTATTCCCGACACGCGAGAATCACGATGAAGTTCGGCAGCGCGTCAAGTGGTGGCTTCATGCAAGGCCGTCTCCGAAATACCGGAAAATACTTGCCACACAATCTCGTTACATCGCAACGCCTGTGGTCTCGAAACACCGTGTCTTTGTCTGGCTTTCCGGGGAGGTGCTGGTGGACCATGCGATTGTGGTCTTTGCTCGGGAGGATGACTACTTCCTGGGGATTCTGCATTCGCACGCCCACGAGATTTGGTCGCGACGGGCTGGAACTCAGGTCAGAGATGCTGAAAGCGGTTTCCGCTACACACCCACTTCTACCTTTGAGACCTATCCATTCCCCTGGCCGCCGCGCCATGAGCCGCAAGGGTCACCGCTGGTGGAGGCCATCGCAGAGGCCGCCCGCGAACTCGTAGAGAAGCGAGACGCCTGGCTCAATCCGCCGAACGCCAGCGCAGAGGAATTGAAAAAGCGCACGCTTACGAATCTCTACAATGCCCGCCCCAGTTGGCTTGCGGAGGCGCATCGGAAGCTGGACGAGGCGGTGTTTGCTGCCTATGGCTGGCCTGTGACGTTGACCGATGCAGAACTCCTGGAGCGGTTGCTCGCTTTGAACCATGAGCGCGCCGCCGCTTCACAAGCATAGGCTGAGACGGCGCTACACCCTCACGCTTTGCCGGTTAGGTCTGAGACTTTCTTCGCCGTCTTCAATCGGGCAAGCGTCGAGTACCGTGGTCCCTGCATTGCGCCCTGCGGAGCGTCCCCAAGGGGGATTGTCGGCTCTATGGGTGTCGCTTTGGCAGAAAAGACCAGCTTGTACTTGCCGCCTTCGCCGAAGGGTTCGATGTGGTCAACCGGGGCATAGTGAGTGATGGCCGATACCGGCTGCGTCTGATAAGCCGCAATGTACTTGATCTTGTCCAGTTTCCCGCCTGAGATGCGGATAGAGTACCAGCAATCCTCGCCTAGAAACACCTTGTCGAAGCCCTCTTTCTGCGCGGGGACAATGATGGTATCCGGCTCCTGGGAGAATGGCTTCACTGGCGGCACGACGGTTGAGGTTTTGGGAGTTGCCACCGCTTTCGGGAACTCGAAAGCCCGGAGTCCAACGAGCGGGAGAATCTGGAGAATCTCATTCAGGAAAGCTTGCGTATCAGCTTTCTCGGATTCCGTGAGGCCCGGTTCCTGAGGCGCATTGCCATTGTCCAGACGGCAGCGATGCGCTTCGGTTGCTCGCTTTACGAGCGCGCATTCCAGCCAAGTGACATGGGCGCGATTGAGGCCGCCGCTGTTTGAGACAAAGATGATTCCCCAGTCCCAAAAGTCCTTGTTCTTGTAGTGTGCATCGATCCGATCTCGCACGCCGTCGGCCTGTCCGACATAGATTGTGGGCAAATCGTCCTGTTCCTGATAGCCAACCAGAATGTAAACGCCAGCCCGGATGAACTCGGGTCGCTGGCGAACCTCATTCCATTTGGCGCGGGGAAAGGCAATCCCAAGCCCGGTCCAATTCATGCGGTCAATCAGGCGGACGCCTTCAGGGTCACCATCGGGAACAAAAATGCGAATAGTAAAAGGAGCGGCCATTCTCCCTCGGTCTTTCTTTCCACAATCACCATCTGGTGGCAACGGAAATATGCCCAATGCTACCAGACAGAGGGAAAGCCGGAAGGCGCTCCGCTGGTGGAAGCGATGGCCGGGGACGAAGGGCATGATTTAAGCGAACAAGCGGAAATGCCTCTCTAGTTTGCTGGTGGAAGTGAATCGGAAGCTCGCGAGGCTGGCGCTGACTGCTTTTGGCTGTCTTGTGCCGGCGAACGATGATGGCTTTGTGCGACCGCGGAACCAGCGACGGGCCGATGGCCGCGCCGCCGCTTCACTGGAACGGGCGGTGGAGGCGCCTGAGGGGCGCTCACAGCGGCTGGTGGGGTCACGGGCGGGGGAATGGGCTTTGGCATGAGCATGAAGACCACCAGCCCGCCCGCCATGAAAGCCAGCAATAGAATCCCCAGCCCAAAGCCCGCGCCACTGTTTTGCTGTGCCGCCGCGCTGGACGGTGAAGCCGTGTCCCCGCCCGCCGAGTGCCCCTGGCTTGAATACTTCCGCTGATAGATGCCTGTGCCGGGGATGGAGGCCGCCGTGTACGACCGGCCCTTTGCATCCGTGCCGACCCGAAAGCCACGAACACCGATGGAAGTCCCGATGCCGGACTTGGACAGGTTCAGCCGGATGGGACCAATTTTCAGGCTCTTACGGAAACGCCATGTCATACGCAGCAAGACTACCAGTTTCGAGAGAGGAACCGGAAAGCCAACGGACTCAATAGGGTACGCGGGATAAACTCAGTCCGTCGGGAACCAGACCTTTCCGATGGGACTGAAAGATTGTGGGCAAGGTCGCGCAAGCCGCTGAAGCCCACCAGCGGCACGAGCCGCAGAAAAGAGGCGGTGGTGGTCATTCGCGTAATCGGAACAGAAGAGCAGACAGCGGCGTTCAAACACCTGTGGGCAAAATACGTGTCCAGCTTCAGAGAGTCAGTGCATTGCGCCCGCTGCCTGGTGGGACCGTACTCCAGACTGGTGAGGCCAGCCATGAAGCCGGGAGAGTACACCCTTGATACTCCGTCTGGCGAGTGGGAATACTTCTACCTGTGCGGGGTCGCAAAGAGCGCGAACAGCAGCCCGGACACTTGGCACCGGAACCTGCATTTGGCAGTCCGCCGGGCACCCGGCAAACTGGCAACGGTGACGGCGTTCAACGGGGCCATCTTCGAAATTTCCGACTTTGCGGCCATCCCGATCCAGCCGTTGCCGCTCGGATTCCGGGGGATGAGCGCCGAATTCACTGCCTGCCGCAACTGGCAATTCGGCGTCCAGCAATACAATCCGGCGGACGAAAAGGGAACGCATGAAGAGGCGGAACGCTTGACGTCAATAGAGGCTTGACATTCGCCGCTCTCGGCATGAGTCAGACGGGCGAACGTTCGCCTGTTAACAAATGCTAAGGTTTCCCAAGGTTCCGGGGTAGGCGCAAAAAGCAAAACTCTTGACACATTTGGACGCTTGACACTGCCCAACCTTGAGACGGAATCAGAAGCTGACATGAACGCATAAAGAGAGTGAACGCTTGACGCCGATAGGAACTTGACGCGGGCCTATCTCGGCTTACTCAGAGAAGCGAACACCGAACGCCACAAGGGAACCGAACAGGTCAACTTTTCCATGGCGTCAACCGAGGGCCGTGTCAAGCCCTCATTGGCGTTCAGGGTTTGGGTTTTCGGCTGTGTTTTGATCCGGCGGGAGACTCTAAACCTTATAAAGCGCTTGAGAAAGGGCCAAAAATCCGGGGACGCTACGGGGACTAAGAGGCGTGTACAGAGGGCAAAACGAGTGCAAGCCGATGCAAGCCAATTTAGAGCTATCCACTTTGAGAATCATAGATTTATCCGAATCGATGCAAAGCACTACAAATGGTGCAAAATGGCCTGATACCCTCTTTCACGGCGATAACACGGGTTCAAATCCCGTCGGGGACGCCAATCAATTGAATGACTTAGCCGATTTTCTCCAGTTTTTCTGCGGAGCATTTTGGGGAGCAGTTAATCGCCGGTTGAGCTGTCACATCGGTTGTCGGCTTACGCACCATCGCAACGACCTTCTGTTGCGCGGCTCGTTTCGCCGGCATCTGCGCCTGAGCGTAGATGTCCAAAGTGATCTGTTTGACAAGGTGAACGGCGCCAACTTGCTTACCCAAACCGGAGCAGCCCTAACAACAATATTGATGATCGTGATGGTTTTCGCTTCATACCTGATTATTGTGCTGCACTACATCGTTACTAAGCTCGAAGCGATCATCGTGATGACCGCGGGCTACATCTTCCTTGGCTTTGCTGGAAGTCGCTGGACAATGCCTTATTTTGAAAGGTACATTTCATTAGCAATCTCGACGGGCGTTCGGTTGATGCTGATCTACCTGATGCTTGGGGTCTTCAAAACCGTCTCCCGAAATTGGGTCACGGCGATGGACAGTTATACACCGGATCAACCGGCGCTCCAGATCTTCCCGACCCTTGCGTCCATGCTCTTATTTGCGTTCGCGTCCTGGATGATCCCAAAAATGGCAGGGTCGATAGCGAGTGGGAGCCTTGGACTCGGCGGTGCTGACATTGTAAATGCCGGTGCTGCGGCCGCGACAGGGGCTGCCCTGGCTGTTGCCACAGTAGCGAGTGGAGGCGCGCTCGCCGCGGGTGGAATGGCTGCGGCGGGTGCCGGTGGAATGGAGGCGCTCGGGACTCTTGGGGGAAATGCGGCGGTGGGAACATCGTCATCGATGGCTTCCGGAGCCGCCGATGTTGCAGCGGGAGGCGCTGGCGTGCCTGCGCCGGTGGGACCTCCGCCAGGAGGCGGGGCCGATCCCATCTCGGAAGGCCCACCGCCAGGTCCACCTGCCGAGGCCAGTTCCGTTTCCAGCTCTGACGTCGCAGGAGGGCCATCGCGAGGAAGCGAAGCTGCTTTAACTGGCGATCCGATCCCAGCTGAGAGCGGCGCCGGCGACTCCAGCAATCCCCAATCACGTTTCAACTTTGGAACGCAGAAGAATCGGAACCTGGTTCCTGACGACGGGAGCGAACATACTCCGCCGCCTCAACTGCGGATGGAGGGAGAGGAATAGCCAGTGGCAACAAATTCGAAGACGCTAAATCCGTATACCGCTGCGCGGCAGGAGTGGGACGAACGCTACGGAGATCTCATCTCTCGCGCCAAAAACTGGAGGCTCATTGCCTTCCTATCCATGTCCACAACGCTGGTCTGTGTGACAGGCATGGTCACAATTGGCTACCGGTCGCACACGGTCCCCTATGTGGTCGCGCTGGATGAGGTTGGCCGTGCAGTCCCCGTCGTTCCTGCAAAACAGGTTGCAGTGAAGGATGTTCGGCTTCAAGAAGCGACCGTCGCTCGCTGGATCACCAACTTGAGAACTGTCGTGATCGATCCAGTTGTCCAGCGAAAGATGGTTGACGAGGTATACGCGCTTGCTTCGGCGAGTTCTGCCGCCTCGCAGGCCCTCACCGATTGGTACCAGCAAAACTCACCGTTCGCGAGACTTCAGAAGGAGACCGTGGACGTATCGGTCGAGTCGATCGTCCAGCAATCTTCGAAGAGCTATGAGGTTGTTTGGGCCGAATCGACTCACGATCTATTCGGCCAATTGCAAGGTACTCATCGCTACCGAGCGATCGTCACGGTCAACACTCAAGAGGTGAGCGATCCGAAGCAGGCCCTCATCAATCCTCTTGGGCTGTATGTCACGAACTTTAGTTGGGGAGAAGTTGTGAGTCCGTCCTCAAATAGCCTCACCGGACAGTCATCAGATGGAGGTCAAGGCAAATGAAGTTCTCAATCGCAGTTCTCCTTGGAATCGCTTGCTCATTGCCGGCGCAAACGAAGGCGCCCTCGACCAATGCCAAGCCTTCTGATGCTTCGCCGGCCACTTCGCAGAAAGACAATGACCTCTCGAAGTACGATTTCAACGGAGCATTGCTGAAGCTTCGAGGCCAATCCGCGTCACCTGTCCCACCCTTGCGCACCGGCTCTCCTTCCGTAGCGGCCAGCGGGGCTTCAAAGCCCGCTGGCGCTCCGCCTGATTGGCGCGCACCTCATGCGGAGCTGAACGCCACTGCTGCCAGTGCAGCATCGGTCGCAGACGCATGGGAATCCGGGTTCAACCTGCCAACGCCCGGAGCGGACGGGCGGGTCTTGTACACATTCGGAGAGGGCATGCCTGTGGTGGTTTGCGCGCCTCTTCGTGTATGCGCTTTGGAGCTCGAACCCGGAGAGCATATCCAAAGTCCGCCGCAGATTGGGGACGGGCGACGCTGGGAGGTGACTCCAGTGACGTCCGGCTCCGGCGTGACGCAAACGGCGTTGCTCGTCATCAAGCCAATTGAAGCTGGGCTGGATACTGACCTGGTTGTGCCCACTGATCGCCGGACCTACGTCGTTCGCCTGGTCTCCGATGCCACGCGATACATTTCCGCCGTCGCGTTTCGCTATCCCGGCGACGATCCCGCGAAGTGGTCCGCATTTCAGGCACAACAAGATGCTGCCGCACGGAGCGCCCAAGCCGCCGAATCAAGAAAGGACAAATCCCCGCCTGATAGTGGAGTTGCAATGGCCCCGAATGCGCTGGATCATCTCTATTTCGATTACAAGCTGGACGGTAATCCCGACATGAAGCCTGTGCGGGTCCTAGACGATGGGCAGCACACCTACATCTTCTATCCGAACGACGGACGGTTCCGAGAGGTTCCCACGCTGATGATCGACTTAAACGGGAAGACCGAGTTGGTGAATTTCCGCGTCGACGGCAATCGGTATGTCGTGGATCGCCTCTTCGACAAAGGCGTACTCCTGCTTGGAGTCGGCAAAAAACAGAGGAAAGTTACGATTACCCGCGCCCAGAATTATGCAAGCTCGACGAATCCAGGTGGGAGGGGCTAGTCATGTCTGAAGAAAAAGTGAGAACCACAGATCCCAAGCGCGATGGCGGAGCCGAGACTGCAGGTGAAGCGGAGGCCGGGAACATTGTCGAAGCCGACCTGGACAGCGTAGTTCGCGGCGTAGGCGGAGCAGAGACACCGAAAGCAAAAAGAATTCGGCCCTTGGCCGGCCTGATCGTAATCGGCCTGGTCGTGCTTGCTGCGGGCTATATGCAGCATGGCTTGAAGAACCGGCGGATGAAAAAAACGGTGCAGGCCGATGCCCCCCGCGCGGCTACCGGGCCAGCAACGGTTTCCGAGAAGAGCTGGATGAATGATCAAGCACGGCTCGGCTTAAATACGGGTGCCACCCATGTGCCATCGTCGATGGGTCCTCGCACTTCCATTACCGGAGAGACAGCAGCCGATGCCGCAACTCAGGGCGACGGAACGCAGGGGGCTGGGCGCACTTCAATTCCCCCGCTCCAATACACGCAGACGCCCGTGTCCACTGCCGCCAATGGCTCCCTTTCGTTTGCCGAGGAGCGACGTTTGGAACTGTACAAACGAGAGCAGGAGGCCATCGAATCCAGCACTTCTATCAAAGGAGCCTCGAATTCGTTTGGGCATGAGAGCGAGTCCGGCCAGCAACCGGCAATTACTGACCCATTGCAGTCAATCTCGGCCGCTCTTCTGAGGGCAAGAGCCGACCAAGCTGCTGGCGCACCGCAACAACTTCCCGGATCGCGCGGGGACTCTGAACAGAACCTCAGCGATTTCGAGCGGCAGAATGGGCAGTTCGATAAAGAGGGTTTCGCCGGCAAGGCAAACTCGAAGACTGAGAGTGATTACCTCCCCCGCGCCCGCACCGCGGCGCTGGGAAAGTTCGAGGTCAAATCCGGATGGCTGATCCCCGCCGTGCTGGAGCAGGAGCTAAACTCCGATTTGCCGGGAATGATCCGCGCTCTGGTCCGGGAAAACGTCTACGACTCGGTCACCGGGCAGTATCTGCTCATTCCGGCCGGATCAACGCTTATTGGAATGTACAATTCACACGTCAATTACGGACAGGACGCCTTGCAGGCGGTTTGGAATCGAATCATTTTCCCCGATGGGAGTTCGCTGCAATTGGGCGCATTTGAAGGCGACGACAGCCAGGGAGCAACTGGATACCGGGATCAGGTTGATAGTCACTGGGCTCGACTTTTCTCCGGTGCGCTGTTAACCTCTTTATTTGCAATGGGAGTTGAGCTGAGTCAAGGTCAGAACTCTTCTGTGCTCCAGAACCAGAGCGTGTCTCAGCAGGCCGGTGCGGCTGTCGGGCAACAAGTTGGCCAGCTTGGAGTAGAGGTGACTCGGAGGAATCTGAACATCCAACCCACGATCAAGGTTCGACCTGGTTATCGGTTCTTCGTACGGGTAGAAAAGGATATTCTGTTCAAAGGTCCGTATACCCCCATGCGAGCCGGGGAATAGTGTGTCCCCGGCCAGGTTGCCGGAGGATGACAGTTGGCTCAGAAGAAGGCTACAAAGGCTCGAAAGGGAAACAAAGAGGGCCAGCGCTGGACTGACGATCGCGTGGGTATGACCCTGCGCCTCCCCGTGGAACTCAAGGAAAAAATCATCGAAGAAGCTCACGTGGCGGGAGACCTGTCACGCATTGTCTTGTTTGCCATGGCGCACGTGGACACGAGCGACGTCACGATCATTCAAACCCGCAAGACTGGGCTCGGGCTTGCAAACCCGATGCTGCTCCATATCGGTAACGAAGCCAGGGTCAAATTGCGGGAATGGGCCGAGACCGAGAGCGTCAGCGTGAATGCCATCGTCGTGAGCATGCTGGAGGAGTTTTTCAAGCAACTCCGGAAGAGCCGCGCGCTCCGTGACGAGCTCCGGCAGGAGATCCGTGCGCATCGGGTACTGTAGATCCGCCGAACTCTCCATATCGCCGGTTAGCAATATGGGTGGGCGATGCTTCATAGCGCATGATTGGAATGCACTATCGACGGTGACGGTCAAATGAAACGGAAACTTCAATAGGCAAGGCTTCCGACCGTCGCGCGCGGGACTCCTAGACTTCTCGTCACAGCAGCAAACAGCCAAATCGGTTATATTCCAACTCAACGCTAAATTCCATGACTTCGGCTCCTTTGATTTCTGCGAAGGATGCTGCAAGACACGCTACTGCCTCGTCGAAGCAGGAATGCATTGAGCGAAATGCGCTACTTCACGGAGTGAAGCGACACGAGAAAAGGAATTGCATGAAATCCCAATGCGCATTGCTGGTCCTTGTAGCTCTTTTTGGTTGCCGGGGCCACAAAGTGGAAGAACGCGCAAGTCAAACCGCGAAGATGCCCGCGTCTGAACAGCTTATTAGCAACCTGAAGGTCGACGAAGCCAGCGGGCTTGCCGTGAGCGCCGACGGTTTCCACGTGGCCTTTGTAACTCCGGTCGATAACATGTCGATTGTTGTGCGAGACGGCCGAGAAAGCCCTCGATATGCTGGTGTCGGAAAAGGTAGCCTTATCCTGAGCGGAGATGGTAGCAGAATCGCGTTCGAGGTTGTATCGGGCTTTCACGCGCAAGTCTTCGTTGACGGAGAGGTCCAAGGCCCCTACAGAAACATTGCTCCGGGATCTCTATTGTTTAGCCAGGATGGCAGGCGTTACGCCTACGTGGCAGTCGACGAGGGAGACCATTGGGATGTTGTCGTCGACGGCAAAATCAAAGGACCATATCAAGGGGTGGGCCAAGGAAGCCTCATGTTCAGCCCCGACGGGCAGCATTACGCGTTTATTGCGCAAAATACGAGCGGCTCGTGGGGCGTCTTCTTGGATGGGGAGACAATCAATGGCGCGGATAGCGCTCTGCCCGAAGACGCTCTCAACATTCCGGCGAGCCTGACCTTTAGCCCGGACGGGCATCACCTTGCCTGGGTATCTAAAATCGGCGAACAATGGGCAGTCGTAGTTGACGGCAAAGTCTCTTGGCGATACCAAGATATTGGCCAAGGGCAGCCAGTATTCAGCCCCGACAGCAAGCACATCGCCTTTATTACCCTCACCAGCGGCACGCAGGCTGTGGCCATCGACGGAAAGCTTGGGAACGTCTTTCGGGGGATTACCGATCCCGGGCCGGTCTTCAGCCCTGACGGCGCCCATCTGGCATATATTGCTGCCACGGATTATTCATCTCGGCGGTCCGTCGATCTCGACGGAAAGATCACTCAGTCTTACGAAGGCATAAGAGAAGATGGCGGATTTCTTTTCAGCCCCGACAGTAAGCATCTTGCGCTCATGAGCCAGTCCGGCGGCAAGAATGTTGCCGTGGTAGACGGGAAGCCCGGAGACCCGTACACCAATGCCATTGGGCTCGCTTTCAGTCCGGACAGTCTTCACTTTGCCTATAGTGCCCAAATTGGCGACAAATGGACGGTGGTCGTTGACGGCAAAACGGGCGCTACTTTCGACGCTGTAGCCGACATCACCTTCAGCCCCGATAGTCGAAGGGTTTCATACTTCGCCAAGGAGAATGGGAAGATGTTCTTAGTCGCAGACGGAAAAGAGGGAAGGCGATACGACCGGATTTTGAAGGGCTCCAAAATTGTCTTCGACTCTGCCAATACTCTGCATTTTCTTGCGTTCGACGGCAACGAAGCGAGCGGGACGCTCGCCATCTACTTGGTGAGGGTTACCTTGTGAGGCCGAATCACCGCCGCTCGCCTCGAGCCCTGGGCATCAGGTCGGAGAACCCGTAGCCTCGGGAGGAAAACAGAGCGGAAAGTCCCCTGCTGCTGGGAGGCCAGGTTGCGTCCGCGCCCAGCACCACTTCAAAAACTCATCGAACCTAGCACCGTACATGGCGACAAGACGATCAGCGAGGGCGTTTATATCCGGCCCGCCCGCAATGGCATGGCGAAAACAAAAACCAGCCGGAAATTTCTGGAACTCTCTGACCCGCCACAATTCCGCTTCATAGACAGTTTCGCCTTTGTCGTTCCATACCTCCAAAGTCTCCTGGGCGACCTGATCCAAGGCAGAACTTGTGTAGATTCTCAGCTGGGGCCGATTTGGTTTTTCTTCGATATAGTGGACATGTATTTTTACCGCTCGCCTTTCGGCCTCCTGATCTGCCACATTAGACCTCTCTCAACGGTGTGCTTATCCCTTCACTATATATCCCTAGCGCGGGTGCAAGTCGCCGAAACTGCTTCAATTCTTCGGCAAGTCATGCTGCACTTAATCTGCGCTCCATGTTTTTTCGCGACCCGAAATCGAGTGTAGCCTCACTGGGGTTTCTACGTCGTCATCACAGCCGCGACCGTCTTCGACGCCAGTAACGCTCGCCGCTTTCATGCGTCGGGTTTCGCGATACCGTGACCAAGGCGCAGCCCTGCGAATGAACTCTCGCTGAGCTGCATCCAACGCCAGGCGGGCCTGATAAAGGTCATAGAGCGAGAAACAGCATGAGCAGCCACCGCGGATTCCAGCTCGGCCGTCTTTTTCGGGGTTGTAGCGTGGATGACGGCTGCACTTGCCCTTCACCCGCTCGGTGATCTTCAGCTTGTATGTAAATTGCAGCATTTCTCCTCCTCTGGAGTGATGGGGCCATTGCTGGCCCCATCCCTGGTTACGCCGCGACCTTCTTGCCGGCCTTTTTCTTGGCTGATTTCGACTTTGCGCTTGCAGATTTTCTCACTGCTTTGGTTGTAGATTTCTTGGGAGCGGGCTTGGGCTGAACGGAGGCCAACAATTTCTCGGCCTCCGCTAAGTGATCAATTTCACCCTCACGGGGAACATCCACATGACCTGTGAGAGCGAGGCGGAGAGCAAGACCGGGGAGCTTCTCGTCGTCCAGTCCGTCAATTACCGAGAGCAGAACCTCCTCGGCCCCTTGCTGGTTGTTTTCGTTGTCGCCGACGAAATGCGCAGCCACATCGTCAATAAAGTCGTATGGATCGATGTGAATCAAGGCGCGGAGCAGAACCCGAAGCTGGGGCCCGTTAAAGCTGGCGGGGGCGTTATCGAGGATCTGATTGAATACTTCTGTCCGACGCCTCAGCAGTCGCTTGCGCTTCGCCTGTTCCTTCTCGATCTCTCGCTGCCTGGCCTCGGCTTCCGGGTCGATTGCAATTACTCTGCGCGGATGGTGAACGGGGCAGTCCGGGTCGGTGCAGACCGTACGTGTTGTGCCCGCGCCTTCGCCGTACACAACAATAGCCGTTTTGGATGATTCGCATGGTGTGATGTCCGTGCTTTCTTCGCCTTCATCCTTAAGCGCTTCAAGGTCGGTGTATTCGTTGCGAGCCAGAGTATTCGGCTGCCGCTCCTTCGGGCTTCGATATGCAGTCTCGATCTGAACCAACTCAGGCTTTGCCGCAACCTTTCGTTGGACATGCTCCGAGAGCTTGACCCGATAGCAATCAGAATCCATGCATTGATCCCCGGAAACGTCGGAAAAAAGTGAAGTGTTGAATCCGCTGCGACGTGGGCAATCGGAGCATGCCCCGGCGGCAGGATTAAGGCTCGTATCCTCGCGGTCAAATGGCGCTTCGTCCAGCGGTAGGTACACATTGTTATCGATCCATGCCGACAGGTATTTTGCCGGGAGCAAATGGGCTTCATTCTCCTGCCAGTCTTTGCGCCAGCAGTGTTCAAAAGCATCCTTCTGGCGATCCTGTGGAAGCCGCGCAATCAGATTCGCGTGGCTGGCGGTGATGCGCTCTTGTTGAAATGCCTCGGCAACTTCGGTAATGAGTTGGAGCAACGCAAGTCGGGCGTAGACAAGGCTCTCGCTTTTGCCGGTTTTCTCTGCGAGAGAGGCAACGTCATATCCGGGGAGGTCAAGAAGCCGTTGGAACCCCTCCGCCTCCTCATACGGGTGCACGTCCACTCTTTGGCTGTTCTCGATCAGCGCCCACTCAAGGGCTTGCTCGTCGGTGAGAGACACAACGCGCGTAGGTATCTCTGAAAGCTCGGCAAGCTGCGCAGCGCGGTAGCGACGTGCGCCTGCAACAATCTCGAAACCATCTGCATTGGGTCGGGCGACGATGGGCTGGATGAGACCCTGCGCTTTAAGGCTGGCGGCAAGCTCCTGCAGCTTAGCTTCGTCAAGAACGCGACGCGGATTGGTTGGGGACTCGTGGAGTCGTGACAGCGGAAGCATCTGGAATGCTGACTTGGGAAGTGTGCTCATCGGGTTGTCCTTTCGGCTTTTTGGTATTGGCGGTTGTTGTTAACCAACAACCCCTGAGCCACCCGGCGGCGAGGGCAGGGGTAGCAAGTGCAAGCCGAGGGGGATCTCCCATCTCTTGCAGCGGAGCGAGAGTGAAGCGGAAAGAGGCGCAGCGCGGCGGAGGTCTGCACGAAACGAAGTGAAGGAAGACTGGGGATACGGCTTGTGCGCGCGAGGGGCGGCGCCCATTAGGAGTCCTGCCGAGGGGGCGTTGCGGGGGAAGGGACGGACCCCGCTGAGGAGGGTGGCGGATGACAGGCACAGCCGGGCAGGAGACAGGGAGGAAACGTCCTCCCCACAACTCGTCCAAAAGCTTGGCTCTCTGTTGCGTCTTTTGGCTCGCAAAAAGATGCTGATAGTAGGCACTTTCTCGCGCATCGTAAACCTCATCCGTTGCGGAATATAGTGAAATGTACATGTCAATAATGATATAAAGACGCAAGTAGATTGTAGCCTGATCTACGGAATATTGAAATGTGCATTGCGTTACGCAAGACATCTTCTCAGACATAGCCAGCGGTCTGAATCCACGGTGGCAGCGAGTGTCTTCAGATCTGACAAGCATCCGGTCCATACTCTGGCCCGCCAATCAAGAAAAGCTACGGCCACAAACGCCGTCCAATCCCCGCTGCAAAGTAGGCATTGAGAATGGAAGCGGCAGTAATTCGAACGCGCTGCCCGCCGATGGAAGGGGATTCCGCTCTGAGCGTACGCTCGCGCTGATAGACTCGTTGCACCGTGAGACCGCCATCGAGACCAATGAACTCGGATTCATGGCGAGAATGCTCGTTCAAACCACTCTGCCTCACAGCGCGCAACCGGGGAAGCAATACACCCGTACCGATGGCGACGTAACGCTCTCGATTACGGATTTGGGCGGCGTTGGCCTTCCCTACGGGGCCTATCCAAGGCTGATCCTCATCTGGATGACATCCGAAGCTCTGCGGACTCGGAATCGAAGGCTGGAGCTGGGACGTTCTCTTTCGAGTTTCATGGGGCTGCTCGGCTTGCAGTGCACAGGCGGTCACTGGGGAACAATCCCCAGGTTCAGGAATCAGATGGAGCGCCTCTTCGGAGCCGCGATTTCGACACGCTGGAGAAACGAGCAATCCACCGAATCTTACATCGGGGGATCGAATCTTTTGCTGGCGGAGGAGTTCGAGCTCTGGTGGGCACCGCAAAAGCTACCGCGTGCTCCATTGACGCCGTCGCAGGTCACATTGTCGCAGAAGTTCTTCGAACAACTTATCGAGGCTCCCGTTCCCGTTGATCTGCGGGCGATCAGGGTGCTTAAGCGGTCGCCTTTGTCTCTCGATCTCTACGCATGGGCTACGAGACGCGCCAGCTACTTGAAGAGACCGATGCGGATCTCGTGGCGGTCATTTCAGGTGAGCTTTGGCGCAGGGTACGCCGACACTCCACAAGGGCGCTCCTGCTTCCGGTCAAAAGCCATTGAAGCGCCTCGGTGATCACCTTAAAACCGGCCATACGTTATCAGTTCAAAACCGGCCAACGGGATTGGCCGAAGACGTGATTGTTTTACCTTGCCGCAGCGTGCATATGCAAGGCGGGGATTG
>Ga0181516_10002006_pt1 | contig 14888 bp, 14 predicted proteins | sample PEATcosm2014_Bin_25_FD_121104 | JGI IMG/M metagenome (GOLD analysis project Ga0181516, IMG submission 121104) | Peatland microbial communities from MTU Mesocosm Facility, Houghton, MI, USA - PEATcosm2014_Bin01_10_metaG | ecosystem: Environmental > Terrestrial > Soil > Wetlands > Peat | place... | reverse complement strand
TCCGTGGTTGCCCCTCGGCTTCGCTCCCTTCGTTAACTTCTGTAGAAAATCCCATCCATCCGCCAAGATCTGTGCCGGTCCCGCCTGCTTCGTGGAAATTCGTGCAATTCGTGTCTCTCTTCCCCATCCGTGCAGGTCCGTGTCCATCCGTGGTTTCTGCTCTCAACCCTCAACTTTCCCTACCCCGTCCATCCGTGGTTGCCCCTCGGCTTCGCTCCCTTCGTTAACTTCTGTAGAAAATCCCATCCATCCGCCACGGTCGGTGCCGGCCCCGCCTGCTTCGCGGAAATTCGCGGAATTCGTGTCTCTCTTCCCTATCCGTGCAGATCCGTGTCCATCCGTGGTTTCTGCTCTCAACCCTCAACCCTCAACCCTCAACTTCCCTCCCCTCCCATCCGTGGTTGAAGGCCCGGCTGAAAGTTGAATCTCGCCAAAGGCCCCGTTTCCTGTTTTATACCTGCGCTTCATGTTTGAATTGTTGAAAACCGACTCCGGCTCAAGCGCGCGTCTCGGGCGGCTGACCACCCCGCGCGGCGTCATCGATACGCCGGCGTTCATGCCGGTCGGCACGCAGGGCAGCGTCAAGGCGCTCGACCCCCGCGAGCTGCGCGAGATGGGCACGCAAATCATCCTCGGCAACACCTATCATCTGCACATCCGGCCGGGACTGGACGTCATCAACGCCGCCGGGGGCCTGCATCAATTCATCAACTGGCCGCACCCCATCCTCACGGACAGCGGCGGGTTCCAGGTGTTCAGCCTGGCGAAGATCCGCAAAATCAAGCCGCACGGCGTGGAGTTCCGGTCGCACCTGGACGGGTCGCTGCTGTTTTTGGGCCCGAAGGAGGCGATGGCAATCCAGCGCGCGCTCGGCTCGGACATCGCGATGGTGTTCGACGATTGCCCGCCGCATCCGAGCGGCCCGCGCGAGTTGCGCGCCGCGGTCGAGCGCACGGTTCGTTGGGCGAAGGAATGCCGGGAACAACCGCGCGCGCCCGGCCAGCAGGTGTTCGGCATCGTCCAGGGCGGGAACGACGCGGCGCTGCGGGAAGCCTGCGCGCGGGAACTGGTGGCGATGGATTTCGACGGTTACGCGATTGGCGGCGTGAGCGTGGGCGAACCGGAGCCGGAGATGATGCAGGCGGTGGAGTTCACGGCGCCGTTCCTGCCGGCGGCCAAGGCGCGCTACGCGATGGGCCTGGGCACGCCGGCGCAATTGGTCGAGCTGGTGGCGCGCGGCGTGGACATGTTTGATTGCGTGCTGCCGACGCGCGTCGCCCGCAACGGCACGGCCTTCACGGCGCGCGGGGCGGTCAGCGTGAAGGCGGGGTTCAACAAGGCGGATTTCCGGCCCATCGAGGAAGGGTGCGAATGCTACGCGTGCCGCAATTTCTCACGCGCCTACCTGCGTCATCTGCTCAACGTGGGCGAGATCCTGGGCCTGCGCATGGTGAGCGTGCACAACTCGCACATGTTCATGAAATTGATGGCGGACATCCGCGGGGCCATCGCCGCCGGGAGCTTCGGCGAGTTCCGGCGGCGGTTCATCGCGAACTTCGTGCCGTCGCGGAAAATTCTCCTGGCGCGGGAGGAATCGCGCGGATGAGCGCGGGCGTCGGGTAGGGGGCGCGTACAAAAGGAAAAGGTCCGGGAAGAACGTTCCCGGACCCTTTTTGGCCGCGGCCAGAATTAGATATTAATTCAAGATGTGCGAGCTGCTCACGATGTTGCAGGTGGGAGCAACTTGAACACTGTTCAGAGTGTAGCTCGTGGCGAAGGTCTTGCTGGAGTCAGCCGGGCAGACCGGGAGGGTGCCGCCGCTGCCGCGACCCATATAGGGCTGCACATCGGTCGCGCCCATGGTGGCGGTGGAAATCGCCTGATGCTCGAGCGCCCATTGCTGCTTGGCGCCGTCAATCTGGCGGAGGTTGTTGATGCAGGCATTCATCTGGGCGGTCGTGCGGGCGCGCACGAAGTTGGGAATGGCGATGGCCGCCAACAGACCGATGATGGCCACAACGATCATGATCTCAACGAGGGTGAAGCCGGATTTGCGCAAGGAACGGATTTTCATACGATTTTATATCTTTCTGCCGCGGCGTGAACGAAGCATTGAGCGGGTTTATATGATTACTGACATCGCTCACGAATTGCTCAATGCGAACCGCAGTTGTCCTTGAGCAAACCAGATGCCACGCTTGCAGGAAGCAAGAGGGCGCCGCTACCACAACAGGTAGTATGACTGTCTCTATGGCACCACTACAGAATGATTAAAACTGTCCCAAATAGTTGGACACAATACCTCAAAATGTCCTGAAACGAGGCAGCGATTATGTCCAGTTTTTCATTTTTTCCAACCTGCCGGAAACCAGTGTCCCACAATCGTCCTGGGGCCGATTCGGTGCAAAATGGTGACTGTTGGCGTTGCGGTCACCCGGGAACAATCAGACAGGCGGGGGCGGTGCTTACTTCACGCCTTTGAGCAGCGAGACACCGTAATCGCGGTTGAGGCGGGCGATGAAACTCAGGCTGATCTCCTTCGGACAAACCGCCTCGCATGAGCCGGTGACGGTGCAATTGCCGAAACCTTCCGCGTCCATCTGCGCGACCATTTTCGCCACGCGCCGGTCCTTCTCCACCTGGCCCTGCGGCAGGAGGCCGAGATGCGAGACTTTCGCGGAAACAAAGAGCATCGCGGACGCGTTTTTGCAGGCGGCCACGCAGGCGCCGCAACCGATGCACGCCGCGGCGTCCATCGAACGGTCGCTGTCCACCTTCGAAATGGGCAACGCGTTGGCGTCCGGCGTTCCGCCCGTGTTCACCGAAATAAAGCCCCCGGCCTCGATGATGCGGTCGAACGCGCTGCGGTCGGTGACCAGATCCCGCAGCACGGGAAAAGCCCGGGCGCGCCATGGCTCGATGGTGATCGTCTGGCCGTCGGTGAAATGCCGCATGTGCAACTGGCAGGCGGTGGTCCCGCGCTGGCCGCCGTGGGCGACGCCGTTGATCACCAGCGAGCAGGTCCCGCAAATTCCCTCGCGGCAATCCGAGTCAAACGCAATCGGCTCCTCGCCCTTGGCGATGAGGCCCTCGTTGACAACGTCGAGCATTTCCAGGAACGACATGTCCGGAATGATGCCGGTGGCGGCGTAATCCACCATCCCGCCTGCGTCCTTCGCATTTTTCTGCCGCCAGACTTTGAGCGTGAAGTTCATTTGTAGCTCCTCGTGCTCATGTGCACTTCCTCATAAACCAGCGGTTCCTTGTGCAAAACGGGCGGCTGGTCCGGGCCCCGGTATTCCCAGGCGCTGACGTACGAGTAATGCTCGTCGTCGCGCAGCGCCTCGCCGTCCGGTGTCTGATATTCGACGCGAAAATGTCCGCCGCAGGACTCCTTGCGGGTCAGGGCGTCCAGGCAGAGCAATTCGGCAAATTCCAGGAAATCCGCCACGCGGCCCGCCGCCTCGAGGTCCTGGTTGAGTGAATTATTCTCGCCGGTCACCTTCAGATTTTTCCAGAACTCCGCGCGCAGCTCGGGAATGCGCTTCAGCGCCTCCTTCAAGCTCGCCTCGCTGCGGGCCATGCCGCACTTTTCCCACATCAATTTGCCCAGCTCGCGGTGAAAGGAAGTCACGGTGCGTTTGCCGTTGATGCCCAGCAGTTTTTTCGTGAGCGCCTGCGCCCCGTCCACGGCCTTCTTGAATTCCGCATGGCCGGTGTTCACCTTCGGCTGCTTGGCCGTCGCGAAATAATTGCCGATGGTGTACGGCAGGACGAAGTATCCGTCCGCCAAGCCCTGCATCAGCGCGCTCGCGCCCAGCCGGTTGGCTCCGTGGTCGGAGAAATTCGCCTCGCCCAGCACAAACAACCCCGGCACCGTGCTCATCAGGTTGTAATCCACCCAGGTGCCGCCCATCGTGTAATGCACCGCCGGGTAAATCCGCATCGGCGCCCGGTAGGCGTTCTCGCCGGTGATTTTTTCGTACATGTCGAACAGATTGCCGTAGCGCTCGCGCACCGTCGCCTCGCCGAGCCGCTTGATGGCGTCCGCGAAATCCAGGTAAACGCCCAGCCCGCCGGGACCCACGCCCAGGCCGTTGTCGCACGCCTCCTTGGCCGCCCGCGACGAAATGTCACGCGGCGCCAGGTTGCCGAAGCTCGGATATTTCCGTTCCAGGAAATAATCCCGCTCGTCCTCCGGTATCTGGTCGGGCCGCCGGCTCTCGCCCTTTTTCTTCGGGACCCAGACGCGCCCGTCGTTGCGGAGCGATTCGGACATGAGCGTGAGCTTGGATTGATGATCGCCGCTCACGGGGATGCAGGTCGGATGAATCTGGGTGTAGCACGGATTGGCGAAGAACGCGCCCTTCTTGCACGCGCGCCACGTCGCCGTGACGTTGCAACCCCGCGCGTTGGTGGAAAGGAAAAAGACGTTGCCGTAGCCGCCCGTCGCGAGCACGACGGCGTCCGCGGCGTGCGCGGAAACTTCCCCGGTGACGAGGTCGCGGACCACGATGCCCCGCGCATGGCCGTCCACGACCACGATATCCAGCATCTCGGTGCGGGGGTGCATTTTCACGGCGCCCAGCCCGATCTGGCGGCACAAGGCCTGGTAGGCGCCCAGCAACAATTGCTGGCCGGTCTGGCCGCGCGCGTAAAAAGTGCGCGACACCTGCGCGCCGCCGAAGGAACGGTTCGCCAGCAGCCCGCCGTATTCGCGCGCAAACGGCACGCCCTGCGCCACGCATTGGTCGATGATGTTGGCGCTGACCTGCGCCAGCCGGTAGACGTTCGCCTCGCGCGCCCGGAAATCCCCGCCCTTGATCGTGTCGTAAAACAGCCGGTAAACGCTGTCGCCGTCGTTCGGATAATTCTTGGCGGCGTTGATGCCCCCTTGCGCGGCGATGCTGTGCGCGCGGCGCGGGCTGTCCTGGAAGCAGAAGCAGCTCACCTTGTAACCCAGCTCGGCCAGGCTGGCGGCGGCCGACGCCCCGGCCAGTCCGCTGCCCACGACGATGACGTCGAATTTGCGCTTGTTCGCCGGGTTGACCAGCTTCATGTCGAACTTGTGCTTGTCCCACTTTTGCGCGAGCGGGCCGGAGGGAATTTTTGCGTCTAGACTCATGGCAGCAACCCCTTGCTTTGCAAGTAGCCCTTGCCCAGACCGCCGACCAGGACGGAGATGGGGATGGAAATGTAACCGAGATAGATGATCAAAGAAATCGCCCGCGAACCGCAATCAATGATCGGCGCGTAAGCCGGGCTTTTCCAGCCGAGCGATTGGAACATCGCGCTTACGCCGTGGCTCAGGTGCAGGCAGAGCAGGGTCATCGCGATGATGTAAAAGCCCGAAACCCAGGGATTGCGAAATCCGAGCACCACCATCGCGTAAACATCGTGCCGCCCCTGCGCGTCTTCCAGCGTGGCGAAATCCTTGCCGGTCAAATTGACCGCCTGCACGTCGGCGGTGAAATGGAGCAGATGATAAATGACGAACGCCGCGATGATCAGCCCGCTCCAGATCATGGTCCGCGAGGCATAGCTGGCGGCGACCAGTTCCTGTTGGGCGTACGGTTGGGGCCGGGCCGCGCGGTTTTCCACGGTCAATTGGATCGCCGACCAGATGTGCAGGGCCACCATGGCCAGCAGGCCGAAGCGCACCACCCAGAGCAGATCGCCCAGCCCGTGCAGGAACGCGCCATAGCGGTTCAACGATTCCGGCCCGAGAAACACCTGCAAATTCCCCGCCATGTGCCCGAAGACAAACAGAAAAAGCGCCAGGCCGGTGGCGGCCATGATGAACTTCTTGCCCACCGAGGAGGTGAATAATTTTGCCGCGTTCATCGGATTGCAGACTTAACGTTGCTTATGCAAACCCGTTTGGGATGCAAAAGTGAGCTAATCTAATAATGGATGGTAATATCGTCAATGAATCTTAACAAGTATAAGTCCGGCTTCCGTGCCGTTAACCATCCCTTATCAGCTTTGCTGCACCAGCCGCTCCAGTTCGAGCAGTGAGCCGATCCGGCCCGGCCCGGCCGCGCCCGATCCGCGTCCGATGAGCCGCGCCTGGAAGCCGGCGGATTCCGCGCCGCCCAGATCGTCGTGCGGGTTGTCGCCCACGTGCAAAATGAATTCCGGGGCCAGGCCGAGCTTCCGCGCGGCGTGTTCGAAGATGACCGGTGACGGCTTCGAGAACCCGATTTCGCAGGAAACCACGACCGTCTCAAAATATTTCCGCAGGCCCAGCCGTTCCAGGAGCGGTTTCAACCGGTCGTCCCAGTTGGAGATGACGCCGAGGTTGACGCCGAGCGAGGCCAGCGCATCAATCGCCGGTTTAACGTCGTCAAAAATCTGCCAGACCTCCGGGTTTCCGAACCGTTCGAAAAGCTCCGGAAAAAATGACGCGCTGGGCGGTTGCCCGGTCAAACCCTCAAACACGCGGTCCACCAGCGCGGACCATTCGTCGCGGCCATGATGGAAATGTTCCAGGCCGAGCCAGGCGGCGGCGAAACGTTCGTCCAGCAGCGCGGGTGAAATCTCTCCCTCACCGTTTTTCGCGGCGACCTCGGCATAGACCTGGCCCACCGACGGCCAGGGTTTTATCAACGTGCCGCCGACGTCGAAGGTCACCGCCTGGATGGTTCGAGGTTTTGGCATCTCGCTGCCGGCCGCGCGGTCAAACCCGGGCCAGCGCCGCCCCCCATTCGTTCAGGTCGCGTTCATTCCGCGGGCTCGCGGGCGCGAGATTGAGCAGTTCCATCGCTTCGCCGACCAGGTAAAGCGACCCCGTGACGACCACAAAAGAATCGTTTTGCGCGCGATGCAACGCCTCCGCCAGCGAATCGCACGCCTCCACGGTCGCCGCCGGGTTGGCGGCGCGGCAGGCGGGCAGCAATTCCTCCGGCGTGGCGCTGCGGCGGCTGCTCACCGGGACGAGGAGAATGCGCGCGGCCAGCGGCGCGAGGATTTCGCACATTGGCAGCCAGTCCTTGTCGCGCAAAATGCCGAGGATGAACGTCAGTTCCCGGGTTTCAAAATAGGTGTGCAGCGCCGTCCGCAGCATCCCGGCGCTGCCGATGTTATGCGCCCCGTCCAGCAGCAACTTGCGGCCCGGCGCGCGCTCCACGAGCTGCAGCCGGCCCGGCCATTCCACGCGCGACAGCCCGGCGCGGATGGTCTCGTGGCTGACGGGAATCTCGTCCGCGAGGGCCATGACGGTGTGCGCGGCGACGGCCGCGTTCAATCGCTGGTGTTCGCCAAGGAGCGAAAGTTGCAGCCCGCGCATCGGATGATTTTCCGTCTGCGCCCAGGTGATGAGGCGGAACGGCGCGTCCTGTTTGCGCGCGGTTTCGAACAGAATCCGGAACGCCTCCGGATTGTCCACGGCGGTGATGACCGGCACGCCGGGTTTGATGATGCCCGCCTTTTCGGAGGCGATGCGCTCCAGGGTGTCGCCGAGCCATTGCTGATGGTCGAACTGGATGTTGGTGATGACGCTGGCGAGCGGAGTCACGATGTTCGTGGCGTCCAGCCGGCCGCCGAGGCCCGTTTCCCAGATGACCAGGTCGCACTCCTGCTCCGCGAAATAGCGCAGGGCCATCATTGTCACCACCTCGAAGAAAGTGGGATGGGCGTCTGCGGCAAACTGGCCGGGCAACGCCTGCATTTCCGCAGCCAGCCGGGCGACGTCCGCCTCGCCGATCGGCCGGCGGTTCACCTGGATGCGTTCGCCGAACGCCACCAGGTGCGGCGAGGTGAACAGGCCCACGCGCAATCCCGCCGCGCGGTAGATGCTCTCCAGCATCGCGCAGGTCGAGCCCTTGCCATTGGTGCCGGCGACGTGGATGAAGCGGAGCCGGCGGTGCGGATTGCCGGCCAGCGCCGCCAGTTGGAGCGTATTTTCGAGCCCAAGTTTCGAGCCGAACAACTGGAGGTCGTAGAGGAACTTGATGGCGGCGTCGTAGTTCAAGAAAAGTGAGAAGGTTGAGGGCAGAATGCAGAAACAGTCAGTTCATTGGCCTTTTGCCTTCTTTAGAATCGTCACGAAGATGGCGGTCAATTGTTGTGTTTCATCAATCAGTGCCGCCATTTTGGGCGCAGACACAAGCTTCTCGTCAACCAACAGTTCCAGCCAATAGGCGGTCTCATCAACTTCGCGCAGGCAGTCGCCGACTTTTGCGACAAACTCGGCTTTCGAGCGGCCGCGATTCGCCTCGCGATAATTCGCCCCCACGGACGTTCCGGAACGCAGCATTTGTTTGCCCAATACTTGAGCAACCGTCTCATTTGGCAGGGAGACAAAGAGCCTGATGATTCGCCGGGCATATGCTTTCGTACGTTCCTTCAAATCGCTTTCGGCATTCTTCATTCTGCCTTTTGCCTTCTTCCTTCGCTCAAAGGCCCTTCTGATGCTGCCGGGCGTGCGCCGCCGCGATGAAGCCGCGGAAGAGCGGGTGCGGCTGGTGCGGCTTGCTGTGAAACTCGGGATGAAACTGGCTGCCGATGAAAAAGGGGTGCTTCGGCAGTTCCATGATTTCCACGAGCTTGCCATCGGCGGAATTGCCGCTGAACACGACGTCCGCCTTGGCGAAGCGGTCGCGATAGGCGTTGTTGAATTCGTAGCGATGACGGTGGCGTTCGTTGACGACGAACGCGCCGTACAACTGCGCGGCCCGCGTGCCCATCACGAGCTGGCACGGTTGCGCGCCCAGCCGCATGCTGCCGCCCTTCTTGGTGACCTTCCGCTGCTCGTCGAGCAGGGCGATGACCGGATGCGGTGTGTGGGGATCAAATTCCGTGGAGTGCGCCTTTTCCAGTTTCAGCACGTTGCGGGCGAATTCAATGGTGGCAATCTGCATGCCGAGACACAGGCCCAGGTACGGCACGTTGTTCTCGCGGGCGTATTTCGCGGCCATGATTTTGCCCTCGATGCCGCGCTCGCCAAAGCCGCCCGGCACGAGGATGCCGCCCAGCCCCTTCAACAGCTTGTCCGGGCCCTCGCGTTCGAGCGTCTCCGAGTCCACTTTCTGGATTTCGACGCCGCAATCGTTGGCGATGCCGCCGTGGATGATCGCTTCGTAAACGGACTTGTAGGCGTCGTTGAGCTCGATGTATTTGCCGACGACACCAATGCGCACGCGATGCTGCGGGGCGATGAGTTTGCGGATGATTTCCTGCCAGTGCGACATGTTTGCGACCGTGACATCCAGGTGCAACTGGCGGCAGACCAGTTCGTCCAGGCGCTCGCGCTGGAGCATGAGCGGAACCTCGTAGATGCTGTGGTCCACGTCCTTTTCCTCGATCACGGCCTCGTAGGGGACGTTGCAAAAGACGGATATTTTCTGGCGCAAATCCTTGTCCAACGGCCGTTCACAGCGGCAGACGAGGATGTGCGGGGTGATGCCGATTTCGCGCAATTTGGCGACGGACTGCTGGGTGGGCTTGGTCTTGAGTTCGCCGGCGGCCTTGATGAACGGCACGTAAGTGACGTGCATGAAGAGCGCGTTGTTGTAGCCGACTTCCAGGGCGAATTCGCGGATGGCCTCGAGGAACGGCAGGCCTTCAATGTCGCCGGTGGTGCCGCCGATTTCAGTGATGACGACATCCGCCTTCGATTGTTCGGCGAGGACGTGGATGCGGTTTTTGATTTCGTCCGTGATATGCGGAATCACCTGGACAGTCTTGCCGAGGTAATCGCCGCGCCGTTCGCGGTCGAGGACGGTCTGATAAACCTGGCCGCTGGTGAGATTGTTGAAGCGGGTGAGCTTGACGTTGGTGAAGCGCTCGTAATGGCCGAGGTCGAGGTCGGTTTCCGCGCCGTCGTCCAGCACGTAGACCTCGCCGTGCTGGTACGGGTTCATGGTGCCCGGGTCCACGTTGAGGTAGGGGTCGAACTTCTGGAGCGTGACCTTGAGGCCGCGATTCTCCAGCAGCGTGCCCAGCGCGGCCGCCGTCAGGCCCTTGCCCAGCGAACTCACCACTCCGCCCGTTACAAAAATATATTTCATAGTGTCAGCAAGTTAACGCCATTCCAGAAAATCGTCGGCGGTATGGCCCGCCTGCTTCAATATCTGCAAGGCCAGCCCGCGTCCGATGTCGTAACCCGTATGCATCGGGACCGAAACTGACCGCCGCAGCTTCGGGTGCCAAAGAATCAAATGGCTGCCGCGCTGCCGATCCGGCACGTAACCTTGCGCCCGCAAAAACTTGACCATTCTGTGGCCCGGATGGTTGGAAACCGGCTCATGCCGGCACAGCCAGGGCCACGTGATCCAACTGAACGGCCCTGCGTGGCCGGGGAATTTCCTCTCCGTGCGCCAGCAAGTTTTCCAGGTAAAGTTCCATGGCTTCGCGCATGTTTCGCTTGGCCTTCGCCACGGTGCCTCCGTTTGAGAAGCAGCCGGGCAGGTCGGGGCAATAAACGGAATATCCCGCCTTGGGATCTTCCTCGCGTTCAATCACAATATCGTAAATCAAGTTTTTCATGATCATTTGCGCCAGCTCGCCGCCAAAATCTTCTCCACGCGCGGCACGTCCGCCGGCACGTCCACGCCCACGCTTTCGTAGTCCACCCGGACGACCGCGATGGACAGGCCGTTCTCCAGCGCCCGCAACTGCTCCAGCTTTTCCGCGCGTTCCAGCGCCGAAACCGGATACTTCACCAGCCGCAACAGCGCCTCGCGCCGGTATCCGTAGATGCCAATATGCTTCAAAAAAGGAAACGCCGCCAACTGCCCGGCGACGGAGCCACTGGCGGCATCGCGCACGTACGGTATCGTGCGCCGGGAAAAATATAACGCCCGACCCGCGGTGTTGACAACGACTTTTACGACGTTCGCGTCCGCGTATTCCGCCTCGTCGCGGACAAGCGTCGCGGCGGTGGACATTTCGGAACCCGCCAGTTCGCCTGCCACGGCGTCGATGATCGCCGGCTCAATCAGGGGTTCGTCGCCCTGGATGTTGACGGCGGCATCGCACTCGCAACGCTGGATGACCTCGGCCAGGCGGTCGGTGCCGCTGGGGTGGTCGGGCGAGGTCATTTCCGCGCGGCAAAAATTCTGCGCGACCTCCCAGATGCGCGTATCATCCGTGGCGACAATGACCTCGCGCAACGCGCGGGCCTGCTGGCAGCGTTCGACCACGTGCTGGATCAGCGGCTTGCCCGCGATGAGCGCCAGCGGCTTGCCGGGAAACCGGGTCGAGCCATAACGCGCGGGAATGATGCCGATGATGTTCATTGCCTCCATTTACCCACAGTTGGCGGGCCGAGCAAACACCCAATTTCCGCCGGCCTCATCCGGCCAGGATCCACGCCGCCGCCGCCGCCAGATCATCCACGACCACCGCGTTTTTCACTTTCTCCGGCGATTTGCGCTCGATTTCCGCGCCATAGCCGGTCCGCACCAGCAGGCTTTTTTTCACGCCCGCGTTCCAGCCGCATTCCAGGTCAATCAACTTGTCGCCAATCATGAAGCTGCGGCCGAGGTCGACGCCAAACTCGTCGCGCGCGTCGAACAGGAATTGCGGCGAGGGCTTGCGTCCGCGGCTCGGCTGGTCCGGGGCCTCGGGCGCGATGTAGATTTTTTGGAAACGCACGCCCTCGCGTTCCAGTTCGGCGGTCAGATGGCGATGCACCTTCTCCACGTCTTCGAGCGTGAAATAACCGCGGCCGACGCCCGACTGGTTGGACACGATGAACAGGGCGAAACCGGCGTCCTGCAGCCGCCGCAAGGCCGCGCCCGCGCCGGGAAAAAAGGCCACCTGCTCCGGCCGGCGGAGATATTCCTTCTCCTCGATCAACGTGCCATCGCGGTCCAAAAACACGGCCTGAGTCATGCGAGAGCGTAGGGCGGCGGCATGGTCCGGCGGAAGGAAAAAAATCAGGCGGGCGGAGTGCGGCGTTTACGCCGCTTCACCGTCCGCAACTCCGCCGGCCAGCCATTCCGCATGGCGAGGCAAACGTCGAAGCGGCCTGAAGGCCGCGCTCCGGGCGGATGCCGGCGCTCCAGCAGTGCAATTTTCCATCGCGCCCCGCCGGGCGAACGGTTAGGCTGCGGCCATGGCGTTTGAATTCAAGGCAATCCGCCGCGTGGAGTTCTCCGAAACTGACATGGCGGGCATCGTCCATTACTCGAATTTTTTCCGGTACATGGAGACGGCGGAAAACGGCTTCTTCCGGTCGCTCGGTTATTCCCTGGTGATGAATCATTTTGAAACGCCGCTGGGCTGGCCCCGCGTGCATGCGGAGTGCGACTACCGGCAGCCGCTGCGCTTCGAGGACGAGGTCGAAATCCACCTGCTGGTGAGCAAAAAGAAATCGAAGGCGATTTCCTACCGGTTCAAGTTCACGAAAATCAACGGGCCGGAACGGATCGAGGTCGCGCGCGGGTCGTTGACGGTGGTCTGCGTGGCGAAAAAGAAGGACGGCAATTTTGCGGCGGTGAAAATCCCGAAGGCCTTTGCGGCCAAGATTCAGGTGGCGCCGGCAAAGTTGTTGAAGTGAAGTTTCCGCGCGAAACGGAAACGGTCAATACCCCGGCGCCGCGTACGTCTGCCATTGCTTGACGAAGCCGTTGGTGAAGGTGACCTGCGCGCTGATGTAGTTGACGGGATAATAGTTGTAATAGATGCGCCGCCAGCCCCAGACGCTTGCCTCCTGCAGGAAGTAGCCGTAATAGGTCCAGGTGGTGGTCTGGCCCAGTTCGTTTTCGCCCTGGGTCACCTCGCCGGCCTGGCCCCACGCGATATACACGGCGTCCATGCTCATGCCGCGGGAGATTTTGCCCTGGTCCACCAGCGAGCGCATCTCGGGCGACAAGGCGTCGTAAGCCGCGGGCCGTTCCTGTTTGCGCGTCATTACCGTGCTGGGCGCAACGCAGCCCGCGAGCAGGATTCCGGCGAGCAGAAGCAGCACGGGTGATTTCCAATGGTTCAACGTTTTCATAACAACGCTTTCTCAAATGTGCCAAAATAGTCTAACCCGCCGCCGCCGATTCTCAACCCGGCATTTTCGAGTCCAACTTTGCCGGAGGCCGAAGCCCGCGCCCCTGGAATCATGCATCACGGATACAAATGCCGCATGGCCTGGGCCCAGAGGAGGTTGTACGAGCGCATGCCGGCGTCGGTGGGATGCAGGCCGTCGGTGAGTTGGTTGGTGTTGGCGAGGAAGAAGCTGTAGCAGTCCGGGCCGGCGAGAATGTGGTTGGTGGCGACGAGCTGATCAATCACCGCGTTGAACAGGGGAACATTGGTGTGCTGGCCGTCCGAGGCGTAGCTGATGTGCGGGATGACGGGCATGCGTCCGTTGATCAGCAGCAAATTGATCATCGCCTGCATGTTGTTTTTGAAGCTGATGGTGCTGGCGTTGTTCCCCGCGGAATCGTTCGCGCCGTAATCAAGCGCCCAGTAATAATAATCCGGATTGTCCACGAGATTTTGCGGCAGACGGGCGAGACCGTTGGCGGTGGTTTCCCCGCCGATGCCTCCGTCAATGATCGACGGGAAATAATTCGTGCTGTAGCTGTGAATCAATTGCGCGAAGTCCGGCATGTGGCTGGTGGAATCGTTCGTATAGGCCGGCGGCGTGCCGGAGGCGGTGAAGCGGTCGGCCCAGAAAGCGGTGATGCTGTCGCCCATGAAAAACCACGTGTCCTCGGCAATCCGCCCGCGGCTGTAGGCCGCCGAAATGTCGTAAACTTCGATCTCATCCATCTGCGCGCCGTTCAAGCTGTTCGTCGGGGCGGCGGTGATGACCATTTTCACCCATTTCATGCCGGTGAAATCAAAGCTGTGCGAACGGGTGCGGTAAATGTTGTTGGTGACGCTCACGACCTGCGTCCAGGCGCCGTCGGCGCCCGTGGTGGAATTGGACGAGGTCAGGATGGTGTAATTGCCGGGGCCGCCATAATCGGTTTCCTGGTAATTGTAATTCCCGGCGGCGTTCCATTCGAGGAGCACGCGCGTGGGACCGGCGCCGAGATTGATGGCGACCCAGGCGGGCACGGCGGGCGTGGGATAACCGGCGTTCCAGGTCGTGGCGAATGTGCCGAAGATGCCGTCGTCCACGCCGCTGGTGTTTTGAAATTGCTCGGCCGTGACGCCAGCCGTTGGTTTGCCGAGGGAAATGATGGGGTTGGGATTGATATTCTCCTTCACGCGATAGAACAGCTTCGGATGCGTCAGGCGGTTGGAATCAATGAATTGTCCGGCGACGCCGACGGAGGCGGGGATCCAATTCGAGATACTCAAGAGGTTGGAGCTGGAGAGGACGCTGTAGCTTTGGCCGGGGAAAGAATTCCACGCGAGTTGCGCAGTCGCGGGCAGGGTTTGAATGTTGGTGATGACGAGCGCGGGCGCGCCGGGAGTGAAAGTGACGGCGGCGGCGTTGCTGATGGCGTTGCCGGCGATGGTGCCCGTGACGGTGGCGGTTCCAGGCGCGGTCGGGGAAGTCAGGATGGCGGTGTAAGTGCCGTCCGCATTATCAACCACTGCGCTCAAGGAGCCGGCCGAGGTGTTGAGGGTCACGGTCCCGGCGCTGGTAACAATGTTGTTGCTGGCGGCGTCGCGGGCCTGGACGGTCAGGACGGAGGCGCTGCGGCCATCGGCGGCGAGGGAGGAGGGGTTCGCGCTGATGGTGGTCGTGGCGCCGCTGGCGGGCGGGGCGGGCGGAAGCAGGCTCAGGTCGTCCACGTAAAAAACCGGGATTGCGCCACCGGTCTGGTTTTGAATCCAGATGCCGTCGAAGTTCGCCTTATTGGCGGCGCCAAGCGTTGCCAGCGGGATGGTGATTTGCCTCCACGTATTGGCGGCGGGCGTGAACGTGTAGGCGCCCTGCGCCGCGTTGCCGAGGGTGGCTTGCACGCCGAGCACCTGGCCGCCGGTGGGGC
>Ga0181516_10002005_pt1 | contig 14891 bp, 12 predicted proteins | sample PEATcosm2014_Bin_25_FD_121104 | JGI IMG/M metagenome (GOLD analysis project Ga0181516, IMG submission 121104) | Peatland microbial communities from MTU Mesocosm Facility, Houghton, MI, USA - PEATcosm2014_Bin01_10_metaG | ecosystem: Environmental > Terrestrial > Soil > Wetlands > Peat | place... | reverse complement strand
GAAGGCGAGGACAAGCCGCTGAAATATCCGCCGATGTTCCATTCGGCGCACGTCGCGGTGGTGACGAAAAGCGACATGGCGGCGGCGGCGGGGTTCAACCGCGAACTAGCGTTGCAGAATCTGGAACGCGTGTGCCATCACGCGCGGATTTTCGAGCTGTCAGCGAAAACCGGCGACGGCATGAAGGCGTGGCTGGATTTCCTGGCGGAACAGCGCGCGGCTTGATTTCAACGACGGATGAACGCGGATGAGGTGAGGAGCGAAAAATACTGTGGAATTGTCAGTCAAAGAAATAGTTGAAGTCGTGACCGAGTTCACTTGGCGAAAGTTTTTCGCGTTGCTTGTTGTGCTTGCGATTCTGGTTGTATTTTTTTCTGGTTATGAACGATATACGTCTTCATTCCGTTTAAGCAGGCTTCAAAAATCGGCAGAGTTGATTGCCAAACTTCAAGAAATAGATTTGACGATTACAAATAACAGTCAGGCTTTTCTGCGGTAGAGCGGCTTCGGCTTGCGCGGTGTTTTTCTATTGAGCACGCCCAGATCAATTGATCAGATCGGCGATCCGGATCAAGAGAATAACGAATGACAAATTTCGAATTGCGAATCAGGAAAGCCGCAGACCTGCCGCACGGTCTATCAGGGAGCTTTTTGAAAGCCGCGCAAATTCACCACTTGCGGCGTCACAAAAAACAAAATGCTGCGCTCTCCCGCCGGGCTGTTGGTCTCGTCCGGCAGCCAGGCGCCGGCGGGGATTTTCATTTCCATGACAACGGTCTGGCCGGGGGCTAAATCCATCTGGTTCGTTCCTTCAATGGTCTGGATGTCGGGTTGCGCCGGGTCGCCGGACAACACGTTCAATTTTGCGCCGTAGTCCAGGTTGAAGGTGGATGTGTTTGTGGAATAATCGGGCCGGACGTTCAACACCGTGCCGATGTTCGTATAATTCACGAGGGGTATTTCATTTGTGCCGTCCTGGGAGAACAGCGGATACGCCCGCGTCACGGACATTGTGGCGTGTTCGCCATTGATGGTAACGACCCGTGGCGTGGTGACGACTTTGATATCGGCCGCCCCCTGCATCGCCTCGGTGATGGTTTTGAATTGCTGGTCGTTCAGCAGGCCAACCCGGTTGCCTTCCATGTCTGTTGTCCAATCAAGGCCGAGCGCCTGCACATCCTCGGCTGGAAACAGGGCAAATTTTGTCCCGACAAGGACGCTGACCTCATCCGACCGGGGCGGGCGGTTTGTGTTTGACGGGGGTGTTTGCGGCAAAACATTTTGCGGGCTGCGGAATCGCCCGACTTCGCCGCGCAATTTCAGAAGCTCCATCTCATCGGCCTGCGCCTGCGTGTTTTCCTGCCGCAATGCCGCCAGTTGGTTGGTTGCATCGTCGCGCTCAAGGCTTGATTGTTGAACCTGTTGGCCAAGCACCGACTGTTGTTGTTCCAACTTCTGGAGCTGGTTTCGCAGATGGCCGACGTAAATGGCGGTTCCAACCGCCGCTGCCGTGATTCCGGTGATGAGGATTTTGTGGAGCATGGTCATTCCAAGGGTTGCGGCGGTCAGTTTGACGGCGGATGAAATGGTGGCGGCCAGTCCCGTGGGCGCGGATTGGACGGCGTTGGCGGAAATGAGGGCGACGAGGCCGCCCGCGCCAATGGTCACGTTGCGCCGGGAGAAAAGTTCGCGCAACCGTTCCACGGCGCGGCTGACGCGCTTTTGCGCAGTGTCCTCGGTCGTGCCGAGGATTTCCGCCATGTCGCGCGCGGATTTGCGCTCGAAGTAACGGAGCAGCACGGCGTCGCGTTCCGTTTCGTTCAGTTCGCCGAGCGCGGCGTCGAGATGCGGGGCGATGACTTCCCAGGAAGCATCGGTTTCGGCGGCAAGCAATTGGTTCATGGCGGCGGCCTCCTGTTCACGGGCGCGGCGGCGCACCTCGGAGCGAACGGCGTTGGCGGCGAGATTTTGCGCGGTGCGATGCAGCCAGCCGGACAGGACGGGATGGCCTGCGAGCCGGCGCGCGTTGTGCGCCAGCGCCACGAACGCGCCCTGTGTCACGTCCTGGGCCAGATGCGCATCGCAGACCATGCGCCGGGCGGCGGAATAAACGAGGTCAATGTGCCGCCGCACGAGTTCGGCAAACGCGGCGTCAGACCGGCGCGAGGCGTAGTCGCGCAAAAGCTGTTGGTCGGTCGGACGGTTCACTCATCGAATGGTAACCGGCGGCGTTCGAATCGGACAAGAAAAGTGAGGAAATCATTATTGCGCGAGGATGATTTCTTCGAGGCGACCGGAACAACTGGCCAGAAAGGCGGTCGAGCGATGAGATCTGGCAAAAGAGGATGAGGATTTGCCAAAAAAGCACGCGACGCGCCCGGTTGAACCTTTAATTTATTCTGCGAAATATCGCTCAAGTGGGTTCGCCATTGGCCGATATGGAAGCGATCAATTATGTCATACCATGCGATTCACCGCCGGAAACGAAGTTTGTCCGCGCACCAGAAACAAATCCGTCTTTGGACCGGCCTGTCAATAACCGTGTCGGTCCTGCTTTTCGCCGTTTTTCTCTGGTATATGAACCGGCCAGGTTTCACGATGCACTGAATGGCGGAAGTCCGCAGTCACCAGTCGAAGACGGTTTCGGCGTCGAGGTATTTCCAGGCTTTGCCCTTTTTGACGCGGGGCGTGGTGCGGCCGGTGTATGAGAGTATGCGATGCGCTCCGTCCTTTTCCACGGTGAAGATGAGCGGGTCCACCAACTGGCTGACGAAGATATTGGACGGCTCCATCTTGATTTGCACCACGGCGCGGCCGTCCTGGACGGATTCGGCGGTCTTCACGAAGCGGAACTCAAAGGTGCGCTCATGTTCCAGGGAGATGAAGCGGAACTTGACGACGTCGCTGCGCATCAGGCCGTCCCAGTGGGTGAGCATGAAAGGATAGAGGGTGTCGTCAACGACGGTGTCGGGCTGGAGGTTCTGGGTGTCGCCCAGTGGCGGGGTGAGGCCGTGGCCGTAGCTGATGGTGATCTTCTGCCGGGCGGGATCCCTAGGGTCGGGCGCAATCTGGACGGCACCGGAGATCTGCGCCTGGAATTCGCGCATCTGGAAGAAGACGAGTCGGCCGGATTCATAGACGATGTCCTCCTCGGCGGCGATGGTGCCGTTGGTGCCGAGGAACTGGTGGGTGACGTTGACGGTGGAGCCGGAGCGCGTGGCGGCGCGGCGGAAGGTGTAGAGAACATTTGTCCGCGCCGAACCGATTTCGTAGAGGGTGCCGGTAAAAAGTTTGGGCGTGGCGTAGTCGTAAGGCTCGGCGGATGGCGCGTGGGTGGCGTCGCCGGCGAAGACGGGCAGGATGGCGCAGAGCCAAGCGGCGAGCGGCTGGAACGAAGCCGGCTGGATGAATTCTCATCGGAAGAGATGATGCCCGGCCACAGAGGTTGCGGGCAAGCAGCAGTTCTTGCGGACGACCACCATTTTGCGGAGGGGGCTTACGGCGCTTGCTCGATGAAGTTGACGAGTTGGCGCGGATGCGAGCGCTGGACGTTGGTTCAAGACATTTGAGAAGTAAATGGAACTGAAGTTCGAGGCTGGCGCAATCGGGCCGCGACGTTTATCGTTGCAACGTTGTGCAACCGGCCGGCTGGGAATGCCGGCATCTCATTATGAATAAAAAAGACATCGCGGAGACGTTGCGGATCGAAGTCGGGGCGCTGGAGGATTTGATCAAGAAGCTCAAAATGCGTTCCGACCGGCTGAAGCGGATGTTGTTTGAATTGGAGGAGGAGATTGAAGGCCCGGCGGCGGCAAAGCAGTTAAAGGCGCTGGGGCCGGACAGCAAATTCCGGAAAGTGATTGACCGGATGTTTGGCGAAACTCCAAAGCCGCCCAAGCGGTCCTAGCGGACGGCCACCTTTGGTGAACCGGGCGGTTCACGCGCCGGGTTTCTGTCCGAGCAACTGGTTCATCTGGCGGAGGCGGTCGGCCAGGACTTTCATGACGTGGGTGGCGAAAAAGGGGTTGAGCTGGATGAGATGGAGGAACCGGCGCTGGTCAATCCTCGCGAGCCGGGAAGGTTCGCGGGCGACGACGGTTGCGCCGCGCGGTGACTGGTCAATGAGAGCCATCTCGCCGACGATGGCGCCGCGGGTCGAGTGCTCAACAACCTTGTCTCCGACCATCACGTCCATCGCGCCTTCGAGCAGGACAAACATCGCGTCGCCAGGCTCACCCGCCCTGAAAAGCGTGTCGCCGGGCGCGAGATTTCTTGTGTCGGTTTCACGGGAGAATAAATCCGCCGGATTCATGGGGCCAAAGGTAGGTTACAATCGGATGGCGGCAAGTTACAATTTGGTGACAGGCCGGTCCTGCACAAATCCATGCTGGCGATTCATTGCAAGCCGCGTCCTTCAACAACCGGCTGTCAAACTGTCTGATTCTTAATGATGGAACCCGCCACCACCGTGGAAGCCACCACCGCCGCCATGCCAGCCACCGGAATAGCCGCCACGATAGCCGCCATAATGCCCACCCCAGCCAAACGAGAGCGACACAGCCGGCCAGCCGTAATACCCGCCATAGTAGGGATAGCTGTAATACGGATAGCCGCCATAATACCAGGCGTCATATTGATACGTTTGCGTGTCGGGTATGACATAGACGGTGGACGACGGCGCGGTTTGAACGTAGTTCACCGCTGGCGTGGTGGAAGTGTCCGTCTGGGCGCTGGCGGCAGGCGAGCCAGCCGGTGTGGTGGCGGGTTCGGTGGAACCGGTCAGGCGGCTGCGCTGATTCAACATGGCGTTCAACACGGCGTCGGACACACCCTGCTGCTTGAGATAAACAATTTCATCCGCCTTCAGGCTGAAGATGGTGCCGGAATTCTGGATGTAACTGACGATGACGCCGTCACTGACCTTGGCCTGCTCCAATTGCAAAACCTGCGGCACGCCGTAGGAGAGTTGCGGCGCGGGTTGGGCGGTTGAGGCGGTGGAATCCTGTGCGGCGACATTGGCTGACGTGAAGGCCAGCACGGAAACGGCTGCGGCGGCCAAAAGCAAACTTTGAAGATTTTTTGTTTTCATAATCAACACCTGTAAATTCAACACCCAAACATCGTGCGAGTTGCGCGGGCTGTCAACTGCGGCAGGAGGACGGTTCAAGGCTTTTCCCGGCGGCGGAACCGGCGTTCGCGCTTCTTTGTCTCCGCGGACAGCAATCCCTCCGCCGACCAGCCGCGCGACTGGGCGGAGGCCGCCAGTTCAAAAAGCTCTCTCGCCAGCGCGGATTTCGCAAGTTTGTGTTTTGAAAAATGGCCGGCTGTGTCGGGATCGTCCGCAAAGACTTTGCGCGCCTTCTTCATCAACTTTTCGGCGCGGAACAATGCGGGCAGGTGTTTCGGAATGCCGTCAAACGCGGAATGGCGCGCGTGCCGCGTCCCATGCTTCTCGGCGCGCTTGATTTTCTCCCAGTTCGCCCACACCTCGTCCACGTCCTTGACCTTGGTTTTGCCAAAGACATGCGGATGGCGGCGGACAAGTTTCTCCACGAGCACGCGGCAGACTTTTTCAAAATCGAATGCGCCGCGTTCGCGCGCGAGCTGGCAGTGGAAAACCACCTGCAACAGGAGGTCGCCGAGTTCCTCGGCCATTTCGTGGTCGTCGCGCGCCTCGATGGCGTCAATCAATTCATAAACCTCTTCGATGGCGTGGCGGCGCAGGGTCATGTGCGACTGCTCGCGATCCCACGGACAGCCCGTGGGATCGCGCAGCCGCGCCATGACTTTGAGCAAATCATTTATCGCAGTTTTCTTTTTCACAAGAAATTTACCGCAGAGACGCAGAGGTGCAGAGCTGGAAAACAATTTTTCTCCGCGTCTCCGCGCCTCTGCGGTTCATAAAATTACAAGGTCGTCGCGGTGGACGAGCTCTTCCTTTGGCAGTTTGCGGGCGCGGACGGCGGCGGAATCGAACCGCGCGATGCCGCGCGCAAATTCCATCCCGTCCAGATCGCAAATACGCACCACGTCGCCGGCGGCAAACTCGCCTTCGCACCGCGCGACGCCCGGCGGCAGCAGGCTCTTGCCCTTTTCGCGCAAGGCCAGCTTCGCGCCGTCGTCCACAAACAGCGCGCCCTGGGGATGGTGGAAGAACGCAATCCAGCGCTTGCGGCTGTGCATCTTGTTCGGCTGCGCGACGAAGAGCGTTCCCTCCTTTTCGCCGGCCAGGATTTTCGCCAGCACGCTTTTCTTTTTGCCGGACGCGATGACGAGCGGGATGCCGGCGCGGACGACGATTTTGGCCGCCTGGATTTTCGACGCCATGCCGCCGACAGCGGTGTCGCTGTCCGTTCCGCGCGCGATTTTTTCCAGGCCGGTGTCAATCTGCTCGATGAGCGGAATCGTTTTGGGATCCGCCCTGCCGAAATTCTCGATGACGCCGTCCACCGTCGTGAGAATCACGAGCAGATCGGCGGGCAGCAGCGCCGCGACGAGCGCGGAGAGCTTGTCGTTGTCGCCGAACTTGATTTCGGTGAACGACACGGCGTCGTTTTCGTTGATGATCGGGACGACGCCGCGGCCGAGCAGCGTGACCAGCGTGTTGCGCGCGTTGAGATGGCGCTCGTGGTGTTCCAAGTCGTCGTGCGTGAGCAGCACCTGCGCGACGTGCAAGCCGTGCGCGGCGAACAGCTTTTCATAAATCGTCATGAGCCGCGACTGGCCGACGGCGGCACAGGCCTGCAATTCGGCGAGTTCGGAAGGACGCTTTTCGTAGCCGAGCGCGCCCATGCCGGCGCCGACCGCGCCGCTGGTGACGAGGATGATTTCCTTGCCGGCCTTGCGCAACGCGGCGATTTGCGCGACAAGCTGCTCAAGCTGCGCCGGGTCGGGCTGCTTGCGGCTGTCGGTGAGCACGCCCGTGCCGAGTTTCACGACGAGGCGGGCGGCGGCTTTGACGGGTTGACGATGCACACGTGGAGTTAAAACGAAATCCGTGCGTTGAAAAAGTCGAAAGTGACGGGCGATTTTACAGCCCCAGCTGTTTCAAGACGCCCAGACCCGAACTTTTCTGGTCAACCAGCGGGTCAAAAAATCCGTTGCTGTGCAACGCAATGTCGGCTGCCAAACCCAGAAGGTCCGTTTGCGATTTGACGTTGGGGATGACCAGACTGTCAATACCGATGGTCTGCTCGCGGTTGTTCTGCTGGTTCTGGAGGTCAATGTATTTCACCTTGCCGATGGTGACGTTCAGCATGTCAATGCCCGTAAAATCGTAGCCGGATTGCTTTTTGAAATCCGCCAGTGGATTGCCGCCGCCGCCGGACTTTTGGGCCGTTGACTTGAAGCCGGGCAGAAATATGTTCGTCTGGCCGGCTTGGTTTTTCACGATGTCGAGCTCTCCGAGATTGAAGCGCAGGAGCGTGAGGTGAATTTCGCGGCGCACGAGCGCGGCGCGGTCGTATTCAACGTGAATTTCCGGGATGTCGAGGAACAGCGTGCCGCCAAAGTCCGGCGAATCATGGATTTTTAGATTCTGGATTTCCACCGTCGGCGAAGTGAGTGCGACTTTCAGGCTGCCAATTTCCGCGTCCATGCCGGTCTGCGCGCGAATTTCATCTTCCATCGCCCCGCGCAGAATCGAATTGTAGGACAATAGCAGGACGATGACAGCCACGACAACCAGCGCGATCACCACGATGAACAGCCGGAACAGCCATTTGAAAATCCATTTCACGCCGGCGTTATACGCGGTGCGATGGCGCGGGACAACTTTTGAATTTCGCTGGCATCAAACGGGATTGCCGAAGCATTCGATTGATTTCTCTCCAGCTTCGCAACAGGCGTTGCGCCGTTCAAGGGGTGTTGACGGCATTGGTGCCGCCAATGTTGCTGATGGTGTGTTTAGGCCGGCTTCCTGGCAGCCCCACCCAATAACCGCCGCGGAGCCAGATCAAGGATTCGAGGCCGGCGAGGTCGGCGGGCGATTTCACGTTGGCAACTGTCTGGTTCTCGATGTGGAGGGCCAGCGCGTGGTTGTGCGACGGGTTTTTCAGGTCTATGAATTTCGCCGTGCCGATGGAAATGTTCATAAAGTCAATGCCCGTGAACCGGTAGCCGTTGAGCGGGGCGAAGGTCCGTCCGCCACCGGCGGATTTTTCCGGCGCGACGATTTTGGCGAGTGAGAAAATATTGGTCGTGCCGTCCTCGTTTCTCACCACGTCGAGTTCATTCACGTTCAAACGCAGGAAGGTGATGTGGAGTTCGTGGCGGCGCAGGGCGGCGCGGTCGTATTCGATGTGCAGTTCCGGCATGTCCAGAAACAGCGTGCCGCCGTAATCCACCGTGTTGTAAAGCTTGAAGTTTTCGAACGTCACCTTGGGATCCAGCACGCTGAAGGAAAAGTCGCGAATCTCCGGCTCCATGCCCGTAATCACGCGAATATGCTGTTCCATCAATTCCTTGACTATCCACTCCCGGCTGGCGACGACAATAATCGTGAAGACAACGACGACAAAGGTCAGCCACCAAAGAATTTTGAAAAACCAGCTTTGGAACGTTTTCATGCGGTCGTTTATACGCTTTTCCCCGGCGCGGGACAACAGGATTTCTCGCGTCAAAGCTGGACGTCCTCCGGCCGGACTTCCAGGCATTCATCCTGGTCTTCCCAAACGGCGGCGGCGTAGGAATTCAGCAGCTTCGGCGCGAGTTCGCGGCCCGCGCGCGCGAGCAACTGCTCCGCCTGCTCCGCCGCGTTTTCGTAGGCCGCGTCATAATTTCCCGCGCGGCGGCGCTGGTGGTCGTCCCAGTGCGCGACGGCGTGGACGGGTTCGTATTGCTGCGCCCACGCCTCGATTTCGGCGCGGATGTCGGCGGGGATTTCATCGAACGGCACGAGCGTTTCGTTGCAATGCTGGCAAATCAAACCCGACTCGCGCACATCGCGTGTGAGCAGCGGCAGAAATGGCGCGCGGCAGCAGGGCGATTCCGCGTAAGCCGCCGGCGGCGTGGCCAGCCGCTTGAACCAGACCTGCCGGTCGTGCGCGATTTGCGCCGCCAGCCGGTAGGCGCCGACAAGCGGATGCGACAGCCGCCACGTGCGGCCCTCCAGCTCGCCAAGCGTCTGCGCCAGCCAGCGTGCGAGCGTGAGGTCGTCCCAATCCTGGAACGCGCGGGCATATTCCTTCCAGAGCGAGTCGAGCGGCGATTCCGATTCAAATGCCATGACCGCAGCATGGCGCGGGGGAAAAGTTTTGTCGAGCGATGTGATGGAGAACGAAGGCGGGCTTTAACCGGACATTTTTAAGGTTTTGCCTTCATTTGACACCGTCACTGCAAAAAACGGTGAGGATTTGACAAGGACTGTGAAGTTCAGGATTGACGCAATGGCTAATCTGGAAGTGTGACATGGGTCAGTCCGGCTTATCTGGGCTGGCAATCGCCCGTGGATTTCGCGGGCGGAACATGGTAAATAAGTTTGATTGCCGGTTTTTGAACAATATGTTGCCTTTGAATTTTTGACATCTCATGCAAACACCAACGACTCATCCAATGACGGCTCCAACAACTCCCCCAGCTTCCGAACGCCTCGAATCGGCCCACGACATTTTGCGGGGCGCGCGCAAACGTCCGCTCGACAGCATCTGCAACCCGAAGGTCGTCGCCGTGATCGGCGCGACGGAAAATCCCGGCACCGTCGGGCGCACGCTGTTCCAGAATCTTGGCCGCGGCGGTTTTGACGGCATCGTCTATCCGGTCAATCCCAAGCGCGCCTCCGTCCTCTGCGTGAAGGCGTATCCGAACATCGGCGCCATTCCCGAAAAGGTGGATCTCGCCGTGATTTGCACCCCCGCCAAAACTGTCCCCGGCATCATCAAGGATTGCGTCAAGGCCGGAGTCCGCGGCGTCATCATCATTTCCGCCGGGTTCAAGGAAATCGGGCCGGAAGGCGTGAAGCTGGAGCAACAAATCCTCGCCGAGGCGCGCGGCGGCGGCATGCGCATCGTCGGTCCCAATTGCCTCGGCCTGATGATGCCGAACATCGGCCTCAACGCCACGTTTGGCACCACCATCGCCAAACCGGGCAACGTCGGTTTCTTGAGCCAGAGCGGCGCGCTTTGCACCGCCGTCCTCGACTGGAGCCTCAAGGAAAATGTCGGGTTCAGCATGTTCGCCTCGCTTGGCTCCATGCTCGATGTGAGCTGGGGCGATTTGATTTATTACCTCGGCGATGACCCGAACACCAAGAGCATCGTGATGTATATGGAGACCATCGGGGACGCGCGGGCGTTCCTCTCCGCCGCGCGTGAAGTCGCGCTCACCAAACCCATCATCGTCATCAAGCCCGGCCGCACGGAAGGCGCCGCCAAGGCCGCCGCGTCGCACACCGGTTCGCTGACGGGCAGCGACGACGTGCTCGACGCCGCCTTCAAGCGCTGCGGCGTGCTGCGAGTGAACAACATTTCCGATTTGTTTTACATGTCCGAGGTTCTAGGCCGGCAGCCGCGCCCGAAGGGCAACCGCCTGACCATGATTTCCAATGCCGGCGGTCCAGGCGTGCTCGCCACGGATGCGCTCATCACCAGCGGAGGCGCGCTCACGGAAATTTCCAAGGGCACGATGGAGGAACTGAACAAATTCCTGCCAGCCTCATGGTCGCACAACAATCCGGTGGACGTTCTCGGCGACGCGAGCGCGGAAATTTACGCAAAGACGCTGGAAATCGCTGCGAAGGATCCGAACAGCGACGGCCTGCTCGTCATTCTTACGCCGCAATCCATGACTGATTGCACCGGCACCGCCGAAAAATTGAAGCCCTACGCGAAACTCGGCGACAAGCCCGTGCTCGCGAGCTGGATGGGCGGACTCGAAGTTGAAGCCGGCGAAAAAATCCTGAACGCCGCCGGCATTCCGACTTTTCCATATCCCGACACCGCCGCCCGCGTGTTCGCTTCCATGTGGCGTTACGCGGACAATCTCCGCGCGCTCTACGAAACGCCGGTTCCTTCCGCCACGCCCGACGATCTCGAATCCGGCCGCGCCAAGGCGGGCGAATTGATTGAGTCGGTGAAGAAATCCGGACGCACGATTTTGACCGAGGCCGAATCCAAGGAATTGCTCGGCTGCTACAAAATTCCGACCGTCGTCACGAAGATTGCCAAAACCGAAAAGGAATCGGTTGAACTCGCGGCGGAAATCGGTTTCCCGATTGTCCTGAAACTTTATTCCGAAACCATCACGCACAAGACCGACGTCGGCGGCGTCCAGTTGAATTTGAAGGACGAGGCGGACGTGAAGCGCGCGTTCAAGGCCATCAAGACCGCCTGCACCGAAAAGGCCGGCGCGCAGCATTTCCAGGGCGTCACCGTCCAAAAGATGATCAAGCTCAGCGACGGCTACGAAATCATCCTCGGCAGCAGCATTGACCCGCAATTCGGCCCGGTGCTCCTGTTCGGAATGGGCGGCCAGCTCGTCGAGGTTTTCAAGGACAAGGCGCTCGGCCTGCCGCCGCTCAACACCACGCTCGCGCGCCGCATGATGGAGCAGACGAAAATTTACAAGGCGCTCAAGGGCGTGCGCGGCCGCAAATCCGTCAACCTCGCCGCGCTGGAAAAACTCATGGTCGGCTTCAGCCAGCTCGTCGCCGAACAGCGCTGGATCAAGGAAATTGACATCAACCCGCTGTTCGCCTCCGCCGACGATCTCGTCGCGCTGGACGCCCGCGTCATCCTGCACGACGCCAAGACCGCCGAGGACAAATTGCCCAAGCTCGCCATCCGGCCCTATCCGACCCGCTATGTCGCAAAATGGAAAATGAAGAACAGCACGCCCGTCGTCATCCGCCCCATCCAGCCGGAAGACGAACCATTGCTGGTCAAATTCCACGAATCACTTTCCGAGGAAAGCGTTTATCACCGCTATTTCAGCCAGATAAAACTGGACCAGCGCATCGCGCACGAGCGCCTCACGCGCATCTGCTTCAACGATTACGACCGCGAGATCGCGCTCGTGGCCGAACGGAAGGACTCGAAGACCGGCGACCGCGAAATCCTCGGAGTGGGCCGGTTGAGCAAGGCGCGCGGGTTGAACGAGGGTGAATTTGCGTTGCTCATCAGCGACCGCTGGCAGAAGCAGGGCTTGGGCAGCGAACTGCTCAAGCGCCTCGTGGAAATCGCCCGGAGCGAAAAGCTCACCCGCGTCTCGGCCATCATCATGTCGGACAACCACGCGATGCTGCACGTCTGCAAAAAAACCGGGTTCGCCCTCAAGGCCGATTCGGAGAACCGTGACTACACCGCCGAATTCGTCCTTTGATTGCTTCGCCAAAAAATGAAGTTGCATACCCGCCCTAGATGTGTTTTAACCCGATTGAATGTCGCCATTCCGCTATTCAAGCCCAATCCTTCATGGCTTCGTGCAAGAGCGCAAAAAAATTCCGCTCGGCAAACAATGTTTTGAATGCGAAAATTGACGACCTATTAAGGGGGATTATACACTTGACTCACCGCTTGACGCCAAGCGGGGAGGTGGGGCATGATTCGGTTAGATGCAGAACTGCACGGCAAACCCTCATTTAGAGAATGGGCGTCCCAATTCTCTGGAAAGTATTTTGTCGTGATTCAGATTTTTGCAGATGAATCTGGCACGCACGCACCAGATGGAAGTCAGGTCGGTTCAAAATATCCAGTCATAGCCGGTTGGGCGGCTAAAAAGTCCACTTGGGATACGTTTTGTATAGCTTGGAATGCGATACTGAATAAGTATGATGCGCCATATTTTCATGGCAGAGAATTAAGTGCCGCGAGAGTTGCCGCCATACAAAGCAGACCGCCAACTAAAGAGCTTTTGAAAAATCCTTATTACGCGGCCAAATGGGACGTAAAAACAATTGATGCTTTCCACGACAAGCTGACAAAAGTAGCTGCAGATAAGAAAAAAATCCCCATTGTTGGTTCTATAAGCATTCCAATTTTCAATGAAAAGATTAGAGATATGGTTTCAGACAAAGACCCATATAAATAGCCCATTTGATTTACCGGCATGAACTTGCCGTTCCAAGAGCGCAACACGTGTATAATGCAGTTCGCGGACTTCTGGTGAAGCAAAAATATGATTTCCTAGAACTTGACCAAGCTTATATCACCGGAGATGTAGAGCAAATAATCCGAGTCGATTTTTTGATTCGAGAAAAACACGCAATTGCCTGTAAAACAGTCGAGCGTCGCGGGAGAATGCGAGAATACATGGAGCAGTGTTCGAAATAGAATAGCCGAATTATGCCGCTTCCATTATTCGGTGCGAATTGACACGCGCGGCCAATTTTGCGGAAATGTCGCGTGATCCAGACATCATGACGACACCAAGCAAGGCCATTTCGACTGAATCGCTGCAACACGAAGGTCGGACGTTCCCGCCGTCGCCGGAAGTCATCAAGCACGCGCTGCTCAACGCCACGCAATTCGGCGCGCTGTATGAAAGTTCCCTCCGCGACCCGGAAAAATTCTGGCTGGAGCAGGCGCACACGCTCGAATGGATCAAGCCGCCCACCGTCGCGCGGAAATTCACCTGGAACTCCGACGCCCGCATCATCAAGCACACCTGGTTCGAGGACGGTGAGCTGAACTTGAGCGTCAATTGCCTCGACCGTCATTTGAAGACGCGCGGCGACCAGACCGCCATCATCTGGCAGGGCGAACCGGAGGAGGAAGTGAAGAAGCTGACCTACGCGGAATTGCACCGCGAAACCTGCAAGTTCGCCAACGCGCTCAAATCGCTCGGCGTCCGGAAGGGCGACCGCGTGGCGATTTACCTGCCAATGATCGCCGAGGCCGCCGCTGTGATGCTCGCCTGCACGCGCATCGGCGCCATCCATTCCATCGTGTTCGGCGGGTTCAGCGCGGATTCATTGTCGGATCGCATCAATGATTCGACGTGCAAATTGTTGATTACGGCAAATGTTTCGTTGCGCGGCGGGAAAATCATTCCGCTCAAGGCCATCGCCGACGAGGCCTTGAAAAAAACTCCGAGCATCGAACACGTTGTCGTCATCAAGCGCAACAACGAGCCGTGCAACTTCGTCGCCGGGCGCGACGTGTGGTATCACGAATTGATGGCGAAGGCGAAGGCGGATTGCCCTCCGGAAAAAATGAACGCCGAGGATTTCCTGTTCATCCTTTACACCTCCGGCTCGACCGGCAAACCGAAGGGCGTTGTCCACAGCACCGCCGGTTATCTGCTCTGGAGCGCGCTCACGCACAAATACGTCTTCGACATCCACGACGGCGACGTTTATTTCTGCACCGCGGACATCGGCTGGGTCACCGGCCACAGCTACGTCGTTTACGGCCCGCTCTGCAACGGCGCAACGAGCCTGATGTTCGAGGGCATCCCGACATTCCCCGACGCCGGACGTTTCTGGAAAATCGTCGAGAAATTCAAGGTCACCTCATTTTACACCGCGCCCACAGCCATCCGCGCGCTCATCCGGCTTGGCGATGAATGGCCGACGAAACACGATTTAAGTTCCCTCCGCGTCCTCGGCACCGTCGGTGAGCCGATCAATCCCGAAGCGTGGATGTGGTATCATCGCCACATCGGCCGCGAACGCTGCCCCATCGTGGACACCTGGTGGCAGACCGAAACCGGCGGACACCTCATCACCCCGCTGCCCGGCGTGAACGCCTTGAAACCCGGCAGCGCGAGCCGCCCGTTCTTCGGCGTCGAACCCGTTGTCCTCCGCGACGACGGCACCGAATGCGTGGCCAACGAAGGCGGCAAGCTCTGCATCAAAACCCCGTGGCCCGGCATCATGCGCACAACGTGGGGCGACCACGACCGTTTCATCAACACCTACTTCTCCACGTTCAAGAACATGTATTTCACCGGCGACG
>Ga0181516_10002004_pt1 | contig 14908 bp, 18 predicted proteins | sample PEATcosm2014_Bin_25_FD_121104 | JGI IMG/M metagenome (GOLD analysis project Ga0181516, IMG submission 121104) | Peatland microbial communities from MTU Mesocosm Facility, Houghton, MI, USA - PEATcosm2014_Bin01_10_metaG | ecosystem: Environmental > Terrestrial > Soil > Wetlands > Peat | place... | reverse complement strand
GAATCGATGGCCATCTACCGCAAAAACCAGGATTTGATCAATATCGGCGCCTATCCCGCCGGAACCAATCCGGCGATCGATTTGAGCATCCAGCTCAACGATCCGCTGCGAGGATTCCTGCGCCAGGGCGCGGACGAAGGTTCCACACTTGAAAAAAGCTGGGCAAAATTGGGGCAAACCATGGCCGCTCCCGCCCCGGCGCCCGCCCGCCCCGCGATCAAGCCAACTCCGTAAGACAAGATGAAACCATTTCATTTCACACTCGAATCGGTCCGCACGGTGCGCCAACGCCATGAGCAGGAGGCCATGGAGCAATACGCGCGGACGTTGCTCGCGAAGCGCCAGGCCCTGGACCGGCTGGAATCCGTTCAACAACAGTTGAGCGCCGGCTGGCAGGAATTGCGACAGTTGTTGGCGCGCGGCTGCGAGGCCTCGAATGCGGCGCGCATGCACGAGTATCATCGTTCGCTGGAGAGGCGGCGTGATGAATGTGTGCTCGCCCTCGGAGTGGCCGAGCGGCGCGTAAACGTCGCCTTCCAGGCCATGCTGGCCGCCCGCCGCGACCGGGAGATTGTGGATAAATTTTTTGTCAAACAAAAGGCCCATCACCAGCGCGAACGGGTGAGAGTGGAACAAAAATTCCTGGATGACCTGGCCGGCCGGCGCGCGCCCTCCGTCCTTGCCTGGAACTCAGCCGGAGCCTGATATGACCAAGCTGCTTACTTCACCCTGGACCACGCTTCCCGTGAGCGTCGTCGTTTTCGTTGTTTCATCGTTTCTTTTCTGGAAGACGCCGGTCGCCCCGCCGCGGCCGCCCGCAGCGACTTCGGCGACCGCGCGGAACAGTCTCGGCCAATTCCAGAGCCCCGAGGCCGACCAGTTGGTGGCGGAGTTGAAGACGGAAAAAAAAGATCTGGATGACCGCGAACAGCAACTCAACGAACTGGCCGCCCGACTGGACACCGAACGCGGCGAGATCAGCAACGCAACGCAATCAGTGCAGCAACTGCAGGCGGATTTCGACAAAAATGTTCTCCGCATCAAGGAAGAGGAGACGGCCAATTTGAAAAAACTGGCCAAGGTTTATTCCGCGATGACCCCCGACGGGGCCGCCATCATCCTCGCCGATTTGGACGACACCCAGGTGGCGAAGATCATGGTCTTCATGAAGGAGGGCGACGTGGCCGCCATTCTCGAGTCATTCTCGAAAAAAGGCGACGCGGAGGCCAAGCGCGCGGCAAGTTTGTCCGAACGCCTGCGGGTCGCCGCCTTCCGGAGCAACCCGGCCCAATGATCCCGTCGCAATTAGTTTTCGCCCCCGAAAATGCCGCTGCCGAGCCGGCCACGCCTCCGGGGTTGTCAGATTACCCGGCGCCCGCGCCGGACAACGGCGAAGATTTCTCCAGCTTCATTTCGCAAGCTTTGAATTCGGCGCCGGCGAGGACAGGCGGCCTGGGGAACCACGACCAGCCGCCGCCGCTGCCGCCGGCGGAAACGGACGAGCCAAACTCTTCGCCCGCGGACGGTTCATTCTCGGGCTCGATCCAATGCTACGGCGCAGGCGTGAACAAAGTGACAAGACCGGCGGGTTCTCCGGATGACGCCGAAAAAAGCTCCGGCGATCCAAAGAATGGGTCTGACACCGTGGATTCCTCGGCGCAGAATAATCTCGCGGCTATGCTCGCGGGCGCGCTGGTCCCGCCGGCGAAACCGGATCATCAGGTTCCAGCGCCGACCCTCGGCAAATCCGCCAATCTCAGCCAGGGCAGTGACGCGACGCCAGTCCCGGGTATCAAGACAGAGGCTTCGGCGGTGATCGCGCAAAACTCTTCGACAGAAACCGCGGCTCACGCCGCCGGTGCGAGTGGCAAAGGAGTTCCCGTTGGCACCGGAAATCTGACGGCGGCCTTGAAACCGGTGAATGGCGCAGCTCTGACGGCAAAAGATTCCCCCCAGGCCGGCCCAACGCCTTCAGTGCCCGTCCAAAATCCTTCGGACTCGGCAAAGGCATCAACGCAAGCAACTATAATGCAAACAGTTGCGTCAATCGGTTCGGGCGCGAACCCAGCCGTACTGGATACTGGCACAAGCGCTGCTTTGGATAGCCTACGAATGAAATCTACCGGGCAAAAGACAGAAACTGCCGGGCGTATCGTGCAAAAATTGCCGCACGCGGCCTCCATCGGCAGCCCCTCGGCAGATTCAAACAGCCCGTCCACCGGCCAAACCGCGACCGCTGGCTCCGGCCGGAAGTCGGACTTGGGCAGTTTCGCCGGGATGACCGATCTGATTTCTCCTGCAGCCGCCGCCGAATTTCACGACGGCGCAACCCGGGTTGCCGGCCCGAGCGCAGACAGCGCGGCCACGCAAGTCGAGCGCGTCGCGAATCTGGTCACGCAGGAAGCTTTGATGATCCGACAGTCCGGGGCCACCAACCTGGCGGTCTCCGTCAAACTGGATCAGCACACGGAATTGTTTGTCCAGCTCACCAACCAAAACGGCCAGATACAGGCTTCGCTGCGCTGTGAACGCGGCAATCTCGCCGGTCTGGACGGTCATTGGGGGCAATTGCAGGAATCGCTCGCCCGCCAGAATGTTCAACTCGTGGCGCCGGCGGACCGCACTTCTTTCCGCGACCAGGCGGGGACTTATTCCGATTCTGCCGGGTCCAAGAATTTCGACCAGTCAGCGCAAAATGAGCGGCAGCCGAACGGGAATTCGCGCATGGAGTCCGCGGCGTCGAACCAACCGGTCGCTCCCGCCGCTTCCGTCAAAGCGAAAAGGATGAGTTCCGGCCGCAAAGGCTGGGAATCCTGGGCCTGAAATATGTCAAACATCAGCACCATCAACTCGACCCTGGGTTTGACCCCTTCGCCTTCCTCGCAGAGCACCAATCCCAGCTCCACGCTGACGCAGGCCAATTTCCTGCAACTGCTGGTCACCCAGATGACCTCGCAGGACCCGCTGTCGCCCGTCAGCGACACGGACATGGCCGCGCAAATGGCACAGTTCAGCGCGTTGCAGACGGCGCAGGCCACGGACGGCGACATGAAGATTTTGCAAGCGAACACACTCTTAGGACGCACGGTGGCAGTCACAGCAACCAGCGGCGCGCAGACCAGCGGCGTGGTCAGCGCCGTGCAAATCCAGGCAGGGACGCCTTCAGTGGTGGTCAATGGCGTGACTTACGCCTTGAACCAGATATTGGCCATCGCGCCAACTTCGACCACCTCGACCAGCGGCAATTAACCCCTAACTAGATAAAAACAGCATGCTCACCTCATTATCCTCGGCCGTCAGCGGACTGGACAGTTTTCAAGAAGACATGGATGTCATCGGCAACGACATTGCCAACGTCAACACGACCGGCTTCAAGGCCGCCAACGTGGACTTCGCCGACGCGTTCAGCGAAACTTTGCGCGCGCCCGGCGGCGCCTCTTCCACCACGAGCGGCTCGGCCTCCGTTGAAATCGGCACGGGCGTCACCATCACCGGCATCAATAACAACTGGAACCAAGGTGCGCTCAACACCACCGGCGTCGTGAGCGATCTCGCAATATCCGGGAACGGTTTCTTCATGGTTCGCGACACGGTGACCAGCGCCCAATACGCCACCCGCGACGGCGCCTTCAGCGTGGATGCGAACGGGTACCTCGTCACCGACACCGGAGAACGGGTGCAGGGATATTCCGACGCGGGCCTGACCACCCTGGGCGACATCAAGATTGACACGACCGGCATGCCGGCCACGTCCAGCCCGACGGCGACCGTTCAAAGCTACGCCATCAACGGCCAGGGCCAGGTGACCGTAAATCTGTCGGACGGGACGTCCTTTGTTCGCGGGCAGATTCTGCTCCAGAATTTTCAGGATCCCGACGAGTTGACGAACGAAGGCAACAATCTTTATTCCAACACCGCGGCGGCGGGCCCTCTGGCCGCCTTGACCGCGCCCGGCAGCAGCGGGCTGGGGAATGTCCAGGCGGGCGCGCTGGAGTCTTCCAACGTGGACCTGTCCGGCGAGATGGCCAATTTGATCACCGCCCAGCGCGCTTTCGAGGCGAACTCGAAAATCATCACGACCAGCGATGAAGTGCTGCAAACGCTGGTGAACATGAAACGATAAACTCCCCTGACAATGGCAACCAACCCCGAAACAGCGCGCGCGGACGCGAAGGAAGCGAAAGGCGCAAAGGACGCCGGCGCCGGAGCAGCTGAATCGGCCGAAGCCGCGCCAGCGGCGCCAAAATCCACGGGTGATTTGAAGCCGTGGCTTCCGCTGCTGATTGCGATCGTGACGATGCCGTTGCTGGCCTTTGTCACGACGCGGTTTGTGCTTTTGCCAAGAATGACCCGCGCGCTCGCAGCTTCCTCTTCAAGCGCGGCTCCGGACTCCTCCGCTCCGGCCACGTCCAGCAGCGCTTCGGCGCCCGAGGCCGGCAAGACCGGCGCGGCCGGCGGCACGAAGGTGATGGTGCCGATGAACAAACTGCTCGTGAACGTGGCAGGCACGATGGGCACGCGCTATTTGATGACCAGCGTCACGCTGGTCGGCAACACAGCCGATTTCAAGGACAAGATCGAGGGCAACAAGGACCAGCTCATGGATCTGGCCACGGGGGCGCTTTGCAGCAAGACCATTGCTGATCTCGAAAAGCCAGGCGCCCGCAACGTCATCCGTTCCGAGCTGATGACGGTTTTGAACAATGCGCTCGGCGGTCCCGTGATCCAGGAAATTTACATTACCGAACTCGCGATTCAATGAACCGAAACCGCCCATGACCGCATATAGCCAGACCCTTGAAGCTTCCCCGCGCAGCTCCACCGATGAGGTGGAGAATCTGCTTGTGCCGGGGGTGGTATCGAGCGAGGGCGCGATCACCGCGATTGTTGGTGAAACCAAGCCGGTGGTTCAAGCGCATGACTTTCGAAATCCGCGGGTGCTGTCCGCGCGGGATTTGCAGAAGCTGCGCCTGCATCAGACGGACTTTGTGAACGCCCTGGCGTCCCGGCTCTCCATGTTTCTGCGGTTGGATTTTTCGATGAAGCTGGCCGGGCTCCAGACCGTGCTCTACCGGAAGCTGGCCCTCACCTGGGCCGAACCCACCTGGCTCACGCTCTTCAAGGCCGAACCGCTCAGCGGCGTCGGCATTTTGGAAATCGCGCCCCGGTTGGGCTCGACGATTGTCGACCGGCTCATGGGCGGTCCTGGAATGGCTTCCGAGTCGAACCACGAATTCAGCGAGATCGAGCAGGCCATCCTGGAGCAGGCCGCGCAGGTTGTCATCGGTGAATGGTGCGGCCACTGGCGCGCATCGAAGGAATTTAAATCCACCATTTTGGGGCATGAAAGCAACGGACGCTATGTTCAAGTCGCGTCGCCGGAAACGGTGATGCTCCTGGTCGCGCTCGAGCTGCGTCTCGGCGGAAACGTGGAGAAGATTCACATCGCTTTTCCCTATTCGGCGCTGGACGGACTAATCCGCCAGCTCGGCCTGGGCTCGCATTCGCCGGCGGAATCCACCCTTTCTCCCGCGCCGAAACCCGCGCCGAAATGGAACACGTGCTTTGACGACGTCCGCGTCCCCATCGTCGCGCACTGGCACTGGTCGGAATTGAGCGCCCGCGACCTGCTGTCATTGAAAGTCGGCGACGTGCTGCAGGTGGATCCCGAGTCCGGCGGCGGCATGGAGGTAACCGTGGCCAACCTGCCCAGATTCACCGCGCGCCCCGGCGTCGTGGCCGGCAAATGGGCCGTGGAATTGGACCGGCCACTGAAGAACTAGACAACATATCCAACCCTACCAGCAATTTATGGAAGCCACCGCCAAGACCCCCACCAACCTTGAACTTCTGCTCGACGTGAAGGTCAAGCTCACCGTCGAGCTCGGCGCATGCCAGATGCCGATGCGCGAGGTGCTGCAACTGAATTCCGGCGCCGTCGTCAAGCTGGACAGCCCGGCCCAGGCACCGGTGGACATTTACGCCAATCACAAACGCATCGCGCGCGGCGAAATCGTCGTCGTCGATGATTCGTACGGCATCAAAATCACGGAACTTTTCGGAGCGACAACGTGAACCGCCTGACTTCACCGTCGCGGCGCAGATTGGCCGACCGACACCTACGGCGCGGACTCGTTATTTGCGGGCTGCTGCTTCTCGGCGGCATCAATGCGTTTGCGGACGCCCAACCTCCGGTCACCTATACGGCCCTGCCGGGTGCGTTGCCTGACGCCGGCACTTCGGTTCTGCGCGTGTTTGGTGCGTTGATCCTCGTGACGGCAATTTTTCTCGGCGGCGTCTGGCTGTTTCGGAACTGGCAGCGTTTCGCGTTGCGGAAGGGCGGGGCGCCCAGGTTGAATGTTATTGAGGTCAGGTCGCTCGGACAGCGCCAGGCTCTTTATGTCGTCGGTTATGACCAACACCGGATGCTGCTGGCGTCGTCCCCGGCAGGCGTCACTCTCGTGAGCCATTTACCGGCAGCGGAGGAGGGTGAAGCCGCGGCCACCGTGCCACAGACCAGCTTCGCCGAGGCGTTCCAACAAATTATTCAGCGGAAGGCATGAACCCGGAACCTCCCAGCACCCGGCGCACGCAGGCTCTTCGTCCGCGGTTCGCAATGCTTCCAGGCATCGTGCTTCTCCTCGTTATGCTTTGTGGAGCAACCGGCTTGCACGCGCAGACCAACGCGAATGCGTTCAACCTGAATATCGGCCTGAACGGGTTGAACCCCTCGACGGACGTGGACAGCGCCATCAAGGTGCTGGCCATCATGACCCTGTTGACGCTTGCGCCGTCCATCATATTGCTGATGACCTGTTTCACGCGGATTGTCATCGTCCTGTCCTTCGTGCGCTCGGCCCTTTCGCTGCAAGGCGCGCCCTCCAACCAGATCATCATCGGGCTGTCGCTGTTCCTGACTTTTTTCATCATGTCACCCGTCTGGGAGCGGATCGACTCGGAGGCGTTGGAACCGTATCGCGCCAAGCAAATCACGAGCGCGGAGGCGCTGGACAAGGCTTCAGTTCCGCTGCGCACGTTCATGTTGAAACAGACGCGGCCCAAGGACGTCGAGCTCTTTGTCGGGATGGCCAAGCTCGGCCCCACGCCGGTGGAGCAGCTTCCGCTGCGCGTGGTGATACCGAGTTTCATCATCAGCGAACTGCGCACGGCCTTTCAAATGGGCTTTCTGCTGTTTGTTCCGTTCATCCTGATTGATCTCATTGTCGCCACCGTGCTGATGAGCATGGGAATGATGATGATGCCGCCCATGAGCATTTCCCTGCCGCTGAAAATCCTGCTGTTTGTCCTGGTGGACGGATGGCACCTCGTCGTGAGTTCCATTGTACAGAGTTTTGGAAGCTGATTTATGAACCCTGAATTCGCCGCTGAAATATTGAAGAATCTCATGTTCCAGGCTGTGAGCATTGCCTCGCCCATACTTCTGACGGGAATGACCATCGGCCTGATGATCAGTCTGTTTCAATCGGTGACCTCCATCCAGGAGCAAACGCTCACGTTTGTGCCGAAAGCGCTGGGCATCGTTGGGTTGCTGGTTCTGCTCATGCCCTGGATGCTGCGCACCATCATGGAATTCACGACCGCCGTGATTCAGAAGATGCCGCAAATGGCGCAATGACCGGTCTGGCGTCCGCACCGGGACCGCTTACAAGGTTAACATGGATGAATTGACCAACTGGATGATGGTCTTCCTGCGGGTGAGCGCCATGCTCGCGGTGTTTCCGATCTTTTCGGCCAGCAACTTTCCCGTGCAATTGCGGCTCGCCCTGGGCGCGTTGATGGCGGCGTTGATCAGTCCGGCCTTGCCACCGGCATCGCTCGGCAGCGGTGATTTCATAGGGTTGGTTGGCATCATGGCGATGGAGGTGGGCGTGGGGCTGATGCTGGGTTTTGCCGGGCGCATGATTTTTTTCGCCCTCGACACGGCCGGGGCCGTCATTTCGACGGAAATCGGCCTGGCTCTGCCGGGGGGCATCAATCCCATGAGTGATACGCAATCGGTCGTGCCCGGTTTGATTCTGTACTATTTGGCGGCAATGCTTTTTTTCAGCCTGGACATGCACCACTGGATGCTGGCCGGGTTTGCAAAGAGTTACACCTACCTGCCTATCGGAGGGGCGCATCTTTCCGGCTCGTTGGTGAACGACCTTTTGGCGCGCACAAGCGGGACCTTCTTCATCGCACTCCAACTTGCTGCGCCGGTGATGGCCGTTTCCTTCATTATTTCACTGGTCTTTTCAGTCCTTGGCCGTGCCGTGCCGCAAATGAATGTTTTTGCCGAAAGTTTCACCATCCGCATCCTCGTCGGTCTGGCGGTGTTTGGGCTGACCATGCAATTGATGGCCCAGCACATCATGAACTACCTGTGGCGGCTGCCCGAAGACATGCTTCGCGTGGCGCAACTATTGGGGGCGGGCTGAGCCCGGAAATGCCATGAGCGAATTCGCCGGAGAGAAGACAGAACAGGCCACACCAAAGAAGCTGGAGGAGGCCCATAAGAAGGGACAGTTCGCGAAAAGCCGCGAAGTCCAGACGGTGTTCGTTTTGATGGCGGCGATGATGGCGTTGAAGTTTTCCGGGGGCGAAATCTGGCAGCGTTTGGCGGATACGCTGGCCGGGATACTGAGTCACTTGCATGACACGCCGCTCACCTTGAATGTGATGCAGAGTTACGCCATCAGCGGACTCCTGCTGTTCGGCCATTGCGTCTGGCCGGTGCTGGCGGCGACGATGCTCTCCGGAATGCTTGCGGGGGGCATCCAGACGCGATTCCGGACCGCGTCCGAGGCCTTGGACCTCAACTGGGAACGGATCAATCCGCTGGCCGGATTGAAGCGGGTATTTTCGATGAAGTCCGCCGTTCCGACCCTGATTGGTGTTGCGAAACTTTCCGTCGTCATCGCCCTGTCCTATGGGGTCATCAAAGACATCATGGCGGACCCTATTTTCCATTCTTCCGTGGGCGTGGCAAGAATTGCCGCGTTCATGGCAGAATCTTCCTTCAAAATCGTCCTTCGCGTGGCGATCGCCCTCCTGGTCCTGGCCGCGGTGGACTACGGTTACCAATTTTACACCACCAACCGCGACCTGATGATGAGCAAGCAGGAGGTCAAGGAAGAGTCCAAAAGCACGGAAGGCAACCCCCAAATCAAGGCTCAGCAACGTCGCAAGCACCGAGCCAATACCAAACGCAAGATGTTGATGGAAGTGCCTAAGGCTGATGTAATTGTGGTGAATCCGACGCATCTGGCGATTGCCTTGCGCTATGACCGTAAGACCATGAAGGCCCCCAAGATTGTGGCCAAGGGGAGCCGCCTCAATGCCCTGCGAATCCGGGAAATCGCCAAGGAACACCAGGTGCCCATCATCGAGAACAAACCCCTGGCGCGGTTGATGTTCAAATACGGCCGGGTGGGTGGCGAGATTCCTGCTCAACTGTATGCCGCTGTCGCTGAAATATTGGCCTGGGTCTACCGCGTCAACGCCTACCGGTATTACCGCGAACAAAGCCTGTAACCGGGCGTGGCAAAAATGGCACCTAACACTCCCAACAAATCCAGCCTGTCGCGTCTCCTGAGCAATGGCGACGTGTTCCTGGTCATGGGACTGTTCGGGACCGTCCTGTTGATGATCCTGCCGATCCGGCCGTTTTTCCTGGACGGGTTTTTGGCGATGAGCATCGCGCTGGCGCTGCTCACGCTCCTGGCCATTCTTTATGTCAAGGAGCCCGCCGAGTTCACCGGTTTTCCCACGTTGCTGTTGTTCATCACGCTTTTCCGATTGTCGCTGAACATCGCCTCGACCCGGCTGATTCTGCTGGACGGCTACGCCGGACATATCATCGAGGCGTTTGGCAATTTCGTCGTCCGCGGCAATTACGTCGTCGGACTGGTCATCTTCCTGATCCTGGTGCTCATCAATTTCATCGTCATCACCAAGGGTGCGGGACGCATCGCGGAAGTTGCGGCGCGGTTCACCTTGGATGCCATGCCCGGCAAACAGATGGCCATCGACGCCGAACTGAACGCGGGCATCATCAATGAGACGGAGGCGCGCAACCGCCGCAGGAAGGTGGAGCAGGAGGCGGATTTCTACGGCGCGATGGACGGTGCCAGCAAATTCGTCCGCGGTGACGCCATCGCCGCGATCCTCATCACGCTCATCAACGTTCTCGGCGGTTTCGCCATCGGCATCATGCAAAAAGGCATGACCGTCAGCGAAGCCCTCCAACGCTTCACACTGTTGTCCATCGGTGACGGCCTGGTCTCGCAAATCCCCGCGCTCATCACTTCCACCGCGGCTGGCATATTGGTTACACGCGCCGCCGCCAAGGAGGAATTGGGCAAGGAACTGACCAAACAACTGCTGGCCTATCCCCGGGTGCTCGTGATTTTGACCTGCATGTTGGTGGTGTTCAGCCTGGTGCCGGGCCTGCCGATGATTCCGTTCATCTCCCTGGCGTGTGTGACGGGTTATCTGGCCTACAGCCTCAGCACCCAGGAAAAGTCCCTCAAATTCTCCGCGGTCGAGCCGGGCGCGGCGTCGACCGGTGGTGCGGCCGCAGGCGCCAAGAACGGAGCAGGGGCCGCAAGCGACAAGTTGGAATCTCTTTTGTCGGTCGATGTGATGCAGATCGAGCTCGGGTACGGGCTCGTGAGCCTGGCGGACACGCGAAAGGGCGGCGACGTCCTCGAGCGCGTCACCGGCGTGCGGAAAACATTTGCGCAGGAAATGGGCGTCATCATCCCGCCCATCCGCCTGCGCGACAATTTGCAATTGGAACCGAACCAGTATCGCTTTGTGCTGAAGGGAAACGCCATCGCGCAGGGCGAGTTGATGCCGGGCCATTGGCTGGCCATGAACGCGGCCAACAGCAAAACCGTCCTCAAGGGTGTTCCCACGGTCGAACCGGTCTTCAAACTGCCGGCCACGTGGGTTACCGAGACCGAGCGCAAGAACGCGGAACTCAGCGGTTACACCGTTGTGGACGCCGCTTCGGTGATGGTTACGCACCTGTCGGAAACCATCAAACGGAACTGTCACGAAATCCTCAGCCGCCAGGATGTCCAGAACCTGCTCGACAACCTGAAGCAGACCAACCCGACCGTGGTCACCGAATTGATCCCCTCCCAGCTCAACGTCGGCCAGGTGCAACGTATTTTGCAAAATCTCCTTGCCGAGGGCATCGCCATCCGCAACCTCGCCGGCATTCTGGAAAAAGTGAGCGATTACACCGCCGTCACAAAGAACCCCGACGAACTGTCCGAACACGCCCGTCGCGCGCTTGGATTGCAGATCATCAAGCCTTACCAGGGCGACTCCGGGAAGTTGCAGGCCATCACTTTGGATCCCCGCCTCGAACAGCAGATTGCCCAGGGCGTGCGCCAGTCGGCCACCGAAATCAACCTGATGATCGAGCCCAAGCTCGCGCGTCACGTGGTGGATGGCATGTCGCAGCGCATCCAGCAACTGCTGGCCGGCGGGCAGCAACCGATCATCATGTGCGCGCCCCAGATCCGGCTGGCGTTCCGTCGTTTCTTCGAAAATACCTTCGCCGATTTGACCGTGCTCTCTTACGCGGAGGTGCCTGCGCGCGTCGAAATACAAAATGCCGGCACCATCCCGGCCATGGACTAAAGTCGGCATTTCCAACTGAAACCCAACCCGAACCAACCCCCCAAGCCAATCATGCAACCCCTCTCGTTTATTGCCGCCTCCGCTGAGGAAGCTGTCATCCAGATTCGCGAGAAACTGGGCCCGGACGCCGTGGTTCTGAACGTACGTCCGCTTCCCGCCAATGGTCTCGCCCGGCTCTGGCAGAAGCCGATGATTGAAGTCCTGGCGCATCGGCCCGAAGTGCCTCCGCCGGTTGCCCCGGTTTCCGACGCGCTCGCCGAGTTCCGTCAACAGCTCGAGGAGATCAAACAACAGGTCGGCACCCGGCCGGCCCCGCATGAGATTGTGCGTACGGAGTCCACGTCGGTCGAGGACGGCGAAGAATTGAATTGCGGACGCTGGCGCGTGGGTACTTTTTTGCAGCGAACGGGTCTCTTGCCCCTGCACGCGCAGTTTGTCATGGATCGCCTGCGCGCGCAGCACGGGGAAGTTCCGCCGCATTCGTTCGGCGAAGAAATCAATCTCGCTCGAACCCAACTGGCGGCGTTGTGGCGCAAGCCACGTCCACTCGCACCCCACTCGCTTCATGTGCTGGTCGGCCCGGCCGGTTCGGGCAAGACCACCTGCCTTTGCAAATGGCTGACGCAGGCGGCGCTCGTCGAGAGCCGCGTGGCCCGTGTCTGGCGTCTTGACGGTGCCACCGCCAACATGGCCGAGGCGCTCAGCGTTTACTGCGAAATCCTCGGCGTCGAGAGCGAACGCGCTTGGCGGGCCGGCGGCAACACTCTCTCCGAGGATATCGGTTTTGTGGACCTGCCGGGAATTGACTGGCGCAATCCGGTCGCCGTCAAGGAGCTTGGCGGCCAGATCAAACAGTTGGGTGCTGCTCATGTTCATTTGGTCCTGAATGGCGCGTACGAAATGTCCGTTCTGCTCGAACAAACCCGGGCTTTCTCCGTGCTGCCCGTGGAGGACATCGCCATCTCACATTTGGACGAAGAAACGCGCTGGGGGAAGGTCTGGAATCTGGTCTTGGGCACAAATTACTCCATCCGCTACTTGAGCACTGGGCAAAATATTCCCGGCGACTTCGTGGAAGCCTCCCCGGAGGTCGTTTTTGCCCGTCAATTTGCCCGAAAATAAGCCATATCTTGCTCAACACCAATCCATCCCAAAAGCTGGCAATGCAACTGCTCAACCATACCGCTAGACCGGTTTTCATATGAAATCATTGCTCCTGATTGGCGGCTTGTTGGGGTTCGGGATCGGGTTCGCTTTTAGTTGGATGAAGGAGAACGCCTGGCCTTCCATCCTCTGGCACGCCTGCCTTAGCGCATATCTCACCGGACTTTTGATGCGCTGGTGGGGCCGCGCCTGGATCAAGGGCCTCAGCGACGCGACCATCGAGCGCCGCGCACAACTCGCCGCGGCCCGGTTCGCGCCCACCCACAAGACCACCAAATCATGAGCGCCCCCAGTCTCGAAACCCCTCCGTCCACCGGCGAACGCCGCCCCATACCCCGCGAGGTATGGCGCAGATACGTCAAGTCCGGCCATGGCACCGCCCTGGAAAACAGCCTGGTTGAACAGCACCTTCCGCTTGTCAAGACCGTCGTCGGCCGCCTTGCCGTGACGCTTCCCCAGCACGTCAGCACGGACGACCTTTACAGCGCCGGCCTCGTCGGCCTGTTGAACGCCATACGCCGGTTCAATCCCAAGGGCGGCGCCTCCTTCGAAAGCTACGCCCGCGTCCGCATCCGTGGCGCCGTCTTCGACGAACTGCGCCGGCTCGACTGGGTCCCCCGGTCCGTCCATGACAAGGCCAAGAAAGTGGAGCAAACCATGCACGAACTCGCCCAGCGCCGCGGCAGCATTCCCACCGACCATGAAATGGCCGACGCCCTCGGCTTGTCCGCCGTCGAATACCAGGATCTCCTCGATGTCATCCGCCCCGCCACTTATGTTTGTCTGGATTCCGTTCATACGCGCAGTGACGGCGAGCATGGCTCGGGCAGCCATGACCTGGTTGCGGACGATTCGCAGGTCAATCCCGGTGACGCCGCCGCGAAACGCGAAATGTCCCGTCTGATCGAGGAGCGGCTCCAGCAGCTTCCCGAAATGCAGCGCAAAGTTTTGGCGCTTTATTATTTTGAAGACCTCCGGTTGCGCGAGATCGCCGAAGCTTTCGGTGTCACCGAATCCCGCATCTGCCAGGTGCACGCCCAGGCGATCCTGGCCATCAAGGCGCTCCTTCGCCGCCAAAACCCCGAGGTTTTTGAGTCAGCAGATGGAAATGACCCATGATTGTAATCCTTGGCGCCATAATCGTCCTCGGCTCGGTGCTCGGCGGCTTCATGATGGCCGGCGGGCACCCGCTGGCACTGATGCACCTTTCCGAGCTGGTCATCATCGCGGGAGCGGCCCTCGGCGCGATGGTGTTGATGTCCCCGAAGAAGGTCCTCCTTGACCTCTTCAAACAAGCGCTGGGCACGCTGAAAGGCTCGCCATACAACAAGAATTCGTACGACGACCTTTTCAAGTCGCTTTATGAACTGTTCATGCTCGGCCGCCGCAGCGGCATGGTCGCCCTCGAGGAACACGTCCTCAACCCCGAGTCTTCCTCCATCTTTTCCAAATATCCGTCCTTCCAGAAAAACCACCACGCCATGGAGTTTCTCTGCAACGGCCTCCGCCCCATCATCGACGGAAAAATCAAGCCCGACCAGCTCAAGCTGCTGCTCGAAATCGAACTCGAAGCGATGGAGGACGAGCACGAAAAACCCGTCGGCGTCCTCACCAAGTCCGCCGATGCCATGCCCGGCTTCGGCATCGTCGCCGCCGTGCTCGGCATCGTCATCACCATGGCTTCCATCGCCGGTCCGATTGAACAAATCGGCGAAAAGGTCGCCGCCGCCCTGGTCGGTACCTTCCTCGGCATTTTCCTTTCTTACGGATTCATGAATCCGCTCGCCGTCAACATGGATTTCATCAACCGCGCCCAGATGGCCTTCATCCGCTGCATCGCCGCGTCCGTCATCGGCTTCGCCAACGGCATGTCCCCCATCATGGCCGTCGAAGTCGCCCGCCGCGGCCTCAGCAGCGAGGTCAAGCCCAGCGCCGACGACTTGGAAACCATGCTCAAGAACGCCGCGCAATCCCCGCCCAAGTAACCGCGCCGCACCTGTCACCCGAACATCATGAGCAAAAAACACGCGCATCACGGCGGCGCCTGGAAGGTTGCTTATGCGGACTTCGTCACCGCCATGATGGCGCT
>Ga0181516_10002001_pt1 | contig 14937 bp, 10 predicted proteins | sample PEATcosm2014_Bin_25_FD_121104 | JGI IMG/M metagenome (GOLD analysis project Ga0181516, IMG submission 121104) | Peatland microbial communities from MTU Mesocosm Facility, Houghton, MI, USA - PEATcosm2014_Bin01_10_metaG | ecosystem: Environmental > Terrestrial > Soil > Wetlands > Peat | place... | reverse complement strand
TCATCCAGGTCAAGCCGCTTCACGTTGTCCAGGTTGGGTAGCCGGTTGGCGCTCTCGTCGTCCTCGTCCTTCTTCTCTTCGGCCACTTCGTAAACCTTCAGGAAGCCGTCGAACCGCAGCACCGACCCGGTCACGCGGAAGTCGTAGGTCTTGCCGTTCTTGGCAGAAACCGCGGCAATCTTCGCCGTCGTCACGTCGTACACCGCCGGCACCATCTGTGAAGCGATAAACCGCTGCCAGATCAGCCGGTACAGCTTCAACTGCTCCTCGGTCAGGTAGCGCGCAATCGACTCCGGCGTCCGCGCCGCGTCGGTCGGACGGATGGCTTCGTGCGCGTCCTGTGCCGCCTTCTTGCCTTTGTAGACGTTCGGTGTCGCCGGCAGGTACTTCGGCCCCAACTGCTTCGTAATCCACTCCCGCGCCCCGGCAACCGCTTCCGGCGATACGCGCGGAGAATCGGTACGCATATAGGTAATCAGGCCGGTTGTACCCTCGGCGCCCAAATCCACGCCCTCATACAGCCGCTGCGCCACGCCCATCGTGCGCCGCACGTTGAATCCCAGCTTGCTGGCCGCGTCGCGCTGCAACTGGCTGGTGATGAACGGCGAAAACGGCCGCCGCTGCCGTTCCTTGTTCTGTACCGAGTCCAGCGACCACTTCGCCTTGTCCAGCGCCGCCAGAACCTGCTTCATCGAGTTCTCGTCGCCGACCGCGTTGGCAATAAACTGGTCCTTGCCGTCCTTGTCCTTGCCGTTGGCCACGCGGGCCGGCTCGCCGTCAATGCCGATAAACCGCGCCTTGAAGCTCTTTTCCGGCTGCTTCTCCGGATGCAGCACCGCGTCCAGGTTCCAGTACTCCACCGGCGCAAACCCGGCAATCTCCCGTTCGCGCTCCACAATCAGCCGCACCGCAACCGTCTGCACGCGCCCGGCCGACAGGCCGCGCCGCACCTTGTCCCACAGCAGCGGAGAAATCTGGTAGCCCACCAGCCGGTCCAGCACGCGGCGTGTCTGCTGCGCATCCACCAAATCCTGGTCCACCGCCCGCGCATGCTGGAACGCCTCCTGCACCGCCTTCTTCGTGATCTCGTTAAAAGTCACGCGGCGAATCTTCTTGCGCTCCTTGGCCGAGGTCCCCAACTGGATCGCAAGGTGGTAGGCAATCGCCTCCCCCTCGCGGTCGGGATCGGGCGCCAGAAAGATCTCGTCGGCCGCGGCTCCCGCTTTCTTCAGTTGCGCCACCACCTTCACCTTGTCCGGCGAGACCTCGAGCGTAGGCACAAACGTGCGCTTTGCCAGCTCGACGCCAATATCCTTCTTGGGCAGGTCCATAATGTGCCCTACCGAAGCCAGAACTTCAAAGCCCTTGCCAAGATACTTCTCGATCGTCTTTGCCTTGGCGGGGGATTCGACGATTACCAGTGATTTGCTCATTGCCATCCTTAAAACGCTTTCCAAACTTCCGATACGCTCGTTGCTGCCTGGTACCGGCCCGGCTTCAAACCGGCCGCCCCTCGGGGGCCCTCGGATTTATCGGTGATACCAGAACTACTCTACCCTGTCCGGCCTGTTGGACTCGGAAATTGCCTCATCAGTTTCATCCCGAATTCTGTACAGCCGGTCCAAAAAGGGGCGCCTGCCGGCGTTCCGGCCAGGCCTTCTTGGAAAAATGACCGCGAAAGTTGCAAACTACCACGGAAGGCGCCTCCGTTTCCACTCCCGAGCGATCTTTCTTTCAGAGGCGCGCCCAATCCAAAGCGCGGATCGCTTTCCGCTGTCCCGTCATCGTCGGGCATCCCGCCCGCTCATTCGCTCACTTGCCATCACCGCGAAGCGGTGCTAACTCGCTGCTTTTGTTCATCGAATACTCTTCATTGCCCCACTCTTCACTGAAAGAGCAGCACAGCGACAAGGAAAACTTCGCTGGGATCGCGCGGCTCCGTCCTTCGCCGGCATGGCGATATCTTCAAGCGCTCGTACAACCGCCCCGTGCACAGCCGCAGGGTTGCGCATAATTGCCCCCGCCCGGCGCATACTCATTTCAGTCACAACAAAAGGGATCGATGCGGTCCCTCAAAGGCTCGCTCCACAATGTTGATTGAAAAACACCGAAATTTACGCATATCGTCAATCGTTTCATATGGTTAACGCGATTTTGCAAAAAATTCAATTCGGCGTTTCGGCGCAAGACAATGAATATTCTTAATAAAATCAACAGTTTACAGCCAACCAGCAGAATCCACATAAAATTAAGTCATTGATTATAAAATAACTTACGCCGCACTTCTTGGCGAAAAATCCCCGCGAACCTCCCAAAAATGCATATTTATGCATCCTGAAAACCCCTCACATCGTCCGCACGTAATTCTTCCCCGGCAGGCAGCGGATGCGCCCCGTGATTTCCAACTCGAACAAGGCCGTGAAAACCTCTGAAGACGTCAGTTGCGCCTCCAGCAGGTCGAGAATCTCGTCAATCTGCAGGCTCTCGTCCTTCCGCAGAACCTCCAGCACCATCGCCTCGTGGGGCCGAATCCCGGGGTCAGGCAATAAAGATGCTGTCGTCTCCGATTTCGATTCAGACGGTACCCGCGATTCCAGCTCCAGCCGCACCTGCGAGGGCAGATCCTCCCACACGTCTTCCCACGTTGCCACCAGCTTGGCGCCCTGTTTAATCAGCGTGTTAGGCGTCCACGAGTTCTTGTTGGTCACATTGCCCGGCACGGCAAACAGGTCGCGATTCTGGTCCGCGGCGCAGCGGGCGGTCACCCGAGTTCCCGAGTTCTCCGCCGCCTCCACCACCAGCACCGCAACGCTCAACCCGCTCAAAATCCGGTTGCGCCGCGGAAAGTTCTGCGGCGCAGGGAAGGTCCCCATCGGCACTTCGCTCACAATGGCGCCGCCCGAGGCTAGAATCTCCTCGGCAAGCTTCTTGTTTTCCTTGGGATACACGACGTCGATGCCGGTGCCCCAAACCGCCACCGTCGGCATCCGCGCCGTCAGCGCCCCGCGGTGCGCGCAGGAGTCGATGCCCCGCGCCATGCCGCTCACAATCAGCAGTCCCCGCGCCGCCAGGTCGCGGCTCAGCATCTCAGCCACGCCCTGCCCGTACGGGGAAGGATGCCGCGTCCCCACCACCGCCAGCGAGGGCCGCGACAGCAGGCTCACATCCCCCCGCACCCAAAGCACCGGCGGCGGATCGTAGATCTCCTTCAGCCGTTCGGGATACGCAGGGCAGCTCACGCTCAGCACGCTCGCGCCCTGCGCCGCCACCTTGGCCCATTCCTCTTCAGCCGCCGCTCGCGCCTTGCCGTCAAATACAAACTGCGCCGACTGCGCCGGAAACCGCAACCCCTCCAACTCGGTCAACGTGAGCGCAAAGATCTGGCTCGGCTCTTCCACCTGCCGCATGGCGTCGAGAATGCGCTTTGGCCCCAGCCCTGGCGCCAGCGCCAGCGCCAGCCACGCCATGCAGTTCTCGTCCATGCGCTCCGTTACCGGGCAGCCGGTACTTTCAGGCAGCGTCGTCATCTTTGGGCCCTCTCTGCCCCAAAACGGCACAGTGGTGTTTCTTAACAGGAAACCGCAGACATGCTCTTTGGTAATTTCGCCCAAGTTACCTGTGGAAACAACCGGATGTCAAGTCTCTTGTTGACCTTGCGGATACGCAACGGCACCCTTTGCCCCCGGTTGGTAGTCTAATGAGCGTGAACATGTCACTCGATTCTCGTACCCGGATTGCGGCAATCAGTTTTCTCAACACTGCGCCCCTGATGTGGGACTTCCAGCATCCGCCGCTGGCTGACAGGCTGGCGGAGCGCTACCAGATCGACTGGATGCTGCCTGCCGAGTGCGCCAACCGGCTGGTAGCAGGCACGGCCGACATCGGCTTGACGCCCATTGCGTCGCTCGCCACCACGCCCGGCATGCGCTTTCTCCCGGGCTGTACCATCGCCTCCAAGGGCGCCGTGCGCTCGCTCCTGCTGGTGCGGCGGGCCTACCAGCCCATTACGTCGCTGCGTTCGGTAGCCGCCGACATGGCCAGCCGCACCACCATTGCCCACGCCCGCATCATCCTCGCCAAGTGGGGCAATCCCTCGGTTCCCTTTGTGCCGCTGGCCGCCGACCTCGACGCCATGCTCGACCGTGCCGACGCTGCCGTCATCATCGGCGATCCGGCCCTGCTCGCCCTCGAAGAACGCGCCAACCGCTTTGAGCGTACCGGCGAAGAACTCATCTATCACGACCTGGCCGAGGAGTGGCGCGCGCTCACCGGCCTGCCCTTCGTCTCCGCCGTCTGGGGCATCGCCCCCAACGCCCAGGTGGACGAGCGCGCCGCCGAGGACTTCATCCGCTCCCGCGACAACGGCGTAAAGAATATCGATACCCTGGCCGCCGAGTGGTCGCGCCGCATTCCCATCTCCGAGCAGACCATTCGCACCTACCTCGGCGCCAACATCCACTACGTCCTCGACGACGAATGCCTTGAAGCAATGCGGGTCTTCTTCCGCATGGCCGCCGAATGCGGCGCACTGCCCCCATACACCCTGTCGGTACCGGAGCTCGTCGTTTAGGGCATTTCCCTTGTTCGCATCGAGAGGCTCCCTCTGCTTGGCTGAGCGCCGCAGGTCGCCACAAAAACGAGTAGCGCCGGCCTCCCCGTCGGCTGTAGCGTGGACCTCCCGGTCCACGCTGTACTCCCCGCCTCGCCAGTGAGTCGTCTCAACCGGAAAACTCCCCGGCAGGCTTCGCTTCGCCCTTTTGCAACCTTGCCCCGGCGTGTTCAGATGAGTACTGAAGCTGAGAAAGGTGAGTCATGCAAAGCTCTTGTTTGTCGTGGGTAGCTGTGTGCCTGTTGGCAGTTGGAACGGCCACGTTGAATGCAGCGGATTGCGCCGGGCTGAAAAATCTCAAAATCGAAGGAACCACCATCACTGCAGCAGAGGCCGTCACCGGGGGCACGCTGCAGGTTCCGCGGGCCAATCCCATGAGCGGACTGCCGGCTTTCTGCCGCGTCACCGGCGTCTTTGCCCCATCCACCGATTCCGTCATTCGTTTTGAAGTATGGCTCCCGGCCGAGGGTTGGAACGGACGCTTCATCGGCGTCGGCAACGGCGGTTTTGCCGGCTCCATCTATTACGACCAGCTTGCAAGTTCAATCAAGCGCGGCTTTGCCGTGGCCGCCTCCGATGCCGGCCACCAGGGCCAGTCGGGTGACGCCTCCTGGGCCTACGGACATCCGGAAAAGGTGAAGGATTTTGGCTGGCGCGCGGTCCACGTCACGGCGCAGCATGCCAGGCAGATGATCCAGGCATACTACGGCAAGCCGGTGGACAAGGCCTACTTCGACTCCTGCTCCGATGGCGGCCGCGAAGCCCTCATGGAGGCGCAGCGCTTCCCCGAAGACTACGACGGCATCCTGGCGGGCGCCCCGGCCAACGCATGGTCCACCATGCTCGCCGCCGGTGTAGCCGGCGTCCAGAACCTGATGGCCGATCCCCGGTCGTACTTCTCCGAGTTGAAGCTGCCCGCGATCCAAAAGGCCGCACTCGCTGCATGCGACGAATTGGACGGCGTCAAGGACGGCATCGTTGGCGACCCCGCCAAGTGCCATTTCGATCCGCAAGTCTTGCTCTGCAAAGCCGGGGATGACCTGGATTGCCTCACCCAGCCGCAGATTACCGCCCTGAAGAGCCTCTACGCCGGAGCCAAAGACAAACAGGGCAAGACCATCTTCCCCGGCTATTCCATGGGCGACGAAACAAGCTGGGGCTCGTGGATCGTGGGCGACGATCCGGAGTCGTCCGCCTTCTCCGCCTTCGTCCGCAACGACTTCCGCTACCTCGTCACCGGCGATCCCAAATGGAACGCGCTCACCGCCGATGTCGATGCGCTTCTGGTGCAGTCGCGCCAGAAAACCGCGGCCGACCTGGACTCCACCGACCCTGAGCTGAGCCGGTTCGTAGCGCGGGGTGGCAAGCTCATCCTCTATCACGGCTGGAACGACCCCGCCATTTCGCCCTTCAACACGATCGCCTACTACGAGAGCGTCGAAAGCAAGATGGGCAAGGAGAAGGCCGCCGGCTTTACCCGCCTCTACATGCTGCCGGGCATGGAGCATTGCTTCGGCGGGCCGGGGCCGAGCGCCCTGGGCCAGGCCGGCATGGAGACGGTCAAGGGACCGAAATTCGGTCTCTTCGACTCGCTCGAAAACTGGGTCGAAAAGGGCGCGCCCGTCGAAGACGTCTACGCCACCAAGTACGAGATGGGCCCCGGCGGCGCCATGAAGGCGGGCATCACGCGCCCCTTGTGCGCCTATCCCGCGGTCGCCAAATACAAAGGCACCGGCGACACAAACGACGGCGCGAACTTTGTTTGCGCCCAGCCCTGAGGAATCTCCCATCAAATGCAGCGTTGAAGGGTACGGGCTTCAGCCCGTACGTTGAATTTCAAAGAATCAAGTGGCTTTAGCCACCGAGGGAACAGGGACTCCGCCGAGGAATTTTTTTAGAGCTTCCCTGACGCTCAGTGCGACAAAAACTGCGGCCCGGCAAGCAACTGCTCGCCGGGCCGCGATGTTTTGATGCCGGGTTTTGCTTACCGCGTCTTTGCAACCTCTTCCACCGTCACTGGGTCGAGGAAGGGCATCGCTGCGCGCAGTTCCTTGCCGACAATCTCCACCGGATGCTTGGCTTCCGCCTCACGGAAAGCCATGAACTCCTTGCGCCCGTTGGCCTGGTCGGCCAGGAACCGCTTGGCAAAGGTCCCATCCTGAATTTCGGTCAGGATCTGCTTCATCGCCTTGCGGCTTTCGTCGTTGATCACGCGCGGGCCGCTCACATAGTCGCCCCACTCCGCGGTGTCGGAGATGGAGTAGCGCATGTAGGCCAATCCGCCGCGATAGATCAGGTCGACAATCAGCTTCAACTCGTGCAGGCACTCGAAGTAGGCGCTCTCGGGTTGGTAGCCGGCCTCGACCAGCGTCTCAAACCCCGCCTTGATCAGCGCGCTCACGCCGCCGCACAGCACCGACTGCTCGCCGAAGAGGTCGGTCTCGGTCTCTTCCTTGAACGTCGTTTCCAGCACTCCGGCCCTGGTGCAGCCGATGCCCTTCAGGTAGCTCAGGCTCAGCGCGTGGGCGTTGCCGGTGGCGTCCTGCGCCACGGCGATCAGGCCGGGGACGCCGCCGCCTTCCACAAACACCTCGCGGACGCGATGGCCGGGAGCCTTGGGCGCCGCCATGCCCACGTCGATCCCGGCAGCCGGAACGATGGTCTTGAAGTGGATGTTGAAGCCGTGCGCAAACATCAGCAGCTTGCCGGCAGCCAGGTTGGGGCCGATCTCGTCCGCGTACAGCTTGGCCGCGGTCTGATCGGGCACCAGCACCATCACCACGTCGGCCCACTTGGTGGCCTCGGCGACCGTCGCCACTTCAAGGCCGGCCTTCTGCGCCTTGGCAATGGACTTGGAGTTGGGGGCGAGCCCGACCTTCACCTGCACGCCGGAGTCCTTCAGGTTGAGGGCGTGAGCATGGCCCTGGGATCCGTAGCCGATGATGGCTACCTTCTTGGCTTGGATGAGGGAGAGGTCGGCGCTGTGATCGTAATAAGTCGTAGCCATCTTTTTCTCGATTGTCCTTTTTTGTGCGTGGTTGAAAAGTTATCGTGTTTCATCGCCCACAAATGCTGTCACCCTGAGCGAAGCGCAGCGGAGTCGAAGCATCTGCGGTTGCTTTCGATGCAACCTGCGGCTCCGTAAATTCTACTCGGGTTCGAAGGCGAGAGACTGCTCGGCCGGTCCCGCGGCGGGCTCGGCGGCTTCTTCCTGGACGGCGCCCAGGGCCCGCAGCACGCCGCTGGTGTGGTGACCGCGCCGCATGGTCATCTTGCCGCTGCGGCAGATTTCCAGTATCTGGCTCTCGCCCTCGTCCAGCACCTGAATCAGGCCTTCGATCTTGCTCTCGACGCCCGTCATCTCGATCATCAGCGATTCCGGCGCCAGGTCGACAATCCGCGCCCGGAAAACTTCCACCAGTTCGAAGATGTGCGAGCGCGTGCGCGGCGTGGCCGCCACCTTGATCAGCACCAACTCGCGCGTGACCGCGGGCGCGCCGGCGATGTCGTCCACATCGACGACATTCTCGAGTTTGTAGAGGCTGGCGCGGATGCGGTGGCCGGCTTCGGCAGAGGCTTCGCAGACGATCGTCATGCGCGAGTATCCGGCGCGCTCGCTGCGCCCAACCGTCAGCGACATGATGTTGATATTGAGGCGCCGGAAAAGGGAAGCGACCCGCGTCAGCACGCCGGGCTTGTCGTCAACGTACGAAACAAATGTATGCAGCATGATGGCCTTTCCAGAGAACAGAGATCAGAGATCAGAGATCGGTTGCGGCGTTGCCGGCTTCTTTGTCGAGTCCAGGATTGCGTAGAGCATCTTGCCAACTTCGTGGGACAAGCCCGCTGCCTCGTCGAGCAATGCAGGATTTCCGAGTCCGATGGCTCGGGCAATTTCGATTTGAGTTTGCAACTCGAAGTTCGACCCTCTGGCTATTCCCAGGAATTGCCTGAATTCGCCACGATTCAGCCGTCCATGTCCTTCGGCGATGTTGCTCGGCAGAGAAACCGCCGCCCGTCTGATCTGGCTTGTGAGCCCGTGCATTTCTTCGCGCGGAAAGCCCTGCGTCAACCGGTAGATCGTAACGGTCAACTGCATCGATCTTTGCCACACCGTTAGATCGCGAAACGAATGCGCCATGGGCGAAACTCCTGTTTAACGGTTATGAATTACCGATCCCTGATCCCTGTTCTCTGATCTCTGATCCCTGTCCACTGTTCACTGTTCTTCCAACGGGTCCTGGCCGGGCCGCCGGATCATCTCGTGCAGCGCCGCGCCGACCGGGATCATCGGGTACACCGACTCTTCCTTCTCGACCAGGAAATTCAGCAGGAATGTGCCCGGCGCGGAGCGGGCTTCCGCGACTGCCGCTTCCACCTCGCCGCGGGTGCGCACCGCACGGCCCGCAATGCCATGGGCGTCGGCCAGTTTCACAAAGTCCGGGCTGATCAGTGGCGTGGCCTCGTAGTTGCGCTCGTAGAAGAACTCCTGCCACTGCCGCACCATGCCCAGGTAGCCGTTGTTGATAATGGCGATGTTGATCTTGATGCCCTCTTGCGCAATCGTCGAAAGCTCGGCCGACGTCATCTGGAAGCCACCGTCCCCCGCCACAACCCATACTTCCTTGTCCGGGCACGCAAACTTGGCCCCGATGGCCGCCGGCAGCGCGAACCCCATCGTTCCCAGCCCGCCGGAGGTGATCAGCGTGCGCGGCTGGTCGTGGTGGTAGTACTGCGCCTCCCACATCTGGTGCTGGCCCACGTCCGTCACCACGATGGCGTTGCCGCCGGTAATGCGCCAGATGTCGTGGATGACGTGTGCGGCGTAGAGGTGGCCGGAATCGGGCAGGTTCTTGATGTCGCGCACGGCGCTGGCGCCTTTGCTGGCGTCGATGGTCTTGAGCCATGCCGAACCGTCGCGACTGCCGACGCGCGGCAGCAGTTGTTCCAGTACCTCGCGCAGGTCGCCGATCAGGGCAACGTCGATCTTGATGTTCTTGTTGATCTCCGCCGGATCGACCTCAATGTGAATCTTTTTGGCCTTGGTGGCGTAGGTGGCCGTGGTGCCCGTCACGCGATCGTCGAAGCGCATGCCGCAGGCGATCAGCAGGTCGGCATCCTGGATGGCGTGGTTCACCCACGACTCGCCGTGCATCCCCATCATGCCCAGATTCAGCGGATGCGAGGCCGGCAGCGCGCCCAGGCCCAGGAGCGTAAGCGCCACGGGAATTTCCGCCCGCTCGGCGAGAGTGCGCAGTTGCTCCATAGCGCCCGACTCGCTCACGCCGTGCCCGGCCAGGATCACCGGCCGCTTGGCGTTGCGGATCAGTTCCACCGCCTCGCTCAGCCCGGCGTCGTCCACGTGCAGCATGGGGTGGGCGCGATGCGGCTTTGGCTTGGCGGCCGCAAAGTCGAAGATGGCCGTGCCCTGCTGCGCGTCCTTGGTAATGTCCACCAGCACCGGACCCGGCCGCGCCGACTTGGCAATCTGGAAGGCGTACCGAATCGCCGGAGCAATGTCCTCGGTCTTGTTGATGAGGAAATTGTGCTTGGTCACCGGCAGCGTGATGCCCGTGATGTCGACTTCCTGGAAGGCGTCGGTGCCCAGAATCTTGCTCGACACATTGCCGGTGATGCAGACAATCGGGATCGAATCCAGCATGGCCGTGGCAATGCCCGTCACCAGGTTCGTGGCGCCGGGACCGCTGGTGGCGATGGCCACGCCCACCTTGCCCGACGCCCGCGCGTAGCCGTCGGCCATGTGCGAGGCGCCCTGCTCGTGGCGCACCAGCGTGTGGTGAATCGGGAACTTGCGCAGCGCGTCGTAGACGGGCAGGATGGCCCCGCCCGGATAGCCGAAGACGTCGGTCACGCCCTCGCCTACCAGGGTGGCCCATACGATCTCCGCGCCGGTAAGGCGGGTTGGCGTGGTCAAATGAGCGTTCGCGGCTTGTGCGGTTGCCTGGGTTCCCATGGTGGACTCCTTGTCGAGTGAACAGTGAACAGTGAACAGTGATCGGAAAACAGAGAATCAGAGAATCGGAGAAACGGCGAAACGGGGTTCTCTGATTCTCTGTTTCTCCGTTTCTCTGATTCTTCGAACTCACGTTGTTGCGCCCTTCGACGCGGAATTCACGCGATCCACGTACTTGCGGAAGACGCCTTTGGGCCAGCGCAATGCCGGAGGCGCAAAGCCCTTCAGCCGCGCTGCAATCTCTTCGTCGCTGACCTCGAGCGTCAGCGTGCGGTTGGGAATGTCAAAGTGAATCATGTCGCCCTCGCGAACTGCTGCGATCGGGCCGCCGACAAATGCCTCCGGCGCCACATGGCCGGCCGTGAAGCCTCTCGTCGCACCGCTGAAGCGCCCATCGGTCAACAGGGCAACCGTGGGGCTAAGTTCCGGGTTGCCGCTGACCGCTGCCGTCACCTGCAGCATCTCGCGCATCCCCGGCCCACCCTTGGGGCCTTCGTAGCGGATCACCAGCACATCGCCGGGATGGATCTTGCCGGTCTGCACCGCCTCAAAGCAGGCGTCTTCGGTGTCGAATACGCGCGCCGGCCCGCGATGATCGTAGCGGTTGGCGGCGGCAATCTTCATCACCGAGCCTTCAGGAGCCAGGTTGCCCTTCAAAATCACCAGGCCGCCGTTGGGCTTGATCGGTTTGTCAAATGTGCCGATCACCTGTTGGCCCGGGGTCTCCGTGGCCAGTGCGGCTTCTTCGGCCAGCGTCTTGCCGCTGATGGTCAGCGTCGAGCCGTCGGCGTAGCCGGCATCGATCAGCCGCTTGGCCAGCAGGCGCGAGCCACCCGCTGCCTGGTAGTCCGAGGCAACGTATTTGCCCGCCGGCGTCAGCGAGCAGATGTACGGCGTGCGCTTGCTGATCTCATCGAAGTCGTCGATCGAAAGCGGTATCTCCATCTCGCTCGCAATCGCCAGCAGGTGGAGCACTGCATTGGTCGAGCCGCCGCTGGCCGCCACGCTGGCGATGGTGTTTTCAATGGACTTGCGCGTGATGATCTGCGAGGGCCGGCGATTGGCGCGGACCGCATCCATCAGGATGCGCCCTGCTTCGCGCGTCGCGGCATACTTGTCCTTGGCGGTAGCGGGTACGCCGGAAAGCTGAATCGGAGAAATGCCCAGAATCTCGCCCGACATGGCCATGGTGTTGGCGGTAAACTGGCCGCCGCACGCGCCCGCACCCGGGCAGGCATTGGCTTCCAGCGCCTCCAGGCCCGCTTCGTCAATCTTGCCGGCTGCGTGCGCGCCGATGCCTTCAAACACATCCTGGATGGTGATGTCGGCGCCGTTCAGCTTGCCTGGAGCAATCGATCCGCCATAGAGCATCATGCCGGGAATATCCAGCCGGCAAAGGGCCATGATGATGCCCGGCATGTTCTTGTCGCAGCCGCCGATACCGACCAAGCCGTCAAAGAGGTTGCCGCGGGCCACCAGTTCAATGGAGTCGGCAATCACTTCGCGCGAAACCAGCGAAGCCTTCATCCCCTGTGTGCCCATGGTAATGCCGTCGGAGATGGTGATGGTGTTGAACTCCATCGGCGTCCCGCCGGCCTCCCGAATGCCTTCCTTCAGCGCTTCGGCAAGCTCGCGCAGGTGCACGTTGCAGGTGCCGATCTCGGTCCACGTATTGGCGATGCCGATGATGGGTTTGTGCAGATCGTCCTTCGCAAAACCGGACCCGCGCAGATAAGAACGCGCAGCCGCGCGGCTGGGGCCCTCAGTCAACGGAATACTTTGGCGCTTGCCTTCGATGGTCATTGGCTCTCTTGAAGCAGCTTCTAGCTGCTAGCTTCTAGCTAGTTCGTGCTGCGGTTGTTGTTACGTGTCCTCGTCTTCTGTGCTGAACAGCGAGCTAAAAGCTAGCAGCTAAGAGCTAGTAGCTGCTTTACTTCGCCTTCAACCAGCCAGCCTCATCGTGTTTCGCTTCGAACGCATCCAACGCCGCTTCGTGCCGTAGCGTCAGACCGATATCGTCGAGGCCCTCCATCAGGCAGAACTTGCGGAACGGATCGACTTCGAAGCTTGCCTTGAATCCGGCATTGTCGGTTACCGTCTGATCTTCCAGCGATACCGTGAGTTGGTAGTTCGGAATCGTCTTGGCATTCGCGAGCAGCGTTGCGACTTCATCTTCCGTCAGCCGCGCCAGCACGATGCCGTTCTTGCCCGCGTTCGAAAAAAAGATGTCGGCGAATGTCGGCGCGATCACCGCGCGAAATCCATAGTCCGACAATGCCCAGGCAGCATGTTCGCGGCTCGATCCGCAGGCAAAGTTCTTTCCGGCCACCAGGATCTGCGCACCTTTGTAGCGCGGATCGTTCAACTCGAACGAGGGGTCAGGCTCGCCGGAAGCCGTGCGCCGCCAGTCGAAGAAAAGAAAATCGCCGTAGCCGGTGCGCTCAATCCGCTTCAAAAACTGCTTGGGAATAATCTGGTCGGTGTCGACGTTTGTCCGGCCGAGCGGCACGGCCAACGATGTAAGTGTGCGAAATGCTTCCATTAGGCCTTGACCTCCTCACGGACTTCCCAATTGCGAATGTCGACAAAGTGCCCGGCAATCGCGGCTGCGGCAGCCATCTCCGGCGAAACCAGGTGTGTGCGTCCGCCGCGTCCCTGCCGTCCTTCAAAGTTGCGATTACTGGTCGATGCGCAGCGCTCGCCCGGTTCCAGGATGTCGGGGTTCATGCCCAGGCACATGGAGCAGCCCGGCTCGCGCCAGTCGAAACCGGCCTCGATGAAGACTTGATCCAGGCCTTCGTCCTCGGCCTGCGCCTTCACCGCCTGCGACCCCGGCACTACCATGGCGCTCACGTGCGAGCTGACCTTGTGGCCGGCGGCGATCTTTGCCGCGGCGCGCAAATCTTCAATCCGCCCGTTGGTGCACGAGCCGATGAACACGCGATCGATCTCGATTTCGTTCAGCGGAGTCTTCGCCTTCAACCCCATGTATTCGAGAGCCCGTTCCATGCTCTTGCGGTCGAGTTCGTTGGTCACGGCGCCCGGATCGGGAACAGCCGACGTCACCGGAGCCACCATGCCCGGACTTGTGCCCCAGCTTACATAGGGAACCAGAGTGGCCGCATCGATCGTCAACTCGCGATCGAACTTGGCGCCCGCGTCGGTGGGCAGTTTGCTCCATTCGGCGACCGCTTCATCCCATGCCGCACCCGTCGGGCTAAAGCGGCGGCCCTTGAGATACGCAAACGTGGTCTCATCCGGAGCGATCATGCCCGCGCGCGCGCCGGCCTCAATGCTCATGTTGCAGATGGTCATGCGGCCTTCCATCGAAAGCGCGCGAATGGCCGACCCCGCATATTCCACAACGCATCCAGTAGCGCCGTCGGTGCCAATCTGTCCGATGATGGCGAGAATGATGTCCTTGGCCGTCACGCCGGTGGGCAGTTCGCCCTCGACCGAGATGCGGAACGTCTTCGGCGTCGACTGCGGCAGCGTCTGCGTGGCCAGCACGTGCTCCACCTCGCTGGTGCCGATGCCGAAGGCCAGCGCGCCAAATGCCCCGTGGGTCGAGGTGTGCGAGTCGCCGCAGACAATCGTCATCCCCGGCTTGGTAATGCCGAGTTCCGGCCCGATCACGTGCACAATGCCCTGGTCGCGGCTGTCCACGTCGTAGAGTTCGATACCAAAGTCGGCGCAGTTCTTGCGCAGCGTGGCAATCTGCGTGGCCGCAATCTGGTCCACGATATGCAAGCGGCCTTCCTTCGTCGTCGGCACATTGTGATCCACTGTCGCCACCGAGCGATCCGGACGCCGCACCTTGCGCCCAGCCAGCCGCAGCCCTTCAAACGCCTGCGGCGAAGTCACTTCGTGCAGCAATTGCAGGTCGATGTAGAGCACGGTGGGCTCGCCCTTGGGCTCGACCACCACATGCTGCTCCCAGACTTTTTCGAATAACGTTTTCGGTTCAGAACTCATCCGTCACCTTTGTTTCAATTCGTTGTGTCTTTCCAAGCACTGTCTTCATCTCGCTATCCCAAAACTTGTCATCATGAGCGAAGCCGAAGGACCTGTTTTGCTCTTCGCTCATCTACGCGTTCACCAGCAATAACTTCACCGTCTCCCGCACCTTGGCGCCCATGTCTTTTGTCGAAAGCACCGGCAGCCCTTGTGCATTGCCCCGCGCCAGGTCCGGAGTCCGGAATCCTTGCTCCAGCACCTTGCGCACCGCCGCCTCAACCGCAGCCGCTTCCGCCTCAAGTCCGGCAGTGTGGCGCAAAATTAACGCCGCCGTCAGAATCGCTCCCAGAGGATTGGCCAATCCCTTGCCTGCAATATCCGGCGCCGAGCCGTGCAC
>Ga0181516_10001999_pt1 | contig 14955 bp, 15 predicted proteins | sample PEATcosm2014_Bin_25_FD_121104 | JGI IMG/M metagenome (GOLD analysis project Ga0181516, IMG submission 121104) | Peatland microbial communities from MTU Mesocosm Facility, Houghton, MI, USA - PEATcosm2014_Bin01_10_metaG | ecosystem: Environmental > Terrestrial > Soil > Wetlands > Peat | place... | reverse complement strand
GACCGATCGCGGCTGGGACACCCGGTGATTGTCGTAAACGAGGTCTGGAGTGAATTGGTCGGTCTCGCCGTCGAGAAACCCGTAGAAACGATCGAATCCCCGCCCGAGTGGCCACTGGTCAAAGGGTCCGGCGGACGAGGAATTCTCCATGGACACGAGGTGCCACTTGCCGATGGCGAAGGTCGTGTAACCCTCGTCGCGCACCATCTCGGCGACGGTGGCCGCGTGATTCGAGATCTGGCCCCTCATACTCGGGTAACCACTACTCCAGTTCGAAATGCCTCGCATGCCCACGGAATGATGGTTGCGTCCGGTGAGCAACGCCGCGCGAGTAGGCGAGCACAGGGGCGTCACGTGGAAGTTCGCGTAGCGCAGTCCGCCGGCCGCCAGGGCATCGATGCGGGGCGTAACCATCTCGGAACCGAAGCAGTTGAAGTGGGCGAAGCCGAGGTCGTCAATCAGGATCACCACCACGTTGGGCGCGCCTGGCCCCGCGTGTGGCGAGGTGGGCCACCACGGTGTCGAGTCCGCCAGCGTGCGGCCAATGATCCCTTCAAAGGGCTCGTAGCGTTTCATCGTCTCCCCCGTGCTACTGGCGAGGTTAGGTCAAACGCACACCACTAATAAGCGCTGGCCCATCTCGCGCTCACCACGTCACGTCGGGGGCACGTCGCCGGACCTAACTGCCCGATGGCGATTGACGCGGCGACGTTGGCGCGCTGCAGGGATTCGAGGGCGCTGGTCCCGCTGAAGACTTCGGCGAGGAACACGCCGTTGTGCACGTCGCCCGCTCCGTTGGTGTCGACGGCTTCACTGGGTACCCCCGGCACGTGCACCGTGTCGTCGTGCGGCCGAGCGAGATGACATCCCTCGGCACCATCACGAATGACCACTCCTTGGCGCCCAGTGCGCTCGCGCAATGAGCGAAGTGCCTTCTCCACGTTGTCTTCGTGCGAGAGTGAAGCCGCCTCGTGCCGGTTGCACAAGAACCAATCGGTTCGAGCGAGGACCTCATCAATTACCTTGACCGGTATGTCCATCACCCGAGGACCCGGGTCAAAGGCCAACGCGACGGCGTCGGGCAGCGTCCGCAGCCACGTCATGACCTCGTCCCTGATGTCGTCGTAGACAATGTCGTAGCCGGACATGAAGAGGACGTCCCCGTCTCCGACCTCCACGCGAGAGAGCTCGTTCGCGGTCAGCTTGCCTTCGGCACCCGGTGACGTGACGAAGGTGCGTTCGCCATCTGGTTCCACGAGCACCAGGCACAAGCCGAGGTCCACGTCGGTTCGCGCAGGAATCGGCGCGTGGATTCCCTCCTCACGCAATGCGGCCGTGGCGATGTCGGCGAACGGTCCGCTACCCACTTGACCCAGGTAGATCGCGCTCATTCCTTGGCGAGCCGCGGCACTGAGCGCATTGAAGCCTCCGCCGGCCGTCACCAAACGGCTCGTCGCCACCTCGTCCAGTCCCTTTTGAGGTAGCGCCGCCACCTTCACCACGACGTCAATCATGATGGTGTCCAAGCCCAGGAACCGAGACCGCACCGTCATCTCTGCATCACTCTATCGACGCGCTCGCACGAGTTCTCGGGCGACGCGCGTTAGTTCCAGTCGATTGACGGCTTGAACCTTTTCAATCGCCCAAGGCGGAAAGGTGGCCGGGCCCCGCAATGCGCCACTCATGGCGCCGGTGATCGCACCAATCGTGTCGGTATCGCCGCCGAGCGACGCGGCGATTCGACACGCCATCCAACCGTCGTCGCGGTTCGCCACGAGAACCGCGAACGCCGCGGGGACCGACTCCACGGTCGCGAGACTCGTGCCAATGTCGCGCCCGACCACGTCGATGAGTTCTGATCCCTTGAATTGGCGGCCAATCACGACGGCGCGCTCGATGCGATCGCTGATCCGAAACGATCCGTCAGCCGGATACCTCGACTCCACCAGTTTGGTCGCCTCTAAGGAATAGCGGATACCGTCGTCTAGCGACGCGCCGTCGATGCCTGCGCTGATCATCGCCGCTACCGCTACGGCACCGCTCAAGGCGACTTCGGTGTTATGAGTGAGGGCGCTGACCTCTAGAACGAGCTCGACTAGACCACCTACGTCAGCACTGTCACAGACGATGCCGACCGGAGCCACGCGCATGGCCGCGCCATTGGTCGAACCGCCTCGGCCGGACTCTTCGGGATCCATTCCCGCCTCAATATTCTCGAGGGCCTGTTTCGTCGAGGGCCCGAGGAGATCGAGCAGTCCGCGACGAGCAACGTCCTGCTCCCACTCGACCAGTCTGCGAGCGTAGCCACGCGCGTCGAAGTGCTCTCGCGAGACCACCAGCTCCTGAGCGAGGATCAGAGCTTGTTCGGTGTCATCAGTGACGGTGCCCGCCGCGAGACCCGCCGCGAACGGGTGGTCGGGACGTGAGGCGTGGAAGGTCTCGAGGACGGGCTCGAACTCTTCTTCAATTTGTTCGCGAGTGAGCGACTGCGTTGGCATGCCCAGGGCGTCGCCAACGGCGAGGCCTGCGAGTGTCGCGTACGCACGATCCTCTCGGTCATCAATCGTCGAAGGTACGTCGGTCACCGAGTTCAACGTACTCTCAAGAGACCTCGTTGACCGAGGGCAAAGGACCTTAAACGCGGAGCGAACGCACGAACGAGACAAACCAACTGCCTAAAATCAATACAATGAGCATTCTGCCCCTGAGGAGGACCAGTGAGCGATGAAGTTGCCGAGATTCTTGGCACGGGAAGTGGCGCCGCCCTTCGAGTAGAAGAGAACGGTATCAACGTCATCAGCGAGGCGGAACGCAAGGGACGCCCACGCGAGCTCTTCTGGCCGTGGTTCGGCGCCAACGTGTCCGTACTGGGAATCGGCTACGGCGCTTACGTTTTTAGTTTCGGCATCTCATTCTGGCAGGCCATCGTCGTAGGACTGATCGGCATCACCGTGAGTTTCGTGCTCTGCGGCGTCATCGCGATTGCCGGTAAACGTGGCTCGGCACCGACGATGGTCCTCAGTCGTGCTGCCTTCGGAATCCGCGGTAACCGATTGCCCTCGTTCATTTCCTGGCTGCTGTGTGTGGGCTGGGAAACCTTTCTCATGGTCATCGCCGTACTCGCCACGTCCACTGTCTTTACCCGCCTTGGTTGGGGCGGCGGCACGGGGGTGAAGGTGGTGGCACTCGTTGTCATCGGCGCGCTCATAGTCGGCGGCGGGGTCATGGGATTTGACCTCATTATGCGCATGCAGGCAATCATCACGGTCGTGACGGGCGTACTGACGGTGTTCTTCATCATCCTCACGTTGAATCACATCAAATGGCATGTCGTTTCCCAGGTCCCCACTGGTTCGGCCCAGCATTTGGTGGGGGCTCTCGTCTTTGTGATGACGGGATTCGGACTCGGATGGGTGAACGCCGCCGCGGATTACTCACGCTACCTACCGCGCAACGCGTCGACCAGGGGCGTCGTCTGGTGGACCACATTCGGTTCGTCGGTCGCGCCGCTGATATTGCTGCTCTTTGGTTTGCTGCTCGCGGGGTCATCGCACACATTCACGAACGACGTCAACGGCAGCGTCTACGGTCCCGTGGGCGCTCTCGCGACGATCTTGCCGACCTGGTTTCTGGTGCCATTCGCCATCGTCGCAATCCTGGGACTGGTGGGCGGCGCCATCCTCGACATCTACTCCTCGGGGCTCTCGCTGCTCTCGGCCGGGCTGAAAATCCCGCGCTACGCCGCCGCCGGCGTCGACGGTGTCATCATGATCATCGGCACCGTCTACATCGTCTTCGTATCGGGCAGTTTCATCTACCAGTTCGAAGGCTTCCTCATCACGGTTGGTGTACTCATCGCCGCGTGGTGCGGGGTCTTCCTCGCCGACCTCGTGCTTCGCCGCAAGGATTATTCGGATGCGGATCTGTTCAGCCCAACTGGCCGATACGGTGACGTTCGCTCGGTGCCGATCCTCACCATCGTGGTCACCAGCTTCATTGGTTGGGGACTCGTCACCAATACGTACGCGTCGTGGCTGACGTGGCAGGGCTATCTATTGAAGCCGTTCGGTCTCGGCGGCAAGAGTGGACCATGGGCCTACGCCAACCTCGGGGTTCTCGCCACCCTGTTATTGAGTTTCGTGGCGACGCTGCTGCTTGACCGCAAGACCGTCGTCGAGCAGGAGTCAATCCCCGCCTAACCCGGCGTGAGTTGATCAATCCATTGCGATGTCGTGAGCACGGTGGCTTGGCGAACAAAAACCTTTTCGGTCAGCACGCGATGGACCTCGGGATCAGCGTCCGCGCACCCGTCACGCAGCACCGTCAGGTCATAGTCCAGATCAGCCGCCTGGCGAAGTGTCGAGAGGACGACGCCGCTCGTCGCAATCCCGCTCAACACCAGTGAGTCGATGTTCTTTGCGCGAAGCACCACATCGAGATCACTTCCTGAGAACGCGCTCACCCGGCGCTTCGTCACCACGACCTCACCGGGCTCAGGAGCCAGGCGATCGTGTATCTGCGTCGAATGGTTGGACTCGCCAAAGGATGGCGATCCCGCCAAGGCCGCGAAGGACTTGTTCTTCGCACTTGCTTCCGGTGCGCCCTCGCGAAAGGCGATGCGCACGAAGACCACCGCCACGCCGTGCGATCTCGCGGCGCTGAGGGCGGAGTGAAGTGTGGCCAAGAGCGGTTCCACGTCCTCGGCGTATCGTTCCACGATGCCGTTCTGTACGTCCATGACGAGCAGTGCTTGATTTCCCATTTCCGGCTCCCGCTCTTCCGCTACTTCGCCAACGATCGTTGGAGATCGACGATCTTCGAGAATTGCGCACCCAGGCTCGTAATGTCCGCCTTCAGTTTCGCAGTCGCGAGCGGAGATTTCTTGTCCTCCAACACGTCATTCTCCGCCTTGCTCACCGTTTCTTGGGACTTCGCGAAAGTGACGAGGAGATCGTCGAAGCTCACGTTCGGACCGTTGGCGTCCTTCATGAGTGCAACGGCATCGTGTTCGAGATCAACATTGACTGATATATCGGTCGCGACGCTCGAGTTCTTTGCGCTCACCACTTGGGTTTCGATCTGCATCGTATAGAGGACCGCCACTGCGCCAACGCCCCAATCGGCGAAGAGAACTCGAGAGGCGCTGACGGCACTCGTCAAGAGGTAGATGTCCGAGCCAACATTGGCGGACTCGTAATACACGACGCCCGTGTTTCGCGTGACCTCATTCGCTGTGGTCTGTGTGGCGTACACGGCGAAGACCTTGCCCAGCGATCGGACGTCGTTGATGAACTTCTTAACAATCGGCTGCTGTCCCTTGGGAACCTTGGCATCCTGGATGGCCTTGGCTTCACTCTCCAGATGGCTCATCGCCGCCGCCGCCTTCGTGGCCGTCGCCGTCTTGTCCTTTTTGCACGCACCAGTCTCGCAAAAGAAGAACGATCGTATCGTGTCGACGCTCGCGTAGCCGTTCGTGACAATTTCGTGAACCGGACTCAACACAGCCGTCGCTGAGGCGCTAGTGACGGAACCGAGGCCAAGACCGACGCCGAGCAGGGTGACCGCGATGGCCCGGTGGAGGTGGTGGTATGGAAATCGATTCTTCATTGCACTCTTTCTGTCGTCCAACCCTAAGCGCTCGGTCAGCGAATGGGAACGAGCCGAGGCATTCAGGTTACAAATGAAAGAAAGCACACGACCTAGAGTTGGCCTGAGACGAAGGAGACATCATGTTGATTGCGACTACCAATGACCTGCCCGGTTACAAGGTCACCAAGGTGATCGGCGAAGTCAATGGCTTGACAGTGCGAACCAGGAACGTGGGTGCGCAGATCGGTGCTTCGTTCAAAGCACTAGGTGGCGGCGAGTTACGCGGTCTCACCAAGCAACTTCAAGAATCACGCGAAGAAGCGCTCAATCGATTGAAGGAGGCCGCCGAGGCCGCTGGCGCCAACGCCGTACTCGCAATGCGCTACGACTCGAACGAACTCGCTGGCACCTTCCAAGAGATACTTGCGTACGGAACGGCGGTTGTGGTCGAAGCGCTGGCGTAGCCAAGTGGGCGCCGTTGCCCCATCACTAGCCACTGGGTTCGTTGGACGAGAGTAGGACCTCGACGTGCTCGTACCAGTCGAACTTCGCATCGAAGTGGACCGCGTTCCACTTTGCGATCTGCGCGCTTCTCACGTTCGAAAGCGAATCGTCGACGAAGACAACACGACGTAGCTCAGTGGGAAGACCAAGGCGCTGCTGAGCGTCGGTGAAGAATCTCGAATCTCTCTTGGTCCTACCCAATTGCGCCGAATAGACGAAGCCGCGGAGGGGCACGAGCGAAGCGAGTCTCTCGTGTAGGAACTTGGCACGGCGATGCTCCTGATTCGTTGCGACCGCGATGGACACGCCTCGCGAGGCCAGCGCGACAACAGTATCGACGACCTCGTGGTTGATAATGAAATCCGACTCGAACCAACAGGCCAAAACCTCGTCAACGTCGAAGTCCCAACCGAGACGTTGCAGCACCGCGCCGAGCGTGGCAGCCACCTCACGCCGTCCGATAACGATTTCATCCCAATACGGTTCGAAGAAGGCCCCGCGAAGTTCATCGGCATTCACCTTGAAATGAGACGAGAACTCTACGGTCCACGCTCCCAGCCCGCCACGACTTGGATCAAGCAAAACACCGTCAACGTCAAGGACGAGCCAGGAGTTACTGAGAGATTCCTTAGTGCTCATACCCAAACCCATCGACAGACATTACGATGAATGTGATCCCTTCGGACGTTGGTGGATTTGTCTGATCGCTCTTTTTGCCGGGCGACACGCGCAACGAGCGCACGCACCGTGCTTGACGCGACGACAAATGACACCTAGACCTTTCGTGGGATCGGGCGCCGAAGATTCGCGTGTCCAGTTTAAAAAAGCGGAGGAACAATGACGAAATCTGGAACCTTACGAATGACCCTCGGCGTGTTCGCCACTGCTGCGTTGCTGGTCACGAGCGGTGTCCTGAGCGCTGGCGCCGCATCCGGGCCGAAGCTAACCGTGACCCCATCAGTAAATTTGAAGAATGGCGAGACCGTCAAGGTCACCGGCAGCGGCTTTAAGAAGGGTGACTTCGTCTACGTCGTCGAATGCCTCGTGGGCGCCAAGGGCGGCGCCCAGTGCAACGAACTCGGCGCCACGCCCGCCACGATCACCAGCAAGGGCGTCCTGCCGTTAACCAAGTTCAAAGTGATGACGGGCAGCATCGGGGGTGGCGTCTGCGGCACCAAGCCCTCGAATCTCAAGAAATGTGACGTGAGTGTCGGCAACGCCCAAGGTACCGACTCCGCCGTCTTTCCCATCGTCTTTAAATAATCGTTCGCGGTCGTAGGCGCTACGAATGCTTCTCGCACTGCGGGGGTGATTCGTAGCGCCACGCGACGCCGGCCGGCCCTTGGAGCGCGCGAGACCGGCGACGAATGAAGGAGAGTATGGAAAACCCTCGGAGGTGGCGGGGAATACCCGAGATCTACAGTGACGCCCAGGCATTCTCTGAGCGTCGGGGCTACTCGACTCACTTGGGTTTTGTGGCACTGCTGGCCATCCTCTTTCTCACGTTTCTCGACAACACCATCATCAGTGCCGTCTTAGCGAACGTACAGTCGGACCTGCACGCCGGTATCGCGGATCTCCAGTGGATCGTGGGTGCCTACGCCCTCACCTTCGCCAGCCTGATGCTGATCTGCGGTTCACTCGGTGACAACTATGGTCGCAAACGCATCATGCTCATCGGCGTCGGTGTGTTTTGCGCGGGATCCATCGTGTGCGGCCTTGCGACGTCCTCGACCATGCTCGTGATCGGCCGAGTCATTATGGGCATTGGTGCCGCTGGCTCGGAGCCGAGCACGCTGTCGATGATCCGCCACATCTATCCCGACCACCGGCAACGCGCTCGCGCCCTGGGATCGTGGGCGGCGGTCTCGGGTCTCGCACTGGCAATAGGTCCCGTCATCGGCGCCACGCTGGTTGGGGTCTACTCCTGGCGTGCGATCTTTTGGGCCAACCTCTTCTTCGGACTGCTCGCGATGATACTTGCGGGCGTCACGCTTCCCGAGAGCGCCGACCCGACTCGTACACGTCCCGACTACGCGGGGTTCGTGGTCGCGGCAATCGTTCTGGGTACCGCGACGTTCGCCACGATCGCGGGAGAGACGGCGGGCTACTTTGCCAGTTGGATCATTGCCTTGTACGTCATCAGCGGCGTCGCCTTGTTGTTGTTCGGCTACGTGGAGCAACGAGTCAAATACCCGATGGTCAACCTCTCGTACTTCCGACGACGTCCCTTTGCCGGTTCCACGTTCATCGCCTTCGCGAGCTATTTCTCGATCTTCTCCATCTTCTTCTTCGTCGCGCTGTATCTCGAGATTGTGGCATCGGTGAGTGCGTACAACCTCGCGCTGGACTTTCTCCCGCTGCTCGCGGGCATGGTGATTGCGTCGCTCTACGCCGGCCGGTGGGTCGGAGCAGTCGGCACCAGGGTGCCGATGATGACCGGGTGCGTGATTGCCGCCGTGGGGGTTCTCCTTACCGACGTCTTCATCGGGCCCGGTGCCAGTATCGGCACGGTCGGTTGGACAATGGGTATCGCCGGAATCGGCTTTGGAACACTCGTCGTGCCCGTGACGTATTCGGCACTCGCGAGCATTCCTTCCGCTCATTCGGGCATGGCCGCCTCGACGACGAACACCAGCCGCGAACTGGGCGCGGTGGCGGGGGTGGCGATTCTCGGATCGATAGTGAATGGGCAGTTGACCGTGAACCTGACGGCGCGCCTGATCGCGATCGGCATACCCGTCGCGTTCAGGTCCGAGATCATCACGGCGGTCACGACCGGATCCATCAGTGCCAAGGCCAAGGGCCTGAGTGGCAAGAGTTCCAAAGCGGTGGCGACGATCATTCACAACGTCGTGCACGCGGCGTACGCCGCGTTCACTCATGGTCTCAATCTGGCGCTCACCATTTCCTTCGCACTCTTGCTGCTGTCGGCAATCGTGTCCTACGTGACCGGTACCAAGGACGGCACTCAGATGTACCCAGACGACGTGGCCTGACTTCCTTGCGTCTCGGCGGCCCGTTAGCGACGGGCTACTACGCCAGGGGTTCGAACTCGGCGGTGAAGTGGCGCAGGGCCTTGGGCTCACGAACCATTCGATAGCCGCGCAGGTGTGACGCGTCTTCGGCGACCGCTTTGACCACTTCGATGACGTAATCCACGTGACTCTGGGTATAGGTACGCCGCGGTATTGCGAGACGCACGAGTTCCATCGCGGCCGGTTTTTCGGAACCATCAGGTTGGCGTCCGAACATGACACTGCCAATCTCGCAACTTCTGATCCCACCCGTGACGTAGAGCGCCACCGCTAGCGACTGACCGGGGTATTCGAGAGCGGGAATGTGCGACAACAACGCCCCCGCGTCCACGTACACGGCGTGACCACCGATGGGCTTGACCACGGGCACGCCCGCCTCGTCAAGCGCGTCGCCAAGGTACGCGGTTGACCTGATGCGGTAACGAAGATAGTCCGGGTGCACCGCCTCCTTCAGACCCTGCGCGAGAGCTTCGAGGTCCCTACCAGCGAGTCCGCCGTAGGTCGGAAAACCTTCGGTCAGGATCAATACCGTACGGCATCGCTCGGCGAGTTCATCGTCGTTGAGCGCGAGCCACCCTCCGATGTTTCCGAAGGGATCCTTTTTGGCGCTCATGGTCATGCCGTCGGCGAGCGACGCGATCTCTCGAACGATGTCCGAGATTTCTCGATCCTTTTGCCCCGGCTCTCGCTCGTGGATGAACCACGCATTCTCGGCGAACCGACACGAATCGAGAAAGAGCGGCACACCGTGTCGATGACAGACCTCGCTGACTTCACGAATATTCTCGAGTGACACGGGTTGGCCCCCTCCAGAATTGTTCGTGATGGTGAGGAACACGACCGGCACTGCGCCTCGATGTGCCGTCAGCAACTTCTCCAGTTCGTCGACGTCCATGTTGCCCTTGAAGGGATGCAGCGTCGATGCCTCGCGCCCTTCTGGAATGACCAAGTCGACAGCCTGTGCGCCCGAAGCCTCGACGTTGGCCCTGGTGGTATCGAAGTGCGTGTTGTTGGGCACCACGCGACCGGCACCACCCAACACTGAGAACAAGATCTTCTCCGCCGCTCGGCCCTGGTGAGTGGGAATCACGTGTTTGAACGGAAAGAGTTCCTTCACCGCCGCCTCAAATCGAAACCACGATGGTGATCCCGCGTAGCTTTCGTCGCCGTGCTGTATCGCCGCCCACTGGTCACGCGACATGGCTCCGGTCCCGGAATCGGTCAGCAGATCAATCAAGACGTCTTCAGCGTGGAGCCCGAAGAGGTTGTAGCCCGAATCCTCAATGGCTCGGCGACGTTCGAGCGGGGTTGTCATGCGCAACGGCTCGACCGAGTGAATTCGAAAGGGCTCGATGATTGTTGAGAAGTCGCGCTCCATTTTTCGATGGTAACCCTGGTCATGGAGGCTCACACCATGACTTAAGTCATGGTTCGCCACGACTTGATGCGGCAACGTCAAGAAACCTTCATGTCAGCGCCACCGGCGGGCCGATATTCTCGAGGAGAATGAACACCCCGTCACGAACGTCGCTTCGACTCGCCGTTCGAATGGTGATGTCCGTGGGAATCGCTCTGGTGATTCCTCTCGTCCTCACTACGACCGCCACTGGCTCCGCGTCGAATACGACGCCCTCGAGCACAACGAGCACCACGAGCTCTGGCTCTACAACCACGACTCTTCCTGGCTCGCCGACCACGACCACCACTGTCCCGGTGCCGACCAACCTGCCGTGGCCCGCCCCCGACAGTGCGGCGGTGGCAATACCCAGCCTCGGTGTCATGGCCGAGTCACCGAACCAACCCCGAGTGCCCATTGCGAGTTTGACCAAGCTCATGACCGCTTGGGTCGTCCTGCAGAAGCTTCCCTTGAGTCCCAATCAGACCGGACCCTGTCTTCGCGTCGACGCCCAGGACGTGGCTTTCTTTCACCAGAACCTGTCCATTCAAGAATCGACCGTCAAGATCGTCGCGGGCGAGACCTTGTGCGAAGCGACGCTCTTTCGCGGACTCTTCGTCCATTCGGCCGGTGACTACGCCGAATTACTGGTCCGCCTCACCGGCATGAGTACTGCAACGTTTCTGCGGACCATGAACGCCGACGCCGTGACGCTCGGACTCACTCAAACCCACTACGCGGACTACACCGGCATCTCCATCGGTGACTCGTCGACCGCTCACGATGTGACATCGCTCACCGTGGCACTGATGACGGGTCAGCCGTTCATCGATTCCATCGTCGATCTGACGAAGGTCCACCTGCCCGTCGCGGGCTGGGTTGGCTCGTACACACCCTTTCTCGGCACCGATGGCGTCGTGGGCGTGAAGTCCGGCTACACGTTGGCCGCAGGCGGATGCGTGGCGATGGCCATCAACGTGACTCTCGGAGGGATTGTTCTGCCCACGTATGAAGTCGTTCTCAGTCAGCCCGGCGCCAATGCCCTCGACGTCGCGGGATTGCACGCGTTGAACCTCATGCGAGCACTTCGGCCATCCTTGGCGCTGGTCAATACGGACGGTACGAAATCCATCGTGTGGATCGGTTCTCCCGATCTCGTAACGCCAACTACAACCACCACTACGACGACGTCAACGTCCACCACGACGACGTTGCCTACGATCTAGGCAAAAGGACAGAAGACTCTTCATTCTCCCTGGGCCGCATTGGCCGTTGAACCCGATCTGAGACCTGGCTTCGTGCACGGTCCCGATTCCGCGTTCACGCAGATCGTGTAGAGGTTCGTCGTGACTCCCTTCACGTCGGCTCCCCGCAGGTTGGCCCCTTGAAGATTGGCGCCCGCGAGGTTGGCGCCCGCGAGGTTGGCGTTTTGGAAATCATCGGACTGCAAATCGTCACCACTCAAGTTCTTGCCGGCAAGATTGCAGCCCGCGAGATCGAAATTCGTCACCGACACCGTGCAGTCTCTTGACGCCACGAATTTCGACACCGATGCCGACGTGCCACACGAGCTGAGCCCCAGGCCGGCCGCCAGCAGCGTCGTGACGAGGAGGCATCGCCTCATCTCAGTGCACCCCCTGTGTGGCGAGCAGCGACACGATTTGTGCCACTGACGAGACCTTCACCGACTGCGACGCCGACGGATCGTCGGGAATGATCCACTTCAGACGACCCTTGGCGTTGACGATGTACATGTAGTCGTCGTGGATACTCATAGCGTCGGTTCTAGTCATGGTGACACCGATTCCGTACTCCGACCAGACCTTGCTCGTTGTCGCCAATTTCCCGGTCACGAAGTAGAAGTTCTTCACTTTCCCAATTTGGTGGATGGCGATGAAGTGACGAACATTGGCCAGAGTCTCGTGGTACGGGTCGGCGGCCACGGCGACGATGTCAATCTTGGCGTTCGCTGCCAACTCCGAACGAACCTGGGCGACTTGACTCGCGAGCAACGGACAGTCCGTCCAGCAGACGGGATCAAGGAACGTAATGAGCGTTGTGTAGCCCGGATGCTCACCCAAAGAATAGGTCTGGTTGAACTGGTCGGTCAGCGTGAAACGCGGCGCCACCGTGTTGAGTGGTGACGGTGAACCGTTCTGGGCGAGGAAAAACGTGTTCTCCGCGCTCGCAAAGGTTGTGGCGACAAACATCGACACGGTGCTGGTGACGATCATGGCTGCGGCGAAGGTGGCAATGACCGCACCCACGCCACTCGTCATCTCCGCGCGAAGCCGCGGCGCGCGCGCGGGGGCCCGCTCCAAACGGGGCATCGCGCACCACGCCAAGACCGCCATGGGCAAGAGCGAATTGAAGTCAGTCGACAGTCCGCCGTAGAGCGCCGCGTCCTCGGCCACGACCCAGAGAATCAGGCAGCCAGCGATGGCGCTGTACACGGACCAGTTCCGGTGATCCTTCACGGCGCGCCAGAGTCCGATGCCGGTCACCAAGAGCCAAAGTATGACGACGACATTGAAGCCGCCACCCATTCGCCCACTGATGACCCCCCCTTCGCGAACCACCCACGCCAAGGGATGGGGCTGAGCGACGCTGGTCATCGATTGAGTCATCGCTGTAAGAGCGTTCGAATTTCCGCCGTGCCAAAAGCCCGCGGCGGGGAGCGATTGAAAGACAATGGCGATGAGGAACAACGCCGAGAGGAACCGCAACACGAACGGCGAGAACGAGGTTCGGAAACGGTCGTTGCTGACGAAGAGCCAGATTCCCGCCACGACGTAGATCAACGTTGCTCCCGGCCAACCGAACAAGATGGTCGCCCCGCGGACAAAAATGCCCCCCGCACCGTTTCCGATGAGCCATATCCCTGCGGCCCACACGACCGAAACCAACGCGGCCCACCGTCCAGTGCGGCCCCTCGACACCAGCAGCACCAATCCCAGACCCACCTGGAACCAGGCAACACCAGTCGCCAACGAGATGGGGTGCGCGTTCCAGATGTTGATGCCGTGGATCATCCAGGAGTGGAGCCACGACGGCGTTCCTGCAGCCATTGGGCGAACGACCTCGTTGGCGAGACCAAGGGGCATCGAGCTCTGGAACTGCAGAATTCCGTCGACGAGCCAAATCGTCCCGAAACTCCATCGCAAATATGTCCGAGCTCGCGGCTCGTCCGCACCTTCTGGTAACAGATTGAATCGGAAGATGGTTCGAGTCGCGATGAGCACAACCAGGAAGATGAATGCCGCCGCGCAGATCCACAACGCACCGGTGACGAAGAGGGCGTGTCGGAAGAGATGCACGACGAGAAAACTCGTGAGGTCTATCGACCGTGCGTGCATGCCAGACATATACAGATTCCTTATGAAGTGAGATTACGAACCGACTGGACAACCCGTGGACCGAGCCGACGAATCAGGTGAATTCAAACTGCGTGAAGAGTACACCGAATTAACGGGGGCCCCTTTCGTGTACCGAAGGTCTCGCCGGCCTGATGTTTCACTCATCACGGAGGCCGTACTCACCTTCGCTAAGACCATTGAGCGACGCCACGCGTTGCTCGCGCGCTTGCTGAAATTCTTCGACGCTCATATTCTGATGACGACGAAGGAGCGTGGACAGAAAATCGGACTGATTTTCGTCGACCATCGAGCGACGAAAAGCCATGAAGAGCGCCGGAAAACACCAAAAATCACCACACACCCAAAGTATCGCGGCACCGATTTGTTGGTCCGCGACTCGATTAAGTGTGATGACTTGCATGGGCATCCCCGGCATCGCCGCCATTCCGTGCATGGCGGCACCAAAGTCGTACCAGGCGACCGACGTGAAGAAGCTGAGAATGATGGCAATGACGGTCATGATGAGGTTCGTCACCAACAGCGCACCGGCTTGAGCGAACGGTGAAAGGGTCGGGCGAAAAGGAGCCGAAGGGATGAATTGGAACCAGAAGAGCAATCCGGATACAAAGAACGAGGACAACATGAGACCAATGTGCAGGTCGGTGCTCGCCATGATCGGGTTGAAGATGCCCGGTACCATCCACACGACCATCACCACATTAAAAAACACAACCGCAAAGACCGGCGAGATCAGGAAAGCACCCGCCAGTCGAATCGGGTGAGACCCTGGCCTGAGGAACATCCGTTGAAGAATTCGTCGGCGCAGTCGCACTGGAACCGCATGCACGAGAGGTAAGACTGGAGCCCCGGCGACGTAAAGAGCTGGAGCCGCCAACATGACCGAGACGTGCTGGAGCATGTGAATCCAGAAGTACTGCATGGCCCAATACTGAAGTGGCGATACGATGCTGAGCGCCAAGACGGCCAGGCCGGCGTAGGTCAGCCACATCCGACGACGTCTCGCTCGTGCGTGCAAGGGCGTCGAGCGACGATTAAGCGACCGAAGTCCTCT
>Ga0181516_10001997_pt1 | contig 14962 bp, 12 predicted proteins | sample PEATcosm2014_Bin_25_FD_121104 | JGI IMG/M metagenome (GOLD analysis project Ga0181516, IMG submission 121104) | Peatland microbial communities from MTU Mesocosm Facility, Houghton, MI, USA - PEATcosm2014_Bin01_10_metaG | ecosystem: Environmental > Terrestrial > Soil > Wetlands > Peat | place... | reverse complement strand
CTTCAAACCCAATTTCTTCGTCGAGTTTCCGCCGGGATTGCTCGATGCCGCCGCGGGCACCTATATGACGAGCGCGTACCTGCAACCGAGCAGCGGCGCGATGGCGCGGCTGGTGCACGGCTTTCCCTCGGTGTCGATCTTCAACATCGGCGATCTGCTGGCGCAGGTGCGCGCCGTGATCGACAAGGCTGTGAGCGCGGTGCAGAGCGTATTCCTGTTCACGTTGCTGGCCGGTCTCACGGTGCTGTTTGCGGCCGTGCAGGCGAGCCGCGAGGAGCGCGGCTACGAGATCGCGATCCTGCGCGTGCTGGGCGCCCGGCGGTCGATGATCTTTGCCAGCGTGCTGTCCGAGTTCTCGCTGATGGGCGCGCTGGCCGGTCTGATGGCCGCGACCGGTGCCTCACTCGGCGGCGCGTGGCTCGCGCATGCACTCGAGCTCAATTATCGATTCGATGCCACGCTCTGGATTGCCGGCGTCGTGGCATCGACGCTGCTGCTCGGTGCCGCCGGTGCGGTGTCGACGCGATCGATGGTCAACGTACCGCCGCGAGCGGTGCTCTACTGACCCCTCGTCAATGCTGCTCAATCCGCAATGGGCGCAATGGTTATGGTCGCCCATGCGGTCGGCACCGGCTCGCCGCGCCAGGTCAGCCCCTGGATCGTCAGCAGGTAGCGACCGGGTCCGAGCGCCGAGCTGTTGAGTGCCAGGTGCAGCACGCCGTTGGAATCGCGCAATGCGTTGTAGATGACGCCGACCCTTCCCTGATCGATGCGATCGATGATGACGCGGAAGGCGGTGAATTGCTGTGCCCAGGCCAGGTTGATCTTCAGTTCCGCCATTTCGGTCGAGCTACCGCCAATGGTGGCGAGACTGAGCTCGGGCGGCCCCTGACGGCTGGGCTCTATGGCGACGCTGCGCGTCGACAGGGCCGGTTCGAGCGCGCGGTTGCTGAGCTGGCGGTGCAGCGATTCGATGGTGTGATCGCGCGTCGTGAGCTTGCCAGCCAGTATCAGGCTGGTAACACCTAAGGCCAGCGCGATGCCGACCGCGCTCAGCACCACTGGCAATTTTTCCCACCACGGTCTGGGGCGCACTTCCCACGGCGGTGCGCGCCCACCGGCGTCGAGCAGGCGCAGGGCGGCATTCAGCCGATCGGTGAGCCCGATGGCGTCGAGCAGTTCCGGGTGCTCGCGGCAGTAGCGTTCGAAGTCCTGCGCGCCCTTGAGCGGCAACCGCCCGCCGAGGTAGCGCTCGACGATCTGATTGCGGGTGATGAAATTGCCGTCCATGGCCGGAGCGGGTTGGTTCTCCGGAGGTAGGCCAATAGCTTGCATGCGGGTATCGTGCGCCGAGGCCGCCGATGCGGTCATGCAACAGCTCACACTTCTATCGCGGCGCCGTCGGAAGGCGAACTGAGTCACAATATCGGTCAACCGGAAGCAGCGTGCGGCACGGTACGCGGCTACAGTGGTCCGAAGAGATAGCCGTGAAGACGCCCGACTCCAATTCAAAGACCCCGCCGACTGCTGGCAAGCCAGTGGGCAAGGTGCGCCATGAGGGCGACCGCGCGGTCTGGCAGTGGGCGGCCGACACCGCCCGTATCGTGGCCTTGTCGGCCTCGCAGGTGCTGCGCAAGCTCGACAACAGCTCGCTGTCGATCGATGACGACGCGCCCGACCGCGGCAAGCCGTCGGCGCGGCAAGGTGCAAAGCTGCCGGGTGGCGGCGTTAATCCGTACGAGAGTCGGCCGGCCGTCACCCGCGGTGCGGCAACCGCCGCTAAGCCCCGCTCGCCAGTGCCAGCTCCGGTGCGCGCCTCGTGGTGGAGCCGCCTTTTCCGCCGCGGCTGACCCTGTCGGCGAATTCGATGCCCGTAGAGGCCAGCCAGCGCGCGGTGGCGGGTGCCTTCACGCCCTTGGCCACGCAATAGAGTCCCAGCACGCGTGCCGCCTTGGCGATCGCAGCGACGTTAGCGTGTGCCACTTTGTCGGTCAGCACGTTCGCCGTCAGCGCCGGATCGAGCTTCAGGCAGCGCAGCGCGCGGCCCCGCAGCAATCCGAAGCCACCCCGCGCGAGATCGAAATCGTCCAGCGCGACGAAGCAGCGCAGCGGCTCGCATTGCGCGATGAACCGCTCCGTGGCCAACGGCTCGAGCTGCCAGGCCGCGGAAGGAATGTTGAATCCGAGCATGTTGTCGCCCAGGTGCGTTTCCTGCAGCATCGGCTCCAGCCGGGTCAGGAATTCGCTCGTCATTATCGTTGCGGTGCACAAAGGCAGCGCGAAGCTGGCGGGGATCTGCGTATCCCGTGTGCCGCGGCGCTTGAGCAGGCCAATCAGCCGCGCCGCGCGCTTGAGATCCTGCTCGAGCGATTCCGTGGCGCCGTCGGCGATCTCATAGCGCCGCGTACTGCCGCCGGGGCGCAGGCGGGCATAGGGGCGGGAGCGCAGGGAGCCCGCGTCATCTGCGTTATCTGCGCCATCCGCCGCAGCTGCGGCATCCGCCTCAGCTGCGGCCGACTGCGCCGCCCTCGGCTCGTCCGCCGGCATCGCATCGGCGCTGGCGAAGCGCCGCAGGGTCGTCAGTACGCGCTCGCGCAGCGCCGCAGGGTCGACATCCGGCCGGCGGCGGTTCGAGACGATGGCGAACACCAGGCCGGTGCGATCGCCCTCGGGAGTTCGGGTGCAGAAAAACAATGCCCGCGTGTCCTCGAGATCGCGCTCGAGATGGTACAGGGCGCGGTCCAGCGCAAAGGAGTCCTGGGCATCCTGGACCTGGCGCTGCTGGGTGTCGCTGAACTCACCCTGGCTGAGCCACAGCAGATCGCCGGCGGCGTCGTGCAGCGAGAGACTGCGCACCCGCGCCGGACCCAGGATCTTGAGCAGCCGCTGGCCCAGCTGGGCCGCCACTTTGCGCTCAATTTCGGGTGTGTCCCCAGGGGTCATCGTTACAATGTTGCCAAGACGCGAGGTCACGCGGCGTGATTCCGCTCCCGTTTCAAGACTTGTCATAATTACGCATGTACCAGGCACCGCTCAGAGATCTGCGCTTTGTCCTGCATGAGCTGCTGCAAGCGCAGCAGCTCGCGCAGCTGCCTCGCTATGCCGAGTTCACCACCGAGCTGGCCGATTCCATCCTGGAGGAGGCCGCGCGCTTCGGCGAGCAGGTGCTGGCGCCGATCAACGTGCTCGGCGACACGCGCGGCGCACAGTATCGTGACGGCGGGGTGCAGATGCCGGAGGAATTCCGCGCCGCCTACGCCCAATTCATCGCTGCCGGCTGGCCCCAGCTCAGCGCCGACCCCGAGCGCGGTGGTCAGGGTGCGCCCCTGGTGCTCGCGGTGGCGACCGAGGAGATCTGGTTCGGCGCCAATCTGGCCTTCATGCTCTGCCCGCAGCTGTCCCGCGGTGCGCTCGAGGCGCTCGAGGTCGCGGCCACGCCGGCGCTGCAGAGCCTGCTGCTGCCGAAGCTGATCAGCGGCGTATGGACCGGGACGATGAACCTGACCGAACCGCAGGCCGGCTCGGATCTGTCGGCCATCCGCACGCGCGCGCGCGCCGAGGATGATCACTATCGGATCAGCGGCCAGAAGATCTTCATTACTTACGGCGACCACGATCTGGCCGAAAACATCGTGCATCTGCTGCTGGCGCGCATCGATGGGGCGCCGGCCGGCATCAAGGGCATCTCGATGTTTGCGATCCCCAAGCGCCTGATCAATGCCGACGGCAGCCTCGGTGAGCTCAATGATCTGCGCTGTGTGTCGATCGAACACAAGCTCGGCATTCATGCCAGCCCGACCTGCGTCATGTCCTATGGCGACGGCGGCGGCGCGCTCGGTTACCTGATCGGCGAGCCGCATCACGGGCTCGAGTACATGTTCATCATGATGAATGCCGCGCGCCTCTCGGTCGGTGTGCAGGGCATCGGCCTGTCCGAACTGGCACTGCAGCAGGCGAGCGCGTGGGCGCACAACCGCGTGCAGGGACGACCGGTCGCATCGCGCAATGCCCCCGCAACGGCAGTCTCGATCGTGCGTCATCCGGACGTGGCGCGGATGCTGCTGACGATTCGCGCCAACGTCGAGGCCATGCGCGCGCTGGCGCTGTACACGGCGCTGAGCTTCGACAAGGCCCGCGCCGAAACCGATGACAAGCGGCGCGCCGCCGCCCTGGCGCGCGGCGAACTGCTGATTCCGATCGTCAAGGCCTGGAGCACCGACCAGGGCGTGCAGCTCGCGTCGCTGGCGATCCAGATTCACGGCGGCATGGGGTTCATCGAGGAAACAGGCGTCTCGCAAACCCTGCGAGATGTGCGCATCACCTCGATCTATGAGGGCACCACCGGTATTCAGGCCAACGATCTGCTGGGCCGCAAGATTGGCCGCGACCGCGGGCAGACGTTGACGGCGCTGCTGTCGGACCTGTTGCGCGAGATCAATGATCTCAAGGGCAGCGATCCGGCGCTGCGCAGCGTGCGCAATGCCGCCATCGAGGCGCTGACGGTGCTGCGTGACGCCACGGTAGCACTGCTGCATCAATACGGCGAGGACCCGCCGCGCGCGTACGCCGTGGCGGTGCCGTACCTGCACCTGTGCGGCCGCGTGCTCGGGGGCGCCCTGATGGCGCGCAGCGCCGCCATTGCGTCGCGCAAGCTGACCGACGGTCGCGGGGACGCGCGGTTCTATCGCGCCAAACTGCAGAGCGCACGTTTCTACGCCGAATATCTGCTGCCGGAGAGCCTGAGCCTCGCGCGCACGGTGAAGTCCGGGGGCGCCAGCGTCACCGAAGCGGACAGTGAATTGATTTGACTCCCTGGCGTGCGCGTGAGGCAACCTCGAGGTTGACACCGCTGGCCCATGTCCCGCTCCACGCTGTCAACCTTTGGGTTGCGCAGCCAGCACGCGCTCGCGTCTCCTACACCGGGTTCTCGAGGCTGAACGAGGCGTTCTCGTCGTTGTACGCAAACACCTCGCCGTAGCGCGCCAGGCTGATGACCGCGCGCAGCGTCTGCTCCGCGTCGTCCTCGCCCATGAAGTCCTCGAGTTCGTCGATGAAGCGGCTCTTGCGCGCGGCGTGGGAAGCGCGCTCATCGAGCACCCGGCGGATGTGCGCGACCAGCGGCACATAGGTCAGCAGGTGCCGGGCGAACATTCGCTTGCGCTCGTCCAGCGCCGCGTTCGCAAAGGCCACACCCGCCTCGGTGAGCTTGATATCGCCGCCCTCGACCTCGGCGAAGCGCATGAGCTGCAGCGTCTCGGCCACCGGGAACAGCTCATCGATCTCCATCTGCAGGTCGGAGGCGATCTTCGGCAGGTCGGCCGTGCCATTGAATGGCGGCGCGGCGATGGTCTCGACCAGACCGGACAGCAGGTTCGACGATACCCGCGGCAACACGCTGCCGATCCCCAGGCCCGGGAAGCGCTCGGTGCGATTGCTGGCGGCCGCATCGGCCGCACCAGGCTGACCGCTCTTGCGCCGCGAGGTCATCTCGACATAGATCCGTTCGACCAGCTCGCGGAAGCTCGGGTCCAGGCGCTTGCGCGGCTGCGGCAGGGTCACATTGATCTCGCTCAGAATACGGCCGGGATTGCTGCCGAATACGAGGATGCGGTCGCACATCAGCACCGCCTCCTCGATGTTGTGCGTGACCAGGATCACGCCCTTGATGGGGGCGCGGCCTTCCGACCAGAGGTCCAGGAAGTCGGTGCGCAGGGTCTCCGCCGTCAGCACGTCGAGCGCCGAGAAGGGTTCATCCATCAGCAGAATGTCAGGATGCACGACCAGCGCGCGCGCGAAGCCCACGCGCTGGCGCATGCCGCCGGACAGTTCGCGCGGGTACGCGGACTCGAAGCCGTCGAGCCCGATCAGATCGATGGCCGCCAGCGAGCGCTTGCGGATTTCCGCCTTCGGCATGCGCTGGGCCTCGAGTCCCAGAGCGACGTTCTCGAACACCGTCATCCACGGAAACAGCGCGAAACTCTGGAACACCATCGCGATGCCCGCCGCGGGGCCGGCGATCGGATGACCCCGGAAGGACACCGAGCCCGCTGTCGGCTCGGCGAGGCCGGCGATCAGTCGCAGCAGCGTCGATTTGCCGGAGCCCGAGCGACCGAGCAGGCCGACGATCTGCCCCGCCTCGAGCCGTAGGTTCACCCCGTCGAGCACCAGCAGGTCGCCGCCGTCCGGCTTCGGAAACGCCTTGCGGACGTTCTCGACCGTCAGCAGTGCCTCGGCCGGGTGACTCATCACGGAATTCATGCACGGCGCTCCTGGTGCTAGGTCAGGCGGAATTTGCGCTCGGCGAAGTAGTACAGCGGCCGCCAGAAAGCGCGATTGATCGCCACCACGAACAGGCTCATGGCCGTGATGCCGAGAATAATACGGTGAAAGTCGCCGGCGGTAGTGGCCTGCTGGATGTAGGAGCCGATGCCGTGGGCCTGGATGTCGACGTTGCGCCAGCTGACGAGTTCGGCGACCACGGCCGCGTTCCAGGAACCCCCCGACGCCGTGATCGCCCCGGTCACGTAGTACGGCAGCACGCTGGGCAGCGCCACCTTGCGCCACCAGAGCCAGCCGGAGATGCCGAAGTTCTGCGACGCATAGCGCAGCTCCTGCGGCATCGCCGAGGCGCCGGCAATGACATTGAACAGGATGTACCACTGCGTGCCGAGAATCATCAGCGGGCTCAGCCAGATATCGGGATTGAGCTTCCAGCTGACGATGCCGAACACCGCCAGCGGGAACAGCAGATTGGCCGGGAACGCCGCCAGGAACTGCGCGATCGGCTGCACGATCTGCGTGGCACGGGGTCGCAGACCCACCCAGATCCCGATCGGCACCCACAGTACGCTCGCCAGCGCGATCAGGATGACGACACGCAGCAGCGTGATCGCCGACAGGCCCGCAACCTGCAGCGCCTCCGGCAGCGTGGTCTCGCCGATCAGCATCGCAGCGATGCGCCACAGCGCCAGGCCGACCAGCAGCACCAGCAGGCCGAACCACACCCAGCCGGTGCGCCTGTCGGTGCCCGCCCGCGCCAGCGAGGCCAGCGCCCGCGGCCGCGGGGTCCTGCGCGAGGTCCAGCGCACGACGGCAAAGAAGAGCAGCCGCAGGCCGCCGATGATCCGCGAGTGCTGCATCATCGTGAGCGCCCAGGAGCGGGGCAGCCGGCCGCCCTGTTCCTGATCGATCCGGAAGCGGTCGCCCCAGACCACCAGCGGTCGGAAGATCAGCTGATCGTAGATCAGGATCACGATCAGCATCGTGAGGATTGCCCAGCCGATCGCCTTGACGTTGCCCTGCTGGTTGGCGAGCGCAATGTACGAGCCGATGCCGGGCAGCGCGATGTTGGTCTGGCCGACGCTGAACGCCTCGGAGGCAACCACGAAGAACCAGCTGCCCGACATCGACATCATCGTGTTCCATAGCAGCGCCGGCATCGCGAACGGCACTTCCAGCTGCCAGAAGCGCATCCACGGCGACAGCCGGAATGAGCCGCAGGCTTCACATAATTCGTCCGGCAGCGTCCGCAGCGACTGATAGAAGCTGAAGGCCATGTTCCAGGCCTGGCTGGTGAAGATGACGAACACCGCTTCGAATTCGGCACCGAGCACTCGGCCCGGCACCAGCGACATGAAGAACACGATCGTGACCGACAGGAAGCCGAAGATCGGCACCGACTGCAGGATGTCGAGCAGCGGCACCAGCAGCTTTTCCGCCCGCGGGCTTTTCGCGGCCCAGGTGCCATAGGTAAACGTGAACACCAACGAGATCAGAAGCGCCGTGAAAATGCGCAGCGTGGTGCGGGCGGCGTACACCGGCAGATGGATCGGATCGAGTGACAGCGGCGTCGCGGTCAGTTTGGCGACCGGTGCCAGCAGGCCGCGGCTGGCCTCGGCAAAGAAAGTCAGGATCCCGATGACCACCACGATCGCAATGATGTCCCAGCGCGAGGCGATGTCGTGGACGAAGGCGAACGGTTCAGTCCGCGTGGTTCTCGTGGTGGTGGGGGTCTCGCTCATCGGTCGCGCAGTGTTGCATAGCCGTCTTACAAAATCAGCGCGGTTGCGGCCAGTAGAGCGGGGGCGGCAAGTTCAGTCGCGCAAAATAGCGGCGGCGTTCGGCGGTGGTCAGCTGCTGCCAGTCGACCTTGCGGGACAGGCTGCGGCGCAGCTCGGCATCGGTCACATAGACCGGTTGCCGCCGGCCGGCGAACACTCGCTGCGGCAGGCGTCGAGTGCGTCCGGTCCGGAGCAGATCGGTGAGCGCGCTGGCCACCAGCTCGCTGCGCGGCAGTTCGCTGTGCTCGCAACGCAGATAGTAGTTACGCGCTCCCGGCAGCGTGGCGCGCCCGGTGGCGACCGTGCCATCGCCCGCGCTGCTGATCTCATAACGGAACTGGCCGCCACGGCGCTCCAGACCCGTGACCGTGCGCTGCCCGGTACCGATGATCGAGGCAAAGCGCTCGTCGGCCGGTGCGATGTCGGTACGCCAGCCGCGCGTGGCTGCAAGCTGCGCCAGATGCGGCCGGACGCCGCGGCCCGGCCACGCATCCGGATCGAACAGATCGATTCCGCCCGCCTCGTCCGGCAGCAGTTGATAGAGGCTGGTGAAAGTCCCGAAGACGTGGCGGCTGAGGTGCCGGGCGTCGTGACGGCGATCGACCGCCGCCAGCCGGAACACCACCGGGTAGGTGGCGCGCAGGGCCTGGACCGCCGCGATCGAGCCGCCATGTGGGGTCCCGAGCCCGATGATGCGCGCGATGCGCCGCGCGGTCGCCGCATCGGCGGCGCAGTGCGCGAGCGCGGCCCGCGCCAGCAGGCCGCCCATGCTGTGGCCGACCAGCGCCAGCCGCTCGTTGCCATCCGCGTGCAGGCGCGCGGCCAGGGCGGCGCCGAGCGTGCGCAGATCGCAGCGCCAGTCATAGTCGTACACCGTCACATCGAAGCCGCGGGCCTGCAGACGCAGCTTCAGGGCCAGATAGCTGTAGATGATCCCGCCCAGCGAGGTGAGCCGGGGATTCTCGCCCCAGCGCAGTTCGGACAGGCGACCGCGCACGATGTCGGTCGGGTCGAGCCACAACAGGTCTGGAGGCAGCCCGTGCGTGCGCGCACTCCCGAGCTGCGAGCCCATGATGCCCGGCAGCAGGTACACCCTGGGTAAGGAACTGCGGCGCCGTGCGCGCGCAGCGGCGCGTGCGAGTGGCTGCAGCAGCGAGTATTCGGCCGGACCCAGGTAGGCCGCCAGTTCACGCCCATGGGCACCGGTCCGCAGCGCCGCCAGCAGCTGACCCTCTGGCCAGCACATGCGGTCGTAGACCGAGATTTCGGCAACCTCAGGGGCGCGCCGCTTCATGCAAGGCCGCTGTGAAGTGTGATCTGATCGCAGATGGCCTCGATGGCCGCCGTGCGTGCGCTGCTCTTGCGCCACACCGCGCCGATGCGGCGGGTCGGGACCGGGCGGCTGAAGGGCTTGATGCTGATGCCGCGGGCGTTGCCGTAGGCGCCGCGGCTCGCCAGCGCCGGCAGCAGCGTCACGCCGACCCCGGCGGCCACCATCTGCCGCAGCGTCTCGATGCTGGTGGCGCGGAAGTCCTGCTTCTCGCGCACACCAGTGCGCGCGCAGATGGCGAGCGCCTGGTCGCGCAGGCAGTGGCCGTCCTCGAGCAGCAGCAGCGTCTCATCATTCAGGTCATCGGTCCTGACCTGTGCACGAGCGCTGAGACGGTGCCGGTCGGGAAGCGCCAGCACGAACGGTTCCGCGTAGAGCTCGCGCGTCATCAGGGCCTCGTCCTGTACCGGCAGCGCCAGCACGCCGACATCGATGTCGCCATTATGCAGATGCTCGAGCATCGGTTCCGTGCGGTACTCGTACAGCATCAGCTCCAGGCGCGGCAGGGCCTTGCGGATCTTGAGCGCGACCTGCGGCAGCAGGTAAGGGCCGATGGTCGGCAGCAGCGCCAGCCGCAGCTGGCCGGAGAGCGGATCACGCCGACTCTGCGACACCGTGACGATGGCATCGGCGGTCTCGAGCATCAGGCGTGCGCGCCGCGTGACTTCCTCGCCGGCCTCGGTGAGCGTGACCCGGCGCGGCCGGCGCTCGATCAGCTGCACGCCCAGGGACTGCTCCAGCTTGCGCAGCTGCGCCGACAGCGTCGGCTGGCTGACGAAGCACTTGGCGGCCGCCCGGCCAAAATGCCGCGTGTCCGCAACCGCGACCAGATAACGCAGGTCCTTGAGCTTTAAGTCCATCGTCGCGGCCCCATATATGGCATCTATCGACAGTATAAGATCAATCGATTGGACGAACCGAGCCGCCGCGCCCAGTATGGGCGCCACTCGATGACAGGACACATGAGGAGAGACAAATGTTAGGTATCGGAGCGAAGTTTCCCACGTACGCGCTGACCGGCGTGGTATCGAATGACCCCAACGGCGCGTTCAAGGATTTCAAGAGCAGCGATCAGGCCGGCAAGTGGCAGATCGTGTTCTTCTGGCCCAAGGACTTCACATTCGTGTGCCCGACCGAGATTGCCGCATTCGGCAAGCTCAATCGCGAATTCAGCGACCGTGGGGCACAGCTGTTTGGTGTCAGCACCGACAGCGAGTACGTCCACCTGGCGTGGCGCAAGGACAAGGAAGAGCTGCGCAACCTGCCGTTCCCGATGCTGTCGGACATCAAACGCGAACTGAGCACGGCGCTCGGAATTCTCGACCCGGACGCCGGGGTCGCACAGCGCGCGACCTATGTGGTGGACCCGGAAGGCATCATCCGCTTCGTCTACGTCACCGACCTGTCGGTCGGCCGTAATCCGCAGGAAGTGCTGCGGGTGCTCGATGCACTGCAGACCGATGAGCTGTGCCCGTGCAACTGGCAGAAGGGTCAGGATACCCTCAAGGCAGCCTGAACCATGGACAACACCACACTCGATGCGGTGCGCGAGCAGATTCCGGACTATGCCCGCGATCTGAAGCTTAATCTGGGCAGCGTGCTGACTCCCACAGGTGCGCCGGGCTTGAGCGAGCGGCAGATCTGGTCGGTGGCGCTGGCCTCGGCGATCGCCTCGCGCAACAATGCGTTCACGCGCGCCATCGAGGCCGCCGCCGGCGGATCGCTCGACGCCGCGCACCTGCAGGCGGCACGGGCCGCGGCGGCGATCATGGGCATGAACAATGTCTACTACCGCTTCCTGCACCTGGTCGAGGATGCGGAGTACCAGGGATTGCCGGCGCGCCTGCGGATGAACGTCATCGGCAATCCAGGGATCGACAAGCTCGACTTCGAGCTGCTGTCACTGGCGGTATCGGCGATCAACGGTTGCGGACTATGCATCACCTCGCACGAAAAGAAGCTGCGCGCGCATGGGATCACGCGCGAGCAGATTCAGAGTGCGGTGCGCATCGCCGCGGTGGTGCATGCAGTGGCCGGGGTGCTCGAGTACAGCGCCGAGCAGCCCGCCGCGGCTGCGAACGCCGTCGCGGCCTGAAGCTTCGAGGCATCGCCGCGCGACTGCTCGCTGCGCTGTGCCTGCTCGCAGCGTGCGTGCAGGCGCAGGCAGCGGATGCGGCGCGGACCGTCACTGACGACGAGCAGCGCGCGCTGCAACTGACGGTCGCGCAGCCGCGCATCGTCAGTCTCGCGCCTGGAGCCACCGCGATGCTGTTCGCCGCCGGCGCCGGCGCGCAGGTGGTCGGCACCAGCGGCTACTCCGACGAGCCGGCCGCCGCGAAGCGCATCGAGCGCGTCGGCGACAGCCGGAATTTCGATCTGGAGCGCATCCTGTTCCTGCACCCCGATGTCGTGGTGGTCTGGAGCGGTGGTACCTCGGCGACGCAGATCGACAGGATCGAGCGTGTCGGGCTGCCGGTCTATCGCCACGGTATCCGCCGCCTGAGTGATATTCCGGACAGCCTGCGACGCCTCGGCGCGCTGGCCGGCACGCAGCGCGAAGCGCAGGCAGCCGCGGATCGATACGCCGCCAACATCGCCGCGCTCGAGCAACGCTATGGTGACGCGGAGGGCCGCTCGATCCTGATCCAGGTCTGGGACCGGCCGATCTACACGGTCGGCGGGTCGGAGCTGCTGTCCGATGTGATGCGGATCTGCGGCTATCGGAATGTGTTTGCCGATCTCAACGAGCCGGGACCCGCGGTGTCGCTCGAATCGGTGCTGGCGCGCGATCCGGACCTGATCCTGAGCCTGGGCTCAGATCAGCCCGCGGCCCGCGAGTGGTTGCAGCGCTGGCGCGCGTTCCCAACGCTGAAGGCGGTGCGCGCGGGCCGACTGGTCGCGTGGACCGATCCACGGCTGTCGCGGCTGGGACCGAGCATGGTCGAGGCGACCGAAGCGCTCTGCAGCGCACTCGAACGTTCCCCGACCCGACCGTAGCGGATTCTATACGCCCCGACCGCCTTTCTGCGTGGCCGGCCGCTCGCCGCAAAAGCCCGGTGCGTCATCGTTTCGGTCGACTACCGTCTGGCTCCCGAGACCCAGTTCCCAGGGGCCCGCTGGCTGTGGATCCGCGGCGCGTGGGCGTCATGGTGTTCCGGTCGAACTGCATGTCTACCCGGGCGCCGTGCACTGCTTCGATCTTGCCCCGGACGCCCAGGTCGCGCGCGATGTCAATCGCGACAGTCTCGCGGCGCTGAAGCGCGCGTTACATCCGGGCTCAACGCGGCGCTAACCGGCGCTAACCGCAGCGCTAGCGTAGTTGCGCGGCCGGCCGCGGCAGGGTCGGCGGCGCCAGTCCGGTCTGTGCCAGGCAACGCTGCTTGAGTTCCTCGATCGAGCTGAAGCCACGATCAAATAGCGCGCAGACGCCGCGCTGCGCGCGCCCGCCGCATGCGTGCGACGGGACAGCGCCGCGGGCTTCACCGGCTTGAGCAGCGTGCCCTCGGGTATGCGTACGTCCATGAGCTCGTAGAAGCCGTCGTTGAGCTGCAGGCGATCTTGTAAGATCCCATCCCCAGGCCATCGTCGCAGACATAGTCCTCGAAATACTGCTTGCTCTCCGGCACGGTGCGGCGAATCGACTCGCTCATTGCGCGCCGGTTGCGCTCGAGCATCGCCTCCATGGCCGAATGGAACACGTCGTCGCCGATCAATGCGGTTGCCGGCCTTCAGTCCCGCGCGCTCATGACCCGGCCGATGGCAGGCCCCGGTACTGGAACGCATACGCACTCGCTATCCACAGTACCTGACGGCGCCCACGACCTGAGGCCGGTTCTTGACGCCGTGCGGTGCCGCTGGCCATACTCCCGGCCATGACAGTCAACGCACCCTATACCGTGGCGCCGGCGCGCTGGTGGTGGCGCCACTCCTGACGGAGTGGGTGCTGGGCGTTGCTGCACGCTGTAATCACGACCTAAGGGTCGGATCACACCAGAACCCATCTCCGGAATGCTCCGGGATGGGTTTTTTGTTTTATGGGGCCGGTGTTCGGATGAGTGTTATCGATGAAGCTGACGTTTGATATTGCGGGGGATCTCGACACGCCGGTGTCGGCGTTTGCAAAGCTGGCGCCGTTCGAGCCGCGCTTCCTGCTCGAAAGCGTCGAGGGCGGGGAACGTCTGGGCCGCTATTCCTTCATCGGCTTTGGCGAGGCGCTCGAAGTGCGGCTCGATGCCGGCGGGTTTCGCATCGGGGCCGAGCGCCGCGGCATACCGCGTAACAGCGCCGAGCTGCTCGACGGCTTGCGCGCGGCGCTCAAGCAGGTGCCGGTGCCGCGCTCCGAGTTCAGCCAGGTGCCGCTCGCGGGGGGCCTGGTCGGCTACACGGCCTACGATGTAGTGCGGTTCTTCGAGCGCCTGCCGCAGCGTCTGCCGGAGCTCGCGGGCGTGCCGTTGCTGCACTACGTGGCGCCGCGCTCGCTGCTGGTGTTCGATCACGTCAGCCGCGGTATCGCGCTGCTGCACGCGGGGACCGACGCCGAGCGCGAATCACTGCGTCGCGAAGTCGTGGCCGCGCTGCGTGGCCCGATACCGACGATCGCCACCTCGAGTAGCTTCTCGACGCCGGAACCCGCGTTGGCGCGTGCTGACTACATGAGCGGCGTGCGACGCGCGCAGGAATATATCGCGGCGGGTGACGTCTACCAGCTGGTGCTGGCATTACGTTTCGCCGGGCGTCACGGCCTCGACCCCTTCCAGGCCTACCGCGCGCTGCGACTGATCAATCCATCCCCCTACATGTATTTCTGTCGCCTGGGGGATCTGACGGTGGTCGGCTCATCGCCCGAGGCGCTGGTGAAGCTCAATGGCCGCGCGGCGCAGCTGCGGCCGATTGCGGGCACCCGTCCGCGGCACGAGGACGCCGCCCGCGACGTGCAGCTCGAAACCGAACTGCGCGCGGATGCCAAGGAGAACGCCGAGCATGTGATGCTGGTCGATCTGGCGCGCAATGATCTCGGCCGCGTCGCGCGTGCGGGCAGTGTCCGGGTGGAGCCGTACCGTTCGATCGAGCGCTACAGCCACGTGATGCACATCGTCAGCGGCGTCAGCGGCGAGCTGGCGGCACAGCGCGATGCCTTCGACCTGTTCGCAGCCGCCTTCCCGGCCGGCACGCTGGTTGGCGCGCCCAAGGTGCGAGCGATGGAAATCATCGAGGAGCTCGAGCCGGTGCGGCGCGGACTCTACGGCGGCACCGTCGGTTACTTCGGCGCACAGGGCGCGATGGACCAGGCGATCACGATCCGCACGCTGGTGTTTCATGGCGATGAATACAGCTACCAGGCCGGCGCCGGAATCGTGGCCGACAGCCAGCCGGCGGCGGAGCACGATGAAGTACTGGCCAAGAGCGCGGCGATGCTGCGCGCGCTCAAGCTGGCGGAGGCCGGGCTGTGAGTACGCGTTTACTGTTGATCGACAACTACGACTCGTTCACCTACAACCTGGTGCAGGCATTCCTGGTGCTCGGCGCCGACGGGCGCGTCTATCGCAACGATGCCATCACGATCGAGCAGGCG
>Ga0181516_10001996_pt1 | contig 14966 bp, 14 predicted proteins | sample PEATcosm2014_Bin_25_FD_121104 | JGI IMG/M metagenome (GOLD analysis project Ga0181516, IMG submission 121104) | Peatland microbial communities from MTU Mesocosm Facility, Houghton, MI, USA - PEATcosm2014_Bin01_10_metaG | ecosystem: Environmental > Terrestrial > Soil > Wetlands > Peat | place... | reverse complement strand
TGCTTGAACAGATATTGATAGACATGGAAGCCGGGGCCGAAGGCTTTGAGCGCCGACTCCAATCGTTTGACGGCGTACTCCTGTTCCGCATGGTCCAGGCTCTCGTAGTCAACGCCGGAGACGCGCAGTACCATCCCAACGTCGCCGCTCTTGGTCAGAAACGCAGTCTCGTTCCAAAAGCCGTAAAGGTTAATGTGGTCATTGAGCGAGGCCGCATCCTTCCACGGTTTGATGACCCTGTCGAGTCGCAACATCAGACCACCTCCACGCGGGGGACACTCTGTTTGGCGGCGTCGTAGCGGACGTTGTAACGCTCCGATTTCGCTAGGATGCGCAAGAAAGCCGGGTCGGTATTCGTGACCCAATGACCGAAAGCGAACCCGCCGATGAAAACGGCAAGGCCGGCGAGCAGGCTGTTGAAGAGATTGAATGCGCCAACGGCACCCACGCAGACGAAATAGAACAGCGTCCGCTCCACCCCGAGGTATGTGAGGGGCTTGTGCAGGCTCTTGTAGACCCGGTTCCTCCTGCCGGTTGAAGTGTGTGTCTGCATCGTTGCCCCTCACAGCTTGAGAAATCGTTGGGCTTTCGTGGCTAGGCACGGCAAGAGGCTCTGCTTATACGCCCCAAAGCCAGGTCAGAACATTGGCGGCTAGTACGGCAATCCCTGTGCCGGCGGCGACACCGGCCAGGGTCTTCTTGGCGCCTGGCTCGCCATGCGCGAACTGGTACCCGCCAACCACGATTGCGATCAAACTGGCGACTTTGGCAACCGTGCCTGTAAAGAGGGTTTGCAGTGCGGTGAAACCGGTGTCGAAAGGTGACTGCGCAAACGCAATCGAAGGGAGGAAGAGCAGCAAGGTTAAGAGGCAGAGGTTGGGGCGTATCCGGCGCAGAATGCCCCTCATGGCAGTCTGCAATCGGCAGTCGGGCGTTGGCGTGGGGATCATCGGCACCTCCAGCGGCCCCGGTCGGGCCGCGATATGCCCAAACCGTAGGCCCATTTCGCGCGCCGCGTCCAATAACTTTTTGAAAGTTGACGATAACTTTTTGAATCTTGCGGGCACGGTCAGTTTCAGAATGCGGGATCAACTGGACTGGAATACTCGCCGCAGGTCGTCCGCCATTAAATGTTGGAACTGGCAGAAAGCCTCTTCTTTAATGACCGAGGGAAGATAGTTCATCATGGACCTGGGATCAGATTGATGCGTGGTTGGGCAGAGGTCAAGGTTCGCTTGCCTGACTTATCTATGAGTCTGTCAAGATCAATCTGGGTGGAAAAGCAGAGGTCGAATTGACAGAGGTCGTGGGTTCGTTAAGGGTGCAATAAGGGTTCCTATGGGTTCCTCAGGGCGCTACAGGTGTCGTCCGTTGCCCCTGGTTTCTGTTAGTTACGGGTTTCCCGCTCACTGTCACGGCAGAGGTCGCGGGTTCGAGCCCCGTCGTCCCCGCCATTCATTCCCCGGGAACGAATGGCAGAAATAGTGGCAGCCAAACCTGAATTTGCCTATGGAATGGCGGGCGAAATCGCCGGCAAACGCAGCCGGCTAAAGCTCCAGCACGTTATCTTCGATGGCCAGCCGCACATTCCCATCCGACTTCGCCAGGCGCCGTACTGCTTCCGGCTTGTCGACACTAGCTTTGAGCATTACCAGGGCCACGGGCACGCTGCGGCCGGCGCTCTTGATGGTCTGCACCGCCGTCTCGCGGTCGATCTTGCAGGCGCTCATCAGAATGCGGATGCCGCGCTCGACGAGCTTCGAGTTCTGCATGTGCACGTTGACCATCAGGTTCTCGTACACATAACCGAGCCGTGTCATTGCGCCAGTGGTGATCATGTTCAAGGCCATCTTCTGTGCGGTCCCGGCTTTCATGCGCGTGGAACCGGAGATCACTTCCGGGCCGACCTCAGCCACAATCACGATATCCGCAGCATCGGCCAGCGGCGTTCCTTGATTGCAGGTAACCGCGGCGGTATGTGCGCCGCGTGCACGAGCGTATGCCGTTGCGGCTACTACGTACGGCGTCCGGCCCGAGGCCGAGACACCAATCACAATGTCCTTCCGGGTGGGACGCCGGCGGGCAATGTCGCGCTGACCCAGTTCCTCGGAATCTTCGTTGACTTCAACCGCCGAAGCAAGCGCCTTGGGGCCCCCGGCCATGATGTACTGCACCTGGCCTGGCGCCGTGGAGTAGGTGGGCGGACACTCGGATGAGTCCAGAGCTGCAATTCTCCCACTGGAACCCGCGCCTATATAGATCAGCCGGCCGCCGTCGCGGAGACATCGGGCCACCTGATCGATGACCTGTGCGATCTCTGGAATTGCCTTCTTGACCGCCGCGGCGATCTTCGCATCCTCGTGATTGATGATACGCGCAATTTCGATTGCCGATTTTGTATCGAACCCCTGTGAAGCCTCGTTTTGGCTCTCTGTGGTAAGGTCGCGCAGAAGGGTGGCCTGGTCGTTTTTGATATCGGTGGTATGGGCGCCGGCCGCTTCCTGCGTTGTCGTACTGGTTAACATCGCGATTGCCCCCAATTTCTGATTGTATCTGTAAAACTGGCAACTATGCCCAGAATTATGGGGCACAGGTCGTGAACATGTTGGTGTCTGACTAGAGCGCTTCTACAATCGCGTCATGAAACGATGGCCGCACCTGGCGGATCAACTGACACTTCCGGTCGGGCCAGGTTCGGTTGGTCAGCAGCACAACTGCTATCCCTGCTTGCAGATCGATCCAGATCGAGCAGCCGCTATAGCCAAGGTGTCCAATCGATCGTGGAGAAAAGTGCCGTCCGGCTGAGGAGTCTTCCGAGGGCGTATCCCATCCGAGCGCACGGGAACTGCCCTCTGGTCCCTGGCGTTCCGCAAATGCTTCGACGGTTCTCGAGTCGAAAAGCATCTCTCGTCCCGACTCTGCCGCTGCCCCGCCGAGGGAATGAAGGATTTCTCTAGCAAATCGCAGAAGGTCCGGCACATTGGAGAATAGCCCCGCATGGCCGGCCACGCCTTTCAGCACATAGGCGTTCTCGTCCTGCACCTCGCCTTGAATGGTCCGATTGCGGAGCGTTGAATCAACCTCGGTGGGGGGAATTGCCGCACGAATGCTGACAGGCGGGCAGGAGCGCGTGGCCGCCATCCCCAGCGGGTCGAATACCTCCCTGTGAACCCAGGGAGCAAGATGATCATGAGCGCAAACTTCCAGGGCCTTCCCAAGCAAAATGAACCCTGGATCGGAGTACTCGGCCCGCATGCCCGGCTCGGCTTCAAGCGACAACTCAAGGCAGGCGCGAAACAGCCCGCCAGGCGTGGCGTGGGTACGGAAAAACTCCACGTATCCCGGAAGCCCCGAATTATGTGCCAGCAGATGCCTGAGGAGCACGCTTTTGGCCGAGGAGCCCGGCTCTCGGCCGACGACAAATCCTGGCAGCAGATCGCCCAAGGGCATATCGAGATCCAATAGCCCTCGCTGGTTCAGGAGCATGGCCATGGCCGTTGTCGCCACCACTTTGGTCACGCTTGCCAGGTCAAAGACCGTCTCGGGAGTGGCCGGCGGCGAGTTCTCCTCATAGGTAAATCGGCCCAGCGAACCCATCAATTGAATCTCTCTGCCCGCCAGAACGCCAAAGGCGCAACCGGGAAAGGCGTGTGCTGCAATCGCATCTTCCAGAACCTTGTATGCGCCGGCAAAGCGCTTGCGGCCCTCAGTTTGTTGTTGGGTGAGCTGGGTTACTTCAGGAGTCATCGCTGAATTGCATCCTAACTCGAATTGCGTCACACCGCACGCCAGGCGTCGGGATCCATTCACCAGGAAGGAGAACCAAATCAATTCTTGGCGCTATCCTTGAGTTCAAGCCGTTCGTCTATGAGAATAGAGAATCTGGGGAGGGTTCCATGCTCCTGTTCGATCGATCGCTGAAGACTGCCTTGATTCTGGCTCTTTCCGCTGCCTTGTCCTCCCAGCCGATTTTTGCGCAGGCTACGACGCAGCCGACTGCCGCGACGCCTCAAACAGCTGGGCAGTCAGTCGCCGATCAGGTTTCCGCAACTTCAGCCCCTGCCCCTGCCCCTGCCGACGCTGCGCAATCCGCTCCCGCCAGGAAGAACTACACCGTCCCCGCTGGTACCAAGATTCTGCTCCGATTGCACAGCGGCATCGATACCCGAAGCGCGAAACCCGGCGACGGAGTTTACCTGTCCTCCATTTTCCCGGTCGTAGTCGGCAACCGGGTGATGATCCCAGTCGGGGTCTACGTGCAGGGAGTCGTCGATCGTGTGCAGCGCGCAGGACGAGTGAAGGGCAAGTCCCAATTGGACATGCACTTTACCTCGATCATCTTTCCAAACGGCACCGTCGTTGAGATTCCGGGTATCGTCAACAGCCTTCCGGGCTCTCGCCAGCAAACTGTCAAAAACGATGGCGAGGGAACCGTCGAACAAAACAGCGACAAGGGCCGCAATGCCGGCAGAACAGCGGAGATCGCTCTTCCGACCGGGGGATCGGCAGGAACGATCGGCGGCGCGGTTTCAGGCCATCCCGTCGAAGGCGGCTTGATTGGACTGGGAGCTGGAGCAGCTGCGGTCGGCCTGGTTTCGCTCTTCACGCGCGGAGCAGACGTCAATATTGAGGCCGGCACTCAGGTTGAGATGGTCCTGCAGCGCCCGCTGCTTCTCGAGGAAGACAACCTGGCCGGAGTGGGCGCTCCCGGTTCCGCGCCCACGTTCGTGCCGGCGGCCAATCAGCCGAAGCCCATGGAAAAACCAGTCCGGCCGCGAATCCTTTGCCCGCTTGGCGGGATAGGCTGCGAGTAGAATAGTGTTATAGAAGAACAGATGGAAACGACTTCCCCGCAGACTCAACAGCAAAATCCGCTCTCGGCCGCAGAGGCTGTTCCTAATCCTCAGCAACCAACCTCCGTGCTTGGCGATCAAGCGCTCCCTAACAGGCCCGCGGCTCTGGGCCTTTGGATCCGCGATCTCGCCGTCTCCGCCATCGCCTCTGTTTTGATCATTACCTTTCTCTATCAGCCTGTGCGCGTGGAAGGCACCAGCATGTTGCCGCGTCTCGAAGACCGCGACCGGCTCTTCATAAACAAATTTGTTTATCGGATATCGTCCATCGAACATGGCGACGTGGTTGTCTTCCATTATCCCCGCGACCCGGAGAAGAGCTATATCAAGCGCATCATCGCCATGCCCGGCGACCGTCTCCGCATCGATCAGGGTCAGGTCTGGGTCAACGGTAAAGCGCTGATTGAGCCCTATGTCCCTGAAGAGTATCGAGACAATCGATCGATGTCTGAAATGATTGTCCCTGACGATTGCTATTTCGTCATGGGCGACCACCGCTCCATCTCCCAGGACAGCCGTGAATTTGGCCCTGTCGAGCGCTCGCTCATCTACGGCAAGGCCGTCTTTGTTTACTGGCCGGCCCGGGATGCGGGAGTTGTCCGTTAAGACTCCGGAATTGTGTTCTGGTCCCTTCCAAAACACCTCGGATATCCACTGCCAAACCTGCTAGAATCGATTGAATCCACTCCTCGGAGAGGCAATGCAGGCAATCCTCGCGCTCGAAGACGGGCGCATCTTCCGCGGCCTCGGCTACGGGCACCCAGGCGAATGCCAGGGCGAAGTCGTTTTCAATACCTCCCTCACCGGTTACCAGGAGATCGCTACCGACCCCTCCTATTCCGGGCAAATCGTCGTTCTTACCAATCCGCAAATAGGCAACTACGGCACCAATCAGGCGGACAACGAATCGGCCCGGCCCTACATTGAAGGCCTGATTGTCCGCGAATTCTCGGCCATCAGCTCCAACTGGCGCTCCGAGCAGGTTACCGACGAGTACATGGAGCGCTATGCCGTTCCGGTTCTGGCCGAGATCGATACCCGCGCCCTGGTCCGTCATCTCCGCACGTACGGAGTGATGCGCGGTGTGATTTCGACCCAGGAATCCAATCCCGACGTCCTCGTGCACAAAGCGAGAAACATTCGCAAGATGGACGGCACTGACCTGGCTAAAGTCGTCTCAACCAAGGCCGTTTACCAGTTTGATTCAGACGATCCGCGGAATCAGTCCGGTGACCGCTTGCTGGCCTCTGCTCTCATCCAAGGCGCGGGAGTGCGGAAGCATCACGTAGTGGCGTATGACTTCGGCATCAAGCAGAACATTCTGCGCATGCTCACCCGCGAAGGCTGCCGCGTCACCGTCGTGCCGGCTGAGACCAGCGCCGAAGACGTTCTCGAACTGAAACCCGATGGCGTCTTTCTCTCCAACGGCCCCGGCGATCCCGAACCGGTGGATTACGCCGTGCGGGCCATCCGTCAATTCCTTGGCCGTGTGCCGATTTTCGGAATCTGCTTGGGCCACCAACTCACCGGCCTCGCGTTGGGCGGCCGGACGTACAAGCTGAAGTTCGGCCATCACGGAGGCAATCATCCGGTTCGCAACAACGCCACCGGCAAAGTCGAGATCACGGCTCACAACCACAACTTCGCCGTCGATCCCGATTCGATCAACGCCAACGAGGTCGAGCTGACCCACGTGGACCTCAACGACCAGACCCTGGAAGGCCTCCGCCACAAAACGCTGCCACTTTTCAGCGTCCAGTACCACCCCGAAGCGGCACCGGGCCCCCACGATTCCCACTACCTCTTCCGTGACTTCCGCAAGATGATGGAGGAGTGGAAGGGATGAAGCGCTGGCTCCCAGTCCTGATTCTGTGTGCAGGGCTTGGGAGTTCTTTTTCCTTCGCACAATACAGAATTGTGGATTGCGTTGAGCAAAAGGCGGTCACAGTTAGGAGGGTTCAGGGTCAGGTCTTCGATCCAAACGGCGTCCCCGTGCCGGGTGTCATCGTTTCGCTTTCATCGGAAGCACACCCCGATATCCAATCGAAAACAGGCGCGGCCGGCGAGTTCTCCATCAAGGCCCGTCCCGGCCGATACGTTCTAAAGGCTTTATATCCGAACTTTGAGACCACCAGAGCAGAATTGGATATAGGCGAAGACGTCATAAGCATCTTTCATCCGACCGCACTCCGGATAATCCTCGCTCTGCATGGCATGAATTGCCCGTGGGTCACAGCAAACAAAAAAGAATTCAATCTACTCAATGAACAACATCGCAAGCAGAAATGATGTGCTTTGAAAGGGCACGACTTTAGTCGTGCCGCAGACGAGCAAAAATGACCGCGGCTTTAGCCGCTGAGGGAAGGTTTTGAAGCCTACACGCGAGCACGCTACAAATAACGCGCGGACGTACTTCGTCACGTCCGACACGTGGCAACGGCGCGCGCTGTTCAACGCGGAACCGTGGGCGCGGCTGTTTTTCAAGACATTACTTTCTCATCGGGGTGACGCATATCTGGTACACGAATTCGTTCTGATGCCCGATCATTTTCACCTGCTGATCACGCCTTCGAGCTCCCTTGAAAAAGCTGTCCAACTCATCAAAGGAGGATTCTCATTTCGGGCGAAAAGGGAACTCGGATCAAATCTGGAAATTTGGCGGCGCGGATTTGCAGACCACAGGATTCGAGACTTCGAAGACTATGACATGCACGCCCATTACATCCACCTGAATCCGGTAAAGAGACATTTGTGTGCAAGTCCTGAAGAATATAGGTATTCATCAGCATTCCCTGGTTGGAGATTGGACCCCGTCCCTCTGTGGCTAAAGCCATTCACAAGACTGGAAACTCTCGGCACGGCTGAAGTCGTGCCCTTTCAAAACATAGGCAAAAGAGCTTAGGACAAAGCGGACACGAAAAGAAACCAATGCCACGCAGAAATGACATACAAAAGATCCTCGTAATCGGCTCCGGGCCGATTGTTATCGGCCAATCCGCGGAGTTCGACTACTCCGGCACGCAGGCCTGTAAGGCGTTGCGCCAGGAGGGCTATGAGGTGGTGCTGGTGAACTCCAACCCGGCCACCATCATGACCGATCCCGAACTGGCCGATCGCACTTACATTGAGCCGCTGACCCGCGAATATGTCGAAGAGATCATCCGCATCGAGTCCCAGATGCTCACCGACCAGCCCGGTTCCGGCGTCTTTGCGTTATTGCCCACAGTTGGCGGCCAGACCGCGCTCAACCTCGCCGTCGATCTGGCCGATTCCGGCATCCTGGAGAAATACAACGTCGAGCTAATCGGCGCCAAGCTTGAAGCCATCAAGAAAGCTGAAGACCGCCTCCTGTTCAAAGATGCAATGATCCGCATCGGCCTTGACGTTCCAAAGTCCGCGCTGGTCAACAATCTCCGCGACGGCCTCGACTTCGCCAGCAAGCTCGGCTTTCCGGTGCTCATTCGTCCCAGCTTCACCCTTGGCGGAACCGGCGGCGGCGTCGCCTTCAACCGCGAAGAGCTGATGGAAATCCTCGCTCGCGGCCTCGATCTTTCGCCGGTGCACGAATGCCTCATTGAAGAAAGCGTCCTCGGGTGGAAGGAGTTCGAGCTCGAGGTGATGCGCGACCTGGCCGACAACGTCATCATTATCTGCTCGATTGAAAATTTTGACCCCATGGGCGTCCACACCGGCGACTCCATCACCGTGGCTCCCGCTCAGACGCTTACCGATCGCGAGTACCAGAGAATGCGCGACGCGGCCATCGCTGTCATGCGCGAGATTGGCGTCGAAACCGGCGGGTCCAACGTGCAGTTTGCCGTCAGCCCCACCGATGGCCGCATGACCATCATCGAGATGAACCCGCGGGTCTCGCGGTCCTCGGCTCTGGCTTCTAAGGCGACCGGCTTCCCGATTGCTAAAATTGCCGCCAAGCTCGCTGTCGGCTACACCCTCGACGAGATTCCCAACGACATTACGCGCAAGACGCCGGCCTGCTTCGAGCCCACCATCGATTACGTCGTCACCAAGATCCCCAAATGGCAATTCGAAAAATTCCCCGGTTCCGATGACACTCTCGGCCCGCAGATGAAATCGGTGGGCGAGGTGATGGCCATCGGCCGCACCTTCAAGGAATCGCTGATGAAGGCCTGGCGCGCCCTCGAGACAGGCAAGAAGACCGGCGCAGAAGTCCTTGAGCCGCGCCGCCTCACGCAACGCCTGGTTACCCCTCAGCCCGACCGCCTCTCCTATATCCGCTACGCCTTCGAGCGCGGCATGAGCGTTCGCGAAGTCGCGCGCCTCACCACCATGGATCCCTGGTTCCTGCACCAGATTCGCGAGATCACGCTTGAGCAGCAAGCCATTGCGCAAACCTCCCCGGAAGAAATCGGCACCGAGCAACTGCGCCGGCTGAAGCGGCTGGGCTTGAGCGACGAGCGTATCGCCACTGAATGGAAGCTCGAAGGCCACGCTGGAACGCAGCAGGTGAGGGAACTGCGCGAAGGGAAGGGAATCAAGCCCGTCTTCAAGCTTGTTGACACTTGCGCGGCCGAGTTCGAGTCCATGACGCCCTACCTCTATTCGACCTACGACGAAGAGGACGAGGCGCCACCGACAAAGTCTCCCAAAATCATCATCCTCGGCTCCGGCCCTAACCGTATCGGTCAAGGCATCGAATTCGACTACTGTTGCTGCCACGCAGCGTTCGCTCTCAAGGACGACGGTTACGAGACCATCATGGTCAACTGCAACCCTGAGACTGTCTCCACCGATTACGACACCAGCGACCGCCTCTATTTCGAGCCGCTGGTCCTTGAAGATGTTCTCGCCGTCTACAACCACGAAGCCTCATCGGGCGCGCCCATTGGCATGATCGTGCAGTTTGGCGGCCAGACGCCGCTCAACCTGGCGCAGCGCCTGCGCGCAGCGGGCGTGCCCATCATCGGCACCTCACCCGAGTCCATCGACCTCGCCGAGGATCGCAAACGCTTCGGAAAACTGCTTGAGGATCTCGACATTCCCCAGCCCCGCGGCGGAACGGCCACCAGTGTCGAGGAGGCTCTCGCAGTTGGAGACCGCATAGGCTACCCGGTTCTGGTGCGTCCAAGTTATGTTCTCGGCGGCCGAGCCATGGTCATCGCGTACGACGCCGAAGCCGTGGCGCAATACATGCGTCAGGCGGTTGAATACTCCCAGGATCGCCCGGTCCTTGTCGATCATTTCCTCGAGAATGCCGTTGAAGTCGATGTGGACGCGCTCTGCGACTCTGAAGACGTCTTGATTGCCGGGATCATGCAGCACATTGAGGAAGCCGGCATTCACTCCGGCGACTCATCCTGCGTCCTGCCCGCCGTCGATATCCGCCCCGAGACGCTCGAGGTCCTGCGCACATACACTCGAAAGCTTGCTCTCGCGCTAAAGGTAGTCGGGCTGGTCAATCTGCAATTCGCCATCCAGCGCGACGCGGAAGGCCAGGACCACGTCTACGTCATCGAAGTGAATCCCCGCGCCTCGCGCACTGTGCCCTACGTCTCCAAGGCAACGGGCATACCGCTGGCCAAGATTGCCGCGCGCCTTATGACCGGACGGAAGCTTCGCGATTTGCTGGGCGCGCAACTCGCCTCAGGCAAAGACCTTGGCACCGGTTCGTATTACTACGTCAAATCTCCAGTCTTCCCATGGTCCAAATTCGCCGGAGTCGATACCGTTCTCGGTCCGGAGATGCGGTCGACAGGCGAAGTGATGGGGGTGGCCGCCACCTTCGGCGAGGCCTTTGCCAAGGCACAGCTTTCAGCCGGTCAGGTGTTGCCCACCAGCGGCACCGTCTTCTTCAGCGTCAACGATCACGACAAGCCCGCGGCCGTCGAACTGGCGCGCCGCTATCTGGATCTCGGCTTTAAGATCGTAGCCACAGAGGGAACGGGCGCGGTTCTTGAAAGCGCGGGCATGCGGATCGAGAGGGTCTTCAAAGTCAAGGAGGGCCGCCCGAACGTCGTTGACCTGATCAAGGGCGAGCGCATCCAACTGATCATCAACACGCCGCGCGGCCAGGACACTTTCTTCGATGAGAAGGCGATTCGGCGTGCCGCGGTGCTGGCGCGAATTCCCACCATAACAACCATCGCCGCTGCGCAGGCCGCGGCTGAAGGCATCGCCGCCATTCAGCTCCATCACACCACGGTGTTCGCTTTGCAGCACTTGCATCAGCAAAACGGCGTTTAGGTGCGACGGGTGGCACTTGTGATTGGCCAGGGCCGGGGAAACAAATGGAGATTTGCTAGGACCGGCGTCGAAGAGCCAACCGCGCGCCGATTGAATAGCCGATCAAAGCCGCCGTGGGCCAGGTCCCCAGGAAAGGTCCGTCGTTATCGATCAGGCCGCTAGGCCTGGGCAGGCTGAAAAAGGTGCGCGTGAGCTTGTCTGTCGCGTCGCATTGAAAGCACTCATTCGGCCCCGTTGGCATATCCAGAACCCACAGGCTGACCATGAGGATCCAGATCATACCAATCAGCCATACCAGGGTGGCCATATCGTCCTGCCGCGCGCGGTTGATGAGGTTGCCGGCAATCAGGGGCACGGCAAACGATAGCAGCAGAATGACAGTTTGCGAGATCTGTGGGTGCAGAATATCGCCGGCGAACATGAGCCCGGCCCACGCAAGCAAGGCAAGCAACGCGTGTAAAAAGAACCAGAAGGCCTGATGCGCAGGTCCAGCTGCAACAACGTCTTCCTCTTCTTCTGTATGCAGCAATGAATCCATTTCTGCCGCTCCCGGGAGCCCGGATTTGCAAGACGATTATTCCCCTACCATACACTGCCGCGCAAATGTCAACAATTCGAATGCGATGCGGGAAGGGAACTGGCTGTTGCCTGTGAACGGGGCTCTACAATGATTCCATGCTGATTGAAGGCATCTTCGCCGCAATAACTACGCCGTTTTATCCCGACGAGCAGATTTACTACCGCAAGCTTGAGGCCAACATGGCCCGCTACTCGCGCACCCTTTTGTCGGGGATGGTGGTGCTCGGTTCCACGGGCGAAGCCGTCTCGCTCAGCACGAATGAGTCCGCAGAAGTGCTCCGCGTGGCTGCGGCAGCCACTGCTCCCGAAAAGGTGCTTATCGCCGGAGTGGGTTGCGAGAGCGTCAAATCAACCGTCGAAATGGCTGAGGTCGCGACCCGCTTTCAATACGACGCCGTCCTTCTCCGCACGCCTACCTACTATTCGACCCAACTCTCGCCAGCGGCGATTCTTCATTACTACCGCAGCGTTGCCGACCGCTCGCCGTTGCCAGTTATCTTATACAACATCCCAAAATGCGTGCCGTACAACATTCCTATCACAATGATCGCCGAACTGGCCGGTCACCCGAACATCCTCGGCATCAAGGACTCAAGCGGAAGCGTCGACCGCATTCGCGACACTGTGGAGGCGACCCGATCCGGCGTCAGGCGCACCGTCACCGTCACCCCGGTCTTCGAGGCCGTGACCGGACGCATGCTCACACCCAAGCTCGAATCTACGGGCAGCTTCGTTGCTGCCGGCGACCTGGCGGGCGGCACTGCCGTGGCTGCGCCTCCACCCGCGCCCCCCATCAAGACACGCACAAAAGAGATTGGCTTCCAGGTCCACATGGGTTCTGCGTCTGCCTTGCTTCCTGCACTCCAGGCCGGCGCCTCGGGCGGAATCCTGGCTTTCGCTGCCTGCGCACCGCAGGCTTGCCAGGAAGTCTACCTGGCCTGGAAGGATCACGACGTGCAGCTCGCCGAAGAGAAGCAGCAGCGCATCGCCGGTGCAAATGCGCGCATCGTGGGGACGCTTGGTATCAGCGGCATAAAGTACGCCTGCGATTTCAACGGCTACTACGGAGGCCGTGCCCGCTCACCGCTCCTTCCGCTCATCGGGGATGAAAAGCGAGAAATCGAAGGACTGCTGGCTGAGATCAGAAACTAGGGTCACCCGCAGGAAGGAGACTAAGCGGGATAAATTTGCCTAGAGACGCAATGTCTGATAACAGATATTCTGTATAGCTGAAGTCGATTCAGGAAGTATTCCGGAACTTTACCTGATTCTTACGCTTACAAGACCTGCCAGCTCTTCCCTAAGCGGGCGGCTCACATCTTATAGCGCCCAAGATCCTCGTCGTTCAATCCCTCAAGCCATCCTCGTAACTGCTCCGCAGTAGGACCATCCGGCGGGCCAGAAGTGCTCAGCTTTGCGCTCTGCATCACCTGCTCAGATACATACATCGGGCAGTCTGCGCGCAGGGCCAGCGCAATCGCATCGGACGGGCGTGCATCCACGGCCACCAGGTCCTTCCCCTGGCGAAGCCACAGCACAGCGAAGAATGTGTCGTCTCTAAGTTCCGTAATCACTATATGTTCCAGCTCGGCATTCAAGTGACGGATCATGTTTCGGGTCAAATCGTGGGTCATCGGGCGCGGAACAGACATCTTCTCAATCTCGATGGCGATTGCGTTGGCCTCGAAGATCCCCACCCAGATCGGCATCACCGTCTCTGAAGCCACATCCTTGAGCACAACAATTGGCATGTTGGTGGAGGGATCCATCATCAGCCCGCGAATCTTTACCTCGATATCCATGCTCCCCCCACTTTCGGATGTCACTCGATTAGACGGCCTCTCCGACCAGACTGTTAGGATGCGTCGCTGTGATCTTCACCTGCAGATAGCTCCCCGGCGCGGGCGCAATCGGCTGGCCACATGTAAAGTTCACAGGCTTATTCTGGCTGCTGCGTCCAGTCACCTGCCCCCGTGCCGGATTCGTTCCCTCTACCATTACCTCAAGAACCTTCCCTAAGTGCTTGGCGTAATTAATCCTTTGAATCTCTCTCTGCCGGTCGAGCAGCACCTGGAGCCGTTGAGCCTTTTCCGTCTCGGGAATGGAATCGATCATCACCAGCGCCGGGGTATTCGGCCGGGCCGAGTATTTGAACCCGAAGACGCAATCGTATTCCACCTCGGCCAGAAGGTCCATAGTCGCAATGAAATCCTCCGGAGTCTCACCTGGGAACCCGACAATGATGTCCGTCGAGAGCGAAATCTGACGCCGGGCAGCCTTGATCCAACCGATCCGCTCAAGATACCACTCCGGCGTGTACTCCCGCGCCATCGCCTTCAACACCCGCGCCGAGCCCGACTGGATCGGCAGGTGAACATGGTCACAGAGCTCTGGGACCTGGTCTATAACGTCGACAATGTCGCGCGTGAAGTCCCGAGGATGGCTGGTAGTAAAGCGTACGCGGCGAATTCCCTCGACTTCGCTTACTGCGCCCAGCAACTCGGCAAAACTCCGCTTCCCTTCCGGATCGCGATAGCTGTTAACATTCTGGCCCAGCAACTGAATCTCGGTGTAGCCGAGGTCGGCGATGCGCCGCGCCTCATGGAGCACTGAAGTCGACGTCCGGCTCCGCTCCTTGCCCCGGGTGTAAGGAACCACGCAGTAGGAACAGAACTTGTCGCACCCCTCGATGATGGTGATGTAGCCGCGATAAGGATTCTGCCTGGAGGTAAATTCGGTTTCGAAAGTCTCGTCCGTCTGCCGGTCATCGAGGCCGGTAATCCGGGTCTCGCCAGCTTCAAGCCGCGAGAGCATCTCCGGCAGCTTTCGATAGGAGGCAGATCCGGAGACAAGCGAGACATAGGGCGCACGCTCAAAGATCTTCTCGCCCTCCTGCTGCGCCACACACCCCAGTACGCCGAACCTCTTACCGGCCTTGTGCAATTTCTTATAGTCGTTCAGGCGATTGAAGACCTTCTGCTCCGCCTTGTCGCGGATCGAGCAGGTGTTGTAGAGGATAAGGCCGGCATCTTCCTCCGCTTCCACTTGGCTGTAGCCCTGCTTGAGGAGTGTGCCAATTACTTTCTCAGAGTCATGGGCATTCATCTGGCAGCCGAATGTCTCTAAATAGAAGGTTTTCTCAGTTGCCATGACACTCTCTAGTATAGCGGGTTCCGGATTTTTCGCGCTTTCAAGCCCCCCGTAAGCTGTTCCTCACCGCATTTCGGAGTGCAGGTAAGCCAGCAATGCGACCATCTGATCGTCGGTAAACCGTCCGGCGAAACTGGGCATCATTCCCTTGCCCGTCAGCAC
>Ga0181516_10001993_pt1 | contig 14987 bp, 14 predicted proteins | sample PEATcosm2014_Bin_25_FD_121104 | JGI IMG/M metagenome (GOLD analysis project Ga0181516, IMG submission 121104) | Peatland microbial communities from MTU Mesocosm Facility, Houghton, MI, USA - PEATcosm2014_Bin01_10_metaG | ecosystem: Environmental > Terrestrial > Soil > Wetlands > Peat | place... | reverse complement strand
TCTCGAAGGGCAGTCCCAGAAGATGACCGAGTCCGAGGTGCTCGCCATGGCCGACGTCGCCCAGGAGGACAAAGCCATCGAATCCTCGGAACGCAACTTCATACACTCGGTCATCGAGTTCGGCGACACCATCGTGCGCGAGGTGATGGTGCCGCGCATCGACATGGTCGACATCCCCGACACCGCCACGGTGCGTGAGGCCCTCGACCTCGCTGTCGCGACGGGTCGATCGCGCATTCCCGTGCTCGGCGAGGGCGTGGACGACGTCGTGGGCATCGTGAACCTTCGCCACCTCGCGGGACTACTCGCCGAGGGCCAGGGGACCGAGCTCGTGCGCGACCATATGGGCGAACCTCGCTTCGTGCCCGAGACCAAGCGCGTCGCGTCGCTGCTGAGCGAGGTGCGCAAGGGCAAGAGCCATCTCTTTATCGTGATCGACGAGTACGGCGGTACGGCGGGCCTGGTCACCTTGGAGGACGTCCTCGAGGAGTTGGTCGGCGAGATCACCGACGAATCCGATCCCACCGTCGAGGACGGGCGACAGAATCCCGAACTGGGTCTCAGCATCAGCGGTCGGCTCAACATCGATGACGCCAACGACGAGTACGACCTGGCGCTGCCCAAGGACGGCTGGGACACCGTGGGGGGACTCGTCTTGGACCTCGCCGGCGGCGTGCCCGAGGTGGGTGACGTGGTGTCGACGCCGAACTACCACCTGACGGTGTTGCGAATGGACGGACGCAGAGTCGAAGAGGTGCTCGTCGAGCCAGTCGGCGAAGAGAAGTGACGCGCGCCGGCTTCGCCGCGATCATCGGACGACCCAACGTGGGCAAGTCCACCTTGTTGAATCAGGTGGTGGGTACGAAGGTCTCGATCACCTCAGCCAGCCCCAACACCACGCGCGCCGCGGTGCGTGGCATCCTGACCGAGGACGGGGTTCAGGTGATCTTCGTGGACACCCCGGGCATCCACCGCCCCAAGACGACCCTCGGCGGACGGCTCAACGAGACCGCGCGCGCGGCGACCGACGACGTCGACGTGATCCTCGCGATCGTCGAGGCGGGCAAGTCCATCGGCCCCGGCGACCGCAACGTGTTGACGACGATGCTCGAGAATGCCAAGGGTGCCCGCGGGGCGCGTCCGTGCGTGATAGTGAACAAGATCGACCGGACCTCGCGCGACAGTGTCGCGGCGCAACTCATGGCCGCCCACGACGCCGTCGCCGAGATCGCGGCCGAACGGGGACTCAACGACGCCGCCAGCCGCGTCGAGTATTTCCCGGTGTCGGCCAAGACTGGTCAGGGGACCACGGAGCTGATTGACTACGTTCGCAGCTTGATGCCCGAGTCGCCGTTCCTCTTTGGTGAGGACGAGGTCTCGGACGTCCCCGAGGCGACGTGGGTGGCCGAACTCGTGCGCGAGCAGCTGGTGCGAAAGACCAAACAGGAACTACCGCACTCGATCCACACCCGGGTGTCCGAATTCGAATGGCCCCACGTCACCGTGGAGATCCTCGTCGAGCGCGAGAGTCAAAAGGGCATGGTGATCGGCAAGGGCGGTCAACTACTCAAGGACGTGGGCATCGCTGCGCGTCGGCAACTACCCGAAGGGTGTTTCCTCGAGCTCAAGGTGCGCGTCGAGCCTGGCTGGCAGAAGCGCGACGAGATACTGGACCGATTCGGCTACTGAGCCTCGCGCAGTTGTGCGAGGAACGCGTGCACGAGTGCCTTGTCCCTCGTTCGTTTCATGGGCGGCAACTTGCGGAACAGCGACGAACGATAGTTCGACTCGGCGAGGCGGGTGTCCAAGACCGCGACCACGCCCCGGTCGGTCTTGGTTCGTATGAGGCGCCCGACTCCCTGGGCGAGCAGCATCCCCGCGCGCGGCAGGTCGACCTCGTAGAACGGCCGTTCGGATCGGGACCGACGCGCTTCGGCGAGCGGGTCGTTGGGCACCGCGAACGGGAGCCGGTCGATGGTCACGAGACTCAGCGAGTGGCCCGGGACGTCGATACCCTGCCAGAAGCTCGTGACGGCGAACAGACTCGCCTCGGCGCTGTCGCGGAATTGCTCGATGATGCGCTGGCGCGACAAGGTCCCCTGGACGAGGATCGGCGTGTCGACGCGCGTCTCGACCACCTCGGCGACGCGATTCATCACCGCCCGGTTCGTGAACAGGGCTAGCGTCCGGCCGCCGGCCGCGTTGATGAGCTCGATCAACACCTCGGTGATCGCCTCCTCGGCCCCGGCATCATTGCGCGACGGCAGGTCCTGGGGAACGTAGAGCAGCGAGTTCGACTGGTAGTCAAAGGGACTGTCGACGTGCTCGATGCTCACGCCCTCGAGACCGAGGTCCTTGGCAAGGTTGTCGGGGATCGTCGCGCTGGTCAGCACCGCGGTCACGTGACTCCAGAGGTCGTCGGCCAGACGCGGAGCGACGTCCACGAGCGAGACCTCGATGTCCACTTCACGCTCGCGCTTGGCGAGGTAGAGCAACTCGCCGTCGCGGATGCGCGCGACCCGGTCCATGTCGTTGGCGAGGTGGATCGCGGGACCGAGCGCACGGATCTTTCGGGCGTCGGCGTCAGCGCCGTTGGTCTCGAGCGTGCGTAGCGCCTCGACGAGGCGCGTGACTAGTCCGCTCGCCTGGGTGAACTCGCGCAGGACGTCCTCACCGAATCCGGTGAACTGCTCGGCGTCGTACTGGACCTGCAAGGCCTCGGCCAGTCGGTCCGCGCAGTTGAGCAGTTCGAGCGAGGCATCGGCGAACTCGGGGCCCAGTACCGACCGCGCCACGGCCGCCAGCGCGCGCAGTCGAGCGGCGTTCAGTGACGTGCCCAGGAGCGACGCGAAGATGTTCACGATCTCGTGGGCTTCGTCAAAGACCACGAACTCGTGCGCGGGCAGCAGCATCGAGCCCGAGGCGAGGTGGGCGGCGTAGAGATGGGTATTGACGATCAGCAACTGGCTCTCGGCGGCGCGGTCCTTAGCGAGTTCGGCGAAGCAGGACTGGCCCTGGGGACACTGGGTACGACCAAGGCACTCCTGAGGGGTGACCGAGAGACCGCGCCAGGCTCGCGCGTCGACTTCGAAGGGTAGTTCGTCGCGATCCCCGCTCGCGGTCTCGTTGGACCACGCGAGGATCCGGCGCATCTGGTCGGCGACGCCGCGCGGTACCTCGCTGCCGTCGTCGAAACTCATCTGGGCCGCGCCGCCGACCGCGTGGGCGCGATTGCGGCACAGGTAGTTGCTCCGGCCCTTCAACACCGCGACCGTGGTCCTGGTGTGGGCGCTCACGGTCGGGGCGTCCTTGGTAGCCAATTGGTCCTGGAGGTTCTTGGTGGCCGTGGCGATCACGACGCGCTGGCCCGACATGGCGGCGGGCACGAGGTAGGCGAGCGACTTGCCGACGCCGGTGCCCGCTTCGATCACGCGGTGTTCGCGTCGCGAGAGCCCTTCGGCGACCGAACGAACCATGGCGCGTTGGCCCTCGCGCACCTCGCCGCCCCCAGGCAGGTCGTTAGTGATCGCCTCGAGCAGTCGGAGCGCTCGTTCGACGTCGATGTCGACCAGATCGTGGTCGAGCTGGACGCCGGATTCGTCATCGGGTTCGACCTCGACTGTGTCCTCGTCGGGGTCGAATGATTCCACGCGTGAACCTTAGGGGCTGGCTTCGGCGGGGTTTTGGGTACCCCGGACTAGTTTTGATAGGTGCCCGATCCGCGTCCCGTGCCCGTTCCTCGCTCGATTCGCCGCGACCAGGTCCCCGCGCACGTGGCGATCGTGATGGACGGCAACGGTCGCTGGGCCGCGCGTCGCGGACTGGCTCGCACCGAAGGCCACGGCGCGGGCGAAAAGGCGCTCGTGGACGTCACCTACGGCGCGATCGCGCTCGGTGTGCGGACCCTTACCGTCTACGCCTTCTCGACCGAAAACTGGCGCCGGCCGATTGACGAGGTGCGCTACTTGATGAACTTCAACCGCGGACTGCTCGAGCGCAACCGCGACGACCTGCACGACCAGGGCGTGCGCATCACCTTCTCGGGACGCGAGGACCGCCGGATCCCTCGTCGGGTCTTGCGCGACATGCGCGACGCCGAGGACCTGACTGCCAAGAATAAGGTCATGACGCTTAACATCGCCTTCAACTACGGGGGGCGAGCCGAGATCGTCGACGCCGTTCGCCGGCTCGTCAAGGATAAGGTGCCCGAGTCAAAGATCGACGAGAAGGCAATCCGCGCGCGCCTGTACCACCCCGAACTCGCCGACCCTGATCTCGTGATCCGCACGTCGGGGGAGTTTCGCACGTCGAACTTCCTGCTCTGGGAAATCGCCTACAGCGAGTTCGTCTTCACCGACGTGCTCTGGCCCGACTTTCGGCGCGACGATCTCTTCGCCGCGATCAAGGAGTACCAGCGCCGCGAACGGCGCTTCGGCGGTGTCGATACGTGATCGCGACCCGCCTTACGATCGCCTTCGGGATTGCGGTCTATGTCTTCTTGTGGGTGCTCGCCCTCAACGGGGCGTCGAGTCTCGTGGCGCCTTTGTTGATACCGCTCGTACTCGCGGTGCTGGTGGCCGCGGGCGTGGCGCTCAACCGCTACATGGGCATCGAGCCGCGTAAGCAGCATTTCAAGGATCGCGACGGGCCGTCCTCGTGAGGGAGTTCGACGACGACGCGGTGGTGTTGCGGACCTACAAGTCCGGCGAGGCCGACCGGATCGCGGTGCTGTGGACGAGGGCGCACGGCAAGGTCCGCGTCTTCGCCAAGGGCGTACGCAAGACAACGACCCGACTGGGCGCCGCACTCGAACCACTGTCCTACGTGCACATCGACCTCGTGAAGAGCCGAGGCGATCTCTACATCGCGCGTCACGTCCGTCACCAGGAACTGCTCAGCGTGCTGCGCTCGTCCTACGCACGGATCAACGCCGGCTACGCGGTGGTCGAAGTGGTGGACGCGATTCCCTCCGATGATGTCGCCGACGAGGGGATCTTCGAACTGTTGGTGCGGGTGTTGGTCACCTTGGACCAGGAGGAGTTCGATCCCGCCCTCGTGCCCGCGTCGTTCTTCTTTCGATTGTTGGCCCACGACGGCTCCGAGCCCGTGGTCGACTGCTGCGTGAACTGTGGGCGCGAGGGACCTCTGGTCGCCTTTGACGCGCAGGTCGGGGGCACACTCTGCGCCAGTTGCCGAAGTGGTCGCTCCATCTCGCCCGACGCGCTCGCGCTCGTGCGCCGCATCCTCGGTGGGGAGCTCGCGTCGGTGCTGCGCGAGGAGTCCCCGGCGGGTGGGGGTGAGGTGATGGGAATCGCCCACGAGTCGATCGAGCAACATTTCGGCAAACGCCTGAAGGTGGCCCGCTCGAGCGCGCCGCTGACGCCCTCGAGTACGGACCGATGACGTTGCCGAGTACGTGAGCGTGTCCGATATCACCACGATCTTCTGGTTTCGCCGCGACCTACGACTGGGCGACAATCCGGCGCTGGGCGAGGCGCTTCGCTCGTCGAACGGCCGCGTGCTGGCAGTGTTCGTGCTCGACCCCGAGTTCTCGTTGCGCGCTGGTCTCACGCGGGCGGTCTATCTGCGACGAACGCTCCAGTCACTGGACGACGCACTCGGGGGCGCGCTGGTGCTACGTCGCGGCGAACCGGCGGTGGTGCTGCGTGAACTCGCGCGAGAGATCGGTGCACGAGCGCTGTTCGCGACCAAGGACTTCGGTCCGCGTGGGCGTGACCGCGATGCTCGCGTGGCGATCGCGCTCGAAGCCGCGGGCGTGACGGCGTCGTTTCTCGACTCGCCCTACGTCGTGACCCCGGGGACGGTGCGATCCGCCGCGGGAACTGGTTTCCTGGTCTTCGGGGCTTTCAAGCGAGGTTGGCGGCGAGAAGACGTCGGCGCGCCGCTCGACGCGCCCGCGGGTGTGTCGTGGATCCGCGCACCGTCAGTGCCGCTCGATCAACTGGACGAACTCGTCGCGCGCGAGCGCCCGGCGTACTTCGGGGACCTGCCCGACGGTCCCGCGGCGAACGTGCCCGCGGCCGGCGAGGGCGCGGCGTCGCTGGCGTTGACGAATTTCGTGCGACGAGTACACGGCTACGAGGTCGCTCGCGACACGCCCGGACTCGACGCGACGAGTCGGCTGAGTCCCTTCCTGCGATTCGGCGCCCTGCACCCGCGCCAGGTGCTCGACGCGCTCGACGGCGACCCGACGTCGCACGAGAAGTTCCGCGACGAACTATGTTGGCGCGAGTTCTACGCTGACGTGCTGTTCCATCACCCCGAGTCGGCGTGGCGTTCGTTCCAACCCTCCCTGCGCGCGCTGCGCGTGGACTCGGGTCCCGCGGCCGAGGAACGCTTTCGCGCCTGGGCTCGCGGCCAGACTGGCTACCCCCTCGTCGACGCGGGCATGCGTCAACTCCTTGACGAGGGATGGATGCATAACCGCGTGCGCATGGTCGCCGCGTCGTTCCTCGTCAAGCACCTGCACCTTGACTGGCGCTGGGGCGCGAAGTGGTTCATGTGGCGTCTCGTGGACGCGGACCTCGCGTCCAATCAGCACGGCTGGCAATGGACGGCCGGCACCGGGACCGACGCGGCACCGTTTCACCGGATCTTCAATCCCACGCTCCAAGCGAAGCGGTTCGACCCTGAGGGGACCTACGTTCGTCGCTACGTCGACGAACTGCGCGCGACGCCAGCTCCGGCGTGCCTGGAACCCGGCGCGGACTCGTCGCTGTTCGCTTCGGGCTACCCCGAGGCGATGCTCGACGCGAACGAGGAGCGTCTCGAGGCGCTGCGTCGCTTCGCCGAGGCCCGAGCGGTGATCCGTGGGTGAGTTCGGCGTGTACGTGCACGTGCCGTTCTGTGCGCATCGCTGCGACTACTGCGCCTTTGCCACCTACGCCGATCGCGACCACCTCATGGACGACTACGTCGACGCGGTGATCACCGAGATCGAGCTCGCCACGTCACAGGGCCTCGAGCCCGCGACGTCGGTCTTCTTCGGTGGTGGCACGCCGTCGCGACTCGACGCGCAGCGACTACTGGACATCCTTGCCGCACTGCCGCGCCGTGACGACGCCGAGGTTACCGTCGAGTGCAATCCCGAGGACGCCCAGCTCGAGCGGCTCGTCACGTACCGGCGTGGCGGCGTGACGAGGATGAGCTTCGGCGTCCAGTCCACCCAACCGGCGGTCCTCGCCGACCTCGGTCGTCGCCACGGCACGATGGCTCATCGCGAGGTCGCCGAGGCGGTGACCGCGGCGGGCTTTGACACCTGGAACATGGACCTCATCGTGGGGTCGCGCGCCGAGACCCTGGGCGACGTCGCACGGACCCTGGACGACCTGCTCGGGCTCGACAGTGCGCCGCCGCACATCAGTTGTTACGCCCTGACCCCCGAACCCGGGACCCCGCTCGGCAGCGACCCCGCGCGCCACCCCGACGAGGACGAGACCGCCGACGCCTACGACCTAGTGGGCGCGACGCTCGAGTCCCACGGTTATGAGTGGGAGGAGATTTCGAACTGGGCCAAGCCCGGTCACGAATGCCGGCACAACCACGTCTACTGGGACCACGGGGACTACGTCGGCTTCGGGTCGGGGGCGCACTCGCATCGCCGGGGTCGCCGGTACTGGAACGTGCGCACGCCCGATCGCTACATCGCGCTGGTCCAGAGTGGCCAGAGCCCGCTCGGCGGCGAGGAATTCCTCGACGAACGCACCCAGCAGTTCGAACGCGACTCGCTGGCGTTGCGCACGCGTCGCGGCGTACCAGTCGAGGCCTTCGACTCGCTCGAGGAGATCGCGCACCTGGTGCGCGTGCGCGATGGCCAGGTCACGCTGCGACAGAACGGGCGACTGCTCGCGAATCAAGTGATCGTTCGACTGAGGAGCAGCGACTAGTCCGGTAGCCTGAACGGATGGAAGAAGCACCCGAGGATCCGAACCTGCTCGACAAAGTCATCAATCTCGCCAAGCGGCGTGGATTCGTCTTCGCGTCCGCCGAGATCTACGGCGGCTTCCGTTCCACCTACGACTACGGCCCGCTGGGCGTGAACATGTTGCGCAACGTGAAGCAAGCCTGGTGGACCGCGATGGTCCAGAACCGTAACGACATCGTGGGACTGGACGCCGCGATCCTCGGTCCGCCCGCGGTCTGGGCGGCGTCGGGCCACCTCGAGACCTTCACCGACCCCTTGGTGGACTGTCTCCAGTGCAAAGAGCGCTGGCGCGAGGACAAGATCAATGGTGTCTGTCCGAACTGCGGTTCGACGTCGTTCACTGAGGCTCGCGCCTTTAACCTGATGTTCAAGACCCAGGCTGGTCCCGTCGAGGGCGAGGGTGCCACCGCCTACCTACGACCCGAGACGGCCCAGGGCATGTTCACGAACTTCAACAACGTGCTCGCGACCACCCGCAAGAAGCCACCCTTCGGCATCGCCCAGATCGGCAAATCGTTCCGAAACGAGATCACGCCCCAGAACTTTGTCTTTCGCACCCGTGAGTTCGAACAGATGGAGATGGAGTACTTCGTCCCACCCGCGGACGCTCCCCAGTGGCACCAGTACTGGATCCAGCAGCGCTACGACTGGTACATCGGGCTCGGCATTCCCAGCGACAAACTCCGACTTTACGAACACAAGAAGGAAGACCTGTCGCACTACTCCAAGGGCACGACCGACGTAGAGTTCGCTTTCCCCTGGGGCTTTGATGAACTCGAGGGCGTCGCGAATCGCGGTGACTACGACCTCACCCAGCACTCGAACGCGTCAGGCGTGAAACTGGAGTTCTTCGATCAGGCGACCAACGAGCACTACACGCCATACGTCATCGAACCGGCTGCGGGTGCGACGCGCGCGATGATGGCCTTCCTGCTCGCCGCCTACCACGAGGACGAGGTCGAGGGCGAAGTGCGCACGGTGCTGCGTCTGGACTGGCGCCTCGCGCCCTTCCAGGTCGCGGTGCTGCCACTGTCCAAGAAGCCCGAACTCGAGGGTGTCTCCGAAGGGGTCCTCGCGGCGTTGCGGCCGCACTTCATGTGCGATTACGACGTCACCCAGTCGATCGGTCGCCGCTACCGCCGCCAGGACGAGATTGGTACGCCGTTTTGTGTCACGGTCGACTTCGACTCACTCGACGACCAGAGCGTGACGGTTCGCGACCGCGACACGACCGCCCAGGCGCGCGTGAAGATCGACGACCTGCTCGCTGAACTGCGAACGAGGACCGGTCAGCGCTAGGTGGCTAACGACGGGCGTGGACTCAAATTCGGCACTGTCGCCGAACTCTACGACCGCTACCGTCCGAGCCCGCCGCGCGAGGCCCAGGAGCTCTTCGGAGATCTCACCGGTCACGATGTCCTCGAAGTGGGCGCGGGCACCGGGCTGTGGACGAGGTTCCTGCTGGGCCTCGGTGCGACGATGACGATCGTCGAACCCGACCCCGCAATGCGCGCAATACTCGAACGAAAGAGTCCCCAGGTCCGCTCACTCGAGGGTCGGGCCGAGCGATTGCCGGTCACCGACGAGGCTTTTGACGCGGTCGTCGTCTCGTCGGCCTGGCACTGGTTCGACCAGCCCGAGGCGACCCAGGAGATGGCCCGCGTACTGCGAGACCAGGGGCGGCTCTTCGTCCTATGGAACGGGTTTAGTCGGGACGTCCCCTGGGTGCAGGAACTTACGAAACTTCGCGAAGACCCCGGTGACCGGCACGCTCGGCCCCGGGGCTGGGCGGCCGATCTCGGCGACACTGGGCTCTTCGTGGACGTGGTGCAGGTGCAGTGTGACTGGACGTGGGTGCGAACGAGCGAGGAGCTTGAGGCGGTTTTTGGGACTTATTCGGGCGCCCTCGTGAAGACTGAAGCGCAGCGACACGCGATGGACCTCGAACTTCGGCGTCGCATTGAAAAGGTGGCGAAGGCTGGAGTGGTGGAGGTCCCCATGACGCTTCGAGGAACGCTTGGAACCAGATTTATTCAACGTCATTGAGGGGCACCTTCAGTTTTTTGGGAGGGAACGGCATATGTTACCTGGGCCTTCGCCACGAGTTGGTCACGACCACTCGAAAACAGCGCCACGTCGACCACCGCGAGGGTGCGTCCGAGCTTGAGGAGCGTCGCGCGTGCGACGAGATCGGTGACGGCGGGCTTGCGAAGGAAGTCAATGTGCAGACTGGTGGTGACTGCGAGCACCACCGGACCGATCTGGGCCATAATCGCCACCCACGCGGCGGTGTCGGCGAGCATCATCATGGTCGGTCCCGACAGCGTGCCACCCGGCCGGCCGTGTCGCTGCTCGACGGGCAGACTTACGACGACCGTCTGGTCGGTGACCTCGTCGACGTGCGGTACGTCCGAACCCGGGAACGATGTCGACAGGATCTCCTGGAGTTGCGCGGCGTCTAGCACGGTCAACGTCTAGGCCACTTTGCGGTAGCGCGACGTCGCGAGGGGGCCCAGGATCAAGATGGCCCCGACGGACCAGGCGAGGGCTACCCACACCGAATTACCGGTGGGCGTACCGAGCATCAGACCGCGTACGGCGTCGGTGACCTGACTGACTGGCTGATTGTTCGCGAACGGACGCAGCCAACCGGGCATCGAGCTCACCTGGACAAAAATGGCGGAGGCGAAGGTCAACGGGAAGATCACCGGGAACGAGATTGCCTGAGCCGTTTCGGAGTTGGGAGCCGCCAGGCCAATGAAGGCAAAGCCCCACGAGAGGCAGTAGGCGAAGGTCAGCATCAACAGGCACGCCGCGATGTAGTCGGGCACGCCGCCGTGGGGGCGAAAACCAATCGCAAAGCCAACCACCGTGATCACGATGAGGACCCCGACGTTGCGTACGAGGTCCGAGACGGTCCGTCCCGCGAGGACCGCCATGCGCGCCATGGGCAGGGCGCGGAATCGCTCGATGAGTCCTCGGTGCAAGTCCTCGGCGAGACCGATCGCCGTGCCCACCGCGCCAAACATCGTGGTCTGCACGAGGATGCCGGGAATGAGGTAATTCACGAATGACACGCCGGGTATCTTGATCTCGCCCCCGAACACGTAGCGAAAGAGCAACACGAACATGATGGGCTGGATGACCGCGAAGACGAGCGACGTGGGAATACGGACCAGCGCGAGCAGGTTGCGTCGCGCCATGGTGAGCACGTCGCTGATCGCCCAGCGAAGTGAGCTGTGCTCGGAGCGAACGGGCTTAGCGGTACTGAGTGTGGTCATGACGAAGCCTTTCGTGATTGACGCGACGAGGTACCAGCGTCGGCGGCGGGTGGTGGCTCCTCGGCCTTGTGGCCCGTGAGGTTGAGGAACACGTCGTCCAGGCTCGGCTCTCGGATCGTGAGACCAGCCAGCGTGATGTTCGCCGCGTCGATGCGACGCAGAGCGTCCGCGGCGGCGGCGGGCCCGCGGTCCACGGTGAACTCGACCACCGTGCCATCAATATTCGCGGGCTGTGAGGAGATGTCGGCGATGAGTTGCGCGCCACTCTTGGCGTCAGCGGTATTGAGGAAGGTGATGACCAGTACCGTATTTCCCAGTCGAGTCTTGAGTTGCTGGCTGGTCCCCTCGGCGATGATCTTGCCGTGATCGAGCACGACGAGTTGTTTGGCGAGACGGTCGGCTTCTTCGAGGTACTGGGTCGTGAGCAGGACCGTCGTCCCTTCTTCGACAAGCTCTTCAATGATCGCCCACAAGTCCTGGCGGCTCTGGGGGTCGAGGCCGGTCGTGGGTTCGTCCAGGAAGAGCAGCGGTGGTTTGGCGACCAGCGCCGCCGCCAGGTCGAGGCGTCGGCGCATGCCGCCGGAGTAGGTCTTGACCGTGCGGTTGGCGGCATCGCTGAGGCCAAACTGCTCGAGGAGTTCTTTGGAGCGAGGGAGGACGAAGCTCTTCTCCAAGTGGTTCAGGCTGCCGATCATCTTCAGGTTCTCCGAACCGGTGAGGTTCTCGTCGACGGTCGCGTACTGACCCGCGAGACCGATGCTTCGTCGAACCCGGTCGGGGTTCTTCACGACGTCGAATCCGTTCACGGTCGCACTGCCTGAGGAAGGTAGGAGGATGGTCGACAGGATTCGCACCATCGTCGTCTTGCCTGATCCGTTGGGCCCCAGGAGACCAAAGACCTGGCCTTGGGGGACGTGCAAGGTGACGTCGTCCAGGGCCCGGACCTCGCCTTCGTTGAACGTTCGGACAATATTGAGCGCTTCGACGGCGAAATCAGACATGGCCGCAGTCTACGGAACCGTTGCGCCACCGGTTCTCAGGTCACCCCTAACAGGTACCTTCTAGTCATGGCCATATCGGACAGTGAGATTGCACAGGTCCGTGGCGCCACCGACATCGTGGCCCTGATAAGCGACTACGTGGCACTAAAGAAGTCCGGACGCCGCTGGACGGGTTTGTGCCCCTTCCACGGCGAAAAGACGCCGTCGTTCTCGGTCAACGCCGAAGAGGGCCGGTACTACTGCTTTGGCTGTCGAGCCTCGGGCGACCAGATCACCTTCGTGCGCGAGATGCAGCACTTGGATTTCGTGGACGCGGTGCGTTTGCTCGCCGACCGGGCGGGCATTGAACTACACGAGGACGCCAACGCCGGTCCGGCCCGCAAGGAACGCCAGGAATTCCTTGCCGCCATGGATCGGGCGGTGCAGTGGTACCACGAGAGGTTGCTGAACGGCCCCGACGCGCGACCGGCTCGCGAGTACCTAAAGTCACGCGGCATCAACGGTGACGTCGCGCGCCAGTTCAAACTCGGGTGGGCGCCCGATGAGTGGGACGCCCTGAGCAACTCGCTCAACCTGACGCCCAAGGTGCTTGAGGGTACGGGACTGGGTTTCGTAAACAAGCGTGAACGACGTCAAGACGCGTTTCGCGCGCGCATCATCTTTCCGATCTTCGACCCGTCCGGCAAGGCCGTCGCGATGGGTGGCAGAATACTTCCCTCGGCGAGTGAGATCGTGCGACCCGACGGTCGGGTGGAGCCCAAGTACAAGAACAGTCCCGAGACGCCGATCTACTCGAAGCGTCGCACCCTCTACGCGCTCAACTGGGCGAAGGACGACGTCATCAAGTCCGGCGAGATCATTGTCTGTGAGGGGTACACCGACGTCATTGCGTTCTTCGGTGCGGGAATGCCCCGGGCGGTCGCCACGTGCGGCACCGCACTGGGGGAGGAGCACTTTTCGACGATGCGCAACTTCGCCAAGCGCATCGTGCTCGCCTACGACGCCGACCAGGCGGGACAGAGTGCCGCCGCGTCGGTGTACCAGTGGGAGCAGAAGCACGAGGTTGACGTCGCGGTCGCGCAGTTCCCCGGTCGCAGCGACCCGGCCGAACTGGCGCTGCGCGATCCCCAAGCACTTCGCGCGGCGATTAGCAACGCCGTGCCCTTCCTGCAGTTCCGTCTTAATAGGGTCCTCGCTGCCGCGAACCTCGCCACGGCCGAAGGTCGCGCTCGCGCTGCCGGTCCCGCGATGCGCGTGCTCGCCGAACTCCCCAATGAGCTCGTGCGCGATCAGTACGTCATGCAAGTTGCCGACTCGCTGCGTCTCGAGCCCCGAATGCTGCGCACGACGTTGATCGAGACCCTGCGCCACCCGGTGGGTCGCGAGATTCCTAACGAACCCGAGCCGAGTCGAAGTGCCACGGCGTCCTTTCGAGTGGCCGCCACGCCGCGTCCGGGACTCGAGGCGTTGCGGTTCGTCGTGCACGCGCCCGATCTCGTGAAGGATCGCTTCATCGTCCAGTACTTCGTGAACGAGATCCAGCGCGAGATCTTCGAGGGACTGTCGTCCGGTCACTCGGTGTCGGACGTCATTGACGGGCTCGAACGACGTGGCGAGGAGCAGGCAGCGCGACTGCTCAGCGAGCTCGTGGTCGAAGAAATCGACCGCGAGTTCACTGAGGCGGACGTGACGGCGGTCGTATCACAATTGCTTCGCAGCGCGGTCGCCGAGGAACTACGCAACGTCGAGCGCGACTTGCGAAATGAGATGCTCGCACCCGACCTCGCGATGGCCACAATCCGCGACGTCAAGGAACGGGTGGCCCTGCTCGACACCGACCGGGGTGACGTGGCCGAGCACGATCTTCGGGAGTGGCTGCTCGAAAGGGCGCTGAGCGAAGCACCGTGAGCGCGTCATCGCGGGGTGTCATTGGCGGTCTCGAGATGCTGGCGCCGCTCAGCGTTGAAGAGGAGCGACAGCTCTACCCGGTGATTGAACGAGGTCGTGAGGCCGAGCGACTACTGGGCGACACGCGATCGATTGACGCGAACGAGCGGCGCCGTTTGCTGCGCGATCGCCAGGCGGGTCAAGAGGCCGAATCACTCTTGCTGCGGGCCACGTGTGGCCTCGTGCGCACGAGGGTCCTCGAGCGGGGCTACCGATTTGGCAACGAGGACCTCGAGGCGGCAGGGGTCGAGGGACTGGTCAACGCGCTGCACCGTTTCGACCCCTCGAAGGGCAATCGATTCTCGACGTACGCGAACTACTGGATCATGAAACTCGTGAACCAGGCGATTCAACAACAAGCGGGCATAAGCGACTTGGAGATGCGCCGCGTGCTCGCCTTTCAGAAATTGGAGCGAAACCAGAACGAGAAGCGACTGACGAAGCGAGACGTGGCCCTCGCCCTCGGCATCTCCCAGGCCAAGGCGCTCGAGGTGATGCAAACGAGCCGCGACCTCAACTCACGCCGCTTCGAGCCCACCGACTTCACGTTGGTGGGTGACCTACGTGAACCGGTGGCCGCGCGTGATGCTCCGACGTGGGTGATCGAAGAATTGCGCAGGCTCTGCGGGAGGGATTTTGACGCCTTCTGGCAGTACACGTTTCGAACGATGTCAATCGAAGAGATTGCGAAAGGTTACGGCATCTCGCGCCAAGCGATGACCAAGCGACTCGATCGATGTCGCAAGGCGGTGATTGAGAGTCCCGAAGCTTCCCGGTTGCGGGCGTGGTTCGTCCAACAATGAGGACAAGTGG
>Ga0181516_10001992_pt1 | contig 14994 bp, 8 predicted proteins | sample PEATcosm2014_Bin_25_FD_121104 | JGI IMG/M metagenome (GOLD analysis project Ga0181516, IMG submission 121104) | Peatland microbial communities from MTU Mesocosm Facility, Houghton, MI, USA - PEATcosm2014_Bin01_10_metaG | ecosystem: Environmental > Terrestrial > Soil > Wetlands > Peat | place... | reverse complement strand
CGATCACGGAGATATTGCCGCAACGAGGCTTCGTCCATCAGGCCGCCTCCGTGTCCACCAGTCCGCGCACGTCGATCTTGCCCGTGACGGCGGCCGAAATCAGGGCGCTGCGGCGTTCCTTAAGCAGGTCTATGGCGCGCTCGGCTTCGGCAGTGAGGGCATCTAATTTGGCTGTCTGTTGGTCTAGGAAAGTCACGATTCGCGTTTGTTCGGAGAGTGGGGGAACGGCAAGTGCCAGCTTGGCAATATCAGGCATGTAGATCGTTTGGTGGGTCGAACCCATCATTAGTCTATCGAACTCGCAGCCCATGCCCCGAAATACACTTAACAGAAACTCTGGGAGGAGGTCAGAGCCACAGACCCAATTTGCAAAATCCTGCGTCGTTGCCATGTCGCACCCCATGATAGTCGAGAAACCGACCGAAGCGGTGCGGGAAAGAATGACTGTACCCTTTGGCAATAACCTTGCCGAAGAGTTCGCCAAACCAACCTCACTTATAAGTTCATTGGTCTCGAAGACATAGGTCGCTCTCCCCTCGCGAATTTGCCATACGTCCGCGAGAGAAAACCAAGGAATTGTGCAGTGTTCCCAATATTCTGGATGTTGTCTGCTTGGTGTGTGCCCAGATTCTAGACGCGCGAAATAGTGAATCTTGCCAGTTCTCCAATGTTGTGGTACCGCTCCCAACCATTCGATGCCACTATCCTTCATCGAAGCATCAGGGTTCAGGCCCTTGGTGACGGCATGGGAGATGACAGCCTGTCGCTTTTCCTTCAGAAGGGCAATCAGTTTTACCTGTTCGGCCACCAGAGCATCTATCTTGCTAGTCTGGCAGTCAAGAAATGCCCCGATTACGGATTGCTCAGACAGTGGTGGAGCCATCACGATGATGTTGGCGACATCTTCTAGACTTAGTTGAATCTTGGTGCCACCGTAACCTTGTGTTTCAAGATACGTCCTACCTACATAAGAAAGCACGACATATCCAACCCAAATCGGCAGGAAAAGCTGCCGATTCAGTCTTGCGAGGGCCACATGTTGGCTCACATAGGCTGTTTCCAACCCGTCAGGAGCGACAGCGACCGACCCGAGATATGCCGTTATCGAAAACAACACATCTCCGGCCAGAACTTTTGTTCGTTCGCCCTCTGCGCCTTCAGGTACAGCAACACGCTGAATATCAGACAGGTCCAAGTGAATTCCGTAGCGGGTCAGGTTTCCAATGCGAATGAAAAGCGCGCCATCATCGGAATAGTGCTCAGCCCAGCCACGGGAACCACTGGTCAGAAAGGCTAGGTCCCGCTTCAGGGGTACGATCTGCCAGTGCTTCGGCACCTCACCCAGCCATTCTACCCCACTGTCCCTGTATTCAGGGTATCGAGGAAAGCTCATAACCCACCCCCAGCCTTGGCGACGGCGGCGACCTGTTCCTCCTGCCAGTCCGCATAGGTCTTCTCGGTGCCCTTGACACACCACGACACGCGGCCGTTGTCGCTGCGCCCGAGAACCACTGCCGATGCCGCACTCGGACTTCGGAAGGCCGTGTCCTTCGTGAAGCGGAGATAATTCTCGCCGACCTCAAGGGTTCCGTCCGCCCTGAGAGCGTCACGCAGGGCGCGATAGTTGTTCTTGGCTTGGGAATCGTCGCTGCGGGCCGTCGAACCCGCCAGCACCACGAAGTCGCCGTCGACCTCCCGAGCTTCGGCGCTCAGACCGGGAAGCTTCCTGCTGGTCAGTTCGAACGTCGGGGAACCGACGACCGCTGTCTCTCCCGGTTTCTGGACGACAGGGGGGGAGGACACCTTGGGCTGGTCCCTCAGGAATTCCTGACCCAGAACGGGCAGGACGATCCGAACCTGCTCGACGAAGAACTCCATGTCGGCGAGGTCGCCTTCGGGCAACAGGCCGTAGTCGGGGGCTGTGCCGTTGAGCAGCTTCGCCCGACCCGCCTCGGTCGCGATGGCGATCAGGCGGCTTTCCAGATAGCGGACGTGCGCCTTGGTCAGGTTCTGGTCCTTGCTGGTGACGACATAGACCCGATCCCAGAAATCCTTGCCCTCGTCCTTGTTGTGCTGGGCGAGCCGCTTGCCCACGTTGTCGGTCTCGCCGACGTAGACCATCGGCCTGAAGGCTCCCTCGGGGTCGGGGCCGATGAGGAAGTAGACTCCCGTGCGTGCCGCCTCGGTCCGCCGAATCAGGTCGGCCAGCCTCGATCGGGGAGCGGACATCACGTGGCCCGTCCAATTCATTATCTCGGCGGTGATGATGCCGGAAGGCGTACCATCGGCGAGAAACAGACGGATGGAACGTCCCCTGATCATGCCATGACCTCGGACAGCATGGCCTGAATCCGACCGACCACGCCTCTCAGGTCGGCGTCGATCTCGGTCAGCGGACGCGGCGGCTTGAACACGTAGAAGTGACGGTTGAACGGAATTTCGTAACCGACTTTCGTCTTCTCGTGGTCGATCCAGGCATCGGGCGCGTGCGGCAGGACCTCGCGCTTGAAGTAGGTCGCCACGTCCTCCTTCAGCGGCACGTTCTCGGTGTCGCGGAGCTTGGAGTCGGCCTGCGGCTTACCCTTCTGCTTGCCCTTGATGCCGAGGACGACGCTGCCCCAGTCGTCACGTTCAGGACGTTCGACGGTGATGGTGCGGTATCCGAAATCGGCATTGTCGAAGATTCGACTGATAGGTCTGCCGTCATGGTCTGACTCGGTGAACTGACCGAATAGTCTGGTGACTTCCGTGATATGGTCGTCAGACAGTTCCTTGCGCTTGCTGCCGAGGCTCTTGCGCATTTTCTGCCACATGTCGCCAGCGTCGATCAGTTGGACCTTGCCCTTGCGGTGGTCGGGCTTGCGGTTGCTGACGATCCAGACGTAGGTCGAGATGCCCGTGTTGTAGAACATGTCGGTGGGCAGGCCGATGATGGCCTCCAGCAGGTCATTCTCGATGACGTGGCGGCGGATTTCGCTCTCCCCGCTGCCCGCGCCGCCCGTGAACAGGGGCGACCCGTTGAGAACGATGCCGAAGCGGCTGCCGCCCTCGGCGACGGGCCGCATCTTCGATATCAGGTGCAGCAGGAACAGCATGGAGCCGTCCGACACGCGCGGGAGTCCGGGGCCGAACCGCCCGCTGAACCCCTGTTGCTCGTGTTCCTTGCGGACCTCCTTCTCGACCTTCTTCCATTCCACGCCGAACGGCGGATTGGAGAGCATGTAGTCGAACCGCCGATGCAGGTGGCCATCGTCGGAGAGGGTGTTTCCGAACGCGACATTCCCAACATCCTGCCCCTTGATCAGCATGTCCGCCTTGCAGATGGCGTAGGATTCGGCGTTCAGTTCCTGACCGAACACGGTCAGGCGGGCCTTCGGATTGTGTTCCTGAAGATATTCGCCCGCGATCGAGAGCATGCCGCCGGTTCCCGCGGTCGGGTCGTAGATGGTGCGGACCACGCCGGGCTTGGACAGCACCTCGTCGTCCTCGATGAACAGCAGGTTCACCATCAGGCGGATGATTTCGCGCGGAGTGAAGTGCTCTCCCGCGGTCTCGTTGGAAAGTTCGGCGAACTTCCGGATCAATTCCTCGAACACCAACCCCATCTGGTGGTTGTCCACCTCGTCGGGGTGTAGGTCGATGGCCGCAAACTTCTCGGTGACCTGATAGAGCAGCCCTGACTTGGCCAGCCGTTCTATCTGGGCATGGAACTCGAACCGCTCGAACACGTCGCGCACAGCGGGCGAGAAGGCGGTGATGTAACTGAACAGGTTCTCCCTTATGTGATCCTGATCGCCCATCAGGCGCTTCATGTCGAGCGGCGAGATGTTGAAGAAGCTCTGCTTGGCCTTGCGCAACAGGAACGGCTCGGGATTCAGGCCCTGACTCCGCTTCTCCTCGAGTTCGATCAGGACGGCGGGCTTGGTGGCTTCCAGGACGCAATCCAGGCGGCGCAGGACGGTGAAGGGCAGAATGACCCGACCGTATTCGGACTGCTTGTAATCGCCGCGAAGGAGGTCGGCCACCGACCAGATGAAGGCCGAAAGGGACTGATGGTTCATGCGTCTCGGAACCCTGCTGGCGATTGCCGTCGATGACCTGGAACGGCACACCGCACCCGAGGGGAACCCAGGGGAAACCCGCCCCATGCCTGAAGCGGCGACAGTAGGGTGAAACATTGCCGATGGCAAGCCGGGGCTGTTCACGGCCAATCGCGGATTTCTTCGACGCTGATGTTCCGGCAGGGATCACAAGCCGGGAAGGTGCGCCTTACCGAATACACGTGCGCAAGAATTCTGTCATTCGACTGGCGCTATGTCCTGATGTCGAATGCCTTCGGACCATTCTAGGTGGTGCCTTCCTAGCCTACTAGAGTGCGTGCGGCCGAGCTTTTCTACTTCGTGCATGACACAGAGCGACTCGATATGGATCAGAACGAGAATCGGCATGGCTGGCCGCGAGGGTAGCACTCCGTGAATGAAAGTGGTAACAACGGGACCATGCAAGCTATGCCGAGATGGAGCGGCGTAGAGCTTAGAGAGGGATGGGCGGTTAAGGCATATCTCCGCTGGCCTGCTGGTCTGCCACATGGTTCGTATCCATCCCGATGCTGCCAGCCTGGAATAGCAATGATTACCTAGAATTGTCGCGGCGACCAGGACGACTCCTTGATGGCTGATTGGAAAGACGAGGTTTCTGGTCTCGATATCGCCCAGGTCGCGGAGAGACTGGGCATAAAGGTGAAGCGCGGTCGCGGGTGGCCGAAGGATGCACTGTGTCCGTTCCACGACGAAGCTACGGCATCGCTCAAGCTCTATGGCGGTCGCGACCCCCACTTCTATTGCTTCGGATGTCATGCCCGTGGCGACACGGTTGAACTGGTAAAGAGACGGAGGAATCTCGACTTCCTCGAAGCACTGGAATGGCTGCGCGGCAACTTCGGTGTTCCATCCGAAATCAACAGGGCGGGACGCGCAGCGGCGGGACCTGACATCCTCACGCGCGCCATCGAGTTCTGGCGGAGCCAGTCCGACCAAGGCGTGTTCGAGGCTTTCGCGATCGGTCGCGGGTTCACGTCGGTGGAGCTGAAGTCCGCGGACATGGTCGTCGGTTCACCCGAGGCATTCCTGGCATCCATCCGGGGGGACGGAGCGGCCGAGGAGCGCGCCGTGGCGGTCGGTCTCGCGTTTCCTCGAACCGAAGGCGACCGTTCGCCGCTGGAATCCCCGTCACTCGCACCGTTCGCGCGCGGCATCCAGCTCATAATTCCGATCGCCAACGTTCGAGGTCGTCCGGAAGGACTGATGGCCCGCGCGATCGCCGGGGGACAAGGGCCGAAGTATCGATTCACGACGGGATTTCGGAAGTCGTCGGCACTGTACGGGGCCGATCGCGTCATTCGGGAAATCGGATTGAAGGGGCGCGGGGCCTTCTTCGACGGCAGCGTCGAACGGTTCGACCTGTTCGTCTGCGAAGGCGTCTTCGATGCCATTCGCCTCCGCAGCATCGGTGCCCCGGCCGTGGCGACGCTCGGCTCGTCGATCGGCGAGACCCAGCTGGAACTTATCGGAGAAATGGCGAAACAGGCACTCGAGGCCGATCGCCTGCTCCGGGTCCACCTGTTCTACGATGTCGACAATCCCGGCCGCCGGGCGATGGCGGATGTCCTGCCGCGCCTGATGGCGAACGCCTACCGCGAGGGCTTCCTCGTCGACGTGGTCGGTTTGGACCCGCGCAACCCGGGGGCCAAGGACGACCCCGACACCATCCTGCGTGGCGCCACCGACGAAACGGCCGGGAGCATCCTGTCGGAGGGCCTGCGGTCGCCTCTCGATGCGCTGGCGGCGATCGCGCTGGATACGAGGTTCGCCGACACAGCCACAGCCGTCGCGTCGCTGGACGCGGCGGGATCTATCGTCCTTCAGAACAAGCTCGCGCGCCGCCTCAAGGGGTTGGACTGGCCGAAGGTGTGGCGCAAGCTGGCTCCGCACCGCACGACGATTGGCGTCGAACCGATCGGCCGGGATTCCGGCCTGGCGGCGATTTACGAGGGACTGACCACCGACCTGAAGCGTTCCGGTCGGATCGATCCGGCAACCGATCTTCCCGATCCGCTGCATGCCGCCGAACGGGATGGCGACGCCAACCTACTGCACGCGTTGATTTTAGCCCGCGAGGCCACGGACAGTCGGGAGTATCCCGTCGATGTCGCCGCCTGGGACCGTCTTGAAGGCGGCGCCCAGCTGTTCCTACCGCTCATCGGCGTGGAGTTGGCAAACCGACGCGGTCCGAGGCAACCGTATCTCGCCCACTATGAACAGAAGGATTCCGGCGCCCCCCGCATGAAGTGCGGCCCGTGTCCCGAGGACGCGATCCAGCAACAATACGTTCTGGGCGAACTGCTGAGAATCCGTCCGGGCCGGAAGGATATCGCGGCCCGCATTCCGGCGGTGCGCTATTGGGCGGACCGCCCTGATCCGATGGTGACGGGTGAAGGCGCCCCGCGGTCGGTCGTCAGCTTCGCCTACCAGATCGACATGCGCGCACTGGAGGAACGGCCTGACCGCTCCAGACGGCGGGACATGTTCCGACCGTTTCTCGACTGCTGGAACAGCTTCATCGGCCACGTCGGGCGACGTTTCGATCGGATGGGGCAGGCCCACGGCCTGATTTACGTCGCCAGGCTCGATATCACGGGTTTCTACGACAACATTCCGAGGTCGGCCGTCCGAGCGGTGCTGACCAGGGCGATTCCCGAGAGCGAGTCCCTGGACACCGCGGGGATTGCGCAACTCTTCCGACCCGGACATTCGACGGATCGCAGCCGGGATATCGTCGAGTGGTTGCTGGAACACAGTTTCGGCGACGCCGACCGCGGTTACGGATATTTCGACCCGGCAATCGGTGAGCTTCGCCACAAGGGAGGGGCGAGAGGGCTGCCGCAAGGCCCGTCGTTGAGCGCCTATCTCGCCAACATCGTGCTGTTCCCGCTCGATACGGCGATGGAGAGGCTGGTCGATGACCTCGACGAAGCCGCGGTCCTGGAAACGGGGAGGCCGCGCGCCTGCGGCGCCGTCTATGCCAGATACGTCGACGACATCATCATCGCAGCCCGCAGTCCCGGAGATTTGAGCAACTTGCGGAACGCGGTCGAATCCCAACTCGACTCGCTGGGACTGAAACTGAATCACAAGTCTGAGCATCTCGATCCGATGTCTCCGGACGAAGCGCGGAACTGGGCCGTCGAGAGACGCGGAGCCGGGTTCGTCGCCTATGGTGACGTGGATGACCTGCCGAGTCCGGTGCACGATGTCCGAACCGGCTGGTCGGACATCCCGAGCATCGATCGCCGAACCGCCCTCAACCTCATCTACTGGACCGCGCTGGACGATCCTGTCCAGACCGACAGGAGTGAGTTCGAGAATACGCTGGGCATGCTGGCGCGTGCGACCGACCTCCGCCCGACGGACCTCGGGCATATCGCCCGCCGCATCGCCCTGAGGGCGTCGCTCGATGTCGCGGGATTTCCGGATGACGGTCGCCGCTCCGCATTCCTGCGCAGGTACCGAGAGCTTTGGGAATTCGTCGTACCCCGGGACGGTGAACCAGAGCATGCAAGGCCACCGTCCGACCACGACCGCGATATTACGGTGGCGCTGCGCGGCGCCCGCCTGCTCCTTGCGACGATCTCCGGTTTCGAGAAGCTTCTGCTGGGCCGCCCCGAGGAGAATCCGACGTTTCCATCCGATGTGCGCGATCGCATCCGGGCGGCCAGGACCGATATCCTGGCGTGGGTTCTGAACGCGAGACTGCTTCACGACCTCCGTATCGAGATGGTGGCTCCTCGACTTGCCACGGCCGTCGAGGCGGGTCTGGGTTCGCAGATCGACATCGCAATCGCAATCCTAGAGGAGCGGGCCGCGCGGATCGTTCGCCTGGACCGCGTCCGGTTTAATATCGCGATATCTTCCAGGGACTCCGGTGCCGCTCCACGCCTTCGACCATCGACGGCGAGCATTCGCCTCGGGTGGCAGCGGACGTTCTGCCCCGAAGGTCTCGCGAACTCCGAGGTCAGGGACGATCCGTTACGCCTCTTTCACGCCATCGCGGCTGAAATTCAAGCGGTCGGCTCCATGACGGTCGGAACCCGGCCCCTTGATCACGCGATGTCGGAAGCGGCCGAGGAAGCCCTCAGACTTCTCCGGAGCGTCGACGGCGCCGCCGAGGCAATCGAAATCGCAATGGCCTTCAGGGCGATGGCGGGGGCAGACGACGATCTGCCACCGAAGACCCTGCCGAGTGCCGTCTCGGCCTTCCTGACGTTGTGCATCGGCCCCGGACAGGTGCAGGCTTTCGTCGCCAGACCCGGTCTCGCGAAGGTGGTCGTCGGGAACGATAACGTACATATCCTGCCGCTCCCTTCGATTTCCGGGCAGCCGGGCTTCTTCACCTTCGACCCCGGGAGTGGAAAGATCGGCGCGGTCAGGGTCGGGACATCCGATGGAGAGACCGCGCTCTTGCCCGATGGACTCCAATGGACCCGGTGGCGTGCCGTCGACGACTTTCCCGTCTGCGAGGTCTGCGAGGCGAACCTTCCCGACGGACATGCCTTCCTGCTCGACCCGATATCGAAAGTGCGGGTGATCGACGACCGTCTGGACACCATAGCCGATACGGTGGATGGCATTCTTGCGACCCACGGAACGGTTGGGGGCGAACACGTCCCTCTGGTTCACGTCTTTTCTCTCATCGGACCGCTCGATGCGGCCGTAAGGCGGAGTCGGGATGCCAAATGGATCGTGGCGGCTTGGCAAATGCCTCCGGAGAGCTGTGAACAGCTGGTTTTCGAACGGCGCGGTGACGCCATCGCGATCGAACGGTCTCCGCATGCAGGCGCCCAACTCTGGCGCATCGGACAGTCTGTCGCCGACCTCTTCGCCATCCCGGCGGAAGCCGACGAAACGGCTTCCCTGACTTCGGAGCGCGAGCGTCTGATCGATCGGCTGAAACGGCTGGCGTTCTCGCGTCTCCGCGGCCACAGGATCAGGGACGCCCAGGTCGCGGCGGCTCTGGTGTCTCGCGAAATACCGAAGGCACTGAACAGGATTGTCAGGGCGTTACGCGAGACGGCGGCCGCGAACGACGGTCTCGGTCCGCATGCCCTCGAATTCTTTCTGACCGGACGCGCGATGAAGGCGCGCATGGGCCTCGGTCCATGGGTCGACACCGCCCCCGGAGGGTGGGCACGCTTTCTGGAGGTCGTCGGCGGTCGGATCGTCACGCCGGGTGACGACTGTGGGCTTTTCAACCGCGTCGATATCCGGGATGGCCTCAGCCGTCCTCATCGGGCACTGGATCGGCTGTCGCGATCCGTGCTGGCCTGGGAGGATGGTTCCGAATCCGTCCGCGTTCGAACCGTCCTGAGCGTCGCCTCCCTGGCGATCGCCCTGGCCGCTCTCCGGGGAGAGACGCAGGACCTGGTACTGGCCACGGTGGCGCTCCTGTCGGACTCGGATCGGCGAAGGCTCGCTGCGATCCGCCCCGGTCTCGGTCAGGTGACGACAAGGGGCGGGCTCGTGTTGATCGAACCACGCTATGGGGCCGGAAACGCTAGGCTCGGTGACTTCGACCTTGATCGCCAGTCGAGCACCCTGTTTTCGGAATTGATCCGTGCTTTGTCGGAACGCCCGGTGACGGGCCGCGCGATTTTCGACCGGATATCGACGCTGGGTTGGTTGGCGTGCATCTGCGTCATGTCGGGTGCGATGGACTACGATATGGCTACGGAGGAGGAAGGCGGGGCCGACGCCATGCGTCCGGCCTTCCCGCCGCTGCCGGAACCGTTGGTTTTGAAGCCCCTCATCAGGCTGATGGCCGCACTGGCGGCGCTGGAACCTCCGGAGCGTTCCGATCCCGACGCATGGCCTTGGGAAGCCGCCCCGTCGATGGACGTGGATGAACTGCTCCGCCGCATCTCCGAAGGTCATGAGGCGATCGCTGCCGTTGCCGGGGCGTTCGGGATCGGACGGCAGTCCGACAGACCCGCCCTGCGGATGCTGACGCGCGGGGATTCCGGCATCGAGTTCATCACGGCGGATGGGAACAGCTATCGTCTACCGTGGTGGCGCTGCTCCATCGCATCGTTGGTCGGTGAACGTCAGGAGCGGACCGAAACCCTGGTCATTGGGGATCGTCTTGTTCACCCTCACTCGGCACTGACGGATTCGGAAGGCGGTATTCTGATTCTACAGTTGCTCTCGGAAGACATGGCGACGGTTTCCGGCCTGCGTATGGGGTTGCCCGTCATGCCTCCACCTCTACGGCCGAAACCGGAACCTCAGGTACAACCGTCTCCGGCCGTGACACATGCGACTACCGTGAACACAACCGACGACGCTCCACTCGAGACCGGAGAGGTGCCCCTCGGAACGTCCGCAGTCGTCGGTGTATCCGATCAATCGCCTGCGATTGCTTCCTGGCGTCACCTACAGGACTCCTGTTGGCGGGCGAGAGGCAAAGATAAATTGCCGGAGGGCGTCGGCATCGAAAAGACAGGGTTCGCGCGCATCGCAATTCTCCAGTATGGGTTCGAAGACAGCTACTATTTCGACGACACTCACCATTGGCCGACTACTCAAAGATATTCGAGAGGTGGCGAGCCCATATCCCTTCCGAAAGTGTTTGACGGTGCAGTTCAGTGGAGCCTGAGCTTTGAAGAACACCGTCGCCGTCGTGTGCTGGAAAAGGTTCTCGCGTGCTGCGATTCATTCGGCGTGGAGATACTTGTCTTGCCCGAATACGCGGCAAGACCGGAGACGATCAATTGGCTTCAACGGCACTGTAACGAGCATAAGATATCGATATGGGCCGGCACCTTCCGCCAGCGGCATGGTTTCGAACTTGCGCTGAATCAGTCGAACTCGCGTTACGTCCCGTCCGGTCTCGGCAGCTCTCCCGATAACATCAAGCCGATGGATGCCGTTCTGAGCGTTCTCTTCCGCGAGAGACAGACCGTCAGGGATTTGAACGTCCAGCCTGTCGGCAGGGTGACAGACGAAGCAGCGATCAACAGCTTGCAACTCGATAATAGAATCCATTTCCGACGTAAGAAGTATCCCTCGATCGGCATGTTCGAGGAAATCAGACCATCCTTGGATAGCCTCGATGCCCTTGTCAAACGCAGCCACTCTTTGAATAGAGCCGAATCATTCGTGATGGAGCTTATCTGTTCAGAGCTATTTGTATTTAATGGCCCATTGAACTGGTATAATTTCGCCGCCCACCTTACTGAGAATGCGAGTCGGTATAATGCGAGTCGGTATAACGTAATCACCAAGGATGATTGGCTGGACCACATCATTACCGACGCCAAGTCTCTCGCTAGGATTTTCGGCGGCAGCCAGAACCACAAGCCACGTCGAAGCATTCTCCTGCTCCCCTGTGCCACGAGTCGTGATGCCGATTACCACTATTTCGCCCAGGGAGCTTACCTGGCTGACGGCATCGTGACGGCATTTTGCAACGCCCCAGCCCCCTTCGCTCACGGCGGGAGTTGCTTCGTCGGTCTGGGGGGATGGGAAACGGGTCCGCACGGAGCTACCTTGTCCGGGCCGTATCACGGCGCACTGCCCGGACTCTTGACGTCGGGGGAAAAGAAGGGTGGTCCACTGGGTAAGGATGAGAATGCACTCGTAATCGTGGATATTCGCCCTGATCGTACGGTCGAAGACAAGCCACGCTCGCAGACCGGATCGACGCCAATCAAGCTGGTGGCGCATATTCCCATCGTCGAGGATAAGGTTTACAATGGCATCAAGGCCACCTTGGACGTCGAATGGTGGCACGAAAGAACGACTAGATGGCTTGATGCCGATGAACAGCGGTTTGATTTCGAGAAGAGTGATGGGCTTAATCTCGCAATGAATAGGGTTAAATCCAGACCCGAAATCTTGTTGTCAGATTTTCTCGGCAAAGCCTCTGCGGTAGTCGATGCACTAGGGAACATATCGACACTCCAGGCATCAAATCACGCTCGAAGTATCGTAACTGAGCTTGCGGTATCTCTGGCGCATCTGTTCGAATGTTCTCCAGGTATGCGGTTACGTGCGTCGATGATTTTCAAGGGCATGTTGGATCATCCCGAACGAATGCCGCCGCCGGCCTTATGCGACTGGCTTTTCGTCGATCTTGACATTGAAAGGTTCGGCAGACATCTCGACTCCCTCGCTAGGCAGGATTCCGAACCGATGAAGGCATCCGACTTGCCGACCGCGCTTCGGGAAGCGCCGTGGGTGTGGTCTGCCACGACTGAAACCGAGGAAATGCCGACACCGAAGAGGTGGTCGGCTTCCTGATGATGTCTCTCTTAACTCCGCCCTACCGCTGTCCAAAACAGCGGGGGCCACCTCAGTCAGAAGCCATCTCAGGTGCATTCGGGGAATTCGCCAGCAGTATCCGCTGCTACCCAAACCACGAATGTGACGTCGCGATGCCATGCAGCAACGATTAAGGGACGTGTCGTAAGTCTGGCATCCCAATGAATAACAATTAAAGAAAATCGCTTCACACCGTCATGAATGCGGGTTGTTAACTGAACGCTCAAAGTCTGCCACTTCCTCGATGTCTAACTCCGGATCGGGATTTTTCGATTGAATGAACCTGATAAAAGCAGGATACGACTTTTCCGTTAGGATCAGCACATCGCCTGAGGACGCGATCACATGATGCGTGATATTGCCCTGGTCTCGCACTTCCTTAGTTTTGAAGAAGTCTTCGTCCGATATCTCCACAACTGACCGATATAAGCAAGCGAGTTGATTTGCGTCGTCTGGTTCGTTGCGATCGTAAAATTCTTCAAAATTCGTCATCCTGATCGGTTTCATGCAGTCTCCTGAGTTGGGGCGCAAGCCCCGACTTTCCACGGTAACTGATATATGGTTCACGCGACAGGATAGCAAGAAGTCTGCATAAATTGCCTCAGCTATCTGTATCCCATAAGCCCATTCTGGAAATCCTGATCGGTACCATCGCCCGGTCATGGAGTGGATCGGCAATCACGCTGTCCATTGCCCGTCTCGAATCCGCGCGATGGTTGCTCGTGAAACCGCGTGGGTTCGGGCGATCTCGGCGACAGGAACCTTCCGATCTAGTTCGATCCTGATCGCCGCCGCGGCATCCTTGTTAACAGCTTTGGGGCGGCCGAGTTTCTTCCCGTCCCTCCTCGCTCGGTCAAGGCCGGCGTTCGTGCGCTCGACCAAGATGTCCCGCTCCATCTCTGCGACGGCCGACAAAGTCGTCAACACCAATTTTCCGGCCGACGACGTCAAGTCAAGGTCACCAAGTTGAAGGACCCGAACCGAGCAGTCCATCTCAGAGAGGGTGCGGACGGTTGCCATCACGTTCGCCGCGTCACGGCCAAGACGGTCAAGCTTCGAAACAATCAGTCTCTTCGGCGACTTCAGACGCGAAAGAGCATCGACGAGTTTGCTGAACTCGGGCCGTTCCATGGCCGGAACCTTACCGCTGACAACGTCCGAGTAGATCGCGTCTGGGGCGTAGCCGCCGTTCTCCATTTCCAGTATCTGGTTGTCCGTCGTCTGTCCGACCGTCGAAACCCTGACATAAGCATACGTCTGCATGCCGATCTCCCCCGATGCGCTCAAAATCCCCTGTTCATAATGCATGATGTCCAGAATGCCGTACAGACGGTTTTGAACACGTATATCAGGGAGATTTCACCCCTGCCCAGAAACGGTCGATTTCGGACATGAGAGCGTCACGTATTCCATTACGGCTTCATCGCTCATGCATCCGGTTGGCCAACAACCTGGGTGACGAGGTCGGTCCAATCGTTTGGCGGGCAACCCGATCTGATCATCCGGGCGAACACGCTATATGGATCCGTTTCTGATCCTGATTTTCTCAAGGTATTTTCATCATTCACCCAACAATATATGATAATACGAGCCTTGGCGTCATACCGAAAGAACAAGCGGAAACGGCCTAAGAATTTGGCCCGAAACCATGCCCTGTACTGGGGGCCGAGTGTCGTTCCTTGTCGGTACATCGGATGGCCAGGATCGGATGGAATCTCTTCAAGGATTAATGAGTTGATACGAGCCAGGAGCTTTGTCTTCGGATGGGTGGCGTACTCGTCGGGGTTGTCCGCTGCCAAACGGCCGACAGCGGCAACGAGCGCATCGTAGGGGACCTTGAACGTCGGGTACATGTAAAGCTGCCAGCCGAGGCGGGTGTCGAATGGAGAGTTCGGCATTGACAAGGCCCCTGTACGCAGCCGACAGGTATTGTTCGCCTCAGAATGTGATGTCGTCGGGAATTACATCATCATCAGAAACCACGACCTTACGGCAAAGTTCAACTGCGAGAGCAACCTTGGACGCTGACAGAGGGACTATGTTCTCCGGGTGACTAATTGCATTCTGTTCCAGAAACGCGAGAAACGCCGCCACCACAGGATCTCCTTGCTCCTCCTGGCCTTCCACATCATCGACGACCTGCACGAGAAGCATGCCGCGACCGATGACATGCGCTTCGACGCTGGCTTTTTGGCGAAACTCCGGATTCTGCCGGAACAACCCTTTGTCGAAGCGGATGGCTTCCGAAGACCCCGTCGTGGTGATCGAACCTCTGTAGGCGAGCATCGACATCGTGACCTCCTGCAACGTCGTATAAATATACGTATGGCCGCCCGGTGTCAAGGTACTGAATTCGACTACCTTGACCACACGATCGGTCGGTCTCCGCTCTCGTGGATTGTCAGCACCACACCGTTGGCATCGTCGCGTGCCCAGTGTAAGCCAGACACACCTGCCACCATCTCGCCGAGCCATGCCATGAACCGTGCCGACCTAACCGCCCACATCGCCAACAGCGCCAGCCTGCCCAAGGGCACCGCCGACAAGGCGCTTGATGCCGTCTTCGACACGATCTCGGCGGCTCTCGGGCGCGGCGAGGAGATCGCGATCAAGGGCTTCG
>Ga0181516_10001990_pt1 | contig 14996 bp, 11 predicted proteins | sample PEATcosm2014_Bin_25_FD_121104 | JGI IMG/M metagenome (GOLD analysis project Ga0181516, IMG submission 121104) | Peatland microbial communities from MTU Mesocosm Facility, Houghton, MI, USA - PEATcosm2014_Bin01_10_metaG | ecosystem: Environmental > Terrestrial > Soil > Wetlands > Peat | place... | reverse complement strand
TTCCGGTTTGTGATAGCGCTTCACGACGAAGACGAGTTCCTTGACATGCTGCGGCACGCTGGCGAGCCACGCATTGTATTCCGGGGTGTAATCATGCTCGTCCGGCGTGAGCAGCTTGATGACGGAGCCAAGCGAGCGGTCCGGATCCAGCACGGTGCGTTTGTCCGTGCGCGACTTGTCGGCAAACCGGTTGGCGTAGTCGCGGTTGATCAATTCCTCGACACGGTCGAAATCATTTTTCAAATCCGCCACGAACACCGGGCCGGTGAGAATCGCGTCGGTGATGGGCTTGGAAATTTCCGATTTGCCGCCGCCGGAAACCGTGCAGGGCTTGTGGCAGAACGTGCCCTCGGCCACGGTGCCGACGAGCCGCCATTGCCGGCCGTGGCCGGGCGGTTTTTCCATGCGGACTTTGTAGCCGGACGGGCGGACGTAAGTTTTTTCCGGCGAAAGCTGGATGCTTTGCTCGCCGGCAGTCGGGTTGGTCCAGGTGATTTTCTGGCTCTGCAAATCGAAACGGGCCGACGCCGGAACGTAGATGATTTCCGGAAATTTCTTGTCCACCGCGTAGCCTTCCGGCTTCAAATCCATGATGCTGCCGAACAGCGACACCATTTCCACAAACGAATGATTGGAGCGCTTGGCCAGCGCGTCGCCGTTGAACTCCTCGCCAAGATCGTAGCTGGCAAATACCAGCGCGCCGCCGGCGTGTTCCTCTTCGGTCAGACCAAAAAGATTCGCCGCGTAGCTCAACTGCGTCTTCACCTCTTTTTTGCAATAACCAAAATAATTGTCGGCGATGATCGTGACGATGACGCCGGTTTCATCGCGGCAGGTGAGCTTGAACGCGTTGCCGCCGTTGTAAAGTTCTTCCTCCTTTTTCCAGCACATGCCGTCGCGGCGCTGGCGTTCGGTGGCCTGGTCGAAGTGCGGCAGCCCGACGGATTTTTTCGTCGCCTTGATCAGGTGTGGCGCGAGGATGATGCAGCCGGTGTGGCCGGTCCAATGTTCACTGTCGAGCGCGGCGTCATTTTCCGGGAGCAGCGGATCGCCGCCGTTTTCAAAAATCGCTTCGACGAAATCCAGATTGCTGACGAGATTGCCCGGCACGAAGAAGCGGACCTCCATTCGTTTTTCCGGCGTGAAACCGGGAACTTCCGGGCACACGAGCGGGCGGATGAGCAGCGACACAAAACATTCTGCCGGCTGCGGCTGCGTGGAAGTGAATGGCAGCTTCAGCAGTTCTTTCGGCGGCGTGAGCGCTAGCTGGAGGATTTTGGCGAACGTCAGTTTCGGCACGCCGAGTTTGTCATCGGGAATCGGCAGGCCGCCTTCCGTGACGTGGAAAATTCCCGCGGTGGTGCGGCGGTCGCTTTTCGGATTATGCAAAACGCCTTGCTTGACACGGTAGGAATTGATGATGTCCGACGAAAAATCCTCGCGGTCCACCGGCAGCGACAGCACGCGCGCCAAGCCGGCGCGATCCAGCGCGAACGTGCGCGCGGGCAGCTTCGGCGTCGGAATTTCCTGGAGATAATCGTGCAGAAAATTCTGGATGCGCTGGTCGGCGGGACAGAGGTGCTGGCCGAGCAGGCGGTCTTTTTCGCGCGACTGCGCGGCCATGGCGGCGGCGATCTCGACGAATTCCTTGTCGCCGGCAAGCGGCACCGGCGCGCAGCCGATGAGCGCGAGTTTGACGTTGATGTGCGCAATGAGATGTGCGGGCAGCTGGCTGTTCATGGTATTTTACTTCCGGTCCTCTGACCGATTCCTTTGCCGGATACAATGCCCGATTCGATCTGGCAGGTAAAACATTTTTTGCGAAACCGTGGGTGATTTTTGCCAATTTGCCCGCCGCCGGCCATCGCCACCACTTCGCGCTAGGCGAGGGCGCGCAAACCTGTTAAAGAAAAAGGAGTTGTGAACCGCGAAGAAAAAACGTCCTTAACCATCGTCACCCGCGTGGTGCTGCTGACGGCGCTTTATTTTCTGGGCGGCCTGCTCGGCAAGGAAACCTCCTTCCTGTCGCACAGCCAGGCGCTGGTCTGGCCGCCGTCCGGCATTGCGCTGGCGGCGATTTTGCTGTTCGGCTACCGCTTCTGGCCGGGCATCGCGCTGGGCGCGGTTTTGTTTGCGTTCATTGACGGCGTGCCGTTCGGATTTTTCACCTTCGGCACGGCGGTGGGCAACACCATCGGCGCCATCGTCTGCGTGTTTCTGCTGAAGCGGTTCGTGAATTTCGACAACGCGATGGAGCGCACGCGCGACGGCGCGGGCTTCGTGCTGCTGGCCTGCGGCCTCGGCACCACCGTCAACGCGCTGTTCAACGTCGTCAGCCTGGTGTATGACAAAAAAATTTCCTCGGAGGCGATTTTCCCGAACCTCATCGAATGGTGGGTGCCGAACGCGCTCGCCGCGCTGGTGGTGACGCCGGTCATCATCACCTGGTTCACGCCGTCGTCGGTGCGGCTGAATTTCTGGCGGGCGGGCGAAGCGATTGTGTGCGGGGTGGGCTTGGTGGGCGGCACGCTGATTTCCTTCGACACCTGGTTTGTGTATGGCATCCAGCAATATCCGCTCGCCTATCTGCCGTATCCGTTTCTGGCGTGGAGCGCGCTGCGGTTCGGCCCGCGCGGCGCGGCGACGGGCACCTTGCTCGTCTCGGCGCTGGCAATTTATTCGCTGCTGCAAAAACGCGGTCCGTTCGTCGTCGGCAGCGAAGCCGACAGCTTGCGGCTCATCGGCAGCTACATCGGCATCCTCGCGGTTTCCAACCTGCTGCTCGCCGCCGCCGCCACGGAACGCCGCCGCGCACTGGCGGACGTGGTGGAAAACGAAAAACGCCTCCGCACCGTGATGGCCGACCAGACGGATTTGATCTGCCGCTTCCAGCCGGACGGCACCATCACGTTTGTGAACCCGGCCTATTGCGCGTTTCAAGCCAAATCGGAAGCCGAGCTGCTCGGCGCGAATTTTTACAAGCTGCTCGCGAAAGGCACGGCCCGGCCGGAAGCCGAGATCGTGCCCGTGCTGGCGGCGGAGCAGCCGGTCATCAGTTTCGACCGGCGCGTCGAGGCGGCGGACGGCCATGTGGAATGGCAGCAGTGCAATCTCCGCCGGCTGGAGCGCGGCACCGGCGCGCAGGATGAAATCCAGGCCGTCATGCAGGACATCACGCCGCGCAAGCGCGCCGAGCTGGCCGAACAGCAGGCCAAGACCGCGCTGGAAAAAATGAACCGCCAGTTGCAGGAGGCCGCCGCCGAGGCGCGCGCCGCCGCCGAGCAGGCCAACCGCGCCAGCAATGCCAAGAGCGAATTTCTCGCGAACATGAGCCACGAGATCCGCACGCCGTTGAGCGGCATTCTCGGCATGGTCGAGCTGCTCGGCCAGACGCGACTCGATCCGCGCCAGCGCGAGTTCGCCGACGCCGCCGTGGAAAGCGCCAACGCGCTGCTCCATGTCATCAACGACGTGCTGGACTTTTCCAAGATCGAGGCGGGCAAGATGACCATTGCGCACGAGGCGTTTTCCGTGCGCGCCATCGTGGACTCCGTTTTGGAAAACGCCGCGACCCGCGAACCGGCTAAAAAAATCGCGCTCGCCGCCGTGGTCCACCGCGAAATTCCGCACCGGCTCACCGGCGATCCCATCCGGCTCCGGCAGGTGCTGCTCAATCTCGTCGGCAACGGCATCAAGTTCACCGAACGCGGCGAAGTGGTCGTCCGCGTCCACACGCTGCACCAGTCGGCGGACCGGATTATTCTGCGGTTTGACATTGCCGACACCGGCATCGGCCTTTCCGCCGACGACATCAAAAAACTCTTCCAGCCGTTCGTGCAGGTGGACACCTCGTCGTCGCGCAAATTCGGCGGCACCGGCCTGGGCCTCGCCATCTCCCGGAAAATCATCGAGCTGATGGGCGGCAAAGTCGGCGTCCAGAGCACGCCCGGCAAAGGTTCGACCTTTTGGTTTGAGCTGCCGTTCGGCGTCCCGCCGCAGCCGGCGATGGAGCGCAGTTATCCGGGCCTCGTGTTTTTGCAGACCATCGTCGCGGTGCCCAATTTGAGCCAGCGCCAGTCGCTCGTCGAGCTGTTGCAGGGCTGGGGCGTGGTCTGTCGCGCCGTGGCCGAGCCGAAAGATCTGGGCCGCGCGTTGCGGCACGATTTCCGCGCCGCCGTCATTCCGCTGGTGATTTGCGATGATGAGATGCTGGCGCTCGGCGGCGAGGATTTGCGGCGGCTGCTGTTGGAAAACAAGGAGCGTGTGCAGTGTATCGTGCTCGCGAGTCCCGCCGGTTCGCTCGGTGCGGACGCCGCCGGCCCGGACAACCTCGCCAACGTGCTGCTCAAGCCGGTGCGCGAACAGCCGTTGTTCGACGCACTCGTCGCCGTCGTCGCCGGCCTCAAGCCGGAGCTGGACAAACAGATGGCCGCGATGGTCGCGCAGACGGAATTGATCGCGCGCGAAACCGCCGGGCCGAAACGCACGGCGATCTCCGACCTGCGCATCCTGGTGGCGGAAGATCATCCGTTCAACCGCAAGCTCTGCCAGTTGATGCTCACCAATTTTGGCGCGCAGGCCGAGTGGGCCGTCAACGGCCGCGAAGCCGTCGAAAAATTTGCACCCGGAAATTGCCACGCGATTTTGATGGACTGCAACATGCCCGAGCTGGACGGCTTCGAGGCCACCGCGGCCATCCGCAAAATCGAGGCGGAGAAAAACGTGGCGCGGCCCGTGCGCATCATCGCGCTCACGGCGAATGCGCTGGTTGGCGAACGCGAGCGCTGCCTGGCCGCCGGCATGGACGATTACATTTCCAAGCCCTTCACCACGCAGCAGCTTTACAACGCGCTGCTCGCTGCCGTGCCGGCCGGCGACGGCACGACGGAGGCCGGGACGTTTAATCCCGCGCGGCTCGAGCAGCTTTGCAACGAACTTGACCGCGCCGCCGTCGCGGAAATGGCCGGCGATTTTCTGAATGAATTTCCCGACCGGCTGGCGGAAATCCGCCGGCTGGAGGCCGCCGCGCAATGGCCGGAGCTGGAACGCGCCGCGCATTCGCTCAAGGGGCTGGCCGCGTTGTTCGGCTTCCCGCAGCTTTCGGAAAAATTTCTCGCGCTCGAGGATGCTGCCGAGGCCGCTGACGGCCCGCGCGCCAAGCCGGCAGTAGCCGGCCTCGATGCGCCGGCGAACGCCGCGGCGCAGCAGCTCCGCGGCTGGCTCGACGGCAATCGCATCCGGACTGGCGGCTGATCCCGCCGCGACCGCCACCGTTTTGACGCCATGCCTTGAGACCGAACCGAAATATATCCTGCCTGACACCCGGTTCACACGGTAGGGTTTCACCCCATTGCTTCCATAACCGTTTCAAGCGATGCTTCCCACCATGGAAAAAACATCGAGGTTCATTCCGTCCCCTGCCAGCGCGGTTGCCGCCGCCGGTGCCCGCCTATGAGTTGGACGCCGCTGAATATCACCGTCCGCGTCGGCTGCAACCTCGTTTACCAGACCACCGTGCAGACGTCCGTGTTGTTCGTGCTCAAACCGCTGCTCGAAGGCCGGGTGCTCGTGATGCAGGAACGGCTTTCGTTCGGCATCGGGCTGCCCTCGTATGAATTCCAGGACAGCCACGGCAACATCACTTATCGCTCCACCTTCATGCCGGGCCGCAACGAAGTCCGGCATGACGCGCTCGTGGCCGTGTCTTCGCTGCCGGACAGCCGGCAGATCATCGGCAGCATCGTGCCGGTGGGCCAGCTGCCGCATGAACTGCTGCGCTACACGCTGCCGAGCCGCTATTGCGATTCCGACAAGCTGCTGAATTTTGCGTGGAACCAATTCGGCCAGGTGCCGCACGGCCTCCCGCGCGTGCAGGCCATTTGCGACTGGGTTCACAATAACATTGAATACCGCTACATGTCCGGCCGGTCCGATCTTTCCGCCTCGGAAGTCATCGGGCGGCGCTACGGCGTCTGCCGCGATTTCGCCCATGCCGCCATCGCGCTTTGCCGCGCCTTCAATCTGCCCGCCCGCTACGTCACCGGCCATCTGCCGGACATCGGCTGCCTGGATCCGGGCACGCCGATGGATTTTCACGCCTATTGCGAAGTTTATCTGGGGCAGGAATGGCTCACCTTCGACGCGCGTTTCAACACCCAGCGCATTGGCCGCGTCAAAGTCGCGCACGGGGCGGACGCCGTGGACGGTGCGTTTGCCACGATCTATGGCGAAGCCAATCTCACCAATTTCCAAGTCTGGGCGTATCAGGTGAACCCGCAGCAGGTGTCCGTGGGCGATCCCATTGATTTATCCAAACGGCTCGACGGGAGCCAGACCTTGCGCTTCAACTAACCGGAACGCCAAACGAAACCTTTCCGACTGCGGTATGGCTGGCTCACACAACTTCTTCCTGAAGCTCCGTAGGCGGTGGCACAGGCAAATAGTTTCTCCCGGTGCCCGGTTGCGGGCAAATCCAGTCCGCCCGGCCGTTCGCCGTCCGACCGAAACCTTGCGACTGACATTTTCGCTTTGCGTGGAAGCATTGAAAAGCTTAACGTCTGGCCGGTTTGTCCGATGGTGTAATGGTAACACAGCGCCCTTTGGAGGCGTTATTCATGGTTCGAATCCATGTCGGACAGCCATAAAACTCAATGAAATTGAGGTTGCAGACTCCTCCGACACAATCTCAACACAAAATCTGGCGGTTTTTCAGCCGGAACCGGAGCGCGACGTGAGATTTCCCAAACGCATCAAACACCGTGACGAGGTGGCCGTTATTTACGGTAAAACGAAAGCTTGTCCTTATTACCGCGTCGCGTGGAAGGCTGCGGGCAGGCGTCAAATGAAGACGCTTGCAAAATACGGCGAGGCGAAGGCTCATGCCGAAGCGACGGTGCGGGAACTTGCCAAAGGGTCAGTCGTCACGGCTCTGACACCGGGACAGGCGCGCGACGCGCTGGCGGCGTTTGAACGCCTGCAATCACATTTCCAAACGACTGGCCGCCGTGTGTCACTGCTCGCCGCCGTGTCATGTTTCGCGGAATCGGATGTCAAGTTGGCAGGGCGTGCGACGATGGGCGACGCGATAGCCGGATTCCTCAGTGGCATCGCCAGTGTGAAGCGCAAAGACATCAAGGAAGCCGTCGCTGAATTCACCGCGCTGCGCAAGCCGCTGACCGAAGCCAAAGCTGGCAAGCGTGCGCAACTGTCTGCGAACTATAATTACATGACTGGCCTGTGGCTAGGGTGGTTCGCCGATTCATTTCCGAACACCGCCGTTTGCGACGTGACCAAAGAGCACTTGAACCTCTGGATGAACAAATTCAGCGGCCAGTCAGCGGTCAGCCGCAACCACTACCGGGGCACGCTCAAGATGTTCCTGCGGTGGTGCGCCAAGCGCGACTACCTCCCGGCGAATCATCGGCTGTTCGAAGCGGACAGCCTGACAACGGAGGCGAGCGACGGGCAAGAGACTGATTTTTATCGTCCGCAGGAATTGCAGGCGCTGCTGGACGGCGCGGGCGCGCAGCCGGAGGTCAAAGACATCTTACCGGTTCTCGCGCTTGGCGGGCTGGCTGGGCTGCGGTTGGAAGAGGCCATGCGGCTTGAATGGTCGGACGTTTGGCGCGTGACGGGACACGTCGAAATTTCCTCTTTGAAGGCCAAGACGCGCTCGCGGCGGCTCGTGGAAATTTGCCCGGCGCTGGCGACATGGCTTGCGCCGTATCGGGAGTCCATCGGCATCATCTTTGCGATGCACCGGGATTCGTTCCACGCGAAGTTCGCCGCCTTGCGCGAGTCGTTGAAAATTCCAGCGCGCCGGAACGGAATGCGCCACGCTTTTTGCAGCTATCACTTCGCGTTGCACGCCAATGAGAATTTGACCGCGCAGCAGGCGGGCAACAGTCCAGCGATGATTCACGGGCACTACAAGGGACTTGCCACGAAAGCCGAGGCGGAGAAGTGGTTCGACGTGCGCCCCATGAAAGTGGCGAACGTGATACAACAGCCGATGGAAAAAGTTTCCTGACATGAAAACGAAACCGACAGCCAACATTGAAAACCTCAAGGATGAATTGCTCCCGTCATGTGAGCAACTCGCCACGATTGCCGCTGCCATTCAACGCAAGAATCCCGCCGCTGCCGTAAAGCAAAGCCTCGCTCTGTGGCGCGAATCGGAAAAAGTTTTGCGTGAGGCAGCCGAGGCGAAAGCGCAACTTGAATTCGCAGACATCGTTTTGCCGCCCAAATTCCCGGCAAAATTCGACGACTTTTTGAGACTGGTTGTTCGCGCCAAAACGCCAGCCGACTCCGAAAAGCGGCTGCGTGACTTTTACCGCGATGAGCACACGCGCTGGTTGACGAGCGGAAAACCTGAACGTCTTAACCAGCCTTTGAATCACTGGGATACCGAGAAAAAGAAACTCGTCACCATAAAGCCGGACGACACCAAGGAGGTAGAAGGCAACGCGGCGGCGCAGATTGGCGGATGGAAACAAAATGGGTTCAAAACCAAGGAGCAGTGGTTGCGGCTGGCAAAGCGTTACTCGAACTGGTGGCGGTCAAAAATTTCCCTCAAAGCACGGGCCGCAGCAAGCAAGCGCGTGTCGTCCAAATAGGTTATTGACACGGTGCATTCCGTGTTTTGCTGTCATTCGCTCGTCACGCGACTGAATCCGCTCGCCAAAAACCTGAAATCGCTCGGCTGAACTCTGATTCCGTTCGCGCGTAACGCCATTCCGCACCTTCAAAAGCGTGTTCGCGCGTGTGCGATGATTTTCACGCATGAGCACGTCGAATCAATTGCAAACGGTGAGCGAAGGTTTCATCACCGAAGAAACGCTCCTCAAGAACTACCTGCCAGTTAGTCGAGGCACTGCGGTCAACTGGCGCAAGTCCGGCCGATTACCATTTGTGAAAATCGGAGCAAAAATTCTCTACCACGTCCCCACCGTCACCAGCGCAATTTTGCGTTTGCAAAAAGGTGGCGCGCAATGAAAACAATTTCCACCAGTTGCAGCGTGCGATTCGCTTCTTTCGCGCGTTTCGTTGGCTGGTGGACGCGCGGCTGGTTCGTCCAGCACCGGCCAGCCGCGCAAACTTTCCACTTATCCACTATGCCACTCCCAACTTGAACCAATGAAAATGCCGCTGTGCTCACGACGAAATGAAACACAGCGGCGAACGAACGATGAGCACAACATACGCACCTGAAAGAAAATCGCAATCGAAACCACGCATCGCGGCGACCTATGACTACCAAGACGCCAACGGCAAATTGCTTTTCCAAGTCTGCCGGTTGGAGCCGAAAGATTTTCGCCAGCGCAGGCCGGACGGAAAAGGCGGTTGGACATGGAAGACAAAAGGCATGGAAAAGGTCTTGTTTCGTCTGCCTGAAATTCTCCGCGCCGTCGCTGGCGACAAACGCATTTTCCTCTGTGAAGGCGAGAAGGACGTTCAAGCAATGGTGCAACGTGGACTTGATGCAACGTGCAATCCGGGCGGCGCAGAGAAATGGCAGGACGATTGGAGCGAGACATTGCGGGGCGCGGATGTTGTCATCGTCGCCGACAAGGACGAGGCCGGGCGCAAGCACGCGCAACTTGTGGCGTCCAAGTTGCACGGCACCGCTAAATCTGTTCGCGTCTTGGAAATGCCCGACGCGGGAGGGCAAGCCGTGAAGGACGCCTTCGACTATTTCAGCGCAGCCGGAACAGCCGCCAAGATTGGCGAACTCGTGGTCAACACGCCACTGTGGATTCCTGATTCACAACTTGAAATCAAATCCCGTTCAATAATCCATCTTCATGCGTCACTGGGTAACTGTGTTGACTGTGTGCCTGTGTTTCATGCGTCACTGTGTAATGTTTTTTCGGAGGATGATCTGGTCAGCATGGCGGCCTGCAAGGCGGCGAGCACGTCAAACCGCAATCTTTTCAAGCTGGCGCGCGGCATTTTGATGATTGAACGTGACCGTGCCGGCAAGCTTGCCGACGAGGATTTGCAACGGATTTTCGACAAGTGGTATTCGCTTTCGTTGCCGTTCCTGAAATCCGATGAACCCCGCAACCAGTATTTTGAAAAGTTCCTGTGCAAGATTGACGCCGCGCTGCGGCCATTGGACGAGAACGCCTTGAAAGTTGCATGGGCAAAATCCAAGACCGAACCGCCGCCGAAAGACGCCGCTGAGTTTCGTTCGCCTACCATGCGGAAGCTAATTTCCTTTTGCTATCAATTGCAACTGCTCGCGGGTGATAGGAATTTTTATTTGAGCTGCCGGGACGCCGGGCGGTTTCTGGAAATTAGTCACAATCAAGGCAGCGAACTGTTGAACACGCTTGTCCAAAAAAAGGTGCTCAAATTAGTTCAAAAAGGCTATGTGGGAAAGTCCGAAGTCACCGGCGAGCGGGAAGTCTTGGCCACTGAATACCGATTCAAAACCATCATCATATGAAAACCTCCACTCAACAAATCATCCAAGAATGTGAAGCGCGCGGCGTCGAGATGACGCCGGTTGCTGGAGGCAGGCTGTGGATTGAGCCGGAAGAAAATGTGACGCCAGAACTCCTTGCGCGAATCCGCGCGCACAAACCGGCACTGATTGCGGAGCTTCAGGCGAAGCGTCAAGCAGCGGTGCTCCATTTGTGCAAACAGGTTTTGCTCGGCAACGAATTTTTTGGCTGCTCCGCGCAGATAGCCAACCGCATCGCGGACGCGCTGCTCAAGCTGCCGAAGTCGGCCAACCGCGACGCCGCGCTGGTGAAACTCGCGCAGGAGGCGGGGCGATGAATACGCACCGACCGCCGACGCCTACACTTTTGCAGCTACCTGCAAATAGCCACTGAAACCAACAACGACCAAAAGAGAAAGAACCACCATGACAGATCAACAGCGCAGAAACATCCTTGGATTAAAGGAGAAAAAAGCATACGTCTCGCCCCAGCTTGCACTGGCCCGACAAACACGCGAATCGGTTAGTCGCGGACAGGCTGTGCTGGACGACATCAAAGAATCCTACCGCCATGACGATGCGAACCGCGAACGCCTCGGCTTGCAGCCCCGCAAAGAAGTCCGGGTTGCGGAAGCCACAGCAAAAATCGCGCGTGGTGAAATGGCATCGGACGACCAGAGCAAGTGGGGACAATACTCGCCGCTCAAGCCCAAAAAATCCTAAACATAAAACGACCATGAGCAAACCAAAGACAAACCCTACCGTGATGAAGCAATTCGAGAAGTTCACCACGCCCACGCCGCCAGCCGAGCCGCGCGAATTTGAAAAGCTGGCGTCCAATGCGAAGGCGTTGCCCCAAGTTGGCTACGCGCGCGAGTTCCCAAACGCTGAACAGCGGGGCCGTGAAATGATGGACGCTGGACGGCGCGGTGAGCGCAACTTCCCACCGGCAAGGCAGGTGGTGAAGCCGTGAGCAGACCAAGCAAGATGACGGCGGTTGCACAAAGGCGAATCCTCCGTGCCGTTGCGCGCGGGACGCCTCTTGTCCACGCGGCGAACGCAGCGGGCATGACGTTTCAAACCTTGTCCACCCACCGGAGCAAAAATCCTGCGTTCGCCGCCGCGCTGGCGAAAGCCGTCGCCAAAGGCGTCGAGGCAAAGTTGAAAGTCGTGGAGCGCGCGACGAAATCCAAAGACGAGGCTGTCCGGCTGCGCGCGGCCTGCTGGTATCTGGAGCACGTCCATCCCGAATCGTTTGCGCGCAACAGGATTGAACTTACCGGTGCGGATGGCTCGCCGTTGGCCGTTGGTATAGGAATTTATTTACCTCAGAAGGACGACAACGAAATCAAACCTTGCCTGCCCGCAACCGTCACCGCCGAAAATGAAAACTGAACTGCGCCCGCAGCCGGGCAAACAAGAGGCGTTCCTGAAATCGTCCGCCGATGTCGCGTTCTTCGGTGGCGGAGCCGGGAGCGGAAAAAGTTTCGGGCTGCTATTGGAACCGCTTTACGACGTGGCGAACGGCGGTTTTCGCAGCGTCATTTTTCGTCGAACGGTGCCCATGATTCGGCAGCCGGGTGGACTGCTCGACACCAGCGAGCAAGTGTTTTTACTGCTGGGCGCGAAGTTGAATCAGTCGGCGCTGGAATGGACGTTCCCCGGCGGCGCGACGGTGAAGTTCGCGGGCATGGAGTTGGAAAGCGACCGCCTGAACTGGCAAGGCAGTCAGATTGCCTTGCTCGGTTTTGATGAAGTCCAGGAATTTGAGGAATCGCAATTCTGGTTTCTGTTTTCGCGCAACCGTTCCATGTCCGGCGTGAAGTGCCGCGTCCGTTGCACTTGCAATCCGATTGCCGACGGCTGGCTGCGCGCCTTGCTCGACTGGTGGATTGGTGCGGACGGCTATCCGATTCAAGAGCGCAGCGGCAAGCTGCGCTGGTTCGTCCGCGACGGCGATTCGATTGCGTGGGCGGACACGAAAGCCGAATTGATCGAGCAGTTCGGAGCCGAGTCCGCGCCCAAGTCCATGACCTTCATCCCCGCGCTCGTTCGGGACAACAAGATTCTGCTCGAAGCAGACCCCGGCTACATCGCCAACCTCAAAGCCCTGCCGCTGATTGAACGCGAGCGGCTGCTGAATGGAAATTGGAACGTGCGCGCGTCGGCGGGGAATTACTTCCGGCGCGAGTGGTTTCAAATCGTGGACGCCGCGCCGAAGGATGTTGTCGGACGCGTGCGCGCGTGGGACCGGGCCGCAACGGAGAAGCGCAGCGGCAACGACCCGGACGCGACTGTCGGCGTGCTGCTGTCGAAAGATCGTCAAGGAATCTACTACGTCGAGGACGTGCGCAAGATGTTCGCCAGCCCGCACGCTGTCGAGAAGGCAATGCAGGAGTGCGCGCGGCGCGACGGCAAGGCAACGGTCGTCCGCTACGCGCAAGACCCCGGCAGCGCGGGCGTGAACGAGGCGCAGGCGACGGCGCGGGCGTTGGACGGCCACAATGTTCGCTTCGACACGGCAAGTGGTTCAAAAGAAGTCAGGGCAAAACCAGTGTCAGCACAAGCGGAAGCGGGCAACGTCAAGCTCGTGCGCGGCGTGTGGAACGACGAGTTTATCCGCGTGCTGGAAAACTTCCCCGTCGGCAGACACGATGACGAGGCGGACGCTTTGAGCCTCGCGCACGAGGAATTGTCCGGCGCGCAACCGGGCACTCCGCCGCGCCGGATTGGAATATCGAGATACGACGACTACCGCATCTCCTCATCGTATCGGCGCGGAAAGATTTTGGTTTGAAAGGCAGTCGTATGAATGAAACGCAAACAAGAAAACTGCCGAGACGTGCGGCCACTGCCATTACCACCGCGCAGACCGTTGCCAGCGTTTCCCGCTGCAAGTCGTGGCACTTGGCCCGTTTCCGAGCAACAGCAACCAGCCTTTCGTCAATCCGGTTCCATGCTGCGGAGAGTGGCCGGCCAAGCAGAGCAAGCGGCGAAAATTTTCGCCTCAGTGATTGCCTTTGTCGCAATTCAGCAGTGGCGGAAAATTGCTACTATAATTCGATTGCAACGAGGTGAAAATATGTTAAAACCACGCTGGAAATCAAAACGCATGTCAGCATCAAAGAAACAGACGAAGCTGAATGTAAATCTGCGCCATCCACAGGTTTACCATTATTCCTGTATGGCAAACCGTTTTGCCATTCAACGTGAGGATGGTTTCCTGCTGGCACATTTCGGCCTTGTGAGTAAGAAGGATGTCTTGCTTGACCGTTTGACCTGTCTGTTCCCCGAAAGCACGCTCTCATCCCTTAAGGAGAATCTGGTTGCTTATTCCGAAGGGATTGGCTTACCAAAAAGCAAAATCCCTGCATGGCCAGCGCCCACTTGGATAGAGAGCAACTTCAAGATCCTGCCCGTTGTTGATTTCGTTCATCTCTGCAATTGGAATGATGCCTTTGCTGAAATTTGTTTCTGGAATTATTCTCAAGCATTCGCCGCAGACACGGCCAAAATGGGTGAAAAAAAAGGCGACATTCATCCGTGGGGTATCGCCTTGCTGCGCTGCGATCTCGATTTGCAGCGTGCATTCCTTGAAGAACTTTACGAAACATGAATTTTTCCGTAGCGAGTCAAGATATTTTGTCCAATTCGACAATCGCGTTTGTTGAGGCTAATGTGGTCACTTCAGCAGTGACGGCAACCATTCCTGACTTAATCGAGAGCAACAACAAAATTAGTGTCGCGGCCTCGGCTGAAACAACCCACAATGGTTATTCGCAAGATGCAAACCCTCAATCAACGCTCTGGAACAGCGAAGGCAACCAACGATTTAAGCAACTCGCTTTGAAGGAATCGGTTGATGAGTTGTCCGCTGAAGAAGTGATCGAACTAAATGCATTGACTAGGTTGCGGCGCTTGTCAACATACCCGCGTCCTGCACATGAAATACTTTGGGAGCGGAAGGTAAGAAAATCTACCGACAATCTAATTCGCGCATTGGCAGATCATGTCGAATTACTCGAAACCACGCATTAAGCGTAATCAAATACCAAACAGGGTATTCAGAAAAACGACATTTCGAAAAGCTTGGGATTTTTTGGCCCTCGATTTTGAAAATCGTTGCGCTTATTCCATGCAGCATACGCAACTTGCTGGCGGGCGGAAATGTATGGAGGTTGACCATTTTAATCCCCATAAGAAGAAGGATGAAATTCAAGAGTATGAAAATCTTTTCTTGGCATCACGGCACTGTAATGGTGCCAAGAGAGATAGGTGGCCCAGCAATAAGCTACAGCGACTTGGAATCAGGTTTTTGAATTGTTGCAAGGAACCAGATTACGGCGTGCATATTTTTGAAGACCCGGATACGCATGAAGTTGTCGGGGTGACACCCGAAGGAAAATATCACGTTCGTAATTGTGACCTGAATGCAGATCATCTTGTCAACGAGAGAGCAGACCGAGCACGAATTTGGCGCTTGATTGAAACTGCTCCTGTTAGGCTCAAACACGGATGGTCGTTTCCACCAGAGGCAGAAGCGCTC
>Ga0181516_10001989_pt1 | contig 14998 bp, 12 predicted proteins | sample PEATcosm2014_Bin_25_FD_121104 | JGI IMG/M metagenome (GOLD analysis project Ga0181516, IMG submission 121104) | Peatland microbial communities from MTU Mesocosm Facility, Houghton, MI, USA - PEATcosm2014_Bin01_10_metaG | ecosystem: Environmental > Terrestrial > Soil > Wetlands > Peat | place... | reverse complement strand
GACGTCGATCTTGTCCTCGGTCTTGTCGCTCCACGGGAGGCTGATGAGCCAATCAAGGTAGTTGCGCACGACCGTCGCTTCGGCCGACATCGGCGACATCATCTTGAGCTTATTGATCTCCGCGGTGGCCTTGTCGCGTGCCTCCTTGGGCATGCCGGCCTTGGCGATCTTCTGCTCGATTTCGGCGATCTCGTTGGTGCCATCCTCCATCTCGCCGAGCTCTTTCTGGATCGCCTTCATCTGCTCATTGAGGTAGTACTCGCGCTGGCTCTTTTCCATCTGGGCCTTGACGCGGCCGCGGATGCGCTTCTCGATCTGCAGCACATCCATCTCGCCTTCGATGGCTACCAGCATGTGCTCGAGGCGCTTGCGCACGTCGAGTATCTCCAGCACTTTCTGCTTTTCGGCCAGCTTCAGTGACATGTGCGCGGCCACGGTGTCGGCCAGTCGTCCGGGTTGCTCGATGCCCGCCAGCGCGGTCAGAACCTCGGGCGGCACCTTCTTGTTGAGCTTCACATACTGTTCGAACTGCGACACCACCGAGCGCACCAGCACATCCATCTCGCGTTCATCGTACTGGTCGGCATCCGTTTCGATGGCGATGGTGGCGGAGTAGAAATCTCCCGGGTGCAGCTGCTCGACGCGCGCGCGATCGACGCCTTCCACCAGCACTTTGACCGTGCCGTCAGGCAGCTTGAGCATCTGCAGAATGCTGGCGACGGTGCCAAATCGGTGCAGGTCCTCCAGCTTCGGGTCATCGACATCGGCCTGGCGCTGGGCCACCAGCATGATGCGCTTGTCGGTGCGCATGGCGGCGTCGAGCGCCTGGATGGATTTCTCGCGGCCCACGAACAGCGGGATCACCATGTGCGGGTAGACGACCACGTCCCGCAAAGGCAGCACGGGGACGGCTGCGGGCACTGCGGTCGGAGCGGGGGGCAATGGAATTTCAGTCACGTGAGCCTCGTGTCAGTGAGACGCTTGAATCAGACCCTCAAAACGAATTGGGGCGCGCCGCCAGATTTCAATGGCGTCGCGCCCCGCACGCAACCTTAGCACTCGACCTGTCGTTCAGCCGTGCAGCGATCCGCCTGCCCTCCTCGGCTCCTCGACGGCCGCCACCCGGCCCTCATCGGTGCGGTACACGATGTAGGGTTTGGTGGTGCCTTCGATGACGCTGTCGTCGACCACGACTTTCGACACATTCCGCAGCGACGGCAGGTCGTACATGGTGTCCAGCAGCACCGTCTCGAGGATGGTGCGCAGGCCACGAGCGCCGGTCTTGCGGTGCATGGCTTTGCGCGACACGGCGCGCAGCGCCTCATCCCGGAATTCGAGCTCCGCGCCCTCCATCTCGAACAGCTTGCGATACTGTTTGGTGAGGGCGTTCTTCGGCTCGGTCAGGATCGACATGAGCGCGCCCTCATCGAGCTCATCGAGCGTTGCCACCACCGGCAGACGGCCGACGAATTCAGGTATCAGGCCGAACTTGATCAGATCCTCGGGCTCCACGTCGTGGAACAGATCCGAGCCGTGCGGCTTGGCATCGGCGCCGCGCACTTCGGAGGTAAAGCCGATGCCGCTCTTCTGCGTGCGGTTCAGGATCACTTTTTCGAGGCCCGCGAAGGCGCCGCCGCAGATGAAAAGAATGTTCGAGGTGTCGACCTGCAGGAACTCCTGCTGCGGGTGCTTGCGGCCGCCCTGTGGGGGCACCGAGGCAATCGTGCCCTCGATGAGCTTCAGCAGCGCCTGCTGCACACCCTCGCCCGACACATCGCGCGTAATCGACGGGTTGTCGGACTTGCGTGAAATCTTGTCGATCTCGTCGATATAGACGATGCCGGTCTGCGCCTTCTCGACGTCGTAGTCGCACTTCTGCAGCAGCTTCTGGATGATGTTCTCGACGTCCTCGCCCACATATCCGGCTTCCGTGAGCGTGGTGGCATCGGCAATCGTAAACGGTACGTTCAGCAGCCGTGCCAGGGTTTCAGCCAGCAGGGTCTTACCGCAACCGGTCGGTCCGATCAGCAGAATGTTGCTCTTGGCGAGCTCGACTTCGTCCTTGGCCCGCGCGCTGCCGCGCGTCTGCAGTCGCTTGTAGTGGTTATAAACGGCCACCGACAGCACCTTTTTGGCGCGGTCCTGCCCGATGACATAATCATCGAGCACTTTGCGAATCTCGTGTGGCTTGGGAAGCTTGTCGCGTGCCCGGTCGGCGCGATCCTCAAGCTCCTCGCGGATGATGTCGTTGCACAGCTCAACGCATTCATCGCAGACGAAAACCGATGGGCCCGCAATGAGTTTCCGAACCTCATGCTGGCTTTTGCCGCAGAACGAGCAGTAGAGCAATTTGCCGTCATCGCTACGCCCGCGGGGATCGTCACTCATCAGCAAGCACCTCGCCCGTCATGCACCTTATATAGCATGGGCTCGACCGCCGACGCAAAGAACTGTGCCCACCGCAAGACCTTGTTATTGGTCGTTTTTGCGCGCTCTATCACGTCTTTGAAGGCACCGGCAGCAGATCACCCCGCTTTTCGAGCACATGATCGATGAGGCCATAGCTGATTGCGGCCGGCCCGTCCATGAAATTATCGCGGTCGGTATCGGTGCGGATCTTTTCCACGCTCTGACCCGTGTGCTTGGCCAGGATGCGGTTGAGCCGATCGCGCGTACCGAGCATTTCCTTGGCGTGAATCTCCATATCGGCCGCCTGGCCCTGAAACCCGCCCAGGGGCTGGTGCACCATGATGCGCGAATGCGGCAGCGCGAAGCGCTTGCCGTTGGTCCCGCCCGTGAGCAGGATCGCGCCCATGCTGGCCGCCTGGCCCAGGCAGATGGTGCTGACGTCGGGCTTGATGAACTGCATTGTGTCGTAAATGGCCAATCCCGCGCTGACGACGCCACCGGGCGAATTGATGTAGAGCGCCACGTCCTTGTCCGGGTTCTCCGATTCCAGGAACAGCAGCTGCGCCACCACCACATTGGCCATGTAATCGTCGACCGGGCCGACGATAAAGATGACGCGTTCTTTCAGCAGACGCGAATAGATGTCGTACGAGCGCTCTCCGCGCGAGGTCTGCTCGACGACGATGGGAACCAGGTTCAATCCACGCTCGTTCATTTAGAGATGTCCTATTGGGATGGCAGTGCCATGTTTCAACGGTTCTGTTTCATCGGGTCTGGCCAAAACCCGTGAGCTCGCGAAAGCTCGAGGGCTTGTCGATGACCTTCACCTGCGTCAGTGCCCAGTCCAGCGCCTGGTCTTCGAGCGCAGAGGATTCCAGCTGCTCCATGGCCTCGCGACTGCTCAGGTATTGGCGCTTGGCCTGCTGTGGGTCCGGATAGGAAGCCGTAATGGCATCGAGTTTCTGCTCGACCCGCTCGCGATCGACCTTGATGCCCTGCTGGCGCACGATTTCGCCGATCAGCAGACCCAGCGCGACGCGCCGGCGCGCGCCCGGCTCGAGCGATTCGCGCGGCGGCGCCTTCGACAGGTCCTGAGTTCCCATGCGGCGCAGTGCCTGCACCTGCAGATCGCGCACCTGGCTGTCGAGCATGCTGCGCGGCACTTCAACCGGATTGTCGCGGTAGAGCGCATCGAAGAACTGCTCGCGCAGCCGGCCGCGCACCGTCTCCGAAAGCTCCCGTTCCATACTGCTACGCACTTCCTTGCGCAGCTCGGGCACGCCGCCCTGCTGCACCCCGAAGGCCGCGGCGAAGGCCTCATCGACGGGCGGCAGCACACGCTCCTCGACCTTGGTCACCTTGAGGTCGAAGTCGGCCAGCTTGCCGGCCACCACCGGGGAGCCGTAATCGGCTGGAAACTGCGCCTGAATGGTCTTGGAATCGCCGGCACTCATGCCAATGAGCCCCTGCTCGAACTCGGGCAGCACGCGATGCGCGCCAATCGCCACCTGGAAGCCGTCGGCCTTGCCACCGGGAAACACCTGGCCATCCACGCGACCCTCGAAGTCCACCGTGACCCGATCGCCCTCCTGCGCGGCGCGTTGCACCTCGTTGAAATCCGGGCGTTGGGTGCGCATGCTTTCGATCATCGCATCCACGTCCTCCTCGGACACCGCGGCCACCGGCTGCTCGACGGCGATGCCATCGAGCGGATGCAGCGTGACTTCGGGCAGGATCTCGAAGATGGCCGCGTAGCGCAGTTCTTTGCCTGGCGCGTCGGCGATCGGCTCGATGCGCGGTCCACCCGCGGGACGCAGCTTCTGCTGGCTGACCGCTTCGGCGAAGGTGCTCTGCACCAGGTCGTTGACGGCTTCCGCGTGGACTTGCGAGCCGAACTGCTGACGCACCACGGAAAACGGCACCTTGCCCGGACGGAACCCTTTCAGCCGCGCAGTGCGCGCCAGGCGCTTGAGCCGCGCATCGACCTCACTGGCCACACGCTCCCCCGGCACCGCCACTTCCAGCCGCCGCTCGAGTCCCTTGGTCGTCGTCACCGAAATCTGCATCTGTCCGCCTGTCATCCTGAATTTGCGCCGTTCGAGCTGCCTGGTGCGAAAGGAGAGACTCGAACTCTCACGGGTTGCCCCACTGGCTCCTAAGGCCAGCGCGTCTACCATTCCGCCACTTTCGCGCCCCCGAAACGTGCACGAGTCGGGCCCGGAAGGAATTGGGAATTATACCGAAGATCGGCGCCGTCCGACGCCCGCTGGGCCAACTGGGCGCTCCTAATGTGGTGCGCGCCTACAGCCGGCACTGCGGCGCTTGTGCACACTCGCTCCCAGAACATCAGCCCGGAGACATGATTATGCCCCGATTCACACCTGCTATCGCAACGCTCGGAGGGCTGCTTGCCCTCGCCGGCTGCGCGAGCGAACCACAACCCACGGCCGAACTGGCCCAGGCGCATTCGCTGGTGGATCAGGCGGAACAAGGCGGCGCGCCGCAATTCGCCAGCGCCGACCTCGCCATGGCCCGGAGCAAGCTGCAGCAGGCCGATTCCGAAGCCAAGAGCCATCCGGATCTGTCGCTGCGTTCTGCGCAGGAAGCTACCGTGGATGCACGCGTGGCGATCGCGCGCACCAACAGCGCCAAGGCACAGGTCGCGCTGCGCGATGTCAACGCCGGCACCCAGTCGCTGCGCAGTGAAACCGATCGGCAGGGCATGCTGGACGATGCAGCCGCGCCGCCGCCGAATTCAACCATGGTGCCGCCCGCACCCATTACGCAGCCCTGAAGACAAAGTGAAAGTATCAAGGAGAGCCGTTATGGCCACTAACTCGAAATCCTCCCTCGGCATCGCCGGCGGCTGCGGCCTGGCCTTGTTGCTGGCCGCCTGCGCCACCACATCTCCAGAGAGCGAATCGGCTCTGGAGCAGGCGCGCGCCGCCGTGCAGCGCCTGGAAGCACAGCCGATGGCGTCGCAAACCGCCGGCAAGGCCCTGCAGGACGCGCGTGACGCCCTGGGCAATGCCGAAGCTGCCGAACGTGCCAAGCGGCCGCCCGAGGAAATCATTCATCTGTCGTATCTGGCCCGCCGCGATGCCGACATCGGCGAGGCTGTGATCGCCGAGCAGGCCTCGCGCGCGGCGATGGCGCAGGCGCAGGCGCAGCGCGAGCGCGTACTGCTCGATGCGCGTGAGCGCGAAGCGGCCCTGGCACGCCAGCAGGCTGCGCAATCGCAGGCGCAGGCTCAGCTCTCGCAGCAGCAGGCGCAGCAGTCGCAGCTCAATGCTCAGCAGCTGGCGCAGCAGGCGCAGGAAGCCCAGCAGCAGGCGCGCGACGCGCAGCAGCAGTTGGAAGCGCTGCAGGCCAAGCAAACCGACCGAGGCATGATCCTCACGCTCGGCAATGTGCTGTTCGACACCAACGAAGACACTCTCAAGCCCGGCGCCGATGAGATCGTCTCGCGCCTGAGTCAGTTCCTGCAGAACCACCCGGAAGTCAAGGTGCGCATCGAAGGCCACACCGACAGCACCGGCACGGACGCCTACAACGAATCGCTGTCTCAACGACGCTCCGATGCAGTGGCCATGGCCCTCGAGCGCCGCGGCATACCGCAGTCGCAGCTTCAGTCGGTTGGCCGGGGCAAATCCGCACCCGTCGCCAGCAATGACACCAGCGCGGGTCGACAGCAGAATCGCCGCGTGGAGATCATTTTCTCCGATACCCAGGGTCAGTTTGTCAGCGGCTTGTGAGGGATGACGGGGCGCGGGAGGTGGCCCATGGCATAATCAGCGCATGCGCCACTTCCGCCCCAACTTGTCGATCCTCATCGCCTGCGCTGCGCTCAGCGCAGGCTTGGTCGCCGGGTGCGAGGATCTGAACTGGCCGTTTCATCGCGCCGAATCGACCTCCACGAGTTCTCCCGGCGGGGACAGCAGCGGCGGCAATGCCTCGGAGTGCGCCGATATTCGCGCGCAGATCAAGGATAACGAGGAGTCGCGCCGCGAAGCGCCCACAACCAGCACCAACCAGGACATCGTAAACGCCTCGGAGGGCAAGGCGGACAAGCGCATCGACGATCTGCAGACACGCTACGACGCTCTCGACTGTCCCTCCGAGGAGGCGCCGCGGCCGAACCGGCTGCCCCCGCTGCAACCGGCTCCGGGTGCGGGCAGTCGCTAGCAGAGCCGCGCAGCTCGCGCGCTCATTCGCGCTCGCTCATTCGCTCTTGAAGGCTTCCTTGACGGTGTAGACCACACCGGCATCGCGGCATGCATAGCCGGGCAGCTGGGAAATTGCGTTTCGAAAGGCTTCCCCGCGCAGAATCGAGAGCACGCGCTTCATCGCCTCGACTTCCAGGAATTCCTTGCGGCAGACGAAGAAGTAGTCCTCGGTCACCAGGCGCACGAAGTCCAGATCGAACTGCCGCGCGGCCGCCTCCACCCCAAAGCTCGCATCTGCCATGTCGCTGGCAACATAGGCCGCCACCGCGGCGTGCGTGAACTCGAACTGATCGTAGCCGCCGATCTGCGCACCCTTGATGCCGCGCTGTCCGAGCAGCTGATCGAATAGCAGGCGGGTACCGGAATCCGGTTCGCGATTGATGAAGCGGATCGAGGGCTCGAGCAGCTTCTCGATCGAGGTGATGCCCAGGGGATTGCCGCGCTTTACGATCAGCCCCATCTCCCGCGTCGCAAACCCAATGACGCGATGCGCCGCCGGAACCAGCCAGGCCCGGCTGGCAACAATGCTGCTTTCACGCAGCTCGCCCTGCGGCAGGTGCATGCCCGCGAGGTCGCAGGCGCCGTGCGCCAGCGAAGCCAGTGAATACTGGTTGCTGACATAGCGCAGATCCACCTCCAGATCGGTCTCATTGCTGAGCAGCTCGCGCAGCTTCGACACCGCAAACCCATGACTGGCATGCATGCGGATCGTCGCCGAGGGGTGCGGCAGAAATTCGCTGATCTCGGTCTCGAGTTCCTGCGCGAGGTTCTGCAGCAGCGGCCCGAGGCGGGCGTGCAGGCGTTGTCCCGCCCAGACGAGCTTGCCCCCGAAAGCCGTGAGAGTGGTGCCGCGTCCCTGCTTGCGCTCCACCAGGGGGGCCCCGAAGAAAGCGGACCACTTCTCAATGAGGTTCCAGGCATGACGGTAGGAGACCCCGGCGCGCGAAGCGGCGTGCGTGATCTTCCCGGTCAGGCGGATCTCGTTGAGCAGATCGATCATGACGTGCACCGGCTGGGGCTGCTCGTCGCGCTTGAAGCGCCAGACTGGCTCGATTTCGATTCGAATCATGACGAAGACCCTTGGAGTTTCATACCCCGGGGATGGATATATGCATTCATAAACATAATAGCCGAACATCGGCGCAGGTACCACGACCCAGGCGACGCAACCGCTAAATCAACGATATGCCTCATATTTTCTCTGTGCCAAGGGTGGCGCATAGTCCCTCATTACGGCCCAGGCGGTACGTTTTATATGTCATCTGTTGCCTATCTGGATCCCGTCGCGGACGGCGCCGGTGATTCGGGGCTTGGGCGCGAGCACGGCAACATCGCGCTGCAGAATTTCACTGAACCCAAGGCAGTCTGGATCAGCACGGGCTGAGGGTTCAGTGCTGGGGCTATGCCAGGCCCAAAGGGAATCTCAAGTCGGCGTGAGTACCCTCGAAAGGATGGACATCGATGTCCCTCCTTTAGAAGGCACTTACGCCCCTTGCGGTGCCCTTAGGGATTGTCACCCACCCAGCTGTGCGCCCACCTGCACGCCCTGCTCCACACAGAATTGTGTTGCAGGGATTTTCTTCCCGGTGTCGTACCGTACCCGCAGCACTTCTATCTGGCCGCCCTGCACCGCGATGAAGATGCTCTGCTCATCGATGGCCGCCACGCTGCCGACGGCGCCTTTGAATTGCGTGAAGGTGCGGGCCGGGTGTTTGCGCGCATCGAAAGCATAGAGCTTCTTGCCGTTGAAGGTCGTCCAGGCCCCGGGGGCCGGATTGCAGCCGCGGATCAGGTTGTACGTCAGGTCGATGTGGTTGTGCCAGTTGATGCGCGATTCGGCGGCGCGGCACCAACCGAGGTAGCTGGCCTGCGATTCATCCTGCACGATCTCGCGTGCGCCGCCGCGCACCACCAGCTCGGCCGCCTCCAGCAGCGCCGCGACGCCCATCGGAAACAGCCGATCGAAATAGACGCTGCCGAGGGTATCGTCGGGGCCGATGGGGGTTTCCTTCTGCAGGATGACCGGTCCCTCATCGAGACCATCGGTGGGACGGAAGATCGTGAGCCCCGTGCGCTCCTCGCCGCGAATGATGGGCCAGTTGATCGAACTCGGTCCGCGATAACGCGGCAGCAGCGAGGGGTGGTACTGGATCATGCCGTGCCGGGGCACCTGGGCGAAGGCCTGCGGCGCGAACTGCAGCACGTAAGCCATGACCCCCAGCTCGATATCGAGCCCGCGCAGCGCGTCGAAGGCCTCGGCTGTCTTGAGCGAGGGCAGCTGATAGACCGGGATCTGCTGCTGCTCGGCCGCCGTGCGCAGCGGATCGGCGCGCTCGCCAGCCTTCTCGGGCGCACAGAACACCCCTGCCACGGTATCGCCGCGTGCCAGCATGGCCTCGAGCACCGACTTGCCGAAATCCTGTTGTCCGATGATGGCTACGCGCACGCACTCTCTCCCGCTGATTCGAGTCCCCATTGACCCAGTGTCGGCGCCCGCGCGCCGTTGCCCGCCCCGCATAGATTGCCGCTGCATTGCATCAGCCAGCCGTCCTCGAGCGCCGCCGGCGCCACCGCCCGCACCCCAGCGCGGGTATCCGCATCGGCTGCGGCGCGCTCGAGCGCCGGGCGGTCGGACGCGATGGGTTTGCCAGCTACGAGCCGCAGGTAGATACGACCGGTGGCCTGCTCGGCGAAATTAACCTCCCGAAAACGCTCCACACAACGCTGCAGGAAGCCGGTGTTGTGTTCCGGTGCCAGCCGCGAGCGATCCGAATACAGCAGCTCAGGCGAGGTAGCCGCGACGTTGACGCGCCGGAAGCGCTCGATGTTGAGCACGGAGCGCACGTCGAGCAGGTTGAGCGTGTCATTGTCGCCGAAGGCCACGGTCCGCGGCCGCTCACCCAGACGCACGCTGTTATCGAGGAATTCGAAATGCACCGACTTGTCGGTGCGACAGATCCAGGTAAAGAACAGGTCGGGCATGCCCGCATACGCCTCGACGCTGTGTGCCAGCGTATCGCCGACGGCCTTGTAGCGCCCGAACTCCAGACCGCGATTCCACGCACGCTCCACCAGCGACTCCGGCGGCGTGATGACGAAGAACAGGTAGACGGTTTGTCCGAATCGCGTCAGCAGGTTGCTGCCGGCCTCATTGGAATTGGGCGCAAAGCTGTCGAACCGGAAACGATCGATGAGCAGGTGCGACATATCGCCGCGCTCGTATTTGCGGGCCATATAGCGATCGAGCTTGGCATCGATGATCTGCAGCTCATCGCCCGTCATCGCACCCGCGTATTTGTAATGAATGCCGAGGCTTTGATAGTCGAGCAGCTGCTTGCGCCAGATGTCGGGGCTGATGAGCGCAAAGTCGATCCAGCGCACGCCGATGTCACCGGCCAGTGTCTTCTGCAACGGCCGCAGACTACTCTTGCCTGCGGCCGAGGGGCCCTTGGTGTTCATGACAATGGGACGCTGCTGCGGCGGCAGGCGATAAAAACCCTCGCTGACCGCAGCGCGCTCGAGCAGTGCATCCACGGTACAGCCGATGGTATCGCCGCCGATCTCATTGCAGGCCAGATCCGCTGCCAGCGAGCCGATCAGATCCGGCGCGCCCCAGGCGCCGCCATGACGATTGAACAGTGCCGATGTAATACGGCGCAGGGCGCGCAGCACCGACCGCTCGAGTTCGTCCTCGCTCGCGAGGGCGCGCCGCTCGAAATCCGCGATGCGCACCACATCCCAGTTGGGTCCTTCGCTCTGTACCGGAGCCTCGGCGCGGCGCGCTGCAAATCGCGCGAACAGACCCGCCCGCGGGCGTCGTACTTCGGCTGCCGCCGGCACTGCAGTACCAAAGCCGGCCAGCGCTTCCTGCGCCAGCTCGCCTGCCCGCCGGCGCAGCCTGGCGAAATCCGATTCGATGTCTTCCATGGCCGGCTCGATGCAGCTGTCGAGCACGCGGGCCGCCATCCGCCGGAAATTGATACCCAGATCCTCGATGCGCGAGCCGTCGGCCACCGCGTAGTCGGCGCTGATGCGCACCAGCAGTTCGTGCAGCAGCAGGCGCCGCGCCCGGAATGCAATCAATTCGACCGCCGGAATGCCGGTCAAATCGTGCAGCTCATCGGCCGCCTCGAGACTGGTGAAGACGTTGTCGGCACGAAAGATCGTGCACAGATGCCGCAGCTCCGGTGGAACCGGCGACTGGATCCCGGGGTTCCAGGCCCCGGTTTCATCCGCTGGCGTCAACGACGGGACTCCTCCAGGGTCTTCGCCAGCAGCTTGGTGAGTGCGAACACGGTGTCCACGCACGGGGTCGGTGTGCGCGTCAGCCGGGCGAGTTCCACCACCGAGCCGAGCAGCGCATCGATCTCCAGCGCGCGGCCGGCCTCGACATCCTGCAGCATCGAGGTCTTGTGGTGACCGACACGTTCGGCGCCGGCCACACGCTTCTCCAGCGGCACGCGAAACTTGATGCCGAGTTTGTTCGCGATGGTCTGTGCTTCCGTCATCATCGCCACCGCCAGCTCGCGGGTCTGCGGGTACTGGCAGATGCTGGCAAGCGTGGCGCGGGTGAGTGCGCTGATCGGATTGAAGGTCAGATTGCCCCAGAGCTTGAGCCAGATCTCGGCGCGAATGTCATTCAGCACCGGCGCCTGCAATCCACCCGCGATGAAGCATTGCGACACTCGCGTGACACGTTCGCTGCTGCTGCCATCCGGTTCACCCACCGGGAAACGATTGCCCTCGATGTGCTGCACCACGCCCGGCGCGACCAGTTCGGCGGCCGGATACACCACGCAGCCGATGACGCGCTCGGCGGGTATCTTCTGCCCGATCACGCCGGTCGGATCGACACTGCGCACGCGCGTGCCGGCCAACTCGCCGCCGTGGTGATGGAAATACCAATACGGAATGCCGTTCTGCATCGGCACCACGACCGTGTCGGCGCCCAGCATCTTCGGCACCTGCGGCGCAACCGCTTCGACCTGGTGCGCCTTGATCGCGAGGATCACCAGATCCTGCGGTCCGGCTGCGGCGTAGTCATCCGTGGCGCTGACGTTCGAGGCGGTTTCTTCCTTGCCCTCGGCATCGATCAGCCGTACACCGCGCGCGCGAATGGCCTCGAGGTTGGCGCCGCGCGCGATGAAGGTCACCGCATTGCCGCCGAGCGCGAGCCGCAGCCCCACATAGGCGCCGATGGCGCCGGCCCCGACGATGGCAACCTTCACGGGCGCACGCGCCCGGAGGGGACTTGTTTAACGAGCAACATAGACGGCTCCAGGCTCGTGATGCGCGATTGTTGCCGGTGTTCTTTGCGAATACCAGCAGTGCAGCCCTGATTATGACCTGCTCACCCGCCGGAGATTTTGTCCCCGGCGAGTGAGCAGGTTCCTGCGGATTACCGGTTATGAATCGCGCTTCAGAACCTGTAGTCCATGCCGGTCGAATAACCCATGATCCGGCAGCCGCCCCAGGTCGTCGGCCCTGCCGAACTGCCATCGATGATGATGGTGTTGGTGCCATCGTGACAGTCGGTGGTCAGTCCGCGGCCGCCCGCGCCGATGTCATAGTGCGCATTGCCGTGGTTCATGGTCAGCGCGCTGTCGATGTACCAGTAGAAGTGCTTGTCGAAACGATGCTTCCAGGCCACGGTCAGCATATCGGCTGAATCATCGGTGCTGAAGGGATCGTAGTTGTGCTGTCCGCCCGGATCGCCGGGGGTTCGGCCCGCATGCGCCCAGCCGAAGCTGACGTTATCCCTGGAATCGAGGTCCTGCGACAGGGCAAACCAGGATCCCATGCGCTGGCGCTCGTTCTGGAACTCCAGATCCTGCGGCAGGTAGCGATGCATCTCTTCCCAGATGTAGCTGACCGCCAGCCCGAAGGGGAAGGTGTACTGCGCGCCGATCTTGAATGCCGACTCATCGGCGATGTCAGTCAGGTAAGGCGGCGTGGCAACGGCCGCATAGCCTGGAAACTCGGCCGAGAGTGCGTTGAAGGTATTGAAGTCGAGCAACGGGCTGTTGGTCGCCTGCAGATAGCCGTAGATCGGATTGTTCGAGCCGATGCCGTCGCTGTTGCGATTCACGTCGCGATGACGCTCATACGCCACCGTGGCGTACCAGCCCCACTTCTCGAACTCGATGTCGCCGCTGTAGGCATCGCCGAAGCCGCCGTCATCGCAGTTGAGCAGCAGGTTGCCGCTGCCCGGCTCATTGCCGCCGTTGCAGTCCGGTGAGCCCGCCGATTGCACCACATTGTCGAAGGTGCGGTTGGCGCCGGGCGACCAGAGCAGATTGACGCGGAACATGCCGGCGATCTGCGGCGATTCGTACCACAGCGAGTGATCCAGGCGCGTGCCGAATTCCACGCGGTTGTCACCACCGGTATTGCCCATGACCGCCGCGTAGTCGCCCAGCATCCCGGAGAAGGGATTCATGCGGTCGGTGGATTTTTTGTACGGCGCGTAAGTGGTACCGAACTTGAGCTTGCCCCAGACCGGATTGCCGAGCCCCACGAATGTGTCACCCAGTCCTATGGCGCCGGTGACCACATTGGATTGCTGAGTGTAGGTGGTCTTCAGGCCAGGAGATGCCGTGATGGCGAGCTGCGTCTCCACCTGCACCAGGAAGTCCACGCCGGTGTCTGCGATCGGATGGTCGAAGCGGTAACCGATCTGCGACTTGTTGGTCGACAGCGCCGGCATGTAACCAAGCCGTCCGACTTCCTGCTGACCCTTCGGCCCGTTGTTGACATAGCCGCCCGCGGGGTTGTTGGGGTTCGCCAGGCTGTAGCTGTCGGCGGTGAGGCCGTTGATACCCTTGGTGGTGTAGTCGTAAGACACATCCAGCGTGCCGTAGAAGCCACTGAGGAAGGCCTGCAGCAGCGGTTCGCCGCCGCTGGCCTTGTAGTCCTTCATGAAGGCATCGAACTTCGGCTCGGGCGGCGCGACACTGGGAGCGGCAACTACCACCGGCGCCGGTACCGTGCCAGCACCCGCACCGGACGGTGAGGCCGCCGGCGCCTGCGGCGCGCCTGGCGTAGCGGCCACGGGCGCCTGCTGCTGTTGCTGCTTCTGGAGCGCGTCCACCTGCCGGCTGAGCTCATCGATGCGCTGCATGAGCAGCCGCATCTGCTCCTTCATCGCCGCAGTGTCCTGATCGTCGGCGCGAACGCCGCCGCTGTAGCTGAAGATCATCAGCCCCACCGCGAGCGCGGCCAGCGTGGGTCTGAATGCGTGACGGATCGACATGTGAATCCCCCCTTCAATCGGTTGTTAGATCGATGGCGCTGCGAAACCTGGCTCTCCTGAATCAAGTACTTTGATATATCAAGTCCACTCGCATACAAAGTTGCTGAACATGCAAAAAACGCTCATGGTTCATCGACACAAGGCCACGGGTCCGCACTGTCGCTTCCATGGCTGGTTTTTGCTGGCTCAGATCGCCTTCTGCATTCGCATCTCGGCAATCTCGCCGGCAGCAAATCCCAGTTCCGCCAGCACCTCATCGGTGTGCTCGCCCAGAAGCGGCGATCGCTTCACGTCCGTCGGACTGTCGCTCATCTTGATGGGATTGCCGACGGAGAGATATTTGCCGCGCTTGGGATGATCGACCTCCACCACGGTTCCCGTGGTGCGCAGCGAAGGTTCCGCGGCCAGTTCTTCCATCGAGAGAATCGGGCCGCACGGGATGTCGTGCTTATTGAGTTCCTCCATGGCCTCGAACTTGGTCTTGGTAACCGTCCACGCCTCGACGGCCGCGAACACTTCCTTCAGCCGAGGCAATCGGGCGCCGGGTGTCGCAAAGTCGGGATCCGTAATCCATTGCTCCTTACCGATGACCTGGCAGACTTCCTTCCACACCGGTGCCTGCGTGATGAAATACAGGTAGGCATTCGGATCGGTCTCCCAGCCCTTGCACTTGACGATCGAACCGGGCTGGCCGCCGCCCGAGGCGTTGGCCGCGCGCGGGACCGCGGAGCCGAATTTGCCGTGAGGGTATTGCGGGTACTCCTTCATGACCCCGGTGCGCGCCAGGCGCTGCTGATCGCGCAATTTGACGCGGCAGAGATTGAGCACACCGTCCTGCATGGCCGCGAGCACCTTCTGTCCGCGCCCGGTGGAGCTGCGCTGATACAGCGCCGCGACGATACCGAGCGCGAGGTGCAGCCCGGTGCCGCTGTCGCCGATCTGCGCACCGGTGACCAGCGGCGGACCGTCATCGAAGCCGGTGGTGGAAGCTGAGCCGCCGGCGCACTGGGCGACGTTTTCGTAGACCTTGCAGTCCTCGTAGGGACCGGGGCCGAAGCCCTTCACCGAGGCCACGATCATGCGCGGATTGAGCTGCTGCACGCGCTCCCAG
>Ga0181516_10001987_pt1 | contig 15010 bp, 14 predicted proteins | sample PEATcosm2014_Bin_25_FD_121104 | JGI IMG/M metagenome (GOLD analysis project Ga0181516, IMG submission 121104) | Peatland microbial communities from MTU Mesocosm Facility, Houghton, MI, USA - PEATcosm2014_Bin01_10_metaG | ecosystem: Environmental > Terrestrial > Soil > Wetlands > Peat | place... | reverse complement strand
ACCTCGATGTTGGTGCCATTGGCTTTTTCCACCACGGCGGCAATGTCTACAAAGGGAGGGCAGATGACGATTTCGTCGCGCGTGTGTCCGGCCACCAGCGGCACGAACTCCTCCATGAACTGGCGCGACTGCTCGGGGGTTTTGTACATTTTCCAGTTGGCGGCAATGATCTTCTTACGGCTCATAGTTGCCTCGTGTGTTCTTTAAGGAATGATAGCGTTCGCAGGGATGGAGGCGAAGGTCCAGCGCTGCGCGTTGCGCCGCCGCTGTTCAGCTTTCGCCGCCTGTATGAATACGGACAACATCTCAGGACTGTATAACACAAAGCGCACTTCGTGCACGCTGCGCGCTGTGCCAAGTTCATCCACCACGGTGCACACGGCCACGGCCGCTGCGGCGTCAGCCGGATATCCATACACGCCAGTGGAGATTGCAGGGAAGGCCACTGATTGCAGTCCCAGGCGGTCAGCCAGTCGCAGCGAGTTGCGATAGGCGTTTGCCAGAATGCCGCTTTCGCCCGCCATGCCATCTTTCCAAATGGGACCAACCGTGTGAATCACGAAAGCCGCGCGCAGCTTTCCTCCGCTGGTCTGCACTGCTTCGCCGGGGGGCAGGTGTCCATCGCGCGCCACAATCTTCTTGCATTCTTCCAGGATGGCGGGGCCTCCGGCGCGATGAATGGCACCATCCACTCCACCTCCGCCCATCAGGCTGGAATTTGCCGCGTTGACGATGGCGTCGGTAGCCTGCCCGGTGATGTCGCCGGACTCGAAGAAAATCTGAGCGCCTTCTCCAAGATCCAGTCGAAGTATGTTCGCCATCTGCGCCAGCTTCTACTTGTTGGTGAGCGCTTCCACGCCGGGCAGCTTCTTGCCTTCCAGAAACTCCAAGGAAGCGCCGCCGCCTGTGGAGATATGAGTGATCTTGTCCGCCACTCCAGCCTTGTGAACCGCTGCTACACTGTCGCCGCCGCCCACAATCGAAGTTGCCCCAGGATTGTCAGCCACTGCCTCGGCAACTTTCGTTGTGCCCTTGCTGAACTGGTCGAATTCAAAAACTCCCATGGGCCCATTCCACACAATGGTGCGCGCGCCGCTGATCTCCTCAGAGAATTTCTCAATCGTTGCAGGACCAATGTCGAGCGCCATCTTGTCGGCCGGAATCGACGCGCCCTCGGGGATGATCGTGGCCTTGGCCGAGGCGTCAAACTTGTCGGCCACCACATGATCCACGGGAAGTAGCAGGCGAACGTGCTTCTGCTTGGCTTCCTTGATAAGTTCTCCTGCCAGTTCGACTTTGTCGGCCTCCAGCAGGCTCTTGCCCGTCTCCTGGCCCAATGCCTTCAGGAATGTGTATGCCATGCCGCCGCCGATGATCAGCGAGTCCACTTTAGGAAGCAGATTGCGAATGACTCCAATCTTGTCGCTGACCTTGGCTCCGCCCAGGATGGCTAGAAAAGGTTTCGCCGGGTTTTCTGTGGCTTTGCTCAGGTACTGCAGCTCTTTCTCCATCAACAGTCCCGCAGCGCTCTTCGGCAGGAAGTGAGTAACTCCCTCGGTGCTGGCGTGGGCGCGGTGTGCAGAGCCGAACGCGTCATTGACGTAGATCTCAGCGAGGCTTGCCAGTTGCTTGGCAAACGCCGGATCGTTCTTCTCTTCTTCTTCGTGGTAGCGGACGTTTTCCAGCAGAAGTGTCTGTCCCCGTTCCAACTGGCTGGCCATCTCAGAGGCCTGCATGCCAATGCAATCGGGCGAGAAGCCTACGTTCTGGCCGCGACCCATCGCATGATCCAGCAGAATGCGCAGGCGCTCGGCCACTGGCTTCAGACTGTACTTGGGATCAGGCTTGCCCTTGGGGCGACCGAGGTGCGACACAAGGATGAGTTTGGCGCCATGACGCAGCGCGTACTCTATCGTGGGCAGCGTTTCACGGATACGCGTGTCATCCGTGACGCGACCGTTGTCGAGCGGAACATTGAAGTCCACCCGCATCAAAACTCTTTTGTTGTTTAGCTGCAGGTCTCGGATCGATAGCTTGGACATGGCTTGCTTACCTGGTGTTTTCTTTCCGCGGTTTGTCGTGCCTTGCGTGGATGGTGAAAACGGGTTGAGGCCGTGCCCTCAACCCGTCCCGGTCTTACAGTCCCTTTTTACCGAAGAAAGTAATCAGGTCCTTCACTCGATTGCTGTAGCCCCATTCGTTGTCATACCAGGAGATGATCTTCACCTGGTTGCCGACCACCTTGGTCAGCAGCGAGTCGAAGATCGACGAACGCGGATCGCCCTTGAAGTCACTGGAAACCAGCTCGTTCGTCTCATAGCCAAGGATGCCCTTCATCGGGCCATCTGCAGCCTTCTTGATGGCGGCGTTCACCGTTTCGGCTGTTACCGGCTTTTCGGCGACGAAGGTCAGATCCACAACTGAGACGTTCGGTGTTGGCACGCGAATCGCAAAGCCGTCGAGTTTGCCGGACAGCTCAGGGATCACCAGCTTCAACGCCTTGGCGGCGCCGGTCGAAGTCGGAATCATGGACAGGGCAGCAGCGCGGGCGCGGCGCAGGTCAGAGTGCGGGAAGTCCAGAATGACCTGGTCGTTGGTGTAGCTGTGGATGGTTGTCATCAAGCCACTCACGATGCCGAAGGTGTCATTGAGTACCTTCGCTACCGGAGCCAGGCAGTTCGTGGTGCAGGACGCGTTCGAGATGATGTTGTGCTTTGCCGGATCGTACTTGGCGTCATTCACGCCGAGCACAATCGTGAGGTCCTCATTCTTTGCCGGAGCGGAGATGATGACTTTCTTCACGCTGCCGCGCAAGTGCTTCTTCGCATCGTTCGCATCGGTGAAGCGTCCCGTGGATTCAACAACAACCTGCACGCCCAGCGAATCCCAATCCAACAGCGCCGGATCTTTTTCTGCGAAGACTTTTACCTTCTTACCGTCGACCACGATGAAGTCGCCGTCAGCATGAATGTCGGACTTAAGATTGCCGAGAATCGAGTCGTACTTCAAGAGGTGGGCCAGTGTCTTCGGGCTGGTCAGGTCGTTTACAGCGACGATATCGATGTTCGGGTCGTTGAGCGATGCGCGAAATACATTGCGGCCAATACGGCCAAATCCGTTGATACCAACTTTAATCGCCATTCATTGCCTCCGGGCATTAGGAAAACACTGAGGCGCGCGGGTCGGTGGCGCAGGTTTCGAGCGCGCTCTCTTCAGTCGTAGAAATGCTAGCACCCCCTCCCTCACTGAGCAAACTGTAAGCTCCCATCTTGTAGCCCGCATGCATGACCGTGGCGAATCCCAGACTGGCACCTTCTCCTTATCCATGCCGCTGCTGCTCCTGTAATCGAGAGGAATGTAAGCGGCGCAGTAACGTGGAAGGCACGTAAATTTTCGCGGGGACTCGCCCGAACCCGGCGGACGTGGTATAAGTCCCATATGCGCAGATGGATGCGCGATCGCGTGAAGCGTCGCAATCAGAAGAGCAAGAACCCGCAGCAGTCCGAAGATCAACCGCAAGGGCCCGCGCCTTTGCAGCCCACCTTTCTTGACCGTGAAGCCTACAGCTCCGGCGAGAATTCTCCCGAACCAGGTGGCGAAGTCGTGCAGCAGCCTGTGTATGAGGCACAGCCGGAAAAAGACCCGTTTGACGCGGAAGTCTCGCCCGAAGCTCGTGCTGGACGCCGCGAACGCACACGTCGCCGCGGACGTGGCGGGCGTGGACGCAATCGCACCGATCAGCAGCAGAGAGCGGCGCAATCCTCCGGACCAGGCGGGCTGCCCATTGCTCCCGGCCAGGCTACCGGTGAAGCAGCGGAAATCGATGAACCCGAGTCGGGCAGCGATACGCCTGAGCTTGATCTCCCAGAGACCCCAGACATCGCGAGTGACGCTGCCTCCACTCCACAAAAGGCGGTTCAGCCTCGCGGCAAAAAAGGCGCAGTCGTTCTTGCCATCGGCCTTCCCGGTTCCGGCAAGAGCTCATGGTTCAAGCGGCATGAGATCATTCCGCTCTCCAGCGACCTTGTACGCGGTCTGCTCTTTGATGATGCCACCGAGCAGCGTTTCCAGGATCTTGTCTTCTCCTCCCTGCGTTCGCTGTTGCGCGCACGTCTCATCGCGGGGCGTCCGATGAACTTCATAGACGCCACCAACCTGTCGCCCAAAGAGCGCCATAGCTGGATCAAAATGGCACACGACTTTGGCTATGAGGCACACGCCGTCTTCTTCGATGTGCCGACTGAGGTCTGCATGGAGCGCAACCGCAAACGTCTGCGCAATGTGCCGGACGAGGTCATGCTGCGCATGGCGCAGAAACTGCGTCCGCCCAAGTTCGACGAAGGATTTGCCAAGGTGATCGTGGTTCGCCTCAAGAGCAAGAAAGACGCCGCCGCACCCGTGGCGGAGGCTCCCGAGCCTTCGCGGGAAGAAGAGCGGGGCGACGAAGAATAAAGTTCTACAGGAAAGAAAGAAAAAGAGCGCGGCCATGTGCCGCGCTCTTTGTTCCTGGCTCGGAACCTTGAAACCCCAGGCTTACGATACCCGCCGGATATTGACGGGATTTCTTGCAGGCTGCACTGCCGGGATGCAGACCGTGAATTGCGTACCGTGATCGGACGTGTCCGTGCTACTGCGTACATGGATCGCGCCGCCCAACTTCTCCACGATGTTGCGTGAAATCCAAAGCCCGATGCCCAATCCCTTGTCGCCCTTGGTGGTCATGAACGGCTCGAATATCTCATCGAGTTTCTCTTTCTTGATTCCAGAGCCGGTGTCGGAGAAGACGAGTTTGACGTCCTGTCCATCCTCAACTACTTCCAGAAGGAGCCGGCCGCCCTGTGGCATCGCGTCGATGGCGTTGCTGATCAGATTCGTGAAGACCTGCCGCAATTCGCCCGGCGACACATCAATCATCACCTCGGTCAGGTAACGCCGCTCCACCTTGACGTGTCCCTCATCAATCTGCCGATGAAAGGACTCCAGCGATGCGTCGAGCAGTTCGCTGGCTTTTACCTTCACCTTTTCGCCGCTCGTGCGATGCGGCGCCAGTGTCTCTTTGGCGATATTTGCCAGTCGTTCCACTTCCTTCACGGCCGTTTGCAGCAGGCCTCGCGAGTCCTGGGTAAGACCCTTCTGCGAGCCGAGCACGAAGAGGATGTCCGACAGCGACGAGAGCGGGTTGTTGATTTCATGCGCCAAACTGGCCGACAGGCGTCCGGTAGCGGCCAATCGCTCGCTACGGCGCAGCGCCTCTTCCAGTTGGGCGTTCAGCTTCTTGATTTCCGCCTCTGCCTTCTTGCGCTCGGAAACATCGCGGATCGCCGCGGTCACCACCGTGCCCTGCTGCGTATGCATCGGACTCAAAGAGATCTCCACCGGAAACTCGGAGCCATCCTTGCGCAGTCCAAAGAGTTCCAGTCCTACACCCATTGGACGTACCCGCGGGTCGTCGATGAAATCTTTGCGATGACCGACATGGTACTTGCGGTAACGCTCCGGCACCAGGGTCTCAATCTTCTTTCCAATCAGTTCGGCTCTCTCGTAGCCGAAGAGCCGTTCAGTCTCGCGATTGACCAGTTCGAGGCGTCCCTCGCTGTCAATGATGGCCATTCCGTCAGGCGCGGATTCGAGCAGACCGCGGAAATACATTTCGCTTCGGCGTACGGACTCCTCGCTGTTTCTGCGCTGCATCATCGTGCCGACAATGTTGGCTACCGAGCGCAGGAAGCTGATTTCGTCTGCTGAAAAACTGCGTTTTGCGGCACTGTAAGCGCCTAGCACACCGAACGGAGCGTCGTGTCCGGGGATGTGAACCGTGACGCCGCTCCGGATGTTGTGCGCCGCCAGCAGCGGAGATGGAGTGAACGGGGATTCGGACTCGTAGTCCTCCACAACAACGCGCCGCAGGGTGAGGAACGTATATCCGGACTGGTACTCCCTTACCAGGGGAAAAACGGTATGGCCGACGTTGCCAGTTTTCCATCCGATTCCCGCGCTCAGCAGGAACTGGTTTTTCGCGCTCTGGAATTCCAGAATTTCGCAGAAACGAAGCTGCAAAATTTCAGCAATCAGTCCAAGGGAATTATCGAGCAGGGCGGAAACCTCATTGGTCTGGAGGGCGAGCTGGCTCAACTCAGCGAGGGCTGATTGCTGTTTCGTGGATATGTCCGTCATTGCCTCCGGCTCTGGCTGATCTCTCCCAGCGTCTGGGTTCGGCATTAGGCTCCAGAAATTCCGGTACGAGTTAGGGGCTTACGTCGTCCGGTGGTTTCGATCCCGCTATGCGCATTGAGATGCACGAATTGTTCACACAGGTGTAACGTGGGAGGGAATTAAGATTGCCAGCCATCGGCCATTCTGAGAGACACTCGAACCTTAGTTCAGCTTGCGAATCAGTGCGGTTGGCGATACAAATCAACTTGCAATCGCTCATTTGAGCAAGAATGCGGAACAGTCGCCAGAGGTAATCCGATGCGAAAGATTTTAGTTGTCCTTTTTCTCTCAGCTATGGCTGCTGCCCAGCAGAGCCCGACGCCCGAAGTCAATGCTGCGCAACCGGTTCCTGCCGCTGGGTCGCTGACGACCCCGGGCGCGATTCCGGTGTCTTCTCCTACCGTCCATGCGACCTCACCCTCGTCCCCGGCTATGGACGCCTACACTCTCTCGGCCGGTACTCGCATTGCCGTGACTCTGAAGCACGCCATCACAACCCGCAGCGCCCGGGAAAGCGATGCGGTCTACGCCGAGACGGCTTTTCCCGTTGTCTCCAACGGCCATGTAGTCATACCTGTGGGAACGTACGTGCAGGGTGTCATTCAGCGCTCGCAGAGGCCGGGGCGGGTGAAAGGGCGTGGCGAACTCGTCATTCACTTCAACACCCTCATCTTTCCCTCCGGCTACACGCTCCTGCTTCCAGGTGCATTGGATAATATTCCCGGCGCAGAGAAGACGGAGATGAAGGATAAAAAGGAAGGTACGGTCGAGAGCCAGGGAACGAAGGGTCAGGACGCCAAGACGATCGGAGCAACAGCTGGGACCGGAGCCACCATCGGCGCACTCTCCACGGGAACACTCAAGGGCGCCGGAATTGGCGGTTTGGCGGGCGCCGGTGTCGGTCTCGCATCTGTGCTGCTTACCCGCGGACCGGACGTGCGCATTGAGAGCGGTACCCTGGTAGAAATGGTGCTTGAGCGCGACATCATCGTAGAGCACTCGCGCAACGGACAAACCGACACCCCAAGCATGCGCATCGTCCACTGAGGCGGACGCTCCTGGATGCACGTGACTCATGGATGAAAACTTTCGTTTTCTTCTCCACATTTTTTCAGGTTGCGACCTGCCGTGAATTGGGAAAGAATGAGAGTCACTGGAGTTTTACATGAACGTAAGCAAGTGGAAGATACCTTTGACTCTGGCCGGGTTGGGAGGAGTGGGAGCCCTATTGTTCTCCTCACGCGGGCGCAAACTGATTCACTCCACCAGAGAGCGCCTCAACCAGGCGCCTGAACGGCTGGTGGCTTGGAACGACTCGGCAAAAGACGAACTCAATCATATTCAGCAGGCTTTGCAAGCACTCGAACAATCCATAGGCACTCATACCGCACGATAACGAAAGCTCAACGGAAAAGAAAAACCGGCGCATCTCGCGCCGGTTTTTCTTTCTGGGAAAAATCTATCCGAGCAGTTCGTCGATCCTGCGCGCCATCTGGAAGTCCTTCGAGGTCAGGCCACCTGCGTCGTGCGTGGTCAGGGCCAGCATGACGCGATTGTAAACAATGCGGATCTCCGGGTGGTGTCCTTCTTCTTCCGCAATCTCCGCAACTTTGTTGACGAAGATCATGGCGTCCACAAAGTTTTCAAAAGTCAGCAGGCGTTCAATCTGATCGCCCTGTAATGTCCAGTTGCTAAGCTTTTGCAGCGCCTCGGCTACCTGTTGCCGTTCCAGCCTGTTTGCCATCGGTCACTCCTCTGCATTTCAACTGTGTCCACTGGAAAGATGCTCGCTATAGCTGAAACGATCTTCTTCGGAGTCAATTTGCCGGTGCAGGTCGCTCCACACCGAGGCGGGAATCGATAGAAAAACGTTTACCACCGTGGGATCGAACTGGCGGCCTGACCATGCAAGAATCTCCTCGCGTGCCGCCTGCACGTCGCGTGCGGGACGATATGGGCGGTCCGAGGTAATAGCGTCCAGCGTATCTGCCACGGCGAAAATTCTCGCGCCTAGCGGAATCTCGTCGCCTTTCAACCCGCGCGGATATCCGTTGCCATCCCAATGTTCCTGGTGAGAATAGACAATCTCAGCGGCTTCGGTCAGAAATGGAATCTTCTTCAGCATCTTGTAGCCAAGATAGCTGTGCTCATTCATGACCGTTTTTTCTTCGGCGTTGAGGCGATCCGGTTTGCGCAATATCGCGTCAGGGATGGCCATTTTTCCAATGTCGTGCAGGAAGGCGCCGCGCGCCAGCACCCGCATCGCTTGCGACTCCAATCCCATGGAGCGAGCAATCTCTATGGTGAAAGCAGTCACGCGTCTGGAGTGGCCCTCGGTTTCCGCGTCCTTAAGATCGAGCGCATCTCCCAGCGCCTCCAGGGTCACATCGTAGGAGCGTTCGAGTTCCGCGATGGTGGCACGCAATTCCGTGGTGCGCTGGTCCACCAGCGACTCCAGGTTGGATTGATAGAGCAGGTTTTCCACGCGCAACCGGTGCGCTTCCAGCGCCCTTCGCACCACGGCCAGCAGTTGCTCGCGTTCGAACGGCTTCAGCAGATAGTCGTATGCGCCATTGCGAATGGCGGCCAACGCCACGGAAATATCATGCACGGCGGTCACCATCACCACCGGCATTTCCTTGTACTGCACCTTCACGCATTCCAGCAGACCCACGCCGTCCATCTCCGGCATCATCAGGTCACTGAGAACGAGTTGGAAGTTGGAATCTTTGCGAAGCAGCGCCAGTGCCTCGACGCCGGAACCCGCCTGTTCACAATGGTAGGAGGCGTTCTGGAGCATCGAGCAGACCACAGCCCGGATGGCCTCTTCGTCGTCAACAACCAGAATTCTCTCAGCCGCCATTTAGGATGACATCCTCAGGAACAAAGAAACTGCGGGACTGCAGACATTGTACCCCGGAAGCCAGCTGCTCACATGCGACGCTAAGCACACTGCAAACTGTTTCTGTTCTATTCAACAGAACAGGACGTTCATGTCGAGTTTCTTCACGTTTGGACTGACAGGGGCGGCACTGCTCTGGATCGGTCGAGGTGCTTCGGGGAGTCGCGCACCCGGCCTCGGCGGCGACAAATGTGCGATCTTTTTACACAGCCAAGAAAATTGGTATGGGTCCCAGCCTTTCAGCCCTCGTATGAATCGAGGATGAGCGCATGACATCTAATTGTCAGGATGGCGAGACGTATGTCAGATCCAAATTACCCTGTAAGAAACCTGGACACGGAAGAGCTTCGGCGCCTTGCCCCGGCCTATTCGTCAATGATCAAGGGTTACGTTGGCGCCTATGCAAGAATTCATGCATGGTTCTAATGTTGGTATCGGGATTCCACACTACAATCTCTGCGTTCCAATTTGTGGCCGATCAATTCATCAGCCTAAGTGGAAAGAACTACACCAAATGAGAGATGCACAAAAATAATTCTGATCTCGGGAAGTAGTTGATTCGTTCCGAGTTGGGAGGGCTTGCCTCGGTGTTATATGTGACCAAAGTAATTGCTCAAGTCGGATTGGAGAAGTGATTGCACATGAGTTGTCTGCCAGAAGTAATCAGAGGTATCTATGCGGTTGGCTCCGCACGATGAGCCAGACGTAGATTCATCCTCTCTGAAAAATCAGAAGCGACAGCGGACTTAGACGATTGAGCAAGGAGCTCCTATGCCGAATATTTTTCAGGAAGCGCCACCATCTGCCTTTGTGAGGTTTATGCCCAGCGCAGAAAGTCGGCGGCTCGAACATTATGAGCGCATCTATGAGGCAAATCGCCATCGCGTTTACTCCTTCGCTTTCTGGATGACCGACAGCGAACCTGCGGCGGAGCGGCTTTCTGAGCGCACATTCCTGCGTGTCTTCTCGCTGCATGAACAACCGAACGGAGAGATGATTGACCGCGCGCTTTTGCGCGAGTTGCAAAGTGAAGATATTTCCATGCAGCCATTGCAGTTGCAGTGCGCGGTTGTGAATGAAGTGAGCAGCGTGCGCCGCAATACCAAGCGCGTGGATCTTGAGCGCGCCATTGTGCAACTTCCTTACACAGAGAGAATGATCTTCTGCATGCATGACGGCGATGGCTACGACCACGCCCGCATCGCACGCACGCTCGACATCAGCGAAGATGATTCGCGGCAGGGATTGCACCAGGCCCGCCTGCGTATTCGTGAACTGGTGAACTCCATGCCGGTACAGATGGTCGCATAAACGTTTCTGAATATTTCGCCAAAATAAAAGCCCCTCCTGCGAGGGGCCTTTGTTTTGCGCCTTCTGTCGGCTATTTCTTCTCGAACTCGATCTGCGAGAGAGCGAGGTCCCAGTGCGCTTCCAGTATCTCGAAGCGACGCTGCTCCTCGCGCTTGAACGTAGCCTGGTCAGGGAAGAGTTCAAGCTGGATGGCGTGCTCGTCGGCAGGCGTGTAAGCGGCCTGCGCGTTCTTGAAAACGATGGTGACGCGATAGTCCCAGCGCTCCTGCTCCGGCATATGGAAGGCGGGTGTGTCCATGCGAACGGAGAGGATGCGGCCCTGCGCAATTTCCTTGCGCAGCACAGGATAGTGATTCTTCTTGAAGAGCTCGAGAAACTCCTCCTGATGGCCCCAGTGAAGTTTGTAGTAATACTCCATCACATAAGGCTTCTCAGGGTTGGGCGCGGGCGGGGCCTGCGCTAGCGTGGCTGCAGATAGAACGAAGGTTAGAGCCGCAAACAGCGCGGAGGAAATCAATTTGCGCATGGGGGCCTCCAAAAAGATCTTGGGGAATTGTACCGAGCAAAGGCCCTCCGAGTGAAGAAATCGGGTTTTTGAGCGACTGGCAAGTTGGTGAATCATTTGGATGTGCGAGATTACCAGTTGGTCAATGTTCCGAGCAATTTGGCCAACCATTGCCAATTTCGACAAATTCGGCTCGAAAACGATTGACCGGATGGTATATCCCGGCTGTTGAGCGGAAGCCCCATCCCGGCATTGAAAGACGGGATGGGGCGTTCGTTTTATTTACCAGCCGGCGGTATGAGTTCGTCGGCGAGAGGAGCTGCGTTGTAGATCTTGCGTAGCGACTCGATGACGGCACGGGAGTCGGTGAGGACCGTGCGGCCGACCTCGTCGTCGAACTGGAAGTTCCAGGGCAGTGACTGGATGTTGCCGTCGAAGAGAATGCCCACGATTTCGCCGCGGGTATTGACGACCGGCGAGCCAGAGTTTCCGCCAATGCTGTCTCCGGTGTTCACCGTGTCAAGGACCGTGTTGAGGTCGAGCTTGTCTTTGGCGCGATGATAGCTGGCGGGCAGCATGTAGGGTGGTTTGGCACCGTGGGCGGCGTCGAGCGCGAAGGCTCCGCCGAACGTGGTGTAGTAGTTCACCTTCTTGCCGTTTTCGGTGTAGCCCTTGACTGCGCCGTAGCTGAGGCGGAGTGTGCCGGTGGCATCCGGAGCGACATCGGTTCCATAGAGAGCGAAACGGGCCTTGGCGATGAGTGCGCCGTTCTTGCGCACCACGGATTCAACGTGGTTTTCAAGATCCTTGCGCGTGGTGCGGGTTGTGGGATCGACCTGGCGGAGCAGGCGAATCATGGGATCGGCGGCAGCTTCGATGGCGACCTGGCCGCCCTTGTAAAGCTCCATGCGGAACTTGGGATCGTTCAGGTGAGTACCATCGACGAGTTCGCTGGCGCGCTCAGCGGGAGATTTCCCGGCGAGCACCTGCTGGACGAAATCGTTGTCCGCTCCAAGGTTCTGCTGCATGGAGGCGAAGGCAAGGGTGAGTTGGCGAACTTCCAGCACGCGCGAGATGGGCGCGGTGGACTTGAGTTGATTCTCGATGGTGGGCAGGTTCTGATCCTGGAATCCCCGGATGCGACGATCGCTGGGTTTCTGCAGCTCTCCGGCAAGGCGGACGAGGGTGCGGGCGTATGCGGCGAAACTGCCGGGCAGAGCTGTGTCGCTTTGCCAGGTGAGACGCTTGAAGTTTTCGCGCTGCCAGCGCATGGCATCGGCAATCTCGTCCCATGCTTTCAGGGAGTCCTTGAGTTTGGGATCGGCGGCAACGGCTTTGCGGAGCTTTTCTTCGTCGGCTTTCTTGCGGGCGATTGTGGCGGGATCGTTGAGCCCGGTGTTGTATCCGGTGAGGGCCTTGTAGCTGTTCTGCGCACTGAAAAGGGCACGCTCGGCAGCCCGTGCATTCTCGGGCGACTCGGCGCTGAAGGCCAGAAGCATATCAATCGTCTGCTTGAGCTGGTGAATGCGCGCGGGATAGGCGACTTCCCGCAGATAGTTGAGCTGCGCGGTGCTTAGCAGACGCCCGGTGGAACCAGGGTGGCCGGAGATGAAGACGAGGTCGCCTTCTTTTACGCCCGCTGTAGTGAAGGAGAGATAGTTGTCCACGTGGATGGGTTTGCCGTTCTCGTAAACGCGGAAGAACGTGATGTCGAGATCGTAGCGGGGATAGGTGAAGTTGTCCGGATCGCCACCGAAGAAAGCGGCGTCGAACTCTGGGGCCATGACAAGGCGCACGTCGGTGTACTTCTTGTATTTGTAGAGGTGATAGAGACCGCCGGAGTAAAGCGTGACGGTTTCACAGCGGATGTTTTTAGCCGGATCGGAGCACTGGCTTTCCAGTCGCGACATGGTCTTGCGCTGGGCCTCTCCGGCTTCGGCGTCGGTCATTCCAGGCTGGGTAGCGGACTGCACGTCGCGGGTGATGTCGCGGATGTCCAGAAGGTTCTGGACCTCAAGGCCGGGACACGGGGGTTCTTGCTCGCGGGTGGCGGCGTAGAAACCTTCCATCATGTAATCGTGCGTCGCGGTAGAAATGTTGTGGACGCATCCGGCACCAACGTGATGGTTGGTGAAGACGAGGCCGTCGGGCGACACGAAGCTGGCCGAGGCTCCCATGCGCACGCTGGAGAGGCGCAGGTGGTCAAGGAAAGGCTGGGTGACGGTGAACTTGTAGCGCGCCTTTACCCGGGCGGCAGGGAAGGCGTTGTAGAGCCACATGCCTTCATCGGCAAGGGCACAGGCGGCACAGAGCAGAACGGCAACCAGCAGGGCAAACCTGCGACCAGCGAAACGCTTACTCATCAAGAAATCTCCATCCCCGACGGGAAGTATGAAAGGCAAGAAGAAATGGTACGTTGCGAGGCGTGGAGAGGCAAATTGAATCTCGTCGCGGCATGAGCAGGCGGTCTTGTGGGATGTCAAGGTCAGGAAAACAACGGAGAAGGTATCGCGGATAAGCGTGGGGCGAAGAAATTCGCAGCGAGAGGCGCAAAATTAAGGAGTGTTACAGGGCAAGCTTATGGTATAAACATTGCGTTCAACATCCTGCATTCTACTGTTGGTGGGAACAGCAGAGGCAGATTTTCGAGGCTCGCCGGCAAGGTCGCCGGAGAGCGGGGTTGCTCCGCTATCTTTAATAATCCTCAAAATGAATGCTGAGAGGGACTGAATGTCCACAACAACACCGACAAACCGCGGCCTCGAAGACGTCGTAGCTGGCTCTTCGTCCATCACCTACATTGACGGCGAGAATGGGATTCTTGCTTATCGTGGGATTGACATTCACGAACTTGCAGACAATGCGTCGTTCGAGGAAGTCACCTATCTGCTATGGCATGGACAGCTGCCAACGCGGGCTGAGCTTGTTGAATTCAGCTTGCAACTGGCGCGCGAACGCAAGTTGGACGCGCAGATTATCAGCCTTCTTCGGCAGGCTCCACGGCACGCGCTGCCGATGGATGTGCTGCGTACGATTGTGAGTTCGCTCTCCTTCTTCGACCCCGAAGAGAAGGTGAACACGAAGGACGCAAACTACCACAAGGCGCAGCGGTTGTTTTCGCAGATTGCCATGGTGGTGGCGGCCTATGACCGCATCCGCAAAGGGCTGCCTCTGATTGAACCGGACCGCACCCTGAGCCACTCCGGCAATTTCCTGCTGATGCTCAACGGCGAACGCCCGAGCGAAACGGCAATTCGTGCGCTGGATATTTCCCTGATCCTGAGCGCCGATCACGAGTGGAACGCTTCGACGTTTGCAGCGCGCGTAGTGGCCGCTACGTTGAGCGATATGCATTCGGCGATCACCGCTGGAATCGGCGCACTGAAAGGCCCGCTGCACGGCGGCGCCAACGAAGCAGTGTTCAAGATTCTGATTGAGATCGACGAGAACGGCGCCGACCCGGTGGAATACGTGAAAGGCATGTTCTCGCAAAAGGCGAAGGTTCCGGGCTTCGGACATCGCGTGTACACGACGGAAGATCCGCGGGCGACGCACCTGCGCAGAATGTCTCGCGACCTTGGATACTCGAGCGGACAGACGAAGTGGTTCGAGTACTCGAAGGCGATTGAAGATTTCATCAACGCGGAAAAGCACCTCAACGCGAACGTGGACTTCTACTCCGCCTCGACGTATCACACACTGGGCATCGACGTGGATCTGTTCACGCCGCTGTTCGCCGTCTCGCGCATTGCGGGCTGGACAGCGCACGTGATGGAACAGCTCAACGACAACAGGCTGATTCGTCCACGGGCGGATTACGTTGGGCCGGTCTATCCAGCAAAGTGGACCCCGATCGACGAGCGGTAAAGCGGGACTGGTAAAGATGGAAGGCCCGGACGTGCAGCTCTGCAAGGCAGAGAGGCGCGACCGGGCTTTTGTTTGCGCTGAGGTAGGGATAGGCCAAAGACGGTACGCAGCAAGGATGCCGCTCCGGCCGCTGGCGCGAGGCGATAGAATGGATGTGATGAGGAGAATTTACTTCGACAATAACGCGACCACGCCTTTGCTGCCGGAGGTGT
>Ga0181516_10001986_pt1 | contig 15013 bp, 15 predicted proteins | sample PEATcosm2014_Bin_25_FD_121104 | JGI IMG/M metagenome (GOLD analysis project Ga0181516, IMG submission 121104) | Peatland microbial communities from MTU Mesocosm Facility, Houghton, MI, USA - PEATcosm2014_Bin01_10_metaG | ecosystem: Environmental > Terrestrial > Soil > Wetlands > Peat | place... | reverse complement strand
TGAGCGTGCGCCAGGCGGCGCTCGGCGAGTTGACCACGACCTGCACCGGATAGGCGGTCGCCTCCAGGGCATAGCGCAGCCGCTGCTCCCAATGGCCGTGCTGGTCGTAGTACATCAGGACGACGGCGAGTACGGCGTACACCGTGAACCGCAGCCCGGGCGAGGGCCCACGGCCGTACAGGGGTCGATCCACCTCGGTGCCGAAGACCGCCATGGCGCGACTTACCGGGCGGGGAGGGCGCGGCGCATGCGCCGATTACTCCAGACCGAAATGCCCCGGCCCCATCTGATCCATGAGTTCGAGAATACGTCCGCCGCCGCGGGCCACGCAGGTCAAGGGATCGTCGGCGATGACGACCGGGAGACCGGTTTCCTCCATCAGCAGCTTGTCGACGTCCCGCAGCAGCGCGCCGCCGCCGGTGAGCACGATGCCGCGCTCGGCCACGTCCGCGCCGAGCTCGGGGGGGGTTTGTTCGAGCGCCTGCTTGACGGCGCTGACGATGCCCTGCAGCGGTTCCTGCAGCGCTTCGAGAATCTCGTTGCTGTTGAGCGTGAAGCTGCGCGGCACGCCCTCGGACAGGTTGCGGCCCTTGACCGACAGTTCGCGCACCTGGGTGCCCGGATAGGCAGACCCGATTTCAATCTTGATGCGCTCCGCGGTGGCCTCGCCGATCAAAATACCGTAGTTGCGCCGTACATAGTTCATGATCGCATCATCGAAGCGGTCGCCGCCGATGCGGGCGGAGTTCGCGTACACGATGCCGTTGAGCGACAGTACCGCGACCTCACTGGTGCCGCCGCCGATGTCTAGTACCATGGAGCCGCGCGCCTCCTGCACCGGCAGGCCCGCGCCAACCGCGGCAGCCATCGGCTCGCTGACGATGGCGACGTTGCGTGCCCCGGCGCCCTCGGCCGACTCGCGGATCGCGCGCCGCTCGACCTGGGTGGAGCCGAAGGGCACACAGACCAGCACCCGCGGTGAGGGCTTGAGAAAGCGATTACCGTGTACTTTGTTGATGAAGTACTGCAGCATCTTCTCGGTGTAGGTGAAGTCGGCGATGACGCCGTCCTTCATCGGTCGGACGGCGTTGATGTGGCCTGGCGTACGCCCGAGCATGCCTTTGGCTTCGGCACCGACCGCGACGATGATTTTGCCGCCGCGCGAGGGCTCGTCCTGCACCGCGACCACCGAAGGCTCGTTGAGGACGATGCCCTTGTCGCGGACGTAGATCAGGGTATTGGCCGTGCCAAGATCGATCGACAGATCGCTGGAGAAATAGCCGCGCAGGCGTTTGAACATGAAAGCGGCAGACCTTTGGTGGGCTTGACTTTAAGCGGGCGCTAATCTAGCAACCGAGACGACATTAAACAAGGCGAGGTGTATGATTTCGCGCCGTTTTTTCTGCAGAATCTGAACGCTCTTCACAATGAGCCTCAAGAACCAAGACATCGACAAGATCGCCCGGCTGGCGCGTCTCGCTCTCACCGAGAGCGAGGTGCCGGCTTACGTCGACAGTCTCTCGCGCATCCTGGCGCTGGTGGGAGAACTCGAGCGCGCCGATACCAGCCAGGTGCAGCCGATGGCGCACCCGCTGCCGGGACAGCGGCAGCGACTGCGTGCGGATGAAGTGACGGCCAGCGACAGCCACGAGCTCTATCAGCGTAACGCGCCGCAGGTGGAAGCGGGCCTGTACCTGGTGCCGCGGGTGATCGAGTGACCGCGCTGCACGAATTGAGCGTCGCTGAGCTGTCGCAGGCGTTGCGTACGCGCACTGTCTCGAGCGTCGAAGTCGCAAGCGCCTTCCTGTCGCGCATCGAGCAGCACGGCCCGGGGCTCAATGCCTTCATCAGTATCCTGCGTGAGGCGGCGCTGGCGGAGGCTGAGCGCGCCGATGCGAGACTGCGTGCGGGCGAGGCGGGCGCGCTGATCGGCATCCCGATCGTGCACAAGGATATCTTCTGCACGCGTGGTGAGAAGACCACATGCGGCTCTCGCATGCTGGCGAATTTCGTCTCGCCCTACGATGCGACCGTCGTGCAGCGGCTGCGCGCGGCAGGCGTGGTCATGCTGGGCAAGACCAACATGGACGAGTTCGCGATGGGTTCGTCCAACGAGACCAGCTACTTTGGCCCGGTGCGTAACCCCTGGGACCTGCAGCGTGTTCCTGGCGGCTCCTCCGGTGGTTCCGCGGCCGCCGTGGCGGCACGCCTGTCGCCGGCGGCGACGGCCACCGACACCGGCGGCTCGATCCGCCAGCCCGCGGCGCTGTGCGGCGTCACCGGACTCAAGCCCACCTACGGGCGGGTATCGCGTTTCGGCATGATCGCTTTTGCATCCAGTCTCGACCAGGGCGGGCTGATCACGCGCAGCGCCGAGGACTCGGCGCTGCTGCTGGCGGCGATGGCCGGATTCGATGAGCGTGATTCCACCAGCGTAGAACTGCCGGTGCCCGACTATGCCGCCACGCTCGAGCAACCGCTCACAGGATTGAAGATCGGTCTGCTGAAGGAGTTCTTCGACAATGGGCTCGATGTCGGCAACGCGCAGCGCATTCGCGACGCGCTGGAGGTGCTGCGCGAGCAGGGCGCCACGCTCAGGGAGGTGAGCCTCCCGAATCTGCCGCTGTCGGTGCCGACCTATTACGTCGTGGCGCCGGCCGAGTGCTCGTCGAATCTGGCGCGTTTCGATGGCGTGCGCTATGGCTATCGCTGCGAGAATCCGCGCGATCTGCTGGATCTGTACCAGCGTTCACGTGGCGAGGGCTTCGGCCCCGAGGTCAAGCGTCGCATCATGACGGGCACCTACGTGCTGTCGGCAGGCTACTACGACGCCTATTATCTAAAGGCGCAGCGGGTGCGCGCGCTGATCAGTGCCGATTTCGAGCGTGCCTTCCACGAGGTCGATGTCGTCATCGGCCCGACGACACCGACCCCTGCGTTCGAGCTCGGCGCCAAGACAGCCGACCCGGTCACCATGTATTTGAATGACATTTATACGATCGGCGCCAACCTGGCGGGACTGCCGGCGATATCGGTGCCCTGCGGCCTGGTGCAGGGGTTGCCGGTCGGCCTGCAGATCATCGGTCCGCACTTCTCCGAGCCCAGGCTGTTCAACGTGGCACACTGCTACCAGCGAGAGACCGACTGGCATCGGCGCGCGCCGCCGGGGTATGTCTGATGGACTGGGAAACCGTCATCGGGCTCGAGATCCACGCGCAGCTTGCGACGCGCTCGAAGATTTTCTCCGGCGCCGCAACCGCGTACGGTGCGCCACCGAATGCCCAGGCCGATCTGATCGATCTGGCCTACCCTGGCGTGCTGCCGGTGCTCAACGCCGAAGCGGTGCGGATGGCCGTCAAATTCGGCTTGGCCATCAATGCCCGCGTGATGCGGCGCTCGATCTTCGCGCGCAAGAATTACTTCTATCCCGATCTCCCGAAGGGCTACCAGATCAGCCAGTACGAGCTGCCGATCGTCTGCGGCGGCGCGGTCGATATCGTGCTCGACGACGGCGCCACCAAGCGCATCGGCGTGACGCGCGCGCACCTCGAGGAGGACGCCGGCAAGTCGCTGCACGAGGGGCTCGCGGGACTGACCGGCGTCGATCTGAACCGCGCCGGCACGCCGCTGATCGAGATCGTCTCCGAACCGCAGCTGCGCTCGGCCCGGGAGGCGGTGGCGTACCTGAAGAAGGTGCATACGCTGGTGCGGTACCTGGGCATCTGCGACGGCAACATGCAGGAGGGCTCGTTCCGCTGTGACGCCAACGTTTCGGTGCGGCCGCGCGGGGCGGAGAAACTGGGCACGCGCGCCGAACTGAAGAACCTGAATTCCTTCCGTTTCGTCGAGAAGGCCATCAACTATGAGGTCGCGCGCCAGATCGAACTGCTCTCGAGCGGCGGCCAGGTGGTGCAGGAGACGCGGTTGTATGATTCCGATCGCGGTGAGACCCGCTCGATGCGCTCGAAGGAAGAGGCCAACGACTACCGTTATTTTCCCGATCCGGACCTGCTGCCGCTCGAGCTCGACCAGGTCTACATCGATGCGGTCGGCGCGACTCTGCCGGAGCTGCCCGATCAGAAGGCCCAGCGCTTCATCACCGACTACGGTCTCTCGGCTTACGATGCCGGCGTGCTGACGGCGAGCGCGGAGTACGCCGACTTCTACGAAGTCGTGGTGCAGGATCTCGGCGGACACGCCAAGCTCGCGGCCAACACCGTCAACGGCGAGCTGGCGGGGCTGCTCAATCGCGATGGGGTCGAGATCGGCGACAGCCGCGTCAGTGCCCACAACCTCGCGGGTCTGCTCAAGCGGGTGGCCGACAGCACGATCTCAGGCAAGATCGCCAAGGATGTGCTCGAAGCCATGTGGGAGGAGGGCGCCGAGGCGGATGTCATCATCGAGGCGCGCGGACTGCGACAGATCACCGACGAGAGCACCATCGAGCACGCCATCGAGGCGGTGATGGCGGCGAATCCCAAGCAACTGGCGGATTACCGCGCCGGCAAGGACAAGCTGTTCGGCTTCTTCGTCGGCCAGGTCATGAAGGCGACCGCCGGCAAGGCCAATCCGGCGCGGTTGAACGAGTTGCTGCAGAAGAAACTCGGTGGCTGAGCCGCTCGCGGCCGCTGGCGGCGAGCTGCGCCGTTTCATGCTCGAGCAGCTGCCGGTGCGCGGATTCTGGGTCCGGCTCGATGAGCCGTGGCACGAGCTGCGCCGGCATCAGCACTATGCGCCCAGCGTCGAGGCGCTGCTCGGCGAGGCAATCAGCGCCTCGGTACTGCTGGCGGCGACGCTGAAATTCCATGGCACGTTGACACTGCAGCTCGCCGGCGACGGCCTGGTGTCGCTGCTGGTGGCGCAGTGCACCCACGATTTCTCGATTCGCGCCGTGGCGCGCGCGCCCGAAATCGTGGTCGGTGAGCCCGGGTTTCGTCAGCTGGTCGGTGATGGACGGCTCACAGTGACGGTCGAAGCCAACGAGCGGGCATCGCGCTACCAGGGCATCGTCGCGCTGGCAGGTGACACGCTGGCCGAATGTCTCGAGCATTACTTTGCGACCTCCGAGCAGCTGCCGACCCGCCTGGTGCTGGCAGCCGACGGTCAGCACAGCGCCGGCGTGCTGCTGCAGAAAATGCCGTCGGGTACGGCGCTGTCACGGGAAGAGTGGGACCGCGTCTCCTCGCCGGTCGCCGGACTGGACCGAACGCTGCTGCGATTGGGAAGTGCCGAGGATGTGCTGCAGCGGGTCTGTGCCGAACGCGACTGCCGCTTGTTTGCCGGCTCGCCGGTACGGTTCTGCTGCCGTTGCGATGCGGCGCGCGTGCGCACTGTCCTGCGGTCACTCGGCATGCAGGAATTGCGCAGCATCCTCGATGAACAGGGTGCCGTGAGCGTGACCTGCGAGTTCTGTGGCCGACCGTATCGGTTCGATGCCATCGACGTCGAACGGCTGTTCGCGAGCGATGCCAATCCGGAGTCGCCGCAGACGCTCAATTGACTGGGGGGAGCCTTACGTCTTGAGCGAGAACGGCGTGAAATCGGTATCGCGGTCGAAATAATCCTCCTGCTCGGCGCGCTTGAGAAAGCCGACGACCCGATAGGTCACCGGCGTCATGATGATCTCCCAGCCGCACTTGAAGATGTACTGCGTCAGCGTCACCGCGGCGAGCAGCGCGTCGTCCCAGATGCCATAGAACGCCAGCGTATAGAACAGCACCGAATCGACCAGCTCGCCGCACAGGGTTGAACCGACCGTGCGTGTCCAGAGCCAGCGGCCGCCGGTCCAGAGCTTCATTTTCGCCATCACGTAGCTGTTGACGAATGAACCGCACCAGAATGCGATGATCGACGCGCCCGCGATCCGCGGCGTCTGGCCGAAGATGCGCGCGACGGCGTGCTGCTCCTCGGCGCCGTCGGCGGTCGGTGGCAACGCCACGATCACGCTTGCCATCAGCGAGGCGAAGCCCAAGGCGACGAAGCCGGCCCAGACGACGCGCCGGTCGCGCGCGTACCCATAGACCTCGGTGAGGATGTCGCCGAACAGATAGGACAGCGGAAAGAACAGCACGCCGGCGAGAAAGGTGACCTCGCCGAACAGCGGCAGATGCACGGTGGACTTCTTGGCGGCGCCAATCAGGTTGGCGCACAGCACGATGCAGACGTAGGCCGCCATGAAGAAGTCGTAATAGCGGTACTGCCGTTGGGCGTGGGTCATGCAGTCTTATACCTCAGCCGCCGTGCCCGGTCAGGGCGGTTCGATCAGGTTGCGGTAGGCCGGGCCGCCGAGATTGGCCATCTGATGCAGCGTCCAGTCGCGCTGGCTCAGCAGGTAGCGCGAGGGCGCATCGACCCGCAGCAGTCGCGGGTTTGGCAGCACCACGGCCAGCAGCGCCGCCTCGCTGCTGTTGAGTCGCGCCGCATCCTTGTGAAAGAAAATACGGGCCGCCGCCTCGACGCCGTAGATGCCACGCCCAAACTCGGCGATGTTGAGATACATCTCGAGAATGCGCTCCTTGGGCCACGCCGCCTCTATCAGGACCGTGAACAGGGCCTCCAGCCCCTTGCGTACGAAGCTGTGCCCGGACCACAGGAACAGATTCTTGGCCACCTGCTGGCTGATGGTGCTGGCGCCGCGCAGTTTCTTGCCGCCACGCTCGTGCTCGCGCACCGCCTCGCGGATCGATTTGAAGTCGAAGCCGGCGTGGAACGGAAACTGCTGGTCTTCCGATGCGATCACCGCCAGCGCGGCCTGGGGCGAGATCTGCTCCAGCGAGACCCACTGGTATTGCGTGTGATAGTCGTGCTCACCGTGTGCGAACGCCGCTGCACGCGACGCGAGCATGAAAGCAGTCGTTGGCGGGGGCCACCAGCGCAGCGCTACCACCGCCAGTACCGCCAGCAGCAGCGGCACCAGCAGCGCCAGCAACAGCGCGCGCCCGAGTCGCCACGGTCGCGACCGCGCTGTAGGCATGCCGCTACGGGTTGCTGTCGATACGCCGGGCCGAGATGATCAATACGTCTTCTGTCGGCGCATCGGTGTAGCCGCGGCGCCGGCCCGTGGGCACTGCGGCAATTCGATCGATGATGTCCATGCCCTCCGACACCCGGCCGAATACGGCATAGCCGTACTGTCCCGGGCGCTGGTCGAGAAAGGCGTTGTCGGCGAGATTGACGAAGAATTGCGAAGTGGCGCTGTGAATCTCATCGGTGCGCGCCATCGACAAGGTGCCGCGCTGATTGCGCACGCCGTTAGCGGCCTCGTTCTTGACCGGCGGACGGGTTTGCTTCTGCGCGAAGTCGCTGCTGAGCCCGCCGCCCTGGATCACGAATCCCGGAACGATGCGGTGAAAGATCGTACCGTCGAAGAAACCGTCATCCACGTAGCGCAGGAAGTTGGCCACGGTCAGCGGTGCATCCTCGTCATACAGCTCCACGGTGAATCCGCCGTGCGAGGTTTCAAATCGAACCATGGACACATGTTCCCCACTGTGCTTCGGTGATGCGATCGTGACCGGCCAGATCGCGGTGGCAGCGTACGAGAGCATAACCGGTCGCCACGAGCGCCGCTGCGACCGCGTGCGCCTGCTCACTGCCGTGTTCGAGCACCAGCCAGCCGCCGTGCTCCAGATGATCGGGCGCCTGTGCGATCAGATGGCGCAGGGCCTCCAGGCCGGTCGCGCCGGGTGTCAGGGCGCTGCGCGGCTCGAAGCGCAGTGCTGCGAGCGCGCTATCGCCGGCCGCCACATAGGGTGGATTGCTGCAGATGAGTTCGAAGCGCTTGCCAGCCAGCGGCGCGAACCAATCCCCGAGCACGAATTCCACGCGCTGCAGACCGAGGCGTTGGGCATTACTGCGCGCGACCTGCAGCGCCGCGGCCGAGCGATCGCTGGCGGTCAGCCGCCAGTGCGGCCGCTCCGAAGCCAGCGCCAGCGCGATGGCGCCGCTGCCGGTGCCCAGGTCGAGCGCACGCACCAGGGCAGTGCGCGCGGGCGGTGCGGGCAACAGCGCCAGCGCCCGCTCCACCACCAGCTCGGTCTCGGCCCGCGGTATCAGAACCGCTGGATCGACGCTCAATGGCAGCGACCAGAATTCGCGCTCACCGGTCAGATAGGCCACCGGCTCGCCGGCGTGCCGACGCGCAATCAACGCGTGGAAGCGCTCGGCCTCGGGGGCCGAGACCGGGCGCTCGGCCTCGGCGATCAGTGCGCTGCGCGACCGCCGCAGCACGTGTGCGAGCAGTACCTCGGCGTCGAGCCGCGCGGCGGCATCGTTGCCAAGCCGCATGCGCCCGGCGGTCAGCAGTTGCTGCAGCCGCGGCGGCGACGCCTCTGTAAAATGGTCGACCATTCCCATGACGGAGTCATTATGACCGCTTCCACGCCGGCACCGCACGGCGCTCGCGTCAGCGATCTGCTGCAGACGGCCACCCGCCTGTTCCGGGCGTCGCTGCTGAAATGCCTGCCGCTGGGGATGATCGCGGTGTTGTGCGCGCAGGCGCCGAATATCTACTGGGTGGCGACCGGTCATGCGATCGGGCTGTACGCACAGTACGACACCAACTTCGATCTGCTGACGCTGGTCGGGACCACGCTGGAGCTGTGGCTGATCGGCGCGATGATGCTGCGGCAGCGCGCGGTCGTGCTCGGCGCGCCGATCCTGGCCGGCTCCGAACTGCGCGCCTCGCTCCGACGCCTGCCGGTGGTGCTGCTCGGCTCGTTGCTGGCCGCGCTCAGCATCGCGGCCGGCCTGCTGCTGCTGCTCATTCCAGGGGTGTTCCTGGCGGTGTGCTTTCTTGTCCTGCTGCCGGTGATCCTGTTCGAGGCCGCCGGGCCCGTGGCGGCGTTGGTGCGCAGCGTGCAGCTGATGCGGCCGCTGTTCTGGCCGGCACTGACCGCGCTGGTGATCGCGGTGCTGCTGTTTGTCATCGGGGCGCTGGTGTTTGCGGCGCTGCTCGCGGTGCTGGCTGAGGTGCTGGCCGACAATCGTGCCGCGGTGCAGGCCATCGAGACGGCCGGCGTGGTCGGATTTGGGGCCCTGTTCGTGGTCTATCTGAACGCGCTGGCGCTGGTGCTTCATTCAGCCGCCAGCAGTTCGGCCTGATACTCCTGGCTCAAGGCAGACAGCAGCTCATCGAGCGCGCCGTCCGTGATCGCGGGCAGACGATAGAGCGTCAGGTCGATCCGATGATCGGTCACGCGTCCCTGCGGATAGTTGTAGGTGCGAATGCGTTCCGAGCGATCGCCGCTGCCGACCTGCAGCTTGCGTGACTGCGCCTGCTCCGAGATCTGCTTCTGCTGCTCCGCCGCCAGCAGCCGGGCCGACAGCAGCGCCATCGCGCGCGAGCGATTCTTGTGCTGGGAGCGCTCGTCCTGGCATTCGACGACGAGGCCGGTCGGCAGGTGCGTGATACGCACCGCAGAGTCGGTCTTGTTGACGTGCTGTCCGCCCGCGCCCGATGAGCGGTAGGTATCGATGCGCAGGTCGGCCGGATTGATGTCGATCTTATCGATCTCGTCGAGTTCCGGCAGGATCGCCACGGTGACCGTGGAGGTGTGAATCCGCCCCTGCGCCTCCGTGGCCGGCACGCGCTGTACGCGGTGGGTGCCGGACTCGAACTTCAGGCGCGAGAACACGCCGCGACCGGCAATGCGGGCGATGACCTCGCGGTAGCCGCCGTGTTCGCCCGGGCTTTCGCTGATGGTTTCGATCTGCCAACCCTGCGCCTCGGCGTAGCGGGTATACATGCGCAGCAGATCGCCGACGAAAATGGCCGCCTCATCGCCGCCGGTGCCGGCGCGAATCTCCAGGAAAACGTTGCGCTCGTCGCGCGGATCGCGCGGCAGCAGCAGGCGCTGCAGATCCTGATCGCGTTCCTCCAGGCGCTCGCGGATGCTCGCGACTTCCTCTTCCACCAGCGCGCGCATGTCGGAATCCGCCTCGGTCAAAATGTCCTGGGCAGCCGACAGCTCCTGCTCGAGCCGCCGATAGGCCGCAAACGCCGAGGCGGTAGGCTGCAGGCGCGCGTATTCCACCGACAAGTCGCGGAATCGCGGGGAGTTTCCGAGCGTCTCGGGGTCGGCCAGGAGGGCTCCGAGCTCCTCAAAACGCTGTTCCGCTCTTTCAAGCTTTTGACGGATCGATGGTTTCATCTTCAGCTATAGTCTAGCGGCCATGAAGCTTTGCAATCGTAACCTCGTGCGATCGACGATGATCGTGCTGCTGGCCTCGTCGGAGGCGGCGCAGGCTGCCCGTGGCACGCATGAAACCGAGGATTCCAACGCCCTGATCATGACGGCCGAGATTGCGCTGCAGCGCGACGACTGCGGTCGCGCGGCTGCCAATTACACCATCGCGGCGCAACGGTTGCCGGACGCCAAGCTCGCCGCACGTGCCGCCGATGTGGCGCTCGACTGCGGCCAGTATCAGGCGGCGGAGCGTGCCGCGGCACGCTGGCGCGCATTGACGCCGATCGAACCGGCGGCGATGCACGCTGCAATGCGGGCCGAGCTGGGTCTGTACAAGATCGATGATGCGCGCGGCGACTTCGAGGACTGGATCAAGAACGGTGGGCTGACGAACGCGTCCACGGCAGCCGTCGCCGAGGCCGTGCGGCAGGTGGCCCAGGAAGCGGGCGTACCGGCGACGCTGGCCATGATGCGCGGTGTCCCGGACCGCGTGTTTCAGAACGGCCCCGCCCAGCTGGAGTTGGCAGACCTGGCACTGGATGGCTGGAACTATCGCGAGGCCGTGCAGTACGGCGAGAAGGCGCTCAGCATCGGCGCCGCGGCGGCAGCCACGCAGCTGCTGCTGGCGCGCGCGCACGCCGGTCTCGGTGAAGCCGATCTGGCCGTGGCGGCTGCCAAGGCCGCGTACAACGCGGCCCCCAAGGAGCAGGGCTTTGCGGATGCCGATATCCTGATGCTGCTCGGACGGGAGCGCGAGGCGCGCACCACGCTCGAAGCGCTGCGCGACAATCCGGCGCTGCACCTGCAGGCGCAGCGGCGCCTGGGGCTGCTGGCCTTCAATCGGGGCGACTACGAAGAGGCGCAGCGCGACTTCTCGGAGCTGCTGAACGATCACGATTCGTCCGCAGTTGCCGTTTATTACCTGGCGGCAATCGCCGATCGTCGCAACGATGTAGCCACGGCGCTGCGTGGCTACCAGCTGCTCGGCGGCACCGCGCTCGATGGTGCGGCGCGTGATCGCGCGGCCACGCTGCTTTATAAGCAGGGTCAGCGGGATCAGGCCCTGAGCCTGCTGCAGCCGGGCAACGATGCGAGCCCGGCCGCGCGCCTCACCGCCGAGATCGAGCAGGCGCAGCTGCTTTCCAATGGCGGCGAGGCTGATCAGTCGCTGGCGCGCATCGATGATGCGCTGGCGCGCTTTCCGGGGCACCCGGACCTGCTGTATCAGAAGGCGATCCTGCTCGAAAAGGCCGGACGCACCGACGTCGCGGTCTCGCAGCTCGAGACGCTCTATCGCGAGCGGCCGCAGGATGGGGCCATCTCCAATGCGCTCGGCTTTCTGCTGGCGGATCACAATCGCGAGCTCCCGCGCGCCGAGCGGCTGATCACCGCGGCCTTGAAGAGCGAGCCGGACAACCCGGCGATCCTCGACAGCATGGGGTGGCTCGACTATCGGCGTGGCAATGCGCGCGAGGCGCTGCCGCTGCTCGAGCGGGCATTCCGTCTCGCCCAGGACGGCGACATCGGCGCCCATTGGGGTGAAGTGCTCTGGTCGCTTGGCGACAAGGCCAAGGCACGTGAAGCCTGGAGTCGCGCGTTGATTGCCGATCCCGACAATGCACTGGTCCGCGCGGCGCAACAGCGGGCCGGGGTGCCGCAAATGCCCGCCAGTGGGACCGGCACTTCCATTTAAGCTCCTGCGCGATGAGCGACCGTGATCTGCTGGGCGTGGGTGCGCTGTCGCTGCTGCTGCTGTGTGCCGGCTGCGCTGCCGTGCCGCGCGGTAACCCGGTGCCGCCGCAGCCGTGGGAGCAGCGCCTGCCGGCATTGCAGGCCATCGCGACCTTCGAACTCGACGGTCGGATCGCGGCCAGTGACGGCAAGCAGGGGTTCAGCGCCGGGCTGCGCTGGCAGCAGCGTCCCGACAGCGCCACATTCGATCTGACGGCGCCCCTGGGAGTGGGCGCAGCGCATATCGAGCAGCGATCCGATGGACTCAGCGTCACCACCTCCCAGGGTGTCACGTTCACCGGCGACGCTGCGAGCGAGCAGCTGGCGGCAACGCTCGGGTTCGAGCCACCGCTGGGGAGCATGCGCTTCTGGGTGCTCGGCGCCAGCGATCCGAATTTCCCCGCGCAGGAGTCGATCGATGAACAGCAGCGCCTGAGCCATCTCGATCAGGATGGCTGGCACGTCGACTGCGATGACTATGCGCTGGTCGGCCAGCAGTGGCTGCCGCGCCGCCTGACCGTGACACGACAGGTGCTGCACCTGAAGCTGGTCGTCAACACGTGGCGGCTGTAAGCGGGGCGCTGTCCTGGTGGCCGGCGCCGGCCAAGCTGAACCTGTTCCTGCACGTCGTGGGGCGCCGCCCGGATGGCTACCACGAGCTGCAGACCCTGTTTCAGCTGATTGATCTCAACGATCGCATCGGGCTGCAGCTGCGCCAGGATGGTGCAATCGTGCGCGCGATCGGCATGCCCGATGTGGCTCCCGAGCGTGACCTGGCGGTTCGCGCGGCGCAGGCGTTGCAGCTGCACACCGGCACGGCGCTCGGCGCGGATCTGCATGTCATTAAACATATTCCTGCCGCTGGCGGCCTCGGCGGCGGCAGCTCGGACGCTGCCACCGTGCTGCTGGCGCTGAATCATCTCTGGGGCACGGGGTTGAGCATCGATGCGCTGGCGCAGCTGGGCCTGGCGCTCGGCGCCGATGTGCCGCTGTTCGTCCGTGGCGCCTCGGCGTGGGGGGAGGGTCGGGGCGAGCGGCTGCAGCCGATGAGGCTTCCACCCCGGTGGTATCTGGTCATTCACCCCGGCGTTCGGGTGAGCACTGGTGAGATCTTCCAGGCCCCTGAATTGACACGAAATTCTAGCATCATCACAATACGCGCCGCAGCCGTCGGCCAGACCCGCAATGATTGTGAACCGGTGGTGCGCTCGCGCTACCGCGATGTAGCCGCCGCGCTCGATTGGTTGGATGCACGGATGCTGGCGCAGGGCGCGGACTCGAATGCGCGACTCACCGGTACGGGCGCATGCATCTTCGCTGGTTTCGAGCGCGAGCAGGACGCGCAGCAGATAGCGCAGCAAGTTCCAGCCCATTGGAGCGGTTTCGTGGCCCGTGGCCTTGATCGGTCGCCGCTGCACGAGCGACTCGGCGCGGACTGATGGATTGATTTGTTGGGGTGTCGCCAAGTGGTAAGGCAGCGGGTTTTGATCCCGCCATACGGAGGTTCGAATCCTTCCACCCCAGCCACGGCTTGATTAATTAGGAAGTGGTCATCGTGGATTCGGAAACCCTCACGCTCTTCAGCGGTAACGCCAATGCCCCGCTCGCGCACGATATCGCGCGCCATCTGCGCGTGACCGTGGGTCATGCTGACGTCAGCCGTTTCAGCGATGGCGAGACCACCGTCGAGATCATGGAGAACGTGCGCGGGCGCGATGTCTTCATCGTGCAACCAACCTGTCCGCCGACCAATGATCATCTGATGGAGCTGCTGATGATGACCGATGCCTGCAGGCGGGCGTCGGCAGCGCGGATCACGGCGGTGGTGCCGTACTTCGGCTACGCGCGCCAGGACCGGCGGCCGCGTGCCACGCGTTCGGCGATCACCGCCAAGCTGGTCGCGGACATGATTGGTAGCGCCGGCGTGCACCGGCTGCTGACGCTGGATCTGCATTCCGATCAGATTCAGGGATTTTTTGGCATTCCGGTGGACAACGTGTATGGTTCGCCGGTGCTGCTCGGCGACGTCTGGCGGCAGCGCTATCCGAACCTGATCGTGGTGTCGCCCGATGTCGGCGGCGTGGTGCGGGCCCGCGCCTTCGCCAAGCGGCTCGATGATGCCGAGCTCGCGATCATCGACAAGCGGCGCCCGCGGCCCAACGAGTCCAAGGTCATGAACATCATCGGCGAGGTCGCCGGCAAGACCTGTGTGCTGATCGATGACATGGTCGATACCGCCGGCACGCTGTGCCTGGCGGCCGAGGCCCTCAAGGAGGAAGGCGCCGAGCGTGTCGTGGCCTACATCACGCACGCGGTGCTGTCCGGAGGCGCCGTGGAGCGCATCACCACCTCGGTGCTCGATGAGCTGGTCGTCACCGATACGATTCCGCTGTCGCCGGCGGCGCGTGAATGCGGGCGCATTCGCCAGCTATCGGTGGCCTCGCTGCTGGCGGAGACCATCCGCCGCATCCGCGATGAGGAGTCGGTGAGTTCGCTGTATATCGATTGAGCCGCGGGCATAGGCTGCCGCGGGCGGATTTTCCCAGGTGACGCGCACTGGTCGCGGTGCGCGCCGTTCGAGTGTCAACGACAAGTCAGGAGTGTTGAAATGCGTATAACGTATCAGGTAGGCGCGGACTCGCGTCACGATCAGGGCAAGGGTGCGAGCCGCCGCCTGCGTCGTGCCGGTAAGGTCCCCGCAGTTCTCTATGGCGGGGAGGGTGGCCCGCGCAACCTCACGCTTGATCATCAGCAACTGCTGACGCTGATCGACAAAGAGCAGTTCTATTCCTCGATTATCAGCGTCAATGTCGACTCGCAGTCGCAGCCGGCGATCATCCGCGATGTCCAGCTGCACCCGGCGCGCAATGCCGTCGTGCACGTGGATCTGCAGCGCGTGGTCGAGAATGAGAAACTCAAGATCCATCTGCCGATCCACTTCAAGGGCGAGGCGGTGGCGCCCGGCGTCAAGACCCAGGGCGGTGTGGTCTCGCACCTGATGCAGGACGTCGAGGTCAGCTGCCTGCCGGTCGACCTGCCGGAATTCCTGGAGCTCGATCTGTCGAACATGAATCTCAACGACACGCTGTCACTGG
>Ga0181516_10001984_pt1 | contig 15030 bp, 9 predicted proteins | sample PEATcosm2014_Bin_25_FD_121104 | JGI IMG/M metagenome (GOLD analysis project Ga0181516, IMG submission 121104) | Peatland microbial communities from MTU Mesocosm Facility, Houghton, MI, USA - PEATcosm2014_Bin01_10_metaG | ecosystem: Environmental > Terrestrial > Soil > Wetlands > Peat | place... | reverse complement strand
GCGAGGAAGATGTTGAACATCCCCTTCTGCGCGTACTTCGTGCAGATCTCCACCACCTTCTTGCTGTCGCTGACCGATGCCTTCTCCGCGCCTTCCAGATGGATGTTGGCCTTGATGAACTCAACCGCGCGATAGGCGCCGGTTGAAACCGCCTGTGTGGAAGCGCCGGCAAACCAGAAGATGACCGCGCCGCCACAGATCAACCCGAGCATGAATGGCGCGTGCAGCAATGAGAGTTTCTGCACGTCGTGAGTCAGGCCGCCGGTCAGGGCCATGATGATGGAGAATGTCATGGTGGTTGCGCCCACCACGGCAGTACCGATCAGCACCGGCTTGGCCGTCGCCTTGAAGGTATTGCCGGCTCCATCGTTGGCTTCCAGCAGGTACTTCGCGCGTTCGAACTTTGCTTCGATGCCGTAGTTCTTCTTCAACTCGGCTTCGATGCCGGGAACGTTTTCGATCAGCGACAGCTCGTAGACGGACTGGGCATTGTCGGTTACCGGCCCGTAGGAATCGACAGCAATCGTCACCGGGCCCATGCCCAGGAAGCCGAAGGCCACGAGGCCAAAGGCGAAGACAGCTGGAGCGAGCATCATGCCCGCCGCGCTATCCTGCAAATTCGGTATGCCCAAACTGAAGTAGTAGCCCATTCCCATGAGAGCTACCATGCTCAATCCCAGCCAGTAGGCCGAGAAATTGCCGGCCACGAATCCCGACAGGATCCCCAGAGAGGCCCCGCCTTCCTGCGCCGATTTGACCACTTCTTTCACGTGGCCCGATTTGGTTGAAGTGAAGACCTTGACCAGCTCGGGAATCACCGCGCCGGCCAACGTTCCGCAGGAGATGATTGAAGCCAGCTTCCACCACAGCGTTCCGTCACCAAGAGTTGGAATCATCAGGTACGAGACGATGTAGGTAAGAATGATCGAGGTGATGGAGGTGATCCATACCAGCGAGGTAAGGGGAGCTTCAAAGTCCATTTCGTCTGAATTCGCATATTTCGCCTTGGCGATTGCGCCATTGAGAAAGTACGCTCCCGAGCTCGATACCAGCATGGCCACGCGCATCACGAAGATCCACACTAGAAGTTGCACTTGCGTCGTGGGGTTCGGCACCGCCAGCAGGATGAACGTGATCAGGGCCACGCCCGTCACGCCATAAGTCTCAAAGCCATCGGCGCTGGGGCCAACCGAGTCGCCCGCGTTGTCGCCCGTGCAGTCTGCAATGACGCCCGGGTTACGCGCATCGTCTTCCTTGATCTTAAAGACGATTTTCATCAGGTCGGCGCCAATGTCGGCAATCTTTGTGAAGATGCCGCCGGCGATACGCAACGCAGCCGCGCCCAAGCTTTCGCCAATTGCGAAGCCAATGAAGCATGGGCCCGCGTAGTCGGCTGGAATGAACAGGAGAATAAACAGCATGATCAGCAATTCAACCGAGATCAGCAGCATGCCGATGCTCATGCCGGCCTTCAGAGGAATGGCAAAGCATGGATACGGTTTGCCGCGCAACCCCGCGAATGCCGTCCGCGAATTCGCAAAGGTGTTTACGCGAATGCCGAACCACGCGACGCCGTAGCTGCCCGCAATGCCAATCAGGCTGAACAGCAAAATGACTGGGAGCGTAAGCGCAATCGGTTTTCCGGGCACCGGGGCCAGAATTCCAAAATAGATCGCGATAATGACCGCAATGAACGCCCAGAGCAGAAGAATGAATTTGCCCTGCGTCACCAGGTACGTCTTGCAGGTCTCATAAATCAAGTCGGAGATTTCCAGCATCGTGCGATGAACCGGCAGATTCTTCAACTGCACATAAATTGCCAGGCCGAACAACAGGCCGCCGACGCAGAACAGCAATCCGATCAACAGCAGGGAATGTCCGTTCAATCCCCCAAAATTCGCGAAATTCACGCTCTTCAGATCCGGCAGGGTCAGGTTGGCTTCGCCCCCGCCCGCGTGCTCCTGCGCATTCGCCAGTGTGGGAAGCAGCAGTGCCGCGAGGGCCGCCGCCGTCTTGATCTGCCGCTTTAGAAAGGCCAACATGAGCGTCACCGCGCCCAGGCCCAGAAAGAAATCCACCCATTTGATTCGAGTCACAAGTCCTCCCGACTTTAAGGTTTTGAGGCCGCGCAAGCGGCGGCCCAGAAATCCGCGCCCCCTTGAAACAACGGGGAAAAGCCAACCGAAGGCTATCACCGGGATGCGGGACTGTCGAGTGATTGCAGTCACAGGGTTCCAGAGCCGTGCTGCACGCGGGAATGCCGCAGGCATCGCTCGTTTCGGGAATGTGCTTCAAACATCCTGGCTGATTTTGCGTCCACAGTCCGTTATCGTCTAAAGCAGGGGTTTGGAGAGTCAATTTCGATGGCAAAGCCTGACGCATGGACAGGACACATTCGCGCGCTGATCTATGGTGTCCAGTTCGATAAAAATCCCCTCGATGGCATCGATCGGATTCTGCGTCAGGTGGTGCTGGCTGGCGCGCTCTCAGCCACGCCCGAGCAATATCTGGCGTCCATCCGCTCTGCTCTGGCCAGCGACACGCCGCTGGCAGAGCTGATCCCGCAGCCTCATTCCGAAGAGGTGATCCGGCGATATCTGCTTGAATTCGAGCACAGGATTCAGGCCATGGTTTGATGCCAATTGAGCTCCCGTAGCGCCGCGTCCAGCCTTCCCCGCCAACTTCCCCTCCGACCCTTCTGCGCCACTGTGGGCGCATGGTACGATGAACGGACCGAAATCGGGAATCGTCCAATTTCCTCGGCGCTCTGCGATTCCCTGAGGACAATCATCCAGCTTGAAAGGAACTCCATCGTGCAAACGTTCAAGATGAGACGTTCGTTCGTAGCCGTTACGTCGAAGCCGGGCCTTGGTGTTTTTCTAATTTCGCTCGGAATGTGCGTTCCGGCGACGGCCCAAAGTGCTTCTCCCGCCGCGCCGCAAATCAAGCTACAGCCCTACACCGCGCCCGACCAGAGCGTCTCCGCCGGCGTGCCCACGGGATGGAAGGTCACCAAAGGCGGCAACACGGTGGTCGTGATGGCGGGCGCGCAGGGCGAGACCATCTCACTGGGAACCACGGTCGTAGTCCGCAACGCACCCTTTCAACTGGGCCAGAGACCCAGCGCCGGTATCGATCTTTCCATGCCCAACTCCGCCAACCTGATGCAGAAGTTCACCATGATCGTCCAGCAGAATGCCGCCATATCGGGTTCGCCCGCGCCGCAGTTGACCATCGCCTCGGCCGCACCGATTCAAATGCCCCCAGTAGTCGGCCAATGCGGACGCATTGTCGCCCGCGATGCCGGCGCAAAGACCCCCATGACACTTGCGGCGCTCATCTGCTCTTTGCCCATCGACGCGGGCGGTACTTATAAGGTGATGTTCAAGCTTGCTTCTGCGCCCTCAAGCGTTGCTGCGCAAGAAAGCGCGCTGGCAGCGGCCGTCTTCGCCAGCTATCAAGTACCGGCGGCGTGGCTCAAGAAGAAACTGGCGCCCAACACGCCGGCGCCCGCGGCCCCTAAGGCGTCTGCATCCGGCGCCACTTCGACGGCAGCTCAAACCGCCGCCATCCTGAGAGCAACCGCAGCAGCCCAGGCAGCCTCGGATACCCAGTTCAACTGCTTCGATCTGATCGCGATTCGCGAGACGCCGACTTACCAGCTTCCCAAGGCTTGTGGCGGACCAAAATAAAAACGGCCGCTTCTACTCGATCGAAACGTCAATCTTGTCGTCCGGCAATGGAACCTGTAGGTTCTGCTCCTGTGGGGTACGCGTCATGCCACCTGCAAGCGGATGCAGCTTGAACAGCACCAGAACGGTCCTCTCCGGATCGTCGAAGGCGGGAAACTCGGCCACCTGCTCCAGCGAGTAGTGCGTGTGCAAATCTTCAAGCGAGCCGGGATCGAGGTCGTTCCATGACGCGTACCATCCAGGCTGATACTTAGCCAGCTTATCCGGCAAGTCCATCGTGCCAAAGTCGTCGCACAGCGTCGGCAGGTGGGTCATCAGCGTGATGTCGTCCCCGCTCACCGACACCAGCAGCCGGTTGCCGTTCGGGTGCGTATCGATATAGTTGGTCAGCGCCGTTGCCGCGCGCACCCATGTGTACTGTGGATGGCTCGCGTATCCCAGCATCCACGCGCCATTTGTAGCCGCCGCAAACACCGCCAGCCCCACGACAATCCAGCCAAAAACCCGCACTGGAAGAGAACTCCCGCCGCCGGTCTTCTCTCTCTTCAGCGCGCCCGCTCCCATCGCCACCAGGAAGATGCAGAAGAACGCCACTAACGCAAAATACCGCGGCTGGGGATGATTCTGAATGGTCATAAACAGCACGTACCCAATCGAAGCCCACACCGAAGCTCCAAACAGCGGGTCCAGCAGCAGCTGGCGCGCCCACGCGCTGCGCCAGCAAACCAACGCGGCCAGCGACAGCAGCCCGGCCAGCGGTATCAATATGTGGTCTACCCACAGCCCGCCATGGAACGACCACCACAAACTCAAGACCGGCCAGTACCACTCCGGCGGCTTGGCGTAGTTGTTTACAAAAAAGTAGTATCGGTAGTCCGCCATCAGCCCGCGAGCGGCAATCAGCGCCATCCACGCGCCAAAGGACGCCGCAGCCGCACCCGCCGCGACAGCCGCGCAGCGAATCGCCACCTCAGGCCGCTTCCAAAGCGTTACAATCATCGGCAATGCCAGCGCGGGCAGCAGAAACAGCGCCGTGGTCTTGGTCAGCAGCATGAGCGTGAAAATCAGACCAATCCCGGCCGAAGCCACGACCGGCCGCCGCAACTGATCGAGCCGAACCGCCAGATTCAGCGCCACCAGCGTCAGTGCCGTCAGCAGCGGCTCCAGAATCGCCAACCGGCTAAAGCAGTATAGAAACGGGCTTGTCACCAGCAGTGTCACCGCCAGCATCGCCGTCCAGCGCGCTCCTCGTGCCCGCACCAGCCAGTAGCTCAGCACCAGGTTGACAAAGAAGAGCCCAACCGCCAGCCCGCGCGCCGCAGACAAAGTGACGCCGGTAAAGAAAAACAGCACCCACTCCAGAAAAGGCCAAACCGGAACCGCGGCGGCCGGGTTGAAATCCCCCGCCACATACCAGCTTCCGAAAAGGTGCGCGCGCACCGCCGCGCTCCCATACCATCCCTCGTCGGTATACTTGGCCCAATCCATCGACCAGGGCGAGTAGTTTGGGAAATCGGCGAGCAGATTCATCCCATGCAACACCGCGAATCCGCCAATCGCAACCACCCAGACGGCATAAAGCCAGCGTTTGGATTCATCCTTCAAACGATGTTTCTCCGCAATATCCGCAGCAATCTATGAGCGCGTCCTCCGCGAACACACCTTGAGACGAGGCCGGACTCCAGCTCACTCTCGGAGAAATGAGAATCCGAATAACTGCCATTAAAAGATGCTGAACGAGAGGTGTCCAGTATACCGTTCCGCATTGGCGCGCCCCGGCCAGAGGGACGAAACGGTCCACGCCCTCGCTGTTCATGTTTTTCCCGCGCCCGTCGATGAATCCAGTGTCGTCCTGAAATCAGTTCCAGGGGCTACGGAGGCGAGGTGCGTTGAGATCCATGCAGAGCGGCGCGCAATACCAGCCTCAACAGACGGCTGCCGGGCTCTCTCTCGTTGAAGCCGGGCTCGCCGGACCGGCACATATCAGCCCCGAAGGAGCATCGCCCGCCTCATCTCCCATCCAGCTTTCCAGCCAGCCGTTTCCGCCCATCGTCGGCGTCAGCGCTGCCTGGCGCAAACTGCTGATGCAGGCCGCGATGGCCGCGCCCCATCTGCAACTCGCGGCAATTGAGGGGGAACACGGCTCCGGCAAGCACACCGTTGCCCAATACATTTTTGCCCGCTCGCCTCTGTCCCGCAGCAGCTTCCAGCGCCGGGATGCCCGCGAGTGGCTGGCCACCGACGCCGACCCTGCCACTCTCGCCGGATTCACTTATCTCGATCGCGTCGACTTGCTCGCCCCTCCCGGGCAAGGTCTGCTGCTCGGCGTCTTAAAATCGCTTCAGGACCGTCCGCCCGGCCGCGCCGTCGTTCTCGCTTCATCGCAAACACCGCTGCGCCAGATGGCCGGCCAGGGACTGCTGATCCCGGACCTCGCCTTCCGTCTTACCGCCATTCGCTTCGCCATTCCACCGCTGCGCCAACGCCGCGAAGACATCGCGCCCCTCGCCCAGGCCCTCCTCGACCGGCTCTGCCAGCGCTATCAGCAGCGCCCCGTCTTGCTCGGCCCCGGCGCGCTCGCTCGCCTCCTCCAGCACAACTGGCCCGGCAATATTCGCGAACTTGCCGGTGTCCTTGAAACCGCGCTCCTCGAAGCCAGCAACGGTGTAATCCAGGCCGTGGACCTCGCCCTCATATCCGGCAACGAATCCCTCACCGGCCAACCCGGGTCGCAGCCTGACAGCCTGTCGCTCGATGCCATCATCCGTCACCATGTCCAATATGTCCTGGACCTGAACCGGGGCAACAAACTCCGCGCCGCAAGACAACTCCAAATTAGCCGGTCGACACTTTATAGGATCTTGGGGAACGAAACGATATTGGCGCGGTAGGTTCAACAGTCGTCAGTGAATTTGGGTGACCCAAGTCTCGGCTCAAAGGCTTGGGAAAGCGCCGATGCAACGCACAACAACCTCTGCCGAAATCTTGCAATCAGCTGAATCAGGGTCTACCCTCGATCCAAATGCTTGGCGACATTCCACGTTGGATTGGATCCCTATTTAGCGGCGCTGGTGGAATGGTGCTTCTTGGCTTTGGAAGCATCCCCATCCCTCCCAATCCCGGCCGGACCAGGATCCGAAGGCGCTACTCTTCGTATGTAAATCAATCGGCAGGCATCGCTGTCGTCGCATCCAAAGGCAATTCCGGCGGATTTGGAACAGAGGCCTCCTCGCAAGGACCTATCCTCCTTAACGGCGCGGAAATCAAGTTCGGCTCTTCACCGCTGGTCAAGAAAGCTGCGTTGTCGCTTCCTGCCAGGACCATAATGGAGAGGATCAGAGAATCGCTTTTCAATCTTGTCGTAATTGTCCTCTTCGGATTGCTGATCGTTCTTACACTCTACTTCGGTTATTACTACTTCAGAGGCGTCTTTCAGGAACAATCAGGCGCGTTAAAACTTCGCGCTCCATACGCTACTTTTTCTCCGGGTGAATGGTATAGATCGAGTTGATCAGTTGCCGGGCATAGGCAAACCCCTGCACCTTGACGCTCTCCCTGGAGACAAAGAAGATCACCCCAAGCAAATAGAGGACGATGCCGGCAGAGACAGCGATCGCCGCGGGGGTGATGTTGGCGGGGTTCTTCATCCACACCAGGGTGAGAGAAGCGGCTTGAATGGCAAGCGCGACAAACCCGCACACCAGCGCAAACGTCTTCAGCGCAAAGAAATTCCGCTGGAAGCCATACGATATGTTTTCTTCCAGCAGAAGCTGGTTCTCGCGGGTGTTTTCGCGAATCCAGGCCACGACCGGCTCATAGAGAGCATCCAGTGCGTCTACCTTATCCGATAACTCGTCGCCGCATTCGTGCAGCGCTGCCTTGTCTTTGGCCTCGGTAGGAAACTTCGGGCCCTTGCGCTCGGCAATCAACTCCGCAATGTCGCGATGCCCGATCTCACCGAGGATGTGCGCGATCTGGCCCTTGTCCTTGATGGTCTCCAGATCCAGTCGTCCGGAGATGACCCGCAGCAAGGTCGTTGTCGGCTTCCCACCCCATTCACGATAGAGCCCAACCTCTCTGCTGTCGCCGACTCCGCGGGCAATGTGCGAGATCCATCGCACCACGCCAAAGACGCAAAACAGCGTCAGTAGCCCGGGGATCAAGTTCTGGAGTTCCGTAACCCAGGCAATCAGCAACAAGACAATTGGGAAGAAGGCGAGAAATGCCGGACCCAGCCTCGCCTCCCGCGTGTAGCGATCTCCCAGGAGCGATTCAACTGCCGATAAACCGGTGCTGCCATTGTCCGCCATAGCGCCCTCCACCCCAAACATTCCAAATGAATGAATCTTCCCGCCGACGCCGCGGGCAAGATTGTACCGATGAGGTGTCGGCACAGCATCCCGCGAATCGCGCTCTCAAGTCAAGTGAAAATCGGTGAACACGCAATGGTGTTGCAGCCCAACGAGCTTCATCCCCCGCCAGGCACAGACAGCTAGTCCCTTAGTCCCTGGTCCCCTAGTCCCTCAATCGTTCAGCCCCTCGGCAACTGCGCCAGGTAGAACCCAAACAGGACCAGCAACAACACCACCGTTGCCACGGCGATCCGCAGCCGCAACTGGAAGTCACCGAGTGGCGATCCGAAACGCGGCACCATGGGGCCGGCGAACAAAAGCCCGCAGGTGAATCCGCCCAGATGCGCCATATTATCGATATTGATCCCGGTGCCGATCACGCTGGTGCCGACACTTACTGAGAATCCAATGATCAGGTTCAGCCCGGCAAAGTAGATCACCGATCTGCGCAGCTTCTTCAATTCAATGGGCGGCACCGGCAGGCGTTTTGAGTTCAGTAGGATGATCAGCGCACCGGCAATCCCGAAGACCGCTCCTGAAGCTCCTGCGCCCGCTGGAAATACGGCTACATCGTGGAATCGATTCCAATCCTGGTGATACCAGATCCAATTCACACAAGTTGAAAGCAGGTTCCCCGCCGCACCGGTAAGAATGTAAACCGCCAGCACGCCCCATGCTCCCATCAGCGGCTCAGCCAGCAGCCCCAGATTCCACAGGCACCACATATTCGTCGCCAGGTGGATGATGCCGACATGGACAAACATGGCGGAGACGATGCGCCACCATTCCCCATCCACCAGCACGATCCCGGCGTTGTCGGCCCCATAGTGCATCAATTGAGCGACGGTCGGATTGAATGCGCTGACCTTGTGCGCCACCATGTACGCAAAAACCGCGCAGTTGATTCCCACCAGCAAATACGTGGCCAGCGAGGTTTTCCACCATGGCTTCGGCTTGCGCACCGGCTGCGGCGCAGGCTCATTGGCGGCAACAGACGGACCGTAGCCGGAACCCGGCGGCAGAATCTCGGGCGCTGAGATCGGGCGCACCGATCCAGAACGGGAATCGGGAGTCGGAGGATAACTTCCCATACCTTCACTCTAATGCATCCTCTGCGGCCTCGCCGGACACCGTTTCTCTGCAAAATCCTACCCCCCTGTTCGATGTACTCTGGTGAGTGGTTTCCTGTCCGCAAGAGGAGTTTGCCGTGAGTGGAGCAAAGAAGATTCGCCGCGCATTGCTGAGCGTCACCGACAAAACCGGCCTCGTTGAATTCGCACAGGCGCTGGCCGGGTTCGGTGCGGAGTTGGTCTCGACCGGAGGCACAGCCGCGGCGCTGCGAGCGGCGGGCCTTGCGGTACGGGACATCAGTGACCTGACCGGTTTCCCGGAGATGCTCGACGGCCGCGTCAAGACGCTGCACCCCAAAGTCCATGGCGGCCTGCTCTACATCCGCGGCAACAAGGCACATGAATCCGCCGTCGCAGCTCACGGCATCGAGCCCATCGACATGGTGGTGGTGAACCTCTACGCCTTCGAGAAAACAGCCGCTCAACCAGGCGTACCGTTCGGCCATCTCATCGAAAACATCGACATCGGCGGCCCATCAATGGTCCGCTCCGCTGCCAAAAACTTTGAGGATGTGGCCATCGTGACCCGCGTCTCCGACTACCCGGATCTGGTCCAGGAGATGAAGAGCACCGGCGGGACTCTAAGCCGCGAGACCCGTTGGCGTCTGGCGAAGCAGGCATTCTCGACCACCGCCGCCTACGACACCGCGATTGCGAATACTCTCGACCAGATCGCCCAGGCTCCCGAACCAGGCTCCCCGGCCAATCCCGACACTTCGGCCCTGCCTACAACGCTGCGCATCAATATGCCCGTCGCCCAGCCACTCCGTTATGGCGAAAACCCGCACCAGCGCGCTGCTCTCTATGCCGACGGCTCCGGTCTGGGCATCGCCGGCGCTCATCAGCTTCAAGGCAAGGAGCTCAGTTTCAACAACCTCGTCGATCTCGACGCCTGCTGGGAGCTGGTTCAGGAATTGGGCGGTGAGTCCGACGACGCCGCGGTCGCCATCGTCAAGCACACCAACCCCTGCGGAGCGGCCACCGGCAAAACCGTCCTCGATGCTTATCGAAAAGCCCTGGCCTGCGATCCTGTTTCCGCTTTCGGCGGCGTCATCGGCATCAATCGCGAAGTAGACGGCGCAGCCGCCGAGGAGATTGCCAAACTTTTCGTTGAAGCCATCGCCGCTCCGGCCTTTTCGCCGGAAGCGCGCGAACGTTTCGCCGCCAAAAGGAATCTGCGCCTGGTCGAAGTCCACTCTGCGCCGGTACGTCCCGTCGTCAAGCAAGTGTCCGGTGGAATGTTGATTCAGGATGCCGATACCGGCCGCATCGACGCAGCCTCACTCGATCCCGGCCTGAAGATCGTCACCTGGCGTCCGCCCACAGCCGAGGAGCTCGCCAGCCTGCTCTTCGCCTGGCGCGTCTGCAAGCATGTCAAGTCGAATTCAATTGTTTACGCACGCGACGGCCAGACCCTCGGAATAGGCGCCGGCCAGATGAGCCGCGTAGATGCAGCCCGTTTTGGCGCAATGAAGGCTGTCCTACCGCTGAAAAACTGTGTCGCCGCGTCGGACGCTTTCTTTCCCTTCCCCGACGGGCTTGAGGCTGTAGCCGCGGCGGGCGCAACAGCCGTTATCCAACCCGGCGGCTCGGTCAAGGATCAGGACGTAATTGATGCCGCCGACCGGCTGGGTCTGGCCATGGTCTTCACGGGCATCCGGCATTTCCGGCATTGATAGTCCGGATTTACGGTTTATCTCAGTCCTCTGATTCTCAACGGGACTGCAACAACAAAACGCGCACAAATCGGCGAAATTCCGCATTCTGCCGTTTCCTTGCGACCAATGCCGGTTAAAATCGTCTTTAACTACAGGCAGAGCTGCCCCCAACGGCTGCCTGTGCTGCTTTCCGAGGTCCTTTGGACACTTGCTCCCGGCCCGGATCTCAATTGAAGGCGTGGAAACCCCTGAATGAAGACATTGAATCTAAAATCGCTGCCCACCTCGCTCCAAATTGTCGCCGCAATCGTCTTCGCGCTGCCGGTGCTTCCGGCCTGCGCCCAGGACGCTCCCAAGGCGGCGCCAGCCGGCGCAAGCCAGGTCAAGCCAGCCATTCCGGCCACGCCAGAAAAGACAGCGTCCGGCGCTGACGCGGCTCCGCAGGTGGATCGCGGCGCGGCCTACTTCCACATGGGCATGGCCGGCATCTACGAGGAGGAAGCGGTCACCGAGGGCCACACCGAGCTGATCTCTCGCGCCATCGACGAGTACAAGTACGCCCTGGACGCCGACCCGAACTCACCGGCGATCAACGACAGCCTGGCCGAGCTCTATTTTCACAGCGGACGCGTGCGCGAGGCTGAAGCCACAGCGCGCGGGCTGCTCAAGGCCGTTCCCAACGACATCAACGCGCACAAGCTCCTTGGCCGCATTTATTTGCGGCAGCTTGGCGAGGGCCAGAACGCCGGCGCATCCGACGCGGACCAGGGCAAGGAGCTAGATCTGGCCATCGCCGAATTCGAAAAGATCGTAGCCCTTCAGCCCGCTAGCGTTGAAGATCGCATGGTCCTTGGCCAGCTCTATAACGTGAAGCATCAGCCCGAGAAGGCGGAGCTGCAGTTCAAGAGCGCGCAGCAGATCGAGCCCGAGAGCGAGGATGTGATCCTGAATCTCGCAAGTCTTTACAAGGAGAGCGGCGACGTTCGGAACGCAGTCAAAGTGATTGAGGCCGTGCCAGTCAACGACCGGACCGCAAAAATGGAATTCGCCCTGGGCGCTGCCTACGAAGAGCTCAAGCAGCCCAAGGACGCCATTGCCGCCTATCAGCGCTCTGCCGATATGGACCCCGGCGACCTGCGCAACATCGATGCGCTGGCCCAGGCCCTGCTGGGCAACAACCAGTTCGACGATGCTCTCAAGCTCTACCAGGACCTTGCCCAGGCCGATTCTGAGAATCCCGATCCGTTGGTTCATATCGCGGAGATTCAGCGCCGCCAGGGCAAGTATGAAGACGCTCTCGCCACTGTGAAAAAGGCTCGCAAACTCGATCCCACCTCGCTCGAGGCCGGCTACAACGAGGGCCAGATCCTCGATATTCTAGGACGATTCGACGAGGCCGCCGCATCCTACGAGGCGATGGTCGACCTCACGTCGCACGCCAACGGCGCTTACAACAACGAGGAGAAGAACAACCGCGCCATCTTCCTCGAGCGCCTGGGCGCAATCTATCACGAAGAGAACAAGACCGATCAAGCCATTGCCGCCTACCAGAAGATGATTGAGATGGGCGGCGACATTGCCGTCCGCGGGTATCAGGGCGAGGTCGACACCTACCGCGATGCCCGCCAGTATGACAAGGCCATCGATGTCGCGCGCAAAGCCGTGGAGGCCAACCCCACGGATCGCGACCTGAAACTAATGTTGGCCGGTGAACTTGCCGACCAGGGCAAGGAGGACGAAGGCATTGCCCTGGCCAAGGGCTTGCTCACCAACACGCCCAACGATCGCGTGGTCTGGCTGGCATTGGGCCAGATGGACATTCGCCTCAAGCGCTGGAAGGATGCCGAGGACGCATTCAACAAGTCCTCTGCCCTTACGACAAAGAAGGAAGACCGCACCTACCTCTTCTTCTTGCAAGGCGAACTGGACGAGCGCCAAAAGCACTATGAGCCGGCTGAGAAAGCCTTCCGCCAGGCTCTCGATCTGGACCCTGCCAACGCCATGACCCTCAACTATCTTGGTTACATGCTGGCCGACAAAGGTTCCAGGCTCACTGAGGCGTTGCAGATGATTCGCAAGGCCGTGGAGCAGGACCCCGGCAACGGCGCTTACCTCGATTCTCTCGGATGGGCCTACTTCAAGCTGGGCCAGTACGAGATGGCCGAGGACAATCTGCGCCAAGCCGTCGCGCGCGACCAGACCGATCCGACCGTCCACGAGCACCTGGGCGACCTCTACGAGAAGACCGGCCGCATTCGTCTCGCTGCTGCACAGTGGGAGCTTTCGCTCGCCGAGTTCGCCAAGTCACCGGCAGCCGATATCGAGCCCGGCGACGTAGCCAAGGTCCAGAAGAAGCTCGAAACCGCCCGCGTCAAGCTGGCCAAGGAAGAAAACGTCCTCGCCCCAGCCAAGCCAGAGTAGAGCTGGTTGCATAAATCCTGTTTTGAAAGGGCACGGTTTTAGCCGTGCCGCAAAAGCCTCATAAACATTGGGCTTCAGCCCTCGAGGGATGTTCTTGATTCGGCTTCGAGATTCATGCAACGAGCTCCAGTCCACCGCAATCGCCAAGCCCTCAATCGTTGCGCAGCGCGGTCATGGGCTCAATCGCGGCCGCGCGCCGCGCCGGCAGATAGTTTGACAGCACTCCCACCGCCACCAGCGTAACGCCCGCGCTGGCAAGAACCGCTGCATCGGAAGCCGGGACATGAAACAGCATGGTCGCCATCAGACGTCCGGAGACCACCGCCGCAATCCCGCCGATCGCAAGTCCCGCAAGAACCGGCGCCATGCCTTCCCTCAGGATCATCCCCACCAGCTGTCCCCTGCCAGCACCCAGCGCCGAGCGAATGCCAATCTCCTTCTGGCGGCGCACAATCGCGTAGGAAGCAACACCATACACGCCCACGCTCGTCAGCAGCAGAGCCACCAGCGCAAACGCCGCAATCAGCCAGGCCGCAAATCGGCGATCGCCCACGCCGTCGCTGATCAATGAGCTCATCTCCGTCATATTCGATACCGGCAAGTTGGGGTCAACTGTCTGCGTCTCCCGCGTCACGGCGCGCGTCAGCGTTGCCTTGTCTCCGGTGGCGCGAATCAATACGCCAATCTCCCTGCCGGAAAACTGGTAAATGCTCGAATAGACGTGAGGCGCATCCTGTTCGTCCAGACTCGTGAACTTCGCGTTCCGCACCACGCCCACCACCGTCATCCAGGGCGCAATGTCAGGCTTTCCGGCATCGTCGAAAAACTGGCTGAATTGGATGCGGCGTCCAACCGGATTCTCGTTCCCCCAGAACTGCCGCGCTGCCGCTTCATCCACCATCACAACGGGTGGCGAATTTGTGTCATCGGTATCCGCAATCGCGCGACCGCCGATCAAAGATGTGCCCATGGTCTGAATAAAGTCCGGCGACACGGATATCTGAACCGCCGATTGCACGTCTCCTTGCGCCGGCGCGCCCTCCACGTGAAACCCATTCGGAATCGTTGGCCCCTGCAACGGAACCACGCCTGACAGCGCGGCATCCTCAACTCCTGGAATCGTGCGCAGCCGCCGCTCAACCTCGCGCAACATCACCGTGCGCTGTGCTGTTTTCCTGTAAACATCCAACTCCGGCTCGTTGGGCACCGAGATCCAGATATTCCCCGCCAGCAGGTGGGTCGCATTGAATCCAGGATTCACCTCTAAAAGATTCCAAAAAGTTCTCAGCAGCAATCCCGCCGCCACCAGGAGCATGAGCGACAGCGCAACCTCCGCGCCAATCAGTGTCTTCCGGAGCCGTCCATCGCGCCGCGAAGTTGTGCCGCCTCTTTGCCGCAGGTCTGCTGTGCCGGGCTGCGTCTTCGCGGCCTGCAGCGCCGGCATCAGTCCGAACAGGACCGTCGTCGCAATCGCCACCGTCAACGAGAACGCCAGCACGCGGGCGTCGATTCCAATCGGGTTCAGGCGCGGAAGCTGCGACGGCAGCGCCGCCACCAGAATCCGCAGCCCGATAAACGCAGCCCCCGCTCCCGCTATCGCGGAGACCAGGCTTAGCAACGCTGCCTCCGTCAGCAGTTGTCCAATAATCCGCCCACGCGTCGCGCCCAGCGCCATCCGCAGTGCAAACTCCGGCTGCCGAGCAGAGGCATTCACCAGCAGCAGATTGGCCACGTTCACGCACGCAATCAGCAGGATCAACCCAACCGCGAGCAGAAG
>Ga0181516_10001983_pt1 | contig 15040 bp, 17 predicted proteins | sample PEATcosm2014_Bin_25_FD_121104 | JGI IMG/M metagenome (GOLD analysis project Ga0181516, IMG submission 121104) | Peatland microbial communities from MTU Mesocosm Facility, Houghton, MI, USA - PEATcosm2014_Bin01_10_metaG | ecosystem: Environmental > Terrestrial > Soil > Wetlands > Peat | place... | reverse complement strand
GGGCAATGGCGAAACCGATGCCCGCGCTGGAGCCGCTCACCAGCGCGCGCCGGTTTTGCAATTGCAGATTCATCGTCCGGCAGTTTCCACCCCGTCCGGCGGAAAATCAAGCCGCCTCGCGGACCATCTCGAGCTTCTCAATCTGCTTGCGCAGCTTCAACAGCGCGGCGTTCTGGATCTGCCGGATGCGTTCGCGGGTGACACCGAACTTGCGGCCCACGTCTTCGAGCGTTTTTTCCGTGTCCCCATCGAGGCCGAAGCGGTAGCGGAGGATTTCGGCCTCGCGCGGATGCAACGTGGCGACCAGCTCGCGGAGCATGGCGATGTTCGTCTTGCCTTCGAGCTGTTCGTACGGCGTGTCGGCGGATTCGTCGCGGATGACGTCGGCGATGCGGCTGGTTTCGTCGTCGCCGAGCGGCGCTTCGAGGGAAGCGGGGCGGATGGCGGCGGTGCGCAACTGGGCGACCTTGCGGCCGGACAGGCCGAGTTCCTCGCCGAGCTCCTCATCGGTCGGTTCGCGCCCCAGGGTTTCCTGGAGCTTGACCGAGGCGTGGCGCATGTGGAACAGCTTGTCCACGACGTGGACCGGCAGCCGGATGGTCTTGGACTGGTTGGCGAGGGCGCGTTTGATGGCCTGTTTGATCCACCAGGCGCTGTAGGTGGAGAGCTTGGCGCCCTTGGCGGGGTCAAAGCGTTCCACGGCCTTCATGAGGCCCATGTTGCCCTCGTTGATCAGGTCGAGCAGCGGCATGCCGTAATCCTCGTATTCGCGGGCGATTTTGACGACCAGGCGCAGGTTGGCCTTGATCATCCGCTCGCGGGCCTTGCGGTCGCCGCGTTTGATGCGGGCGGCCAGTTCGTTTTCCTCCTGGATGGTGAGCAGCTTGGTCTGGCCCACTTCGCGGAGGTAGAGGTTGAAGGCGGTGTTGCCGTCGTAAGGCTGGCGCTCGGCTTCCACGGGAGCGTCGGCTTCGCGGGGAACGACGGTGGGCCGTTCCTTGGCGATGGACGGTTCGTCCAGATCAATGACGGGCGCGGGCAGTTCCTCGCGCAACGCCTTGCGGACGGAGAATCGGCCGCCGCCGCCTTTGGTCAGGCGCGGAGGCAGGATTCGGCTGCGGGTTCGGGTCCCATTTTTGCGATTTTTGACACAGGTTCTCATGATCGTATTCGTGGTTGGCAGTTGCTTACTCCGCGATGGAGAGGGAATCGGCGGCCAGGCTTTTTTGGCGCTCCAATATTTCCCTTTGACGGCTGGCCCAATGACCGGCGTTGAGGACTTTTTCCTCGACCAAACCGGGCAGGAACAGCAGCGGATACGGGGTGGACCAGGCCAGCGCCTCGGCTTCCGCGACAGCTTGATTGACGAGTTGCTCCGGAATCCGGCCCTGAACTTCGGTCGCCAGCCTCCGTTTCAGCCGGTATTTCAACAGGTTCGATTTCACGATTTCAAAACGGCAAGGATGACCGGGAATTGCTCCAGCTTTCCTGCCTTGTTTTCTATGGTTCAACATGTTACTTGGCTTTCTGGTATTCATATGACTTCCGCGCGACACCGGACTTTCGAACGACTGGTCAACTATTATGACAGAATCGTAATGTGTTCCGGCACCGTGTGTTGGACGCCTGAGAGAGGGATTCCATTCAAAATCCCCCGGCCCTTTGGCTCCTAATACTCTGACATTCAAACTCATATTCCGTTTGAAAGTTGCTGGATAAATCCCCAAACCGCACTTCCAACAACCGCTATACACAATAGCATAGTTAACTAACCAGTCAACTATAATTTTGCCATGCCTGACCGTTTCTTGTTCACCCTATAGCAAAGAGAGTCCAGTCAACGGGTTGCGGTTACATATTGGATTCCATCAGACGCAGAAGGCAGGCGGCTGCGGAACCGGCCCGGGTTCAGGCTTATTTTCCGAGCAAATCGGCGAGTTCGCCCAATTCCTTTTCGTTCAGATCGGAGACGAGGCAGTATTGCAGTCCATTCACCTGGCGATTGATGACCCAATAACCGCGAAGATTCTTGTCCGCCGGCTGCGGTTCGTTCGGGCTGCTGGCGGGCCAGACGAAAACGTTGATGAAGTGCTTGTTGCGCCGATAGACCAAGGCCGCGACGGCGCGATGATCGAGATAATCCAAGCGCCCGCCGACCAGCGGGAAATCCTGCGCGGCGAAATCCTTCACGTCCGGCGCGAAATCCAATTTGCCGTTGAACCAGGGTTTGACCGTGTGCTGATCGGTCGACGCGACGTCCATCAGGTGTCCGGCCATGAGAGAGCGAACATGTCCGGCAACCGCGTCGTCGAGCAGGCGGCTGTTGTCGGAATTCCCGGGGGTGCGAAGAACAAGTGTGAACACGGCAAAAGCCGTGGCGCCGATGGCGAGCCATTTCCAAAGCGGGGAGACGTTGTCCGCACGGGAGCGGGTTCCGCGCTCCGGCGCGGGGGCAATTTGACGCACTTTTTTACGCAGCGAATCGGGCGCGCGATAGGCGAGATCACTGTTTCGCAACAGGCTGCCCAGAGATTGCAGGGATGCTTTTTGGGACTCGCAAGCGGCGCATCCACGGAGGTGTTGCTCGACTTCCAGGCTGCGGACGAGGTCAAGTTCGCCGTCGGTATAAGCGTGCAGAAGCGGATGGGTTTCGGCGCAGTTCATTTTGGGGCGTTTCCTTTCCGGCTGAGATAAGTTTGCAAAAGCCGCCGCGCGCGGGCGAGGCGCGACATGACGGTGCCGATGGGGGTGTCCGCGATTTCGGCGATTTCCTTGTACGACAGGCCCTCGAGTTCGCGGAGCACGAGCGCCTCGCGGAACTCGGGCGGCAGGGCCTCGAGCGCGGCGCGCAGGACGGCGGCATCGACGTTCGGCGTCGCGGCGGCGGGTTCGGCCGGGTCTTCGATTTCCTCCAGCGCCGCGGCGTCGATGGGGACGACCGCCGGCGGCCGGTTTTTTTTCAGCCAGGTGAAGGCGGTGTTGCGGACGATGGCGAGCAGCCAGGCGCGGCTGTTGCCGCCGCGAAAGCCGCCCAGAAACCGGAAGGCGCGGACGCACGCATCCTGAACGATGTCCTCGGCGTCGTGGTCGTTGCCCGCCAGCCAGCGGGCGAGATTGTAGGCCTCGTCGAGGTGCGGCATGACGATTTGGTCGAACTGCGCCTGCGGGTCAATCGCGCTCACGTATCGTTTCCATTCCATACAAGACCGCGCGGGGCATGATTTTATTCCCGGGGGAATAGAAGGCCGGCGCGCCAGTCCTGATCTTTGAAAAGCAAAACCATAAATCGAACCCATGAAAACACGAGAAAAATACATTGTACACGACCACGACCGGGACGGGCTGGACCGGCGCGGTTTTTTGGAATGCATGGCCTGGGCGGGGACGGGGATGCTGTGGACGGTGAGCGGCGGCCTGCTGGGGTCGTCCCTGCTGGCGTCGCGCGCGGGCGCGGCGGAAGCGGCGAAGGGCGCGTTCAGTTTTGTGCAAATCAGCGATTCGCACATCGGTTTCAACAAGGAGGGCGTGAACACGGACGTGGTCGGGACGCTGCAGGAGGCCATCGCGCGCATCAACGCGCTGCCCGAGGCGCCGGATTTCGTGCTGCACACCGGCGACCTCACGCACCTGGCGGAGGCGGATGAATTCGACACGCTGGACCAGTTGCTCAAGAGCGTGAAGACGCAGCAGATTTTTTTCGTGCCGGGCGAGCATGATGTCACCGGCGACAACGGGAAGCTGTACCTGGAACGGTTTGGGAAGAACACGAAGGGCGAGGGCTGGCAGGCGTTCGACCACAACGGCGTCCATTTTGTGGGGCTGGTGAACGTGGTGGACATCCAGCAAAACGGGCTGGGCTCGCTGGGCACGGAGCAATTGGCATGGCTGGAGGCCGACTTGAAGGACCGCTCCAGCGAGACCCCGGTGGTGGTGTTCGCGCACATACCGCTCTGGTCGGTTTATCCGCAATGGGGCTGGGGGACGGATGACGGCGCGCAGGCGCTGGGTTATTTGAAGCGCTTCGGTTCGGTCACCGTGCTGAACGGGCACATTCATCAGACGATGAAAAAGGTGGAGGGCAGCGTGACATTTCACACGGCGATGTCCACCGCGTTTCCGCAACCGGAGCCGGGCAAGGCGCCCAAGCCCGGCCCGATGAAGGTGGACGCCGGGAAATTGCGCGAGCATCTCGGAATCACGGACGTGAACTACACGGAGGGGAAAAGCTCGCTGGCCATCGTGGACACAACGCTGATCTGAGGCGCGGCCGGAATGAAAATATTGCGCCCGATTTTTGTGCTGACGGCGTTGGCGTTGATGGCCGGCGGTCGAGCCGATGCGGGCGCCGGCCCGCCCGCCACCATCGTTGCAAACGGACGCGCGCTGTTTCTGAGGAATTGCGCCCATTGTCACGGGGCCGACGCGCACGGCGACGACGGGCCGGATTTGCACGGGCTGGATTTGCCGGATTCGTGGATCGCCAACCGGATTCGCAAGGGGAAGAAGGGGCAGATGACGGCGTTCGCGGGGAAGCTGCAAGACGCGGACATCGAGGCCCTGGTCGCGTATGTGCAAAGTTTGAAATGATGGTTTTGGACCCAATTAAAGCAAACCGCTAAAGCGGTTCTCACCCCGTCACCACCTAAATCACCCTGCTGAAGCAGGGTGCTAATGAAAGGGGCGTTGAATACAACTCTTTTCAACTGCGCCACACGCCTTGAAAAACGGAGTTGGCATCCGTCGACGCTTAAATTTCTGCTTGGTGGAATGAAGCTTCTCAGGTGAAAATGACTGCGCATGCACGATTTGAGATTTCTGCTCGAAAAGAACCGGGCGTGGTCGGAAGAGATCCGGCGGCAGGACCCGTCGTTTTTTCCAAATCTCTCGAAACAGCAGTCGCCGCAATACTTGTGGATCGGCTGCGCCGACAGCCGGGTCCCGGCGAATCAAATCGTCGGAATGCTGCCCGGGGAATTGTTTGTGCATCGCAACGTGGCGAACCTGGTGGTGCACTCGGACTTGAACTGCCTTTCGGTGATGCAATTCGCGGTGGATTTGCTGAAGGTGAAGCACATCATCGTGTGCGGGCATTATGGCTGCAGCGGGGTGCGGGCGAGTTTTTACCGGGAACGGCTGGGCCTGAGCGACAACTGGCTGCGGCACGTGCAGGACGTGCGGCAGAAGTACGACCAGTTGCTGGAGCAATTGCCCGAGGACGATTTGAAGCTGGCGCGGCTGTGCGAATTAAACGTCATCGAGCAGGCGGTGAACGTCTGCCAGACGACCATCGTGCGCGAGGCGTGGGAACGCGGCCAGGAGCTGGCGGTGCATGGCTGGGTGTACAGTTTGCAGGACGGGCTGATAAAGGACCTGCGCCTGACGACCAGCCAACCGGGCGAGTTGCCGAAGGTGTTGCAAGCGGCGCTGGGCCGGCTGTCGGCGCGTTGACGAAATCAAGGGAACGCCGGTAAGGACGCCGGGCCTACAGAGCGGGCGTCAATTCCCGCAAGCGGAAGAACCGGCTCAACCCCGTGGCCGGCAGTGTAAGAAAATTCGTGCCGCCGCTCGGCGTGTAAATGTTGGTGACAGTCGTCCACGAACCGGGGGCCGGAAGTTGATCCACGCTTTCGAGGACATAATTGGACGCCAACGTGGGCCAGGTGAGGGTGACATTCGTATTGGGGGCCTGGGCGATTCGCAGCCAGGGTTGGATGGTCATCAGGGTGGTGTGGGTCAGATTGTCAAATCCCACCGTGCCCAGGGCGCTGCCGAAGCCGGCGTCGGGCGTGTCCTGCCGGTCGCTGAAGAACGTGTTCACGTCATACAACTTCCCGTAAAGCAAGGTATCGGCGGGGATGTTGGTGGTGGTCGTGTCCGGGGTGAGAAAATCGGCGGAAAAAACGTTCGACCCCGTGTCGTCATCATAAAAATCGACGAAGGTGAAGGCTGAGGTCGTGTTGGTGTCCGGGGTGAAGGCATTCCAGGTGAGGGTAAAATCCTGGGAGGGATCGACCTGCTGCATGGCCGTCCAGCAGTCCGGGGTGAAGGCGGCGATGTTCGTGGAGTAAAAATCGTAATCGGGGATGAACAGCGCGCCGTAATCCGAGTAGTTGGTGTAATCCACCTGGAAATCGTATTCGCCGGCGGGAAAATCGGAGTCGAAATTCATCTTCAAATCATAATACGGACTGCCGTAGCTGTAATAGATTGGCGTGCCCTCCGTCAGGTAAGTGAATGGCAGAACCGGCCCGGAGATGGCGACATCCGCGATGCCCTGGGCGCCGTCGGTGAAATTGAGTTGCGCGCCGAAATAATAGGCGTTCGGATGGTCGGGCTGCGTGGGCGCCGCCGCGCTCGACTGGTTGTAAACGGTGACCTTGAACTCGGAGAAATTGGTGACCTGCGCCCGCGCGGTGAAGGCCAGAAGCGTCCATGACAAAACAAAAGAAAATCGTCTCATAGAACCCTCGTAAGACGAGCTAATCTTATATATGAGCGAGGGTATTCCGACAAGTTACGTTTGGGTGACACGCAACAGAAACTCGGCCGTCGGCGACTCCGTACGATTACTTATAGTCAGGGGAACCAGCGGGCCACGGCGGCTTGGAGCGATTCGGGAGTCCACGCGGCGGGCTGGACCAGGATGCAATAGCCGAGATCCAAATGGCTGTGCGCGGAGAGCGCGATCGGGCGCGGCGCAAGAATGGCGGCGCAGGCGAAGCGGAAGGGTCGCAACGGTTCATTGACCAGATACCAGGGATGGTTGCGGCCCAAGTTGCCGCGCGAGCTGAGGATGGCCAGGCCGCCAACCGAATTCGAGGCGTCGGTAAAATTAAATGCCACTGCGGGAACATTTGGACGCGCGCGGTCGGCGATGAAATTGGTCACCAGCCCGGCGGTTGAGAGCATGTTCACGTTCAGGGGAAAGCCGGCCATGCGAAACCCCAGCCCCGCGTAGCCGCCGTTGGTCTGGCCGTCCGGTTCGCCCGGCATGGGTGTGCGGTCGAGGACGATGGGGGCTTCGCCCGCCACAAAATGCGCCTTCCAACTGATGCTGTAGGCGCCGTCCGCCGATGGCGCGCTGACGACGATTTCCCGCTGCTCGGTGAGGTCGACCTGGTTGGAGGGATTGAGATAGCTGAGGCTCATCCGGATGGTCGCGCCGCCGTCGGGCGTGGTCGAGATGACCGGCGGAGCCCAGCGGGTCTTGCCCTGGGCGTTGCCGGTGGCGCGGTCTTCCTCCCAGTAATTGACGTGGTTCGTCGAGTGCAGGTGATTGATGTATTTCCAGGAAAACCAGAGGCCATAATGCCAGGGATGGTCCTCGGGCTTGAAATTGGTGAGGTCCGGACCGCCGGCGGCGGTCAGCGGGTGAAAATAGGGTTTGCCCTTTTGCGGATCGAAATTGAACTGCCAGACGACGTTCGAGCCGGAGCGCCAGGCAAGGGAGGTGCCGTCGCGCTGCCAGTCGGCGAGCAGGCGGTTCGAGGAGAGAGCGAGTCCGAGCAACGACAGGCAAGCGGCTTTACAGCAGGCGCGGAGATGTGGTAGGTTTGCTGGCATACACATAGTTTTGACGAAGAAGATTCGCGCGGTCAAGGCGCGCTTTCAGGCGGCATAGGTGAAAGGGAAGAAATGAACGCCCCAGCACAAATGCTATATGTCAACGAATCAAAAATTTGAATTTTTCCGGCTGTGGCGATGGACGGTAGAGTTGTTCTCTTTATGTTTGGTCATATTCTTGTGGGCCTTTCCAAGAGTCATGGAGATTGGCGGGTTGTTGGTTTGGTGGGGGTCTTGTTTTGATGCAACTATTCCTGTATTCGCGCTGCTATTCGTTACCGCCATACTCTCGTGGCGGCATCACAAGGGGCACGCCAAATGCGCATTGGTTTTATGCGCTTTGTGGTTGTTCCTCGGTGCCTTACCTCGATTCTGAATTCCAAATTACGACACTACCACAAGTGCAGGCAGCTTTACAGCACTAGCGAGGATCTGGTAATTTCACTGGCATACACTGCTTTTCATGTCACAAACCGTTCCGACGCCATGAACAAAACCAACTCCACCCGGTTCACGCGCCGCGATTTTTTGCGGCGGGCCGCCGTTACCTCGGGCGCGCTGGCGTTTCCGTTGATTGTTCCCAGCCGATTGTTCGGCGCCGAGGCGCCGAGCAACCGGGTGCGGGTCGGCCAGATTGGCTGCGGCCGGATTGCCACGGTTCATGACATGCCGGGGGTCGTGAAGGCGGATTTGGCCGACGTGGTGGCCGTCTGCGATCTGGACTCCAAGCGGGCGGCGGCCGGCAAGGCGACAGTCGAGAAGCTGCATCGCGACAACCATCTGCGCGTGCCGGAAATCACGGTTTACACGGATTACCGCGAATTGCTGGCGCGGGCGGACATTGACGCGGTGGTCATCAGCCTGCCGGACCATTGGCACGCGGAGATGGCGCTCGCGGCGACGCTCGCGGGCAAGGACATTTACCTGCAGAAGCCGTTCACGCTGACGCACGCCGAAGGCGTGGCCTTGCGGAATGCGGTGGTGAAAAGCGGCCGGATTTTCCAGGTCGGCAGCCAGCAACGTTCCTGGGGGCCGGGTTATCAATTTCGCAAGGCGTGCGAATTTGTGCGCAGCGGGCGCGTGGGCCAGTTGCAGCGGGTGGAAATCGGCCTGCCCGCCGATCCGACGGCGCCGGATGATCCGGAGCAGCCGGTGCCCTCGAACCTTGATTACGACCGCTGGCTCGGTCCCACGGAGAATGCTTATTACACCGAGCAGCGCGTGCATTCGCAGACGGATGTCACGTCGCGGCCCGGCTGGCTGCGGCACGAGGCGACGTGCCTGGGCATGATCACGGGCTGGGGCGCACACCATTTTGACACGGCGCATTGGGGGATGAATTGCGAAACGTCGGGGCCGACCCGGGTGGAAGGCCGGGCGGATTTTCCGAAGAACAAAATTTGGAACGTGCACGGGGCGTTCGAGGTGGAATTGCAATACCCGGGCAGCATCCGCGTGAGTGTGTCGGACAGATTTCCCACGGGCATCCGGTTCATCGGCGATCAGGGCTGGATTTTTGTGACGCGCGAAGGCACCAAGACCACCGCGAGCGACCCCGACGCCAAGCGGACCACATTGAGGACGCTGGATGCCAGCGATCCCCGGCTTTTGAGTTCGCAGGGATTGACGGTGCAGCTTTACGGGGGCGACGAGCATCACAAGAACTGGCTGGAGTGCGTGAAGTCGCGCAAGACGCCGGCCGCGCCCGCGCCCATCGCGGAACGCAGCACGGCGGCGTGCATCCTGAGCTGGATTTCCATGAAGCTGAACCGGCCGCTGAACTGGGACCCGCGAACGGAGAGGTTCGTCAACGATGACGAGGCCAACGCCATGCTCACCCTGCCCGAGCGCGCGCCGTACGGGGCCCTCCGGCTCGCCTCCGCTTGAACTTGCGCCGGACAATCCTCGTGATCCTGGTAAGCGCGGCGATGGCAATCAATGATTCCCCCGGCGCCGCGGCCCGGACCAATTCCCCTGCCCGCTTCCGATTGATGACGCTGGATCCGGGCCATTTCCATGCGTCGCTCGTGCAGAAATTCATGTATGCGGACGTGGACCCGGTCGTGCATGTCTACGCGCCGGACGGCGACGATTTGGCGGAACATCTGCAGCGCATCGAGCGGTTCAACACGCGCACAAACCAGCCCACGGGCTGGCGCGAGGAAATTTATTCGCGGCCGGATTTTTTTGAAAAGATGCTGGCGGACAAGCCGGGGAACGTCGTGGTGCTCGCGGGAAAAAGCGCCAAGAAAACCGGCTACATTCTGCGTTCCGTGGAGGCGGGGTTGAATGTGCTGGCCGACAAACCGATGGTGGTGCGCCCGGAGGTTTTTCCGCAGTTGGAGCAGGCGTTCGCCGTGGCGGCTTCAAATCACGTGCTGCTCTACGACATCATGACCGAGCGGTTCGAAATCACGACGTTGTTGCAGCGGGAACTTTCACGGCAGCCCGCGCTGTTCGGCCGTTTGGAAAAAGGAACGGTGGAAAATCCCGCGGTGCAGATGGAAAGCGTCCATTATATTTCGAAAATCGTGGCGGGCGCGCCGTTGAAACGGCCGGCGTGGTTTTTCGACGTGAGCCAGACCGGCGAAGGCATCACCGACGTGAGCACGCACCTGGTGGACCTGGTGCAATTCGAGGCGTATCCGGAGGTCGCGTTGAGCCCGGACGATGTCACCGTCATCAACGCCCGCCGCTGGACCACGCCCCTCACGCTCGCGCAATTCGAGCAGGTGACCGGCGCGCAGGTTTTTCCGGAATTCCTGAAACCGTACGTGAAGGACGGTTTGTTGGAATATGAGTGCAACGGCGGGTTCACGTGGCGTTTGCGGGACATTTACGCGCGGATATCCGTGGTGTGGGAATTCGAAACGTCCACTGGGGGAGGCGACACGTTGCATTCCCTGTTGCGCGGGACGCGGGCCACGCTGGAAATCCGGCAGGGCCCTGAACAAAATTACAAACCCGTGCTGTACGTCAAGAAAGCCGGCGACGGGACGGAACAGGAATTCGAGGGCGCGTTGGCGGAGGCGGTCAAGAGTGTTGAGGCAAAATATCGGGGCGTTGGAATTCGCAAGGCGGGCAACACGTGGGAGGTGACAGTGCCGGACAAATATGATGTCGGTCACGAAGCGCATTTCGCGCAGGTGACGGAGAATTATCTGGATTACCTGCGGGCGGGCCGGTTGCCGGACTGGGAGGTTCCGGACATGCTGACGAAATACGCGACGATTATGCGTGCGTATGAAATGAGCCGGTAGCAGCGCGGTCCCGGCCTGCTATTGCGGCTGTGATTGTGGTTGCGGCTGCCGGAACGGCTGCTGCTGCTGCATCCACGGGCCCGGTTGCATCAGCATCCGGTTCTCTTCCTTCAACTTTTCAAATTCAATTTTTTGCTCGGGGCCGAGCACGAGGTCGATCTGCGCCGCGGCGTTGCTGATGACCTGCTGGCGGCGGGGCTGGGTCTCCTCGTTGAGGAGTTTCAACTGGCCCTGCATCTCCGCGAGGATTTCGCGCACGCGCTGGCGCTGCAGCGGGCCGAGCCGGAGCCGGCGGGCGAGTTGCAACTCCATTTGCACCCGAATCCGTTCGCGGGCAAAGGCCGGGTCCTCCAACATGGTGCGGGCGACACGGCGGACGACCATCCGGGTGCCCACGACGCCAACAAACATGCCGGCGACAAAGACGAGGAGCAGGGCCAGGGCTGGTTTCCAAGCGCTCATGATCCGTCTCCATTCGCCACGAAGAGGGTTTCCGTGGAAAACTGGGTGGCGTCCTCGGCAAAGCTCGAGGGCTGGCGCGCAGAGTAGTAATAATCCGCGACGAGGCAGGCGGCCATGACCAGCACGGCGGCGAAGGCGAGGCGTGGCAGGAGCGCGCCGAGCTGGTCCCACCATGAAACCGGCGCGACGCGTCCCTCGCGGCGGATGGCGGCGAGGACGCGGAGGTCGAAGTTTCCGGACGGGGCGGGCGGCGGATCCGTCCGCGCCAGCTCGAACAATTTTTTCAATTTCCGCTCATTCATGTTTCGTGGATTCCAGGCGGGCCAGGGCCTTGCGCAATTTGGCGCGCGCCCGGTGCGCCCGCACGCGCACCGCGGCATTGGAAAAGCCGGTCAATTCGCAAATCTCCTTCACGCTGCGGCCCTCCAGTTCAAGGAGGGTGAGGACCTGGCGGTCTTCGGGCGGCAGGCCGGCCATGGCGGCGTGCAGCAGCTCGGCCGCCTGGGCGGCGGCGGGTTCGCCCTCGTCGCCGGGGGCTTGCAGCCAGTCGAGGGCGGATTCGCCGAGGTCGGACAGGGCGATTTCGGCGCGGATGCGCTTCTGCCGTCGCAGATGGTCAAGGGCGACACGGAGGGCGATGCGCGACAGCCAGTGATGGAAGGGCGCGCGGCCGTCAAAACGATCGAGGAACCGCCAGGCCTTGAGGAAGGTTTCCTGGGCGAGATCCTCGACTTTTTGGAAATCGCGTTCATAGCGGTGAAGTATGCCAAAGACCTGGGCCTGATGCCGCTGAACCAGCACGGCGAACTCATCAGTCGCGCCGTTGCGGATTCGCTCGAGCAGTTCAGCATCGTCGTTCACCATTGGCAATGCCGACCGGCCCGGACGGGCGGAGCCGTTTTATTGCGCGATCCGCCTGCCAAATCCGGCGATCGCGCCGTCCACCATGTCGTCCGCCCGTTGCTGCAACTCGTCCAGTTTGGCGAGCTGCTCGGGCGTCAGCACGGGGCTGATCTTGCCATAAAGCTTGGCGCGTTCAACCGCCAAGTCGGCCTCGACGCCGGCGACCTTCGCGGAGGCGGCGCGGATGTCTTCCTCGGTCGCGCCGGGTTTGCGGATGGTTTCGCGCAGGGAGATGCGGGCCTCGTGCAACGAGGAAAGCAGCGTGGTGAGGGTGGTGCGGTCCGCGGCGAGGTCGGCCCTGATGGTGACGACCTGTTCGTGGGTGAGGCCCAGTTGTTTGCCGAAGCGGCCCATCAGAAATCCGCGGCCCACGCGCGGCGTGGAGACGCCGGCGACGTCATTTGTGTCCGTGGTCTGGGCCTTGACCAGCATGGCACCGCCGACGGCGACCGCCGCGGCCATTGTTATTCCGAGCCATTTTGTCATTTTCATAGTTACCATTAATAACGCAGGCGGGGGCGGAAATGTTACAGGCGCAAGCGGTTCATGGACAGCAGGGAACGAGGGAGCGCGCGACGGCAGGATGGTGGAAAGGAAGGATTGCGGGCATGGCCGGCGGTTGCCATATTTGCCGCTCGCCAGAGGTTCAATTTTCCATTAACAGGATAAAGCAATGATTGACCGCCGAGCGTTTTACGAACAACGCGCCGCATTTCGCCCGCAGGAAGCCGGGCGGTATTATCATCGTTGTTTGCAGAATTACTTCACCTTTCTTGTGCCGCCGGGGATGCGGGTGCTGGAGGTGGGCTGCGGGCTGGGGGACCTGCTGGCGACGGTCAAACCCGCGCGGGGCGTGGGGGTGGATTTCAGCGCGGCAATGGTGAAACTGGCGAAGGAACGGCACCCCGACCTTGAATTCCAGGTGACCGACGCGGGCGCCTTCACGTCGCCGGACAAGTTTGATTACATCATTCTGTCGGACCTCGTGAATGATTTGCCGGACGTGCAGGCGGTGCTGGAGCGGCTGCGGGCGGTGTCGAAGCCGGCGACGCGGCTGGTGATCAATTTCTTCAACAACCTCTGGCGGCCGGTGCTGGGCTGCGCGGAGACGCTGCGCGCGAAGTCGCCCACGCCGCCGCAAAACTGGCTGTCGCGGGACGACATGGCGAACCTGCTGCACCTGGCGGGCTGGGAAGTCATCAAGAGCGACGCGCGCATCCTGTGGCCGGCGGGCACGCCGGGGGTGGCGCCATTCTTGAACCGCTGGGCGGCGCCGTGGCTGCCGCACTTTTGCGTGACGGTGGTGATGGTGGCGCGGCCGCGTCCCGAGCCCGCAACGCGGCCGCAGTTCAAATGTTCGGTGGTGATTCCGGCGCGCAACGAGGCGGGAAACATCCAGGCGGCGGTGGAGCGCACGCCGGAAATGGGCCTGGGGACGGAAATCATCTTCATCGAGGGCCATTCCAAGGACAACACCTGGGAGGAAATCCAGCGCGTGGCGGGGAAAAACCCGGGGCGGCGCATCAAATGCCTCAAGCAAAAATCCAAGGGCAAGGGCGGCGCGGTGCGGGAGGCGTTTGCGGCGGCGTCGGGCGACCTGCTCTTCATTTTGGACGCGGACCTGACGATGCCGCCGGAGGAGTTGCCGAAGTTTTACGAGGCGGCGCGGTCGGGCACGGCGGATTTCGTGAACGGCGTGCGGCTGGTTTATCCGATGGAAGAGGAGGCGATGCAGTTCCTGAACATGATCGCAAACAAGGCGTTCGGCATCACGTTTTCCTGGCTGCTGGGGCAGAACATCAAGGACACGTTGTGCGGGACAAAGGTGCTGTTCCGCGCGGATTACGAGGCCATCGCGCGGAACCGGGGATATTTCGGCGAGTTCGATCCATTCGGGGATTTCGACCTGATCTTCGGGGCGGCGAAGCTGAACCTGCGGATGATCGACCTGCCGATCCGGTATCGCGCGCGGACGTACGGGGAGACGAACATCCGGCGCTGGAGCCACGGCTGGCTGCTGCTGCGGATGGTGATGTTCGCGGCGCGGCGCATGAAGTTTTTGAAATGACGCCGGCGGAACAGCACCAGGTTGAGATTCAAAAGAACCTGCGTTACTGGGAGGGCAAGCCGTTGCTGCGCGAAATTTACGCGGGCTTCTACCGGCGCATTGTCGAGTTGATTGATCCGAAATTGCCGGGGCGCGTGGTGGAAGTCGGGTCGGGCATCGGCAATCTCAAGGCGCACCTGCCGGGCGCGCTTTGCACGGACCTGTTTCCGAATCCGTGGCTGGACGTGGTGTGCGACGGCTACGACCTGCCGTTCGCCGAGGGCAGCCTGTCCCACCTGGTGTTGTTCGACGTGTTCCATCATTTGCGGGCGCCAAACGCTTTTTTGCGGGAGGCTCGAAGGGTGCTGGCGACGTCGAGCCGGTTGATTTTATTCGAGCCTTACATGAGCCTGGCGAGTTATCCCGTGTACGGCCTGCTGCATCACGAGCCCGTGGCGTGGACGGAGCCGATCAGTCCGGCGGAATCATTGCCGCGGCCGCGGGATTATTACGCGGCGCAGGGCAACGCGACGCGGCTGTTTTTTCGACGCGAAATTCCGGACTGGCCGGCGGGCTGGACGGTGTTTCACGCGCGGGCGTTCAGCAGCTTCAGCTATTTGTTTTCGGGCGGGTACAGCAAGCCGGCGCTTTATCCGGCGGGCTGCCTCAAGGCGGTGGAAAAATGCGACGCATTTTTATCGCGCTGGCCGGGGATGTTCGGGGCAAGATGTTTGGTGGGGTTGCAACGCAAATAATTTGACGAGATGGCCCGCCCTCCCCCATCCCCCTCCCAGCGGGAGGGGGT
>Ga0181516_10001982_pt1 | contig 15056 bp, 10 predicted proteins | sample PEATcosm2014_Bin_25_FD_121104 | JGI IMG/M metagenome (GOLD analysis project Ga0181516, IMG submission 121104) | Peatland microbial communities from MTU Mesocosm Facility, Houghton, MI, USA - PEATcosm2014_Bin01_10_metaG | ecosystem: Environmental > Terrestrial > Soil > Wetlands > Peat | place... | reverse complement strand
GAAGTCCCGCCGCAAGCCGCACCGCTCACGAAACGCCTCCTGCGCCCATGCGCCCCCTGAAAGGTGATCCCATGACCGCTGCCTCCACCCCCGCCATGCCCTTCGACCGGGAGCGCATCCTCGAGTTCGAGTTCGTGCGCGCCACGGAGAACGCGGCCCTCCAGGCCATCGGCTGGTCCGGGCGGGGCGAGAAGGAGAAGGCCGACGCGGCGGCCTGCGCCGCCATCGCCGGCGTGTTCGACCAGCTGGACATCCAGGGCGAGGTGGTCATCGGCGAGGGGATCAAGGACGAGGCCCCGGGCCTCTTCCTGGGCGACCGGCTGGGCACCTGGCGTGCCGGCGCGCCCCGGTTCGATATCGCCATGGACCCCATCGACGGCACCTCGAACATCGCCAAGGGCCTGCCCAACAGCATCTCGGTGATCGCCGCGGCCCAGGTGGCACCCGGCGCGGACCACGCCATGCGCAACCTGCCGAGCTTCTACAGCCACAAGATCGCCTACGGCCCGGCGGTGAAGGCCGCGCTGGAGGGCCGGGGCGGCGATTCGCTGCTGGACCTGCCCATGGCCGGGGTGTTGGGGCTGGTGGCGGAGGCCCTGGGCAAGCGGGTGCGCGACCTGGTGGTGGTCACCATGGACCGCCCGCGCCACGACGACATCGTCCGCCAGGTGCGCAGCGCGGGTTCCGCCCTGCGCCTGATCTCGGACGGGGACATCACCGCGGCGGTGGCCCCGGCGCTGCCCCATTCCGGGGTGGACCTCTACATCGGCATGGGCGGCTCGCCCGAGGGCGTGCTGGCGGCCGCGGCGCTCAAGTGCCTGGGCGGCGACCTCCAGCTGCGCATGTGGTTCGATCGCGACCGCCACGGCGACCACTACCGGGACGTGGTGGCCACGGTGCCCCCGGAGGACCTCACCCGGGTGTTCCGGGTGCAGGACCTGGTGGTGGGCGACAGCGCCCTGTTCTGCGCCACGGGCATCACCGACAGCCCCCTGCTGCCGGGGGTGAAGCTCATCGGCCACCGCGCGGAAACCCACTCGATCCTCATGCGCGCCCGGAGCGGCACGGTGCGGCACATCCAGGCGGTGCACCAGCTGGACCGCAAGACGACGCCGCTGCGCCAGGACTTCCTCAGGAACCTCTAGACAGGGCGAACTCCCCCACCGAGGACTCCCGGGTGAAGTCCAGGCCCGAGGCCTGGGCGAACAGCTGGGTGTCCCCCGCGCCGATGGCGCAGGGGGCCAGGCCCAGGGCGGTGGCCACCAGGTACATCTGCTGGTAGAGCACTCCGGTGTTCTTGAGGATCAGGGCGTAGGCGATGGCCTGGTACTTCCAGGTCACCCGCTGGATCCGGGCGGCCACGGTGAACAGGATGTCCGGGACCGGCGCCGCGCCCATGGCCCCCTGGGCCTGGAGCAGCAGCCGCCCCGCGGCGGCCGAATCCGGCCGGCGCTCCAGGCTGTGGGCTCCGGCGGCGTAGTGGTAGAAGCCCGGTTCCAGCCCTGCGCACCGGGACACAGTCAGGTACAGCTCCAGCTCGTGCAGGCCGCCGCCCCCCGGGCACGGCCCGGCCACCGCCTCGTAGGCGCGCCCCGCTTCGGGGTCCGCCGGCGCCACCGAGCGGACCCTGGCCACGTAGTGGAGGAAGGTGCCCAGCTGGGCGAGGGTGAGGGGATCCTGGCCGGGCGCGCGGATGGAGCGCCGGGCCTCCAGCACGCCGAAGAAATCCGGGGCCCGCGGGGGCAGGCACGGCTCCGGCAGCGGGATCCCCTCCGGCCGGGCCGGTTCCAGGGCCGGGAGCGGGGCCAGGTCGCCCAGGAAGCGGAAGGTGCCGCCCACGGGATCGCCGTGCCGGCCCTCGCGGCTGCGGCTGTGGAACAGGAGGTCGTGGAATTCCCACTGGCGCAGGGCCGGATCCCGGTCCTCCGCCAGCTGGCCGCCATCCGCGCAGGGGGCCGCGGCGCCGGCGGCGCCCAGCAGGGCCAGGAAGGCCCTGGCCAGGGACGGGGTCAGGGCGGACCGCTCCGCCAGGCTGTCCGGGGTCTGGGGCCGGCAGAGGCGGCCCAGCGGCTCCAGCAGCTCCGGTTCGTGCAGGAGCACCCGGCCCAGGCCCAGCGGGTTCTCCAGCACGGCCCCGCCCTCCATGCGGCGGATCCAGGCGAAGCGCGACAGGCGCCAGGTCCCGTCCCCGGAGGCCGGCCGGAACCGGAACGCCGGGGTCAGGGGCTCCAGGGCGGCCAGGGTCCGCCCGTCCCGGGCCAGGGCGTAGCCGATCCAGCCCTCCTGCTCCAGCCTGGCCAGCAGGAAGCGCAGCTCCAGGGAGCCCTTGCCGCCGCAGAGCTCCTCCTCGGTGCTGGCGCCCCGGGCCAGGGCGCGCAGGAAGGCCTGCTGGGCCGAGCCGGCCGCCAGCAGGCGCAGCCGCCTGCGCCCGGGCTCCTCCAGCCCGGCGGCCTGCCCCCCCTCCTCCAGCAGCCGGACCGGGGGCTTCAGGACCAGGGTGAGGCCGGAATCCATGGGCTGCCCTCAGATGAATACAGGAGTGGGATTGAGCTCGGCCTCCTCCAGGGGCCGCGCCAGCCAGCCCATGGCCACCGGCACCTGGTAGAGCCGGCCCGGGGCGAAGCGGGCCCAGAAGTGGCGCAGGCCGGGCACGATGACCTTGGCCACGGGCATGCCGGCGTCCGCCCGGGTCAGGTCCAGCACCAGCATCTCCATGCCCTTGGCCTCCACCAGCCGGCGGCAGAACTCGATGTCCGCCAGCAGGTCGCCGCTGGCGGCGTTGGCGAAATCCTCCAGCCGCCGGGGACGGAGCCCCGGGTCCGGCGCCAGGTAGGGCTGGTTGGCCACGGTGGCCGTGCGCAGCCAGCGCAGGGTCTCCTCGTTGCCCAGGGGGGCCTGGGCCTCGGGCCCGATGCCGGAGATGAACTGGTTCAGTTCCGCGCAGGCGCGCAGCAGGGCCACGGCCGGGTCCAGGCTGCAGCCCAGGCCGAACAGCACCTGGCCCCCGCTATCCCTGCGGCCGGACAGCGCGGCGAACACCGGGATGCCCAGGTCGTGGGTGAGGTCCAGGGCCCACAGGTCCCGGTCCAGGGTGTCGTAGTGGGCGGCCAGCTGCGCGAAGTAGGGGGTGCCGAAGCTGGCCAGGTCCACGCCGGGCCGGCGCAGGCGGTTGTACCACCAGATGGCGGTGGCGTCCCGTTCCACCAGCTCCATGAAGCCCTGCAGCACCGCCTCCTCCAGGTTGTTGCCGGCGGCGTTGCCGTTGGAGCAGGCCCGGCAGCACCGGGACCGGGGGCCGGGGCTGACCGCGGGTCCGGCGAAGTAGAGGAACTGGGTGGGCAGCAGCTTCTCCCGGCCCTCGGTGAGCGACCACACCGGGCTCCAGGGGATCGGCAGGTCCGGGTCCAGGGGCTCGGGCACGGAATTGAAATGGGATCCCCGCTGGTTCCAGGCGTCCCGCTCCCGGTACTGCCGGTCGCTGTAGCCCATCACCGCGTTGGGGTGGATGGCGTCGGCGCCCAGCTCCCGGAAGGTGGCCTGGATCCGGTATTCCGCGCCGGTGAACTCGGTGGAGTAGCGCTCCAGGCTCTCGGCCAGGGCGCTGGCCTTGGCCTGGACCAGGGTGGGGCCCTTGCCGGCGCTGCGGTGCCGGAAGCTGACCTTGAAGGACCGCAGGCTGTCCACCGGAATGGCGCCGTTGGCGCCGCCCACGCACACCTGGAACACCCCGCCGGTGCCGGGCGGAGGCTCGATCATGGAGACGATGCCGGTGATGGGGCTCACCAGGTGGTCGTATTTCTCCAGAGTCGCTTCGGGCGGGGCGACCCGGTGGCCGCTGCCTTCGGAGGCGGCGGCCTTGCGGGCGGCGAGGCGCACCGGTGCGGGCCGCGACCCGGACGGGTCGCCGCAGACGGGGCAGGCGGGGTAGCGCACCAGGGCATGGCTCCTGGAGACCCAGGTGCGGGTGTCCATGCTCAGGAGCTGGCCCTCCAGGTTGTGCGGCGCCCCGGCCAGGAACTTGGCGATCTCCACCGCCGCCAGCTGGCAGGCCGCCCCCACGGCGGCCGGAAGGGCCGCCACTGCCGTGGGCAGGGGCTCCGCCCAGCCGTTGCGGCTGCGCAGGAATTCCTGCACCTGCTGGTTCCGCCGCAGGCGGTGCTGGAGGCAGCCGAAGCAGGCGGGGCGCGGCTCGCCGGGCCGCGCTGCCGGGGGCGGGGCCGGGAACAGGGGCCCGATCCAGAACTCGCGGCCCAGGGGGCGGAACACCATCCAGGCCCGCCGCGCCTCACGGGCCTCGGCAGCCCAGCGCTGGAGATCCCCGCGCAGGTAGTCGTCGGTGACCACCACCTCCAGGGTGGGATCCCCCGGGGACAGGTCCAGGCCCGCCTCCTCCAGGCAGCGCAGCATCAGCCCGGGATCCGCGGCACCCGCGCTGCGCACGCGCACCCTGCCGGAGCGGAGGGCGGCCCAGGCGGAGCCCGGGTCCACGCCCAGGCTGCTCCAGAACGCCTCGTGGGGCGCGTCCAGCTCGGGCACCGATTCCGCGAGGTGTCCCCTTTTTTCAAGGAACTCCAAGGCGTAGTAGACTTCCGCCGGTCTGGCCGGGGCGAGCGCTGCAGCGATCGCCTCCGGCGTCCGGGTGCCGTCCAGGAGCGGGAGCACCTGTTCGAACAGGGCTCCCTGGAGCGTCCAGGCACCCTCTTCGGCCACCAGGACCACCCCTTCTCCAGGGACGGCACCTACCCTGAGATGCGCCTTAAGCGCAGGATATTGAAACATTATTAACCATTATATGCATATCACCTGGGAAACCTCAAACGCACAGACAGAGACAGCCGCCGCCGCAACCGCAGCCGCCGCCGCAACCGCAGCCGCCGCCGCCGCAACCGCAGCCGCCGCCGCAACGGGCCGCGCCGCCGGACTGGTCCAGGGACTCGCCGACCAGATCCATGTCCGGCATTTTCGGCAGTACGAAATTAATAACCTTTTCCGAGTTTTCCAGGACGTTTAAAACCACGTCGTCGGGAAACTCGATGCCCTGGGATTTCAGGGCCGCCCTGGGGTCGGCCATCAGGGCCGCCTTGAAATCCTCGTCTGCCCATGCCTTGGCGATGACACGATCCGGGCTCTCAAGTAAAGCAGTACCGTTCATAACTCCTCCTTGGGACATATATAAACCATGTGCACTCTTATATTTGAACTCGAGTCAAGGTTGATGTCCCAGCTAGAATGTAGAAAGTTTCAACTTACTGTCAACCCCCAAGGCGCCGCAAATTACCGGTAGGCATCGAGGAAGTGCAGCACCATCGTCTCCAGCGCCGGATCCACCACCAGGCTGCCGCAGAAGCTGATGGACCCCGTGGAGAGCACCGCGCCGCCCTGGGGGGTCTCGAAGAAGACGATGTCGGCGCCGCCCTGGCCCGGGTTCAGGCCGTGGGCCAGGTGCACGGCCCCGGCGGGCGTCAGGGGGCCCACCTTGTCCTCCTCCCCGCCGGAGGCGCCCCCCTCGTTCAGCCCCTGGGCGCCGATGCGGTCGCCCCGCTGCAGCCCGGCGCCCTGGAACAGCCAGTGGGACGGCTCCAGCACCTGGTAGGGGGCGAAGGTGTGGATGCCCCGGGGATCCGAGCCCACGCCCAGGACGGGCTGCGCCGGCCGGCCGAGATCCTGCCACTTGCCGCCCCGCTCGCCGGTCTGGGCATGGAGGCCCCGGTCCTTGCGGCACTCCAGCTGGTCGCCCTTGAGGGTGACCTTCCACCAGAGCACGTTGCCCGACAGGTTCAGGACGCTGCCCCCGCGCCGGAGGAAGGCCTCCAGGCGGTCGAACATCTCCCGGCTCCAGTATTCCGAGTGGGTGTTGAGCACCAGCACCCGGTAGCCCTCCAGGGCCGACGGGTCCTGGTGCAGGTCCAGGTCGGAGATCTGGTGGTAGGCGATGCCGTGGCTCTGGAGGAAGGTCTGGATGTGCTTTTCCGCATAGCCGGTGTGGCCGATGGGGGTGTCCCGGCAGGCGGCCAGGTTGGGCCGCTTGAGGTTGACGATGGTTTCGAAGCTGTCGTCGGGCGCCTTGGGGTGGTCCCCCCGGTAGAAGGAGCCGCCGCCCCAGGGATTGTAGGCCTGCCAGGTGAAGGTGTTGGACATGACCGCCACCGTGGGCATGCCGGGCCCCTTCCGGCCCCGGAGCACGAACGGCATGTGGAACGCATCCTTGGGCTGGTTGCCCGGGGCGGTCTTGAGCTTCACCACGTAGAGGCCGGAGGGCCAGTCGGCGGGCACGGTGAAGGCGGCGCTGGCCGCCCACTGGGCCCCCACGGCGAAGGCCCGGTCCGGGTAGGCCTGGGGCCGGCCCGGCAGGCCCTCCGCCACCGCCAGGGGGCGCTGGTCCTGGCCCAGGCGGAACACGTCATAGGAGAAGACCCCATGCAGGGCGTGGACGCGCATCACCACGGCCTCGCCGGGAGCATAGGAGACGTGGTCCAGGTAGCCCTCGATGGGGGCCTGGTCGCGCATGAGGGCGGGCGTTTCCGGCGCCCCCTGGCAGGCGAGCAGCGGCAGGCCGAACAGGAGGCGGAGCCAGCGGGTGGTCAGGGTTCCCATGGAGCCTTGGATGCCCGGAACCCCTATTCATTGACAGCATCGGCAACTTTATCCGGGCGGACTAGGAGCCTCTGCCGGCCCGCGCTCCGGGAACGCCGGGATCAGGACGTCGCGCCCGACGCTTCCGGCGCGGCGGCCTGGGCCGCCCGCTGCCGCTGCTTCTGCCGCTGCCGCTTGGCCTTCTTTTTCTGCCTGGCCCGATCCTTCGCCCCGGGCGGCTCCAGGACGCCCAGGTCGGCCAGGATCTGGTCGAGGGTGGGCTCCTGCGTCACCTGGGACTCCGGGACCTCCGATCCGGCCGGCACCGCGCCGGCCTTGGCGTCACCCGGGCCCGGATCGGCCAAGTCGAGGCTCAGCAAGGTGGCAGCCAGCTGCTCCATGCGGCTGTTGCTGTCCATGGCCTCGGTCAGGGAGGCTTCAGCGGTCTTCCCTTTGCCCTCCGCCCCGGTCTCCGCCTCCTGCCCGTGCAGGTACAGCCTGAGCCGCCACTGGGCGGTATCGCAGATCGCCAGGTGGCCTTCCTGGGTGAACCCGAACGGCGCCTCGGGTTCCATCTCCATGGCCAGCGGGCCGGTGACGGCATAGGCGCCGGCCGTTTCCGCGGGCGTCAGGACCACCAGGGTGGCCGGGGCGTACACGCCCGGCTTGCCGGTGACGAAAAACTGCCTGCCGAAGGCCTTGGCGTCCATCGGGACGAACCCCTGCGGCCAGCCCTGCCGGGGGAGGATGATCCGCTTCTCCTTCGTCCGCGGGTTGATGACGAAGGCAACCTTCGTCCTGCCGTCGATGGCGAGGACGAGCCCGTCCTGGTCCGCGGCGACGATCATGCCGCCGCTCCCCGAGGCCGGGGCGGCCTCCCCGGCGGTGGCTTGCGCCTTGCTCTCGGCCGTTCCGGGGGCCTGGCCCAGGAGCCAATCCATCTGCTCCTTGACCCAGGGTCCGTCGCTGGGGGGCAGCCGCACGACGCTCTGGGCGAAGCCGAGGATGATGGCGCCATCGGGGGCCACCGCAAAGGTGGTCTGGACTTCCCGGGGCAGCGCCAGCTTCTCCCTCTGGGCCCCATCCAGCAGGAACTCCCAGCCGGCCACGATCCAGGCTTCCTCCTCCCAGGCCAGCCGGAGCCGCACCAGGCTTCCGTCATTGGCACCGGCGACGAGGGTGGAGCCGGGGCCCGCCTCAAGGCCGCTGGCCGTCGGCGGCAGGCCCCGGCACACGGAGCTGGGGATCCAGCCCCTGCTGTCCGCCGGCGTCACGACTGGGTGGAAATGCACCAGTTCCGCATGGTCCACATGGTCGCAATCGGCCTTGGCCAGGTCGGTCCGGCACCGGTCGCAGGGTTCGCCGGCATACAGGACGAACAGGCCGGATCCGGGAATGCTCGCGGCGCCCAGGGGCGAGATGCCGGGCCCGTCGCCGAAGACCTGGGGGGACCCGGTCTTGAACATTGCCTGGGCGGGCAGGGATATGCCCGCCGCGGCCAGGGCCACGGCGAAACCGAGGCAGGCCCCGCGGACGGACCTGGCCAGGCGGAGTGGGGTGCGCCCCGTGGGCGATGGAAGCTGAAGCACGGACATGACATTCCTCCGGCCAGACCCATTCCCCGAGGAAATGCAGCATGGCTTGATTCAGGCGTGCGCCAAATGAATTATTAGTTCCATGGCCCTTGGGGACCCATCCTGAAGACCCCAATATTCATTTTTCCCGGAACCTCCGCTCGCCCACAGGACCGGGGAGGTTATGGTTTTCCATTCGGCCCGGAGGCGATCGGGTGCAGCAGCTGGCCACCACTGCCGCGGACTCGGTGGAAGGCTCCCGGGTCGACTGAGCAGCCCCTTCCAGCCGCTGGTACGGCCGCCGGGGCCGTTGGTCCGGTATTCCCCCCGGCTTCCCCGGTATCCTGAGCAAGTGGTGGCCATGGACGACGCTTCCGAATCCCTCCGCTTCTCCCTGCGCTGGTTCCTCTGCGCGCTGGCCGTGGGCTTCCTGGCCGGGGTGCTGCTGGACGGGGTGGCGTACTCCCACTGGGCGTCCCTGGCCTCCACCGGCCGGTCGGGGGTGATCGGCATGATCAACAGCGTGGTGGTCTGGGGCGGCTGCATGGTCGGGTTCCGGCTGCTGGGGCGGCTCCCGGACCGGGGCAGCCCCACCTGGATGGCGGCGCGCCTGTCCCTGGGCTGGCTCGGGGTGTCCGCGCTGAGCGTCCTGGCCGCGGGGCTGGTGGTGCGCGCCTGCCTGGGGGCCGGCGCTTTCGGCCTGGCCACGTTCCCCCTGCTGATGCTGGTGAGCATGGCCATCGGCGGCGGCATCGGCGGCTTCCATCTGATGAAGGGGCAGATCCTGCTGTCCCGGGAACTGGGCCTGGCCCAGGCCCGGGCCCAGGCCATGGCGCTCCGGGCCCAGCTGAGCCCGCACACCCTGTTCAACAGCCTGAACACCATCGCCGCGCTGATCCCCGAGGCCCCCGGGGCCGCGGAGGAGGCGGTGCAGCGCCTGTGCCGGCTGCTCCGGCGCATCCTCACGGCCCTGGACCAGGAAGCCTGGCCCCTGGCCGACGAGTTCGACCTGGTCCGGGATCTGCTGGAGCTGGAGCGCGCCCGGTTCGGCGAACGGCTGAGCCACCGCCTGGACCTGGAGGAGGCGGACCGGGCCCGGCCGGTGCCGCCGCTGATCCTGCTGCCCCTGGTGGAGAACAGCCTGAAGCACGGTTTCCGGCCCAAGGTGGGGCCCTGCCGCCTCTCGGTCCTGGCCCGGGGCGGCAGGATCGTGGTCACCGACGACGGCGTGGGCCGCAGCCCGGACGCCGCGGAAGGGGTGGGCCTGCGCACCGTGCGCCAGCGCCTGGAGGCCCAGGGGGGAACGCTGCGCTGGCTGGAGGTGCCAGCAGGATGCTCGGTGGAGGTGCGCCTGTGCCCTTGAAGTATGCCTTCATCGAGGACGAGCCGCCGGCCCGGCTGCGGCTGCGGCGGCTGCTGCGGGAGCTGCGCCCGGAGGCCGTGTGCCTGGCGGAGGCCGCCGACGGCGAGGCCGGCCTGCACCTGCTGGCCCTGACCCGGCCCGACGTGCTGTTCCTGGACATCGAATTCCCCCCGGGCGGCGCCTTCGGCCTGCTGGAGCAGGCCCGGGAGCGGGGCCTGGCGCTGCCGCCCATCGTCTTCGTCACCGCCTTCGACCAGCACGCGGTCTCGGCGTTCCGCTGGGCCGCCTGGGACTACCTGCTCAAGCCCCTGGAACGGCCGCGGCTGCAGGAAGCGCTGGAGCGGGTGGAACAGCGCCTGGAGCCGGCCGGGGACTACGGGGAGCTGCTCCGGGCGCTGGCGGCGGCCCGGCAGGCCCAGGCGCCGGACCGCTTCACCCTGCTGCACAAAGGCCGGTTCAAGGTGTTCGCCTGGGACGAGGTGAGCCACCTGGTCACCGAGAACCGCCTGCTGTTCGTGTGCACCCCGGAGGGGCGCTTCGTGCTGGACCGCACCCTGGACGAGCTGGAGCAGCTGCTGGCGCCCCGCTTCGTGCGCTGCCACCGCGGCGCCATGGTGGCCTTCGGGCGCATCCGGGAGCTGGTGCCCGAGCCCGGCGGCACCGGGGAACTGCGCCTGGACACCGGCGACCGGGTGCCGGTGAGCCGGGACCGGATGCCGGAGCTGCGCCGGCGGCTGGGAGCCTGATCCGGGCCCCGGGTGCGCCCGGGGACGCCGTTGGTGCGGTGCGGACCCGGCCCTGGGGGCGGGGCCCCACACTGGACCGGAGGTGGAGGTTCCCCATGCTGCAGGCGTTCGCCGGTTTCATCCCCTGGATCCTGTTCTGGAGCCTTTCGGGCTCCGGGTTCTGGACCGCCGCCCTCCTGGGCGGCCTGGCCGCCGCCGCCGGCCTGGTGTTCTTGCGCTACCGGGCCCAGCGCACTTTCATGATCATGGAAGGGGTCACCCTGGGCTACTTCGCCGTGCACGCCGGGGTCACCCTGGGCCTGGGTTCGCCGCTGCTCAAGACCTGCGGCCCCCTGGTCAACAACCTGGTCCTGGCGGCCATGGCCTTCGGCTCCCTGGCCTTGCGATCGCCGTTCACCTACCAGTACGCCCGGCAGGACTGGGACCCGGCCTACTGGCAGGATCCCGGGTTCATCCGCATCAACCGGCAGCTCACCGCCTTCTGGGGCGGAATCTTCCTGGCCAACGCCGGCTCCGGCGCCCTGGCGGTGTGGGCGCTGCCCGGGCCGGGCCTCCTGCATGGGCTGTTCGCCTGGGTGCTGCCCAACCTGGCCCTGCTGGCGGGCATCGCCGGCTCCGCCTGGTACCCTGGCCATGCCGCCCGCAAGGCGGCCCAGGCGCTGCTGGACCAGTGGGACCCGCACCCGTGGCCCGCGCCGGCCTTCCCGGCGCGGCCCCAGGGCGCAACCGAGCATGACGTCATCGTCGTCGGCGCGGGCATCGGCGGACTCGCCGCCGCCGCCCTGCTGGCCGGGCGCGGGCTCAAGGTCGCGGTGTTCGACCAGCACTACCTGGCCGGCGGCTTCTGCACCTCCTGGGAGCGCCGGGTGCGCCCGGTGCCGGCCGGCGCCGACCCGGCGGAGCGCTGGCGCTACGTGTTCGACGCGGGCGTGCACGACGTCAGCGGCCTGGGCGAGCGGGGCGGCCTGCGCTCCCTGCTGCGCCTGCTGGGGCTCGAAGCGGCCATCCAGTGGCTGCGCAACGACCAGGAATACTTCCTCGGCCCGGAGCGGTTCCAGGTGCCCCGGGACGCCGAGGCCTTCGCCCGCCGGCTGGGCGAGCGCTTCCCGGCCGAGGCCGGGGGCATCCGGGCCTTCTTCGCCGAGATGCTGCTGGTCTACCGGGAACTGTACGCCGGCATGGAGCAGAACGGCGGCGCACCCGGCCCGCCCAGGACCGTGGCGGACCTGCTGGCCTACCCCCGGACCTGCCCCCACGCCTACCGCTGGGCGCCCAGGCCGTTCCAGGCCATGGTGGACGCCTACGTCACCGATCCGCAGCTGAAGGCGCTGCTGGGCATCCTCACCGGCTACCTGGCCGACGAACCCGGGGTGCTCACGGTGGGGGACATGGCGCCCGTGTTCGGCTACCACTTCGACGGCGGCTTCTATCCCGCCGGCGGTTCCCAGGCCCTGCCCGATGCCCTGGTGGCGGATATCCAGCGGCACGGGGGCGCGGTGCACCTGCGCGCCCCGGTGCGGCGGATCGTCCTGGAAGCGGGCCGGGCGGCGGGGGTCGAGCTGAAGGACGGCACGGTCCACCGCGCCCGGGCCCTGGTCAGCAACGCCGATGCCCGGCGGACCTTCCTGGAGCTGGTGGGCCGGGAACACCTGCCCCCGGACTTCGCCCGGGAGCTGGAAGCGCTGCGGCCCTCCGCCTCCGCCTTCGCCGTCTTCCTGGGGCTGGACCTGGTGCCTGCGCTGTCGCCCATCGTCATGCTGGACGACCTGGGGATCACCATCCCGTCCCGGGTGGATCCGTCCCTGGCGCCGCCGGGGCATGCCTGCGTCACCCTGCTGCGGCTGATCCCCCAGCGCGATGCCGCGGAGTGGGACCGCGCCGCGCCCGGCTACGACCAGCGCAAGCGCGACTTCGCCGACCGGATGATCCGGGCCGCCGAGGCGGTCATCCCCGGCCTGGCCCGGCACATCACCTACCGGGAGGAGGGCACCCCCGCCAGCTTCGCCCGCTACGCCTGGAGCAGCGGCGGCTGCATCTACGGCCCCGCCGCCGGCCAGCGGCGGCTCACCGTCAAGAGCCCGGTGCCGAACCTCTATGTGACCGGGTCCGCGGTGCTGGGCGCCGGCGTGGAGGCGGCGGCCATCGCGGGCATCCTGACGGCGAACGCCATCCATCCGGGCTGAACGGTCACCCCGGCGTGGCCGCCATCACCAGCCGGAAGCCGACCCTAAGCGCGTACCGGTCGTCATCGGGGAAATTCCGGAAGGATGGGCGGAATTTCCCCGGGGTGAGACGCCAGTCGCCCCCCCGGGCCACCCGCAACACGCCCGAAGGCGGGCCGTGCGGATCCACCTCCGGACTGACGGCGTAGTATCCGGCGCCGTACCAGTCCTCGCACAGCTGGGCGGCGTTGCCCAGCATGTCATACAGGCCCCAAGGGTTGGGCGCCTTGCCCGCCACGGGGTGCGTCGTCTCCCCGCTGTTGTCCCAGAACCAGGCCATGCCGTCCATGTCTTTGGGTGCCGGCTCCTTGGTGCCCGCTCGGCACGCATACTCCCACTCCGCTTCCGTGGGCAGGCGGTAGCCCTTGCCCGGATCCTCCTGGTTCAGCCACCGGATGAAGGCGTGCGCATCGTCCCAGGAGATGCAGACCACGGGATGGTCCGCCTGCTGCCGGAGCCCCGGGGCCCGCCAGGAATAGGGCCATATTTCAGTGTCATTGTTCCCGATGTGCGGATGGATCCGGATGCCGCCACTGCTCTCCATGGTCGTCACATACCCGGTGGCATCCACGAAGGCCTGCCACTGCTTCACCGTCACGTGGGTGGTCTGCATGGCGAAAGGCAGTGCGATCGTCACCGAGTGCACGGGCTTCTCGTCCCTTTCGCCCGACGGGTCGCCCATGGCGAAACGGCCGGCGGGAATGGGCGCGAACACCATGCCGAACCGGTTCTGGAACGCACCGGCACCGGGCAGGGCCGCGGCGGGCGGGGCGCTGGGGGCCGCGGCCCGGGCGGGCGGCACCGCACCGGGAGGCGGCGCAGTGGCCGCGCTGGCCCGGACCTCGACGGCCGCCCGTTTCGCCAGCACCAGCCTGGCCTGGACCCACTGGCCTTCCTGGATGGTGACCGGAAGTTCCCGGTCCAGGTAGCCGGCGGCCTCGGCCTTCACCCGGACCTCGCCCACCGGGACATCGGCCAGGTTGAGCGCCCGGGTGGGGGAAGCCTCGCCGCTGAGCTTGCCGTCCACATAGATCTTCGTGCCGGGGGCATTGACCAGCACCTGCAGGCCGCCGATGAGGGCGATGGCCGGGGGCGGCGGGCCCAGGGCCTCGCGGGCCTGGACGCTCTGGGGCGCCGGCTCGGTCCGGGTCGCCGTCGCCGCCGGGACGAAGCAGAAATCGCCCACGGTGCTGTTGGATTCCCATGGGGTCTGCTGGCCCAGGCTGGCGGCCATGACCTTTTCCCGGGTCCGCTTGAACACTTTCTCCAGCTCCAGGCCGGGCTCGCGCAGCTGCGCCAGCAGGGCCTCGGTGTACAGGCCGTGCTCGCCCTTGCCGTCCGCCGCCTCGCGCCCGGGGGCGGTGGCGAAGGCGATGAAGCTGCCCGTGGGCGCGTTCACCTGGGCCAGGCCCCGGTCCCCGCCGCCGCGCCAGTTCCGGGAGAAGGGATTGTTGCGGCAGGCGTCGAGGATCATGATGTTCAGCCGGTTCTTGGCCGAATCCATCTTGTCCAGGACCTGCCCGGCCTCCACGGCCTGGTACACCACCTCGTCCTCCCGCTCCAGGTTGGCGCCCACCGGCACCAGGTAGTTGATCCCCTTCACCTGGATGCCGCGGCCGGCGAAGTAGAACAGCCCCACCGCGCCGTTCCGGATCCGGTCGCCGAAGTCGCGGATGGCGTTCTCCATGTCCCGCTTGGACGCGTCGGCCAGGAGCGTGGCTTCGAAGCCGCAGGCCTCCAGCGCGGACTTCATGGCCCGGGCATCGTTCACCGGGTTGCGCAGAGGCGCATCGGGGTAGGCCCCGTTGCCGATCACCAGGGCCACCCGGGCTTCCTGGCCGATTGGTCGCTGGGACCCGCGCTGCACCAGGACCGCCCGCGCCGGCTGCTGGGCCGGGGCCGGCCCGGAGGAGATCAGCGCAAGCGAGCCCAGCAGAACCGCCAGCGCCGATTTCGCCACCACCATCCAGACCTCCAGGGAACTCCCATGAAGTCTATATGATGGAGTCGGCAACCGTCCACCGGATCCTGGTCTGGCGCATGGGCAGCGTTCCGGGCGAGAAAGCCTCCTTGACGCCGGGCAGGGGGTGCGCAATGATCGGCTAATTTAGGATCTCAACATAAATCAAACAACCTGAAGTCCTGCAGGCATAAGCCCATCCACCGGATCGCGTGCTGCCCTACCTGGCCTTCCACCTGGGCTGCCGGCTGCTGAAGCTGTCCGACCCGGATGGTCCCCGGGCGCAGGTGGGGCCCCTGGACGGCCATCCAGATCCTGCTGCCCCTGGCCCTGGGCTGGATCGGGTGACTTGGCAGGGTTGCATGGGTGCCACCGGTCACCTCCTGCGGTGCAACCAGTAGATCGATTCTTAAATAACATTGCTTAAGGGTTCCAACCATCAGCCGAGCCATACCTGCTTGGCTGAGACATTTCAGTTTTTATCCCTTTTCCATCCCCGTTCATCCCCGTTCATCCCCGGCTGAACCTTCCTGGGTTCTGCGGCAGGTATGAATCGGGGAGAAAATTATGACCATCCAGGATCCACTGACCGAACTGATCATTGGCTGCTGTTTTCGG